>Ga0136611_10000252_pt1 | contig 33850 bp, 12 predicted proteins | sample AntDrymUQ2232306_2_FD_106645 | JGI IMG/M metagenome (GOLD analysis project Ga0136611, IMG submission 106645) | Polar desert sand microbial communities from Dry Valleys, Antarctica - metaG UQ223 (23.06) | ecosystem: Environmental > Terrestrial > Soil > Desert | place: Antarctica: Dry Valley...
CCTCCGGAGGTGATGGGCGCGCACATCGGGCCGGCTCGCGCACACACGACCGGCCGCACACATCCGCTCTCGTTCCGCGCGGCGACTGCGCTGTTCGGCCACCTCGGCGTCGAGCTCGACCTCTTCTCGCTCGACCAGGCGGAGCTCGACGACCTCGCGAGCGTGATCCGGATCCATCGCGAGCTGCGCGACGTCCTCCACCGGGGCGACGTCGTGCGGTTCGACCCCGTGGGCGACGGGTGCGGAATCGTCGGCCTCGCCCACGGCGTCTACTCGACGCTGCGAGACGTCGCGATCGTGTCGTACGCGCAGATGCGCACGGCGGCGTCGCTGGTGCCGTCGCCGCTCCGGCTTCCGGGTCTCGATCCGGACTCGGCGTACGACGTGTCCGTCGTGGACCTCCCCCGGCCACTGCGCGCGATGTCGCGCGCGCGGCCGAGCTGGATGGACGACGGCCTCGCGCTCACCGGACGACAGCTCGCGACGCACGGGCTCCAGCTCCCGGTGATGAACCCGGAGACAGCGCTCGTCATCCGCCTCGTCGCCCGGCCTCCCGAGCGGGCCGACGCCTAGACTCGCCGGCGGCACGGGAGCGGAGGGGGACAGGTGCGAAACCGGTCGTGGGCGTTCCTGCTGCTCGTCCCCGCCGCGATCTTCGCCGTCCTGATCCTCCGCTCGCCGTTCGGAGGGTTCCACCATCACCTCGTGCTCGCCGGCACGCCGCGCCGGTTCGTCGCGACGGTGGTGCGCGCGGGCCGAGCCGACGCACGCGGGGCGATCTGGCTGGACAACGTGTTCGTGCTCGGCTGGGTGCTGGTGGTGCCACGCCTGCTCCGAGCAGGCCTCGGCCGCTGGGCGCCCGAGCGCCGACACCTCTACGGCCTGTGGTGCCACGCGCCGCGGATCGCTCTGTACGCCGCGGCTGCTGACGTCATCGAGAACGTCCTCTCGCTCGCGATCATCGGCAAGCCGCTCCCGCCGACCGCGCTCACCCTCGCCATCGCAGTGCTCGCGTGGACGAAGTGGATCCTCTACATCGGCGCGCTGATCGGCCTCGTCGGGCTGGTCGTCGGCCCGTTGCTCGCACCGGTCATCCGGCCATTCATGCGGCGCGTGTTCGAGCGCTTCGACCGCCTCGCAGGAAGCCATCCGGCGCCGACGGGCCACGACGCGCCGCCGCCGAACCCGCCCGGGGAGCGGATCGGGATCTGCCTGTCCGGCGGAGGGATCCGCGCGGCGAGCGTGGCCATCGGTACGTTGCGGCGCCTCGACGCGCCGCGCGCCGACGGCCCGTCGCTGTTCCGCCGCGCGCGCTGGCTCGTCGCCGTGTCCGGCGGCGCGTACGCGGCCGGCGGCTGGCGGATCAGCAGGCGCCCGGACGGGCAGATCATCCCGCTGCCGACAGCGGCGCACGATGGGCTGTTCGACGTCGACCACCCATGGGCTGCGACGGTGCGCGCCCGGCGTCGCTTCCTCGACAACGGCTTCCTCTCGCTCGGCGGTGGGATCCTCAACGCGCTCGTGCGGTCCCTTGCCGTGCTGTCGACGATCCTCGCGCTCGCCTTCGTGGTGGGCGCGGCGATCGGGCGCTTCGTGCGGACGCGCGCGATCCATGCGTGGTTCCCGCATTCCGACGCGAGCCAGGAGACGGTGTTGACGGCGCGCGATCTCGTCCCACTCCGCCTGGTCCTCCCGGGTGGAGTGCTGCTCGTCGCCGCTGCGGCCATCGTCGCGATCTCCTTCACGCGCGCCGAGCCGGCGCGCCGATCGGCGATGCTGCGGATCGCGTTCGTCGCAGCATCGCTCGGACTGCTCCTGCTCGTCGCGCTCGTTCTCGCGCCGCTCGGGGTTCTCTACGGCCAGCGCATGTTGCGCGCGCTCCCGCTCGCGGATCGTGCCGACGAGGGCGCCGGGGTGCTCGGCGGGGTCGCCGCGGTCGCGGTGGTCGGCGCAGTCGTCGGGATCATCGTGTCGCACGTGAAGCGCCGGTGGATGCGCCTCGGCGGAATCGCGCTGGCGATCGCGCTGCTGCTGTTCACCGGGAAGGTCGCCGACACCCACGCTCGCGGGACCGAGGGGCTGTGGTTCGAATGGCGGATCCCGTTCACCGGAGTCCGCATCCCCGTGATCCTGATCGCCGTGCTCTGGCTCGCGATCGGCGAGTGCATCGCAGCCCACCGACAGACGCTCGCGGGCATGTACCGCAAGCGGCTCGCGGCGACGTTCGCGCTCGGCGACGGAGCTGCCGCGCCGCTGCCGCCGCTGCCGTACAGCGCGGAGCCGCAGTGGTCGGAGTACGGCGGTGCGGACGGTCCGGAGCTGATCGTTGCCGCCACTGCGCACTCGTCGAGCCGGACGTTCTGCGGCGTCAAGGGGTACGGGTTCACGTTCCGGCCCGACCGGATCACGCTCCACGACCGCACCGACGGCACCAGCGCGTTCGCTCCGTCGGAGACGTATCCGCGTGGTTCGTGGTGGGACGGCTATCACCGCGGCTGGATCGTCAGCCGGTCGATGGCGCTCACCGGCGCGGCGTTTGCGTCGGCGATGGGGCGCCAGGCGCTCGGCACCACGAACTCGCTGCTCGTCGCGCTCAACCTGCGCCTCGGCGGGTGGGTGCCGAACCCGCGCTTCACGCAGTGGTTCGCAGACCGCAACACGTCCCCCCGCGTGCACATCGGCTACCTGATGAAGGAGCTGTTCGGGCAGTACCACCCGCACCGCGATCCGTTCGTGTACGTCGCCGACGGCGGTCATCGCGAGAACCTCGGACTCGTCGAGCTGCTGCGCGAGCGTCCCGATGTCGCGATCTGCATCGACGCGAGCGGGGACGAGCCGGACTCGTTCCAGACGCTGAAGGAGGCGATCGAGCTCGCCGAGATCGAGCTCGACGTGCGCATCGACATCGACCTCGGTCGCGTCAGCCGGCGCAACGGGAAGCTCCCGCTCGACTGCGTCGCCGAGGGGACGATCGTCTATCCCGTGGTGATGGGCGCGGGCATCGGGAAGCTGCTCTACGGCCGCTATCAGGTGAGCGAAGCGGCGTCGGCATCGCTCCTGCAGTACGCAGCGGCGGACACCCGCTTCCCCAACTACCCGACGAGCGACCAGTTCCTCGACGAGAACGAGCACCACCAGCTCGTGGCGCTCGGCGAGCACGTGGGGGCACGAATCACCGGGCTGTTCGACGGGGTCAACCCCTAGCCTCTCGGCTGTGCCTGACACCCCGGCAACCCAGATCTCGGCAACCCGGATCACGGCGGCCGATGTCGTCAAGGTCGCCCGCCTCGCGCGGCTCGATCTCACGGACGAGGAGATCGGCCGCACGACCTCGCAGCTGGCGAGCATGCTCGACCACTTCGCCGACATCGACGCACTCGACCTCGACGGCGTCGAGCCGATGACGCAGCCGTATCCGCTGGCGAACGTCTTCCGCGAGGACGTGATCGTGGACGGTCTGGATCGCGACGAGGTGCTCGCCGAGGCGCCCGACGCGGCCGAGGGCCGGTTCCGGGTGCCGCCGATCATCGGGGCGCCCGAGTGACGGCGACCGTCGACGCGTCGGCGATCGCCGCAGCGGTGCGAGAGGGTTCGACGAAGGCGTCGGACATCGTCGAGGCGCACCTGGCGCGAATCGGTGAGCGCGAGGAAGAGATCCACGCGTTCAACCTCGTCCTCGCCGACGCCGCACGAGCTGCTGCTGCGGCGGTCGACGATGCGGTGGCGGCAGGGCAGGACCCGGGGCCGCTCGCCGGCGTCCCGGTCGCGCTCAAGGACAACCTCTGCACGCGCGGCGTCCCGACCACGTGCTCGTCGAAGATCCTCGACGGGTGGCGCCCGCCGTACGACGCGACCGTCGTGACGAAGCTCGCTGCCGCGGGTGCGATCACCATGGGGAAGACGAACCTCGATGAGTTCGCGATGGGGTCGAGCACGGAGAACAGCGCGTTCGGCGTCACCCGCAACCCGCACGACACGTCGCGCGTCGCCGGCGGCTCCAGCGGCGGCAGCGCCGCGGCCGTCGCCGCAGGGTTCGCCTCGGTCGGGCTCGGCAGCGACACCGGCGGCTCGATCCGTCAACCGGCTGGTCTGTGCGGCGTCGTCGGCGTGAAGCCCACGTACGGCTACGTGAGCCGGTTCGGTCTGATCGCGTTCGCGAGCTCGCTCGACCAGATCGGGCCGTTCACGACGAGCGTGCGCGACGCGGCGCTCGTGCTCGACGTGATCGGCGGTCACGACACGAACGACTCGACGTCGATCCCGGAGGCGCACCCGTCGCTCGTGGACGTGCTCGACCAGGACGTGAAGGGGCTGCGCGTCGGGCTCGTCACCGACCTGCCGGCAGGAGCGGACCCCGATGTGCAGGAGCGGCTCGAGGCCGCCGTGGGCGCGCTGCGCGAGGCGGGAGCGACGATCGTCGACGTGCAGCTGCCGGCGTTCGGCTACGCGCTCACGGCGTACTACCTCATCGCGCCGGCCGAGGCGAGCAGCAACCTCGCCCGCTTCGACGGCGTGCGCTACGGCCTGCGGGTCGACGCCGCCGACACCAACGCGATGTACGGCGCGACACGCGCGGCGGGCTTCGGCGACGAGGTGAAGAGGAGGATCATGCTCGGCACCTACGCGCTCAGCGCCGGCTACTACGACGCCTACTACGGGCGTGCGCTGAAGGTGCGCCGCAAGGTCGCCGACGACTTCGACCGTGCCTATGAGAAGGCCGACGTGATCCTCGTGCCGACGTCGCCGACGGTCGCGTTCCCCATCGGTGCGAAGACGGAGGATCCGCTCGAGATGTACCTGTCGGACATCTACACGATCCCGACCAACCTCGCCGGCCATCCCGGCATGAACGTCCCGTTCGGCACCGGTGCCGGCGGTCTCCCGGTGGGGCTGCAGGTGCTCGCGCCGACGCTCGGCGAACCGGTGATGTTCAGAGTCGGCGCGGCGCTCGAGCGGGCGGCTGCGTCATGACGACCGGCACCACGACCGGTACGACCGCTGCCGCACTTCCCGTCACCGCGCCGGGCGTCAGCACGCTCAGCCTGCGCGCCGATGGCGGCCACCAGCTGATCGACGGGTACGAGCTGATCGTCGGGCTCGAGGTGCATGTCGAGCTCGCCACGGTCACGAAGCTGTTCAGCGCGAGCCCGAACCGCTTCGGCGACGAGCCGAACACGAACATCGACCCGGTGACGCTCGGGCTGCCGGGCGCCCTGCCCGTGCTCAACCGGCACGCTGTCGAGCTTGCGATGCGGATCGGCCTCGCGCTCAACTGCATGGTGCAGAGCTCGGCATTCCACCGGAAGAACTACTTCTACCCGGACATGCCGAAGGCGTACCAGATCAGCCAGTACGACCAGCCGCTGAACATCAACGGGTGGCTCGACCTGCCGGACGGGACGCGCATCGGCATCGAGCGCGCGCACCTCGAGGAGGACACCGGCAAGAGCACGCACCTCGGCGGCACGGGCGGGCGGATCCACGGCAGCGACTACTCGCTCATCGACTTCAACCGCGCCGGCGTCCCGCTCGTCGAGATCGTCAGCCGACCGGACATCCGCACCGCCGAGGAGGCGCGCCAGTACGTCACGGAGCTGCGCGCGGTACTTGGAACGATCGGCGCGAGCGATGCGAAGATGGAGGAGGGGAGCATGCGCTGCGACGCGAACGTCAGCGTCCACCGCCCCGGCACCCCCTTCGGCACGCGCTGCGAGATCAAGAACGTCAACAGCATCCGCTCGCTCGGCCGGGCGATCGAGTACGAGGCGCGCCGGCAAATCGCGATGATCGAGGACGGTGAGAAAGTCCGCCAGGAGACCCGACACTGGAACGAGAACGACGGCCGGACGCACACCCTGCGCACGAAGGAGGATGCGGACGACTACCGCTACTTCCTCGAGCCGGACCTCGTGCCGCTCGCGCCCTCTGCAGAGTGGATCCAGTCGGTGCGCGACGCGCTGCCGATGCTGCCGGGTGTGCGCCGGACCCGTCTCGCGCAGGCGACGGGCAGCGCACCTGACAGCGAGGCGATCCTCGTGGTCGTCGAGCGCGGCCAGGACGAGTACGTGCTTGCGGTCGCCGACGCCGGCGGAGATGTCGGCCGGGCACTCATCCACGTCAAGGAGGCGTTCGCGGACGAGGGCGCGTCACCAGAGGTGCCCGTCGCCGATCTTGCACGTCTGACGACGCTCGAGACATCCGGTGCGATCACCGCAACGCAGGCGAAGACGGTGCTCGCGGAGATCGTCGCCGCCGGAGGCGGTGACCCCGCCGCCGTCGCGAAGTCGAAGGGCTTCGAGGCGATGGACACCGGCGCGCTGGAGACGATGATCGACGACGCGATCGCCGCCGACCCCGACGCATGGGCGAAGTTCTGCGCCGGTGAGGGCAAGGCGATGGGCGCGCTCGTCGGAGCCGTGATGAAGGCGAGCAGAGGCAAAGCCGACGGCAAAGCCGTCACCGCCCTGCTGAACGCCAAGAAGGGCTGACCCACCGGCGCGGTCCGGGGCTAGGCGAACTCCGCCAGCGCGCGTCGCCAGAGGGTCGTCATGGTCGCGCCGCCGTGGCCCTCGTCGTCGACGATGACCAGTTCGCTGCCCGGCCAGGCGCGGTGGAGCTTCCACGAGTCGTCGAGCGGGCTGCTCACGTCGAGCCGCCCGTGGATCAGCCGGCCGGGGATCCCGACGAGCCGGCTCGCGTTGTCGAGGATCTCGCCGGGCCGGAGCCACGAGTCCTGCCGCCAGCAGTGGGTGACCTGCCGGGCGAACCCGAGGCGGAACGCGGGGTCCTCGTACCGGCGGTTCGGCAGCGCTCCCGGCGTCGTCGCCACGTGCGCGTCCTCCCACCGGCACCACGCCGCAGCCGCCGCGTCGTGGACGCGTGGGTCCGGGTCCATCAGGAGCGTGTGGTACGCGTCGACGAGTCGCATCGAGCCCAGCTCGGGTGGGAGGTGAGCGCGGAACTCGTGCCACTCCGCGGGGAAGAACCGACCCGCGTGCACCGTGAGCCAGTCGATGTCCTCGGCAGTGCCGGTGCTCACCGCCGCGAGGACGACGGCGCGCACGCGATCCGGGTGCCGCTCGGCATAGGTCGCGCCGAGGACGGAGCCCCACGACACGCCGAAGACGATCCACCGGTCGACGCCGAGATGCTCGCGGAGCCGCTCGATGTCGCCGACGTGGTGGTCGATGTCGATCGTCTCCCAGGGCACTCCCTCCTCGCTCGCGTGCGGCGTGCTGCGGCCGGCGGCACGCTGATCGAACAACACCGCACGGTGCAGCACGGCGTCGAAGCTGCTTCGCGATCCCGGCGTGCAGCCTGAGCCTGGTCCACCGTGCAGGTAGACGACGGGCGTGCCTGCGGCGTTGCCGACCTGCTCGAAGTACAGGACGTTGCCGTCGCCGACGTCGAGCATTCCCGAGTCGTACGGCTCCGGCGGCTGCGACGGCATTTCGCAAGTCTTCCCGAGTGGGTGCTCTCAGTCCGCGGCCATGATGACGACAGAGGCTGCGTTCGCGTCGGCGATCGCCTTCTTCACGGCATCCACCACGCTGCAGCGCCTGCGAGGCTCACGCTCATGGGAATCGAGATCAGGGTGCCGGTCGAGGAGGACTGGGTCGCGTTCTGTCACGTCGATGGTCGTGCGTTCGGCTTCACGTACACCGAGCAGGACCGTGAGGACCGCCGGCCGACGATGGATCTCACCCGCTTCCGGATCGCGTGCGACGGTCCCGAGATCGTAGGAATCGCGGGGACGTTCTCGTTCGACGTCGCCGTGCCGGGCGGTAGGACGCTCCCGATGGGTGGGCTCACGTGGGTGTCGACCGCGGCGACGCACCGCCGTCAGGGGATTCTCACCCGGCTGATGGACGCCGTCCATCGCGACGTCGACGAGCGCGGCGAGCCGATCGCGAACCTGTCGGCGAGTCAAGCCGGCATCTACGAGCGCTTCGGGTACGGCATCGCGACGAGCTCGCGCGTCGCGAGCATCTCGACCCGGGGCCTGCAGATCGCCGAGCAGCACCGCGGCCCGCAGGGCGCGGTGAGGTTCATGAGCGACGACGAGGCGCGCAACGCGATCCCGCCGATCTGGGATCGCTACCGGCGCCTCCGTCCGGGAGAGGTGTCGCGGTCTGGCGAGTGGCACGACGGCAACGTCACGATCCGCGCCCGGCCGCAGGGCAACGCGAGCGCGACCTTCTACCTCGGCCACGCCGACGGCTATGCCGTGTACCGCGTCGTCGACACCTGGAACGACGGTTTCGCCGAGCACGAGCTGCAGCTGACCGAGCTGGTCGCGGCGACACCGGTGGCGCACCTCGCGCTCTGGTCGACGCTGCTCGACATGGACCTCGTCACCACGATCAAGACCCGCGCGGTTCCCGAGGACGACCCGCTGGGGTACCTCGTGACGGACTACCGCGCCGTCCGCACTGTTGCGCTGATGGACGGGATCTGGGCCAACGTGCGCGACCCGAAGACGTGCCTCGAGGCCCGGACGTACGCGACCGACGACGAGCTCGTCATCGCCCTCGTCGACGGCGACACCCCGGGCCGCCGCGTGTCGTTGACCGGCTCCGCCGAAGGAGGGTCGTGTCGCACCGTGCGAACGAAGCCGGACCTGACGATGTCGACAGCGACGCTCGGCGGCCTCCTCTACGGCGGCGTCCGGCCGTCACGGCTCGCTGCAGCGAAGAAGCTCGAGGCGCGCAGCGACGACATCCTGCGTCGCGCCGAGCTGCTCTTCCCGATGGCGCCGCTGCCGTACTGCCAGACGGCCTACTGACGACCGGCTTCGACGGGCACGCGTGCCGCCAGCTGCTCGGACAGACGTCACATCGACGTCGTGTTGTTCCGGCGGATGAACGCGCGCACGAGCGGCGACATCAGGCGGTCGACGAGCGGCGCGACGATCCAGCGGTACTCGAACGTGATCCGCGTGCCCGCCGGCGAGGTCGCTGAGCGTGTAGGTCCCCTGGCCGGTCCGGCCCGCCTTCGAGGCGACGTTGCGCTCCACGATCCGAGACGGTCCTTCGGCGTCGACCACCACGATGTCGACGACGTCGCTGATCCCGAGCGCCCGCGTGTGCACGCACCTCGGCACGGCTCGGCCTCGCCGTCACACGCGGGTTGCTCCTCGACCTGCTCGCCACGCGAGATCGCGCGGGTGTGGATGCGGCGATGGAGCGGTGGATCGCCTCACCGCGCCGGCGATGCGTATGCGTCAGCCGTCGTAGAAGAGCGGCTCGTGCAGGCCGACGAGAGCACGCTCGCGCGGGGTCACGGCGCGTGCGACGGCGTCGTCGGACAGATGATGGACCTCGCTCGTCGTCCTGATGCGCTGCGCGATGTCACGGCGCCCGTAGTGCACCTGCAGGAACAGCCGGCCCGTTCCTCCGCTGGCCGGAGTGCCGCGGTGCCACGCGTCCGACACGAACATCGCGACGTCGCCGGCCTCACCATCGAGCAGGACAGGAGGCCGGCCGTCGTAGTCGAGGTCGTCGTCGTGGATTCGTGAGTGCGGAGCGAGCCAGCCGGAGCGATGGCTGCCCGGCACGACCGCAGTGGGGCCGTCGGCAACGGTGACGTCACGCAGAAGGATGTGCGCGCCGATCGCGAAGATCGGGTACGGGATGCGGTCGTCCCACGCGACGTCGACCGGGCGGGGCACGTGCGGTCCTGCGTCGCAGTGCCACGGCCCACCGCCGAACTCGGCCGGGTTGTTCCACGCCGTGTTGGCGATCACGTGGCAGTCCTCGCCGAGGAGCGGCTCGATGACGGAGAGGATCCGCGGGTGCCCGACGGCCGCCTGCGAGAGCGGGCTGCGGTTCAGCATCTCGTACCGGAACTCCGCACGGTCGGGCCGCCCGCGCTCGGGCTCGCTGCGGTCGAAGACGTCGAGGATCTCGGCGGCGAGCGCGGCGACCTCGTCTGGCGACAGCACATGCCGCAGCACGACGTACCCGTCCTGCTCGAGCTGCTGCGCCTCTGCCGGCGCGTCGCCGCGGTGGAGGCCGAGGTTCTTGCCGAGCCGACGGATCATCGCCGGAGCGTAGGGCGGCGGCGACTACTACTGTGCCTCTCGCGATGTGGCTGCCGTTCGTCTTCAGCAGCGGCTGGACGAGCGGCGTCAACGCGTACATGACGGTCCTGCAGCTCGGGTTGCTCGGGCGGTTCCTCGATGCCGACGCCGTGCCGGACGCGCTGACGCGCACGGACGTGCTCATTGCGGCTGCGGTGATGTACGTCATCGAGTTCGTCACCGACAAGATCCCGTACGTCGACAGCATGTGGGACACGATCCACACGTTCATCCGACCCGCGGTGGGTGTCGCGCTCGGGCTGCTCGCCACGGGTGACGCGGACACGCTGTCGCAGGCGCTCGCGGGGGCGACAGGGGGCGTCACCGCGTTCGCGAGTCACGTGGTCAAGGCGTCGGCGCGACTCGTCGTCAACACGTCGCCGGAACCGGTCACCAACATCACCGTCAGCCTCGGCGAGGACCTCACGGTCGGCGCGCTCGTCGCCGTCGTCGTCGTGGCACCGTGGGTCGCAGCGACGATCGCCGCCGTGCTGCTCGTGATCGGGATCGCGATCGTGTGGGCGGTGCAGAAGCGGATTCGTGCGGCGCTGCGGTCGTTCCGACGCCGGCGTCAGGCGCGAGCTGCCCGAGCTGCGCCGCCATGACCGGCGGCTCGAACACGATCGAGCCGCTCGACCTGTCGGACCCCGACGTCGCGGAGCAGATTCACGAGTTGCAGCGAGCGGCGTACCGCGTCGAGGCCGACCTGATCGAGTACGACGGCATCCCGCCGTTGCACGAGTCGCTCGCCGAGCTGCGCATCCGCCAGCTCGACTGGCGCGGCGTTCGTGCCGAGGGGCGAATCGTGGCCGCGATCGCGATGAGCGGTGAGGGGCGTACGTGCGACATCGAACGGCTCGTGGTCGACCCGCTGTGGCACCGCCGGGGCCTCGGACGGCGGCTCGTCCAGAGCGTGCTCGTGCACGACATCGTGAGCGTGTCGACCGGGGCGGCCAACCTGCCGGCACTCGGGCTGTACGAGTCCCTCGGGTTCCACCGGCTCCACGTCCGCGAGATCGCGCCCGGTGTCACGGTGACGGAGCTCGAGCGGTGGAGCTCGCACTTCGCGACGAGCTTCGACGCTGATGTCGCGAACTACGAGCATGCACGGCCGCCGTATCCGCAGGAGCTGTTCGACCGCGTGGCGCGGACGTGCGAGATCGAGCTCGGCACGAGGATCCTCGAGGTCGGCCCCGGGACGGGACAGGCAACACTCCCGCTGCTCGACCTCGGTGCGCATCTCGTCGCGGTCGAGCCCGGGCACAACATGGTCGAGCGCCTCCGCTCACGTGTCGTGGGACGGCCGTGCATCGTCGTGGAAGGGACGTTCGAGGCGGCCGAGGTCGACGGTAAGTTCGACGTCGCCGTTGCGGGCACGTCGTTCCACTGGGTCGATGCGTCCATCGGCATCCCGAAGCTCGCCGGGCTGCTCCGCCACTGCGGGTGGCTCGCGCTGTTCTGGAACGTCCACGGCCCGCTCGACGACAGCGACGACGAGTTCAATGAGTTGATCCAGCCGATCGCGGCTCGCTTCCAGTCCCCGGACCTTCGTGCCGCGAAGCCGTATCCGTTCGACGTCGAGGCGCGATTCGCGGACATCACGGCAGGAGGTCACTTCGACGTCATCGACCACGTCGTGCTGCCGTGGTCGTGGGTCCACGACGCAGCATCCATGCGTGCCCTCTTCGCGAGCTTCTCGTACTGGTCGACTCTCCCCGAACCGGACCGCACGGCCGCGCTCGACGACATCGCGGCCGTGGTCGACGTGCACTACGGCGGCACCATCACCCGCGAGTACGCGACCGCGCTCTATGTCGCGAGACGGGTCTGAGGTCGCCGGATAGGTTGACCGCCGTGACCGAGCCAGCCGCCTCTCCGCCCGCGACCCAGGTCGACGTCAAGCCGCGCAGCCGGGACGTGACGGACGGGATCCAGAAGGCACCGGCGCGCTCGATGCTGCGTGCGGTCGGGATGACAGACGACGACTGGGTGAAGCCGCAGATCGGCCTCGCCAACGCGTGGAACGAGGTGACTCCCTGCAACATGACGCTGCGCAAGCTCGCGCAGCACGCGAAGGCAGGCGTCACCGCGGCCGGCGGGTTCGCGATGGAGTTCGGCACGATCACCGTGAGCGACGGGATCAGCATGGGTCACGAAGGAATGCGCGCATCACTCGTCAGCCGCGAGGTGATCTGCGACTCGGTCGAGTGCGTCATCCATGCCGAACGGATGGACGGCTTCGTCGGCCTCGCCGGCTGCGACAAGAGCATCCCGGCGATGCTGATGGCCGCTGCGCGACTCGACCTCCCGAGCGTCTTCGTCTACAACGGATCGATCATGCCGGGCGACCTGCGCGGCACGGCGCTCGACATCACCAGCGTCTTCGAGGCAGTGGGTGCATGCGCGCTGGGGAAGATCACCGAGGAGGAGCTCGGCGAGATCGAGCGCCACGCGTGCCCGGGAGAGGGCGCATGCGGCGGCATGTTCACCGCCAACACGATGAGCTCGATCGCCGAGGCGATCGGGATGTCGCTGCCGGGGACAGCGTCACCCCCCGCGATCGACGCGCGCCGCGAGGGCGACGCGCATCGCGCCGGTGAGGCGGTCGTCGAGATGCTCCGCCTCGGCATCACGCCGCGCATGATCATGACGAAGCAGGCGTTCGAGAACGCGATCGCGGTCACGTCGGCGCTCGGCGGGTCGACGAACGCAGTGCTGCACCTCCTCGCGATCGCACACGAGGCCGGCGTCGTGCTCGAGCTGCAGGACTTCAACCGCATCGCCGCGAAGGTCCCGCACATCGCCGACCTGAAGCCCGGCGGCAAGTTCCACATGAGCGACCTCGACCGGGTCGGCGGCGTGCCGGTCGTGATGAAGCACCTGCTCGACGCCGGCCTGCTCCACGGTGACGTCATGACCGTGACCGGCAAGACGCTCGCCGAGAACCTCGCGGAGCTCGACCCGCCGCGACCGGACGGAGTGGTCGTGTACCCGCTCGACCAGCCGATCCACGCCGACGGCGGCATCCTCGTGCTCACCGGCTCACTCGCCCCGAAGGGCAGCGTCGTGAAGGTCGCCGGCCTCACTGCGGACCAGATGAACTTCAGCGGCCCCGCTCGCGTCTTCGACGGCGAGGACGGCGCGATGGACGCGATCCTCTCCGGCTCGGTGCAGCCGGGGACAGTCCTCGTCATTCGCTACGAAGGTCCGAAGGGCGGGCCCGGGATGCGCGAGATGCTCGCGATCACGGGTGCGCTGAAGGGGGCCGGGCGCGGCGGCGATTGCGCGCTCATCACCGACGGCCGCTTCAGCGGTGGCACGTGGGGTTTCTGCATCGGACACGTCGCCCCCGAGGCGACCGACGGCGGCCCGATCGCGTTCGTCCGCGACGGCGACACGATCACGATCGACGTCCACAACCACCGCCTCGACCTCAGCGTCGACGAGGCCGAGCTCGCCCGCCGCCGCGACGGGTGGACGCCGCTCGCGCCGCGCTACACGAGCGGCGTGCTCGGCAAGTACGCCAAGCTCGTCCAGGGTGCAGAGACCGGCGCGATCACGAACTGGGTGTGACGCGGCGCCGCATCCTCACAGGCGCTCGATCGTGACGACGGAGTTGTAGTCGGGGATCCGGCTCTGCGGCTCACGCTCGGACGGCCCGGACCCCAGGAGCACGTTGCCCTCCGGCCAGTGGACCTGGACGCTGTGCGGCGCGAGACGGACGAGCTTCGCCCGGCCGTCGTAGTGGCCGGCCTCCCCGCAGAGCCGGATGCGGTCGCCCTCGCCGATGCCGAGCGACGCCGCGTCGCCCGAGTCGATGTAGACGGCGTCGCGCATCGCGCCGGTCAACGAGTCCTTCTGCGCGTAGATCATCGAGTTGAACTGCTTGCCCCTGCGCGTGCTGCAGAAGAACTCCCCCTCGCCGAGCTCCGCCGGCGCGATCGAGACGATGGTGAACCGCCCCTTGCCGGAGGGCGTCGGGAAGGTGCCGCCGGCGCAGAGGTGGCGGCCGCCGTACTGCACCTGGTCGTGCTTCGCCGACAGCGATTCGATGCCGGCGTACATGTCGACGAGCTCGCCGATCTCAGCACGCAGCGCCTGGTTGTCGCGCCACTCGAACAGGTGCGCCAAGTCGGGTCGGACGCGCGACGCGAGGTCGGCGAAGACTCGCCACTCGCTCCTCGACTCGCCGAGCGGCTCGGCAACCTGCGGGCTGAACGCGATCCGGCGCTCCGTCGTCGTGCTCGTGCCGCCGCCCTCCTGCTCGTACCGCGTGGCCACGGGCAACAGGATGACGTCGTCGGCGTCGACGAGCATCTGGTTCGTCAGCACGATGTCCTGGTGCACCCGCAGCCGCACCTTCCCCATCGCCGCCTCCACCCGCTGCGGCTCGGGCAGCACCTCGAGCAGGTTCGACCCGTCGAGGAACAGCACCTCGAGATCGCCTCGCTCGGCTGCGTCGACCATCTCGGGCGCTGTCAGCCCCGGGCGCGACGGCACCTCGAACCCCCACTTCGCACTCCACTGCGCGACGTGCTCGTCGTCGATGGGGTCACCACCCGGGAGCGCGGTCGCGTACGCGCCCATCTCCGCGCCGCCTTGCACGCCGCTGTGTCCGCGGATCGGCATCAGCCCGGCGCCGTCGCGTCCCACGTTGCTGCGGGCGAGGCCGACGTTGACGATCGCCTGCACGCCCTCGACGCCGTGCGTGTGCTGAGTGATCCCCATGCTCCACACGAGCACCGATCCACGCGCAGCGGCGTAGAGGTCGACGAACGCATCGAGCTGCTCCAGGGTCACGCCCGCCTGCGCGAGCAATTCCTCGAGCGGGGTCTCGTCGAGCGCCGCGCGCAGCTCGTCCCAGCCCTCCGTGTGCGCATCGACGAACGGCTGATCCACCGCGTCGCGCTCGATCAGCCGCTTCACGATGGCGTTCGACAGCGCCACGTCCCCCTCGGGACGGACCGGCAGGTGCAGGTCGCAGATCTTCGTGCCGAACAGCGCCGACTCGACGTTGCTCGGCACCCAGTAGCGCTCGAGCCCGGGCTCGAGGTACGGGTTGATGACGACGACCTTCGCACCGTTGCGCTTCGCGAGGTACAGGTACTTCGTGAAGACGGGCTGGTTGTTCGCGACGTTCGCGCCCCAGAGGACGATCAGGTCCGTGTCGAGCACGTCCTGCATGCTGCACGTCGCCGCGGCCACGCCGATCGTCTTCTTCATCCCGACGGTCGACGGTGCATGGCAGAGGCGCGCAGCGGAGTCGATGTTCGCGATCCCCATCGCGCGTGCCGCCTTGCCGGCGGAGTAGTACACCTCGTTCGTCACGCCGCGACTGGTGAGGAACATCGCGACGCGGTCACCGCCGGCCTCGGTGATCGCCCCTGCGATCGCACCGAGCGCCTCGTCCCACGACACCCGCATGAAGCCGGGCTCGCCGCGCCGGCGGCGCATCGGGTGCGCCAGGCGGCCGAGCTCACGCAGCTGCGTGTTGTCGAGCTCGCGCAGCGCCGCGACGTCGCCGAGCACATCGTGGTCGAACGGCTCCGCGCAGTTGATCTCCAGCAGCTTCAGCCGGGTCATGCAGAGGTGGACGCCGTCGAGCGTCCAGTCGTGGAACCCGGCCACGCCGAGCGCGCAGCCGTCGCAGACGCCCTTCGACAGGATGTCGAAGGCCTTGCGGGCGTTGCCCTTCACCTTCCAGGCGACCTTCGCCATGTCGCCGTAGTGGTTCGGTTTCTGGTGGCCGATGCCGTTCGGCGACAGGCTCACCCACGACTTCGGGTTCCACACCCCGGTGAGGCTACGGGTGCTGCGCGAACCCGCCGAGCTTGCCCTTGTAGAAGAGCAACGGCTGCGGCTCATCGTCCTCGGCGTGGTGGTCCATGTCCTCGATCAGCCCCATCACGAAGTGGTGGTCGCCGGCGTCGACGACGTCGTGGATCGAGCAGTCGAGCCATGCAATCGCACCGTCGATGATCGGTGAGCCGGTGACGGGCGCCGGCCGCCACGACACACCCTCGAACGGGTGCTCCACGCTGCTCTTCGAGAACTGCCAGCACAGTTCGGCCTGCGAGCTGTGCAGCACGTTGACGCAGAATGCGTTCGACGTGCGGATCAGCTGCCAGCGATCGGATGTCACCATCGGGAGGAAGCCGACGAGCGGCGGGTCGAGGGACACGGACATGAACGACCCGATCGTGAAGCCGACCGGTTGACCGTCGACGTTGCCGGCGATGACCGTGACGCCGGTGGGGAAGTGGCCGAGCACCGCCCGGTAGCGCATCGGGTCGATCGTCATGGGCAGAGCGTAGGGCGCGAACCCGGGCACGCTCACACGTGCAAGGGTGGCGCGGTGACCGGAAGCGACCGCCAGGGCGCCACGAAGTCGGACCTCCGGCGGCGGATGCGGTTGACGAGGGACCTCATCGACGACCGCGTCCTGCGCAGCGTCGGCCTGTGGGCGCAGCTCGCCGAGCTCGCGCTCTACCGGGACGCGACGACGGTCATGGCGTTCGTCGGGGGCAAGGGCGAGCCCGACACGGAGTCGCTGTTCGCCCGCGTGGCGGCCGAGTCGAAGACGCTGGTGCTGCCGAGTGTGCACGGGGATCGGCTCGTCCCGCGGCTCGTGGGTGCCGGCCTCGCGCCCGGAGCGTTCGACATCCACGAGCCGCAGGGTGAGTCGATCTCTCCGATCGGGCTCGACCTGGTGATCGTTCCGGGACTCGCCTTCGCCCGCGACGGGCGCCGCCTCGGCCAGGGTGGCGGGCATTACGACCGGCTGCTCGCGGAGCTGCCGCCGTCGTGCACGACCGTCGGCGTCTGCTTCGCAGAGCAGATCGTCGACGATCTGCTCTGCGAAGCAGACGCCGACGGTCGTGCACGACGGCGGCAGCTCCGCGAGCAGCCGGTCGTAATGCCCGCCACCCTGGCCGAGGCGGCGCCCGTCGCGGGCGAAGGCGAGTCCCGGAACGATCACCAGGTCGAGCCCGATCGGAGAGATCGACTCACCCTGCGGCTCGTGGATGTCGAACGCTCCGGGCGCGAGGCCGGCACCCACGAGCCGCGGGACGAGCCGATCCCCGTGCACACTCGGCAGCACCAGCGTCTTCGACTCGGCCGCCACGCGGGCGAACAGCGACTCCGTGTCGGGCTCGCCCTTGCCCCCGACGAACGCCATGACCGTCGTCGCGTCCCGGTAGAGCGCGAGCTCGGCGAGCTGCGCCCACAGGCCGACGCTGCGCAGGACGCGGTCGTCGATGAGGTCCCTCGTCAACCGCATCCGCCGCCGGAGGTCCGACTTCGTGGCGCCCTGGCGGTCGCTTCCGGTCACCGCGCCACCCTTGCACGTGTGAGCGTGCCCGGGTTCGCGCCCTACGCTCTGCCCATGACGATCGACCCGATGCGCTACCGGGCGGTGCTCGGCCACTTCCCCACCGGCGTCACGGTCATCGCCGGCAACGTCGACGGTCAACCGGTCGGCTTCACGATCGGGTCGTTCATGTCCGTGTCCCTCGACCCGCCGCTCGTCGGCTTCCTCCCGATGGTGACATCCGATCGCTGGCAGCTGATCCGCACGTCGAACGCATTCTGCGTCAACGTGCTGCACAGCTCGCAGGCCGAACTGTGCTGGCAGTTCTCGAAGAGCAGCGTGGAGCACCCGTTCGAGGGTGTGTCGTGGCGGCCGGCGCCCGTCACCGGCTCACCGATCATCGACGGTGCGATTGCATGGCTCGACTGCTCGATCCACGACGTCGTCGACGCCGGCGACCACCACTTCGTGATGGGGCTGATCGAGGACATGGACCACCACGCCGAGGACGATGAGCCGCAGCCGTTGCTCTTCTACAAGGGCAAGCTCGGCGGGTTCGCGCAGCACCCGTAGCCTCACCGGGGTGTGGAACCCGAAGTCGTGGGTGAGCCTGTCGCCGAACGGCATCGGCCACCAGAAACCGAACCACTACGGCGACATGGCGAAGGTCGCCTGGAAGGTGAAGGGCAACGCCCGCAAGGCCTTCGACATCCTGTCGAAGGGCGTCTGCGACGGCTGCGCGCTCGGCGTGGCCGGGTTCCACGACTGGACGCTCGACGGCGTCCACCTCTGCATGACCCGGCTGAAGCTGCTGGAGATCAACTGCGCGGAGCCGTTCGACCACGATGTGCTCGGCGACGTCGCGGCGCTGCGCGAGCTCGACAACACGCAGCTGCGTGAGCTCGGCCGCCTGGCGCACCCGATGCGCCGCCGGCGCGGCGAGCCCGGCTTCATGCGGGTGTCGTGGGACGAGGCGCTCGGTGCGATCGCAGGGGCGATCACCGAGGCCGGCGGTGACCGCGTCGCGATGTTCCTCACCAGTCGCGGCGTGACGAACGAGGTGTACTACTCCGCCGGCAAGGCGGCACGCGCGATGGGGATCGCGAACATCGACTCCGCTGCGCGCCTCTGCCATGCACCGTCGACCGTCGGGATGAAGAAGACGATCGGCGTGGCCGCGGCGACGTGCAGCATGCAGGACGTGCTCGACACGGACCTGATCGTCCTCTGGGGCGCGAACGTCGCGAACAACCAGCCCGTCTTCACGAAGTACCTGTACCTCGCGAAGCGCAACGGTGCGAAGGTCGTCGTCATCAACCCGTACCTCGAGCCCGGGCTCGAGCGCTACTGGGTGCCGAGCAACGTCGAGTCGGCGCTGTTCGGCACGAAGATCTGCGACCTGCACCTGCCGGTCCGTCCCGAGGGGGACGTGGCGCTGTCGAACGCCATCGTGAAGCGGCTGATCGAGCGCGACGCGGTGGATCAGCCGTTCGTCGATGCGCACACGGAGGGCTGGGACGAGCTGCGCGCGGCGCTCGACGAGACCCCGCTCGAGGAATTGCTCGCGCAGGCGGGCGTGACCCTGGAGCAGCTCGATGCGTTCGTCGACCTCTACGCCGCTGCGCGTGGATCGGTGCTCGTGTGGAGCATGGGGATCACTCAGCACACGCACGGCGTCGAGGGCGTGCAGGCGATCGTCAACGTCGGCCTCGCCCGCAGCAACGTGGGACGCGACGGCGCCGGGCTGATGCCGATCCGCGGACACAGCGGCGTGCAAGGCGGCGCGGAGATGGGCGCGTACGCGACCGCGCTCCCGGGTGGTGACCCCATCGACGACGAGCACGTCGCGCAGTGGAGTGCGAAGTGGGGGTTCGAGGTGCCGTCGCGCCCGGGGCTGACAGCGCCCGAGATGGTCGACGCAGCCGAGCGAGGCGATCTCGAGGTGCTGTTCCTCGACGGGTCGAACCTGCTCGAGGTGCTGCCCGAGCCGCAGCGGGTGGAGGCGGCGATGGGGAAGGTGCGGCTGCGGGTGCACCAGGACATCGTGCTGACGAACCAGATGCTCGTCGACGCCGACGACGTCATCCTGTTGCCCGTGGCCACGCGGTACGAGCAGGAGGGCGGCGGCACGAGCACGACGACGGAGCGCCGGATCGCGTTCAGCCCGCAGGTTGCCGAGCCGCTCGGCGAGTCGAGGAGCGAGTGGCGAGTCTTCGCCGACCTCGCGTCGCGCGTCCGACCCGACTTGGCGCACCTGTTCGAGTGGCGCGACAACCAGGCGCTGCGTGCTGAGATCGGCGAGCTCGTCGACATGTACGCCGGCATCGAATCGCTGTCGGCGAAGCACGACCAGGTGCAGTACGGCGGCCGCCACCTCTGCGCCGGCGGCACCTTCCCGACGCCCTCCGGCAAGGGGCGGTTCACCATCGTCTCGATCGCGCCGGCGGAGCTCGGCGAGGGGGAGTTCTTCTGCAGCACGCGCAGGGGCAAGCAGTTCAACTCGATGATCTACGCGCAGAAGGACTCGTTGACCGGCGCGATGCGCGACGCCGTCTACATCGACTCGGGCGACGCGGCGTCGCTCGGCATCGGCGAGGGCGACCGCATCCGGCTCTGCGGGGAGGCCGGCCACTACGACGGCCGGGCGAAGCTCGTCCGTCTCGCGCCGCACAGCGTCCAGGTCCACTGGCCGGAGGGCAACGTGCTCCTGGGGTCCGGGCCGTCCGAGCGTGAGCCGCAGAGCCGGATCCCCGACTACAACTCCGTCGTCACGATCGAGCGCCTGTGAGGATGCGGCGCCGCGTCACACCCAGTTCGTGATCGCGCCGGTCTCTGCACCCTGGACGAGCTTGGCGTACTTGCCGAGCACGCCGCTCGTGTAGCGCGGCGCGAGCGGCGTCCACCCGTCGCGGCGGCGGGCGAGCTCGGCCTCGTCGACGCTGAGGTCGAGGCGGTGGTTGTGGACGTCGATCGTGATCGTGTCGCCGTCGCGGACGAACGCGATCGGGCCGCCGTCGGTCGCCTCGGGGGCGACGTGTCCGATGCAGAAACCCCACGTGCCACCGCTGAAGCGGCCGTCGGTGATGAGCGCGCAATCGCCGCCGCGCCCGGCCCCCTTCAGCGCACCCGTGATCGCGAGCATCTCGCGCATCCCGGGCCCGCCCTTCGGACCTTCGTAGCGAATGACGAGGACTGTCCCCGGCTGCACCGAGCCGGAGAGGATCGCGTCCATCGCGCCGTCCTCGCCGTCGAAGACGCGAGCGGGGCCGCTGAAGTTCATCTGGTCCGCAGTGAGGCCGGCGACCTTCACGACGCTGCCCTTCGGGGCGAGTGAGCCGGTGAGCACGAGGATGCCGCCGTCGGCGTGGATCGGCTGGTCGAGCGGGTACACGACCACTCCGTCCGGTCGCGGCGGGTCGAGCTCCGCGAGGTTCTCGGCGAGCGTCTTGCCGGTCACGGTCATGACGTCACCGTGGAGCAGGCCGGCGTCGAGCAGGTGCTTCATCACGACCGGCACGCCGCCGACCCGGTCGAGGTCGCTCATGTGGAACTTGCCGCCGGGCTTCAGGTCGGCGATGTGCGGGACCTTCGCGGCGATGCGGTTGAAGTCCTGCAGCTCGAGCACGACGCCGGCCTCGTGTGCGATCGCGAGGAGGTGCAGCACTGCGTTCGTCGACCCGCCGAGCGCCGACGTGACCGCGATCGCGTTCTCGAACGCCTGCTTCGTCATGATCATGCGCGGCGTGATGCCGAGGCGGAGCATCTCGACGACCGCCTCACCGGCGCGATGCGCGTCGCCCTCGCGGCGCGCGTCGATCGCGGGGGGTGACGCTGTCCCCGGCAGCGACATCCCGATCGCCTCGGCGATCGAGCTCATCGTGTTGGCGGTGAACATGCCGCCGCATGCGCCCTCTCCCGGGCACGCGTGGCGCTCGATCTCGCCGAGCTCCTCCTCGGTGATCTTCCCCAGCGCGCATGCACCCACTGCCTCGAAGACGCTGGTGATGTCGAGCGCCGTGCCGCGCAGGTCGCCCGGCATGATCGATCCGTTGTAGACGAAGACGCTCGGGAGGTCGAGTCGCGCAGCGGCCATCAGCATCGCCGGGATGCTCTTGTCGCAGCCGGCGAGGCCGACGAAGCCGTCCATCCGTTCGGCATGGATGACGCACTCGACCGAGTCGCAGATCACCTCGCGGCTGACGAGTGATGCGCGCATTCCTTCGTGACCCATGCTGATCCCGTCGCTCACGGTGATCGTGCCGAACTCCATCGCGAACCCGCCGGCCGCGGTGACGCCTGCCTTCGCGTGCTGCGCGAGCTTGCGCAGCGTCATGTTGCAGGGAGTCACCTCGTTCCACGCGTTGGCGAGGCCGATCTGCGGCTTCACCCAGTCGTCGTCTGTCATCCCGACCGCACGCAGCATCGAGCGCGCCGGTGCCTTCTGGATCCCGTCCGTCACGTCCCGGCTGCGCGGCTTGACGTCGACCTGGGTCGCGGGCGGAGAGGCGGCTGGCTCGGTCACGGCGGTCAACCTATCCGGCGACCTCAGACCCGTCTCGCGACATAGAGCGCGGTCGCGTACTCGCGGGTGATGGTGCCGCCGTAGTGCACGTCGACCACGGCCGCGATGTCGTCGAGCGCGGCCGTGCGGTCCGGTTCGGGGAGAGTCGACCAGTACGAGAAGCTCGCGAAGAGGGCACGCATGGATGCTGCGTCGTGGACCCACGACCACGGCAGCACGACGTGGTCGATGACGTCGAAGTGACCTCCTGCCGTGATGTCCGCGAATCGCGCCTCGACGTCGAACGGATACGGCTTCGCGGCACGAAGGTCCGGGGACTGGAAGCGAGCCGCGATCGGCTGGATCAACTCATTGAACTCGTCGTCGCTGTCGTCGAGCGGGCCGTGGACGTTCCAGAACAGCGCGAGCCACCCGCAGTGGCGGAGCAGCCCGGCGAGCTTCGGGATGCCGATGGACGCATCGACCCAGTGGAACGACGTGCCCGCAACGGCGACGTCGAACTTACCGTCGACCTCGGCCGCCTCGAACGTCCCTTCCACGACGATGCACGGCCGTCCCACGACACGTGAGCGGAGGCGCTCGACCATGTTGTGCCCGGGCTCGACCGCGACGAGATGCGCACCGAGGTCGAGCAGCGGGAGTGTTGCCTGTCCCGTCCCGGGGCCGACCTCGAGGATCCTCGTGCCGAGCTCGATCTCGCACGTCCGCGCCACGCGGTCGAACAGCTCCTGCGGATACGGCGGCCGTGCATGCTCGTAGTTCGCGACATCAGCGTCGAAGCTCGTCGCGAAGTGCGAGCTCCACCGCTCGAGCTCCGTCACCGTGACACCGGGCGCGATCTCGCGGACGTGGAGCCGGTGGAACCCGAGGGACTCGTACAGCCCGAGTGCCGGCAGGTTGGCCGCCCCGGTCGACACGCTCACGATGTCGTGCACGAGCACGCTCTGGACGAGCCGCCGTCCGAGGCCCCGGCGGTGCCACAGCGGGTCGACCACGAGCCGTTCGATGTCGCACGTACGCCCCTCACCGCTCATCGCGATCGCGGCCACGATTCGCCCCTCGGCACGAACGCCGCGCCAGTCGAGCTGGCGGATGCGCAGCTCGGCGAGCGACTCGTGCAACGGCGGGATGCCGTCGTACTCGATCAGGTCGGCCTCGACGCGGTACGCCGCTCGCTGCAACTCGTGAATCTGCTCCGCGACGTCGGGGTCCGACAGGTCGAGCGGCTCGATCGTGTTCGAGCCGCCGGTCATGGCGGCGCAGCTCGGGCAGCTCGCGCCTGACGCCGGCGTCGGAACGACCGCAGCGCCGCACGAATCCGCTTCTGCACCGCCCACACGATCGCGATCCCGATCACGAGCAGCACGGCGGCGATCGTCGCTGCGACCCACGGTGCCACGACGACGACGGCGACGAGCGCGCCGACCGTGAGGTCCTCGCCGAGGCTGACGGTGATGTTGGTGACCGGTTCCGGCGACGTGTTGACGACGAGTCGCGCCGACGCCTTGACCACGTGACTCGCGAACGCGGTGACGCCCCCTGTCGCCCCCGCGAGCGCCTGCGACAGCGTGTCCGCGTCACCCGTGGCGAGCAGCCCGAGCGCGACACCCACCGCGGGTCGGATGAACGTGTGGATCGTGTCCCACATGCTGTCGACGTACGGGATCTTGTCGGTGACGAACTCGATGACGTACATCACCGCAGCCGCAATGAGCACGTCCGTGCGCGTCAGCGCGTCCGGCACGGCGTCGGCATCGAGGAACCGCCCGAGCAACCCGAGCTGCAGGACCGTCATGTACGCGTTGACGCCGCTCGTCCAGCCGCTGCTGAAGACGAACGGCAGCCACATCGCGAGAGGCACAGTAGTAGTCGCCGCCGCCCTACGCTCCGGCGATGATCCGTCGGCTCGGCAAGAACCTCGGCCTCCACCGCGGCGACGCGCCGGCAGAGGCGCAGCAGCTCGAGCAGGACGGGTACGTCGTGCTGCGGCATGTGCTGTCGCCAGACGAGGTCGCCGCGCTCGCCGCCGAGATCCTCGACGTCTTCGACCGCAGCGAGCCCGAGCGCGGGCGGCCCGACCGTGCGGAGTTCCGGTACGAGATGCTGAACCGCAGCCCGCTCTCGCAGGCGGCCGTCGGGCACCCGCGGATCCTCTCCGTCATCGAGCCGCTCCTCGGCGAGGACTGCCACGTGATCGCCAACACGGCGTGGAACAACCCGGCCGAGTTCGGCGGTGGGCCGTGGCACTGCGACGCAGGACCGCACGTGCCCCGCCCGGTCGACGTCGCGTGGGACGACCGCATCCCGTACCCGATCTTCGCGATCGGCGCGCACATCCTTCTGCGTGACGTCACCGTTGCCGACGGCCCCACTGCGGTCGTGCCGGGCAGCCATCGCTCCGGCTGGCTCGCTCCGCACTCACGAATCCACGACGACGACCTCGACTACGACGGCCGGCCTCCTGTCCTGCTCGATGGTGAGGCCGGCGACGTCGCGATGTTCGTGTCGGACGCGTGGCACCGCGGCACTCCGGCCAGCGGAGGAACGGGCCGGCTGTTCCTGCAGGTGCACTACGGGCGCCGTGACATCGCGCAGCGCATCAGGACGACGAGCGAGGTCCATCATCTGTCCGACGACGCCGTCGCACGCGCCGTGACCCCGCGCGAGCGTGCTCTCGTCGGCCTGCACGAGCCGCTCTTCTACGACGGCTGACGCATACGCATCGCCGGCGCGGTGAGGCGATCCACCGCTCCATCGCCGCATCCACACCCGCGCGATCTCGCGTGGCGAGCAGGTCGAGGAGCAACCCGCGTGTGACGGCGAGGCCGAGCCGTGCCGAGGTGCGTGCACACGCGGGCGCTCGGGATCAGCGACGTCGTCGACATCGTGGTGGTCGACGCCGAAGGACCGTCTCGGATCGTGGAGCGCAACGTCGCCTCGAAGGCGGGCCGGACCGGCCAGGGGACCTACACGCTCAGCGACCTCGCCGGCGGGCACGCGGATCACGTTCGAGTACCGCTGGATCGTCGCGCCGCTCGTCGACCGCCTGATGTCGCCGCTCGTGCGCGCGTTCATCCGCCGGAACAACACGACGTCGATGTGACGTCTGTCCGAGCAGCTGGCGGCACGCGTGCCCGTCGAAGCCGGTCGTCAGTAGGCCGTCTGGCAGTACGGCAGCGGCGCCATCGGGAAGAGCAGCTCGGCGCGACGCAGGATGTCGTCGCTGCGCGCCTCGAGCTTCTTCGCTGCAGCGAGCCGTGACGGCCGGACGCCGCCGTAGAGGAGGCCGCCGAGCGTCGCTGTCGACATCGTCAGGTCCGGCTTCGTTCGCACGGTGCGACACGACCCTCCTTCGGCGGAGCCGGTCAACGACACGCGGCGGCCCGGGGTGTCGCCGTCGACGAGGGCGATGACGAGCTCGTCGTCGGTCGCGTACGTCCGGGCCTCGAGGCACGTCTTCGGGTCGCGCACGTTGGCCCAGATCCCGTCCATCAGCGCAACAGTGCGGACGGCGCGGTAGTCCGTCACGAGGTACCCCAGCGGGTCGTCCTCGGGAACCGCGCGGGTCTTGATCGTGGTGACGAGGTCCATGTCGAGCAGCGTCGACCAGAGCGCGAGGTGCGCCACCGGTGTCGCCGCGACCAGCTCGGTCAGCTGCAGCTCGTGCTCGGCGAAACCGTCGTTCCAGGTGTCGACGACGCGGTACACGGCATAGCCGTCGGCGTGGCCGAGGTAGAAGGTCGCGCTCGCGTTGCCCTGCGGCCGGGCGCGGATCGTGACGTTGCCGTCGTGCCACTCGCCAGACCGCGACACCTCTCCCGGACGGAGGCGCCGGTAGCGATCCCAGATCGGCGGGATCGCGTTGCGCGCCTCGTCGTCGCTCATGAACCTCACCGCGCCCTGCGGGCCGCGGTGCTGCTCGGCGATCTGCAGGCCCCGGGTCGAGATGCTCGCGACGCGCGAGCTCGTCGCGATGCCGTACCCGAAGCGCTCGTAGATGCCGGCTTGACTCGCCGACAGGTTCGCGATCGGCTCGCCGCGCTCGTCGACGTCGCGATGGACGGCGTCCATCAGCCGGGTGAGAATCCCCTGACGGCGGTGCGTCGCCGCGGTCGACACCCACGTGAGCCCACCCATCGGGAGCGTCCTACCGCCCGGCACGGCGACGTCGAACGAGAACGTCCCCGCGATTCCTACGATCTCGGGACCGTCGCACGCGATCCGGAAGCGGGTGAGATCCATCGTCGGCCGGCGGTCCTCACGGTCCTGCTCGGTGTACGTGAAGCCGAACGCACGACCATCGACGTGACAGAACGCGACCCAGTCCTCCTCGACCGGCACCCTGATCTCGATTCCCATGAGCGTGAGCCTCGCAGGCGCTGCAGCGTGGTGGATGCCGTGAAGAAGGCGATCGCCGACGCGAACGCAGCCTCTGTCGTCATCATGGCCGCGGACTGAGAGCACCCACTCGGGAAGACTTGCGAAATGCCGTCGCAGCCGCCGGAGCCGTACGACTCGGGAATGCTCGACGTCGGCGACGGCAACGTCCTGTACTTCGAGCAGGTCGGCAACGCCGCAGGCACGCCCGTCGTCTACCTGCACGGTGGACCAGGCTCAGGCTGCACGCCGGGATCGCGAAGCAGCTTCGACGCCGTGCTGCACCGTGCGGTGTTGTTCGATCAGCGTGCCGCCGGCCGCAGCACGCCGCACGCGAGCGAGGAGGGAGTGCCCTGGGAGACGATCGACATCGACCACCACGTCGGCGACATCGAGCGGCTCCGCGAGCATCTCGGCGTCGACCGGTGGATCGTCTTCGGCGTGTCGTGGGGCTCCGTCCTCGGCGCGACCTATGCCGAGCGGCACCCGGATCGCGTGCGCGCCGTCGTCCTCGCGGCGGTGAGCACCGGCACTGCCGAGGACATCGACTGGCTCACGGTGCACGCGGGTCGGTTCTTCCCCGCGGAGTGGCACGAGTTCCGCGCTCACCTCCCACCCGAGCTGGGCTCGATGCGACTCGTCGACGCGTACCACACGCTCCTGATGGACCCGGACCCACGCGTCCACGACGCGGCGGCTGCGGCGTGGTGCCGGTGGGAGGACGCGCACGTGGCGACGACGCCGGGAGCGCTGCCGAACCGCCGGTACGAGGACCCCGCGTTCCGCCTCGGGTTCGCCCGGCAGGTCACCCACTGCTGGCGGCAGGACTCGTGGCTCCGGCCCGGCGAGATCCTCGACAACGCGAGCCGGCTCGTCGGGATCCCCGGCCGGCTGATCCACGGGCGGCTCGACGTGAGCAGCCCGCTCGACGACTCGTGGAAGCTCCACCGCGCCTGGCCGGGCAGCGAACTGGTCATCGTCGACGACGAGGGCCACGGCGGCGCGACCATGACGACCCTCTGGCGACGCGCGCTGGCGGAGTTCGCCTAGCCCCGGACCGCGCCGGTGGGTCAGCCCTTCTTGGCGTTCAGCAGGGCGGTGACGGCTTTGCCGTCGGCTTTGCCTCTGCTCGCCTTCATCACGGCTCCGACGAGCGCGCCCATCGCCTTGCCCTCACCGGCGCAGAACTTCGCCCATGCGTCGGGGTCGGCGGCGATCGCGTCGTCGATCATCGTCTCCAGCGCGCCGGTGTCCATCGCCTCGAAGCCCTTCGACTTCGCGACGGCGGCGGGGTCACCGCCTCCGGCGGCGACGATCTCCGCGAGCACCGTCTTCGCCTGCGTTGCGGTGATCGCACCGGATGTCTCGAGCGTCGTCAGACGTGCAAGATCGGCGACGGGCACCTCTGGTGACGCGCCCTCGTCCGCGAACGCCTCCTTGACGTGGATGAGTGCCCGGCCGACATCTCCGCCGGCGTCGGCGACCGCAAGCACGTACTCGTCCTGGCCGCGCTCGACGACCACGAGGATCGCCTCGCTGTCAGGTGCGCTGCCCGTCGCCTGCGCGAGACGGGTCCGGCGCACACCCGGCAGCATCGGCAGCGCGTCGCGCACCGACTGGATCCACTCTGCAGAGGGCGCGAGCGGCACGAGGTCCGGCTCGAGGAAGTAGCGGTAGTCGTCCGCATCCTCCTTCGTGCGCAGGGTGTGCGTCCGGCCGTCGTTCTCGTTCCAGTGTCGGGTCTCCTGGCGGACTTTCTCACCGTCCTCGATCATCGCGATTTGCCGGCGCGCCTCGTACTCGATCGCCCGGCCGAGCGAGCGGATGCTGTTGACGTTCTTGATCTCGCAGCGCGTGCCGAAGGGGGTGCCGGGGCGGTGGACGCTGACGTTCGCGTCGCAGCGCATGCTCCCCTCCTCCATCTTCGCATCGCTCGCGCCGATCGTTCCAAGTACCGCGCGCAGCTCCGTGACGTACTGGCGCGCCTCCTCGGCGGTGCGGATGTCCGGTCGGCTGACGATCTCGACGAGCGGGACGCCGGCGCGGTTGAAGTCGATGAGCGAGTAGTCGCTGCCGTGGATCCGCCCGCCCGTGCCGCCGAGGTGCGTGCTCTTGCCGGTGTCCTCCTCGAGGTGCGCGCGCTCGATGCCGATGCGCGTCCCGTCCGGCAGGTCGAGCCACCCGTTGATGTTCAGCGGCTGGTCGTACTGGCTGATCTGGTACGCCTTCGGCATGTCCGGGTAGAAGTAGTTCTTCCGGTGGAATGCCGAGCTCTGCACCATGCAGTTGAGCGCGAGGCCGATCCGCATCGCAAGCTCGACAGCGTGCCGGTTGAGCACGGGCAGGGCGCCCGGCAGCCCGAGCGTCACCGGGTCGATGTTCGTGTTCGGCTCGTCGCCGAAGCGGTTCGGGCTCGCGCTGAACAGCTTCGTGACCGTGGCGAGCTCGACATGCACCTCGAGCCCGACGATCAGCTCGTACCCGTCGATCAGCTGGTGGCCGCCATCGGCGCGCAGGCTGAGCGTGCTGACGCCCGGCGCGGTGACGGGAAGTGCGGCAGCGGTCGTACCGGTCGTGGTGCCGGTCGTCATGACGCAGCCGCCCGCTCGAGCGCCGCGCCGACTCTGAACATCACCGGTTCGCCGAGCGTCGGCGCGAGCACCTGCAGCCCCACCGGGAGACCGCCGGCACCGGTGCCGAACGGGACGTTCATGCCGGGATGGCCGGCGAGGTTGGTCGGGATCGTGTAGATGTCCGACAGGTACATCTCGAGCGGATCCTCCGTCTTCGCACCGATGGGGAACGCGACCGTCGGCGACGTCGGCACGAGGATCACGTCGGCCTTCTCATAGGCACGGTCGAAGTCGTCGGCGACCTTGCGGCGCACCTTCAGCGCACGCCCGTAGTAGGCGTCGTAGTAGCCGGCGCTGAGCGCGTAGGTGCCGAGCATGATCCTCCTCTTCACCTCGTCGCCGAAGCCCGCCGCGCGTGTCGCGCCGTACATCGCGTTGGTGTCGGCGGCGTCGACCCGCAGGCCGTAGCGCACGCCGTCGAAGCGGGCGAGGTTGCTGCTCGCCTCGGCCGGCGCGATGAGGTAGTACGCCGTGAGCGCGTAGCCGAACGCCGGCAGCTGCACGTCGACGATCGTCGCTCCCGCCTCGCGCAGCGCGCCCACGGCGGCCTCGAGCCGCTCCTGCACATCGGGGTCCGCTCCTGCCGGCAGGTCGGTGACGAGCCCGACGCGCAGCCCCTTCACGTCCTGGTCGAGCACGTCCACGAGCGACGGGTGCGCCTCCGGGATCGACGTCGAGTCGTTCGTGTCGTGACCGCCGATCACGTCGAGCACGAGCGCCGCGTCGCGCACGCTCGTCGTGAACGGCCCGATCTGGTCGAGCGAGCTCGCGAACGCGATCAGACCGAACCGGCTCACGTAGCCGTACGTGGGCTTCACGCCGACGACGCCGCACAGACCAGCCGGTTGACGGATCGAGCCGCCGGTGTCGCTGCCGAGCCCGACCGAGGCGAACCCTGCGGCGACGGCCGCGGCGCTGCCGCCGCTGGAGCCGCCGGCGACGCGCGACGTGTCGTGCGGGTTGCGGGTGACGCCGAACGCGCTGTTCTCCGTGCTCGACCCCATCGCGAACTCATCGAGGTTCGTCTTCCCCATGGTGATCGCACCCGCGGCAGCGAGCTTCGTCACGACGGTCGCGTCGTACGGCGGGCGCCACCCGTCGAGGATCTTCGACGAGCACGTGGTCGGGACGCCGCGCGTGCAGAGGTTGTCCTTGAGCGCGACCGGGACGCCGGCGAGCGGCCCCGGGTCCTGCCCTGCCGCCACCGCATCGTCGACCGCCGCAGCAGCAGCTCGTGCGGCGTCGGCGAGGACGAGGTTGAACGCGTGGATCTCTTCCTCGCGCTCACCGATTCGCGCCAGGTGCGCCTCGACGATGTCCGACGCCTTCGTCGAACCCTCTCGCACCGCTGCGGCGATCGCCGACGCGTCGACGGTCGCCGTCACTCGGGCGCCCCGATGATCGGCGGCACCCGGAACCGGCCCTCGGCCGCGTCGGGCGCCTCGGCGAGCACCTCGTCGCGATCCAGACCGTCCACGATCACGTCCTCGCGGAAGACGTTCGCCAGCGGATACGGCTGCGTCATCGGCTCGACGCCGTCGAGGTCGAGTGCGTCGATGTCGGCGAAGTGGTCGAGCATGCTCGCCAGCTGCGAGGTCGTGCGGCCGATCTCCTCGTCCGTGAGATCGAGCCGCGCGAGGCGGGCGACCTTGACGACATCGGCCGCCGTGATCCGGGTTGCCGAGATCTGGGTTGCCGGGGTGTCAGGCACAGCCGAGAGGCTAGGGGTTGACCCCGTCGAACAGCCCGGTGATTCGTGCCCCCACGTGCTCGCCGAGCGCCACGAGCTGGTGGTGCTCGTTCTCGTCGAGGAACTGGTCGCTCGTCGGGTAGTTGGGGAAGCGGGTGTCCGCCGCTGCGTACTGCAGGAGCGATGCCGACGCCGCTTCGCTCACCTGATAGCGGCCGTAGAGCAGCTTCCCGATGCCCGCGCCCATCACCACGGGATAGACGATCGTCCCCTCGGCGACGCAGTCGAGCGGGAGCTTCCCGTTGCGCCGGCTGACGCGACCGAGGTCGATGTCGATGCGCACGTCGAGCTCGATCTCGGCGAGCTCGATCGCCTCCTTCAGCGTCTGGAACGAGTCCGGCTCGTCCCCGCTCGCGTCGATGCAGATCGCGACATCGGGACGCTCGCGCAGCAGCTCGACGAGTCCGAGGTTCTCGCGATGACCGCCGTCGGCGACGTACACGAACGGATCGCGGTGCGGGTGGTACTGCCCGAACAGCTCCTTCATCAGGTAGCCGATGTGCACGCGGGGGGACGTGTTGCGGTCTGCGAACCACTGCGTGAAGCGCGGGTTCGGCACCCACCCGCCGAGGCGCAGGTTGAGCGCGACGAGCAGCGAGTTCGTGGTGCCGAGCGCCTGGCGCCCCATCGCCGACGCAAACGCCGCGCCGGTGAGCGCCATCGACCGGCTGACGATCCAGCCGCGGTGATAGCCGTCCCACCACGAACCACGCGGATACGTCTCCGACGGAGCGAACGCGCTGGTGCCGTCGGTGCGGTCGTGGAGCGTGATCCGGTCGGGCCGGAACGTGAACCCGTACCCCTTGACGCCGCAGAACGTCCGGCTCGACGAGTGCGCAGTGGCGGCAACGATCAGCTCCGGACCGTCCGCACCGCCGTACTCCGACCACTGCGGCTCCGCGCTGTACGGCAGCGGCGGCAGCGGCGCGGCAGCTCCGTCGCCGAGCGCGAACGTCGCCGCGAGCCGCTTGCGGTACATGCCCGCGAGCGTCTGTCGGTGGGCTGCGATGCACTCGCCGATCGCGAGCCAGAGCACGGCGATCAGGATCACGGGGATGCGGACTCCGGTGAACGGGATCCGCCATTCGAACCACAGCCCCTCGGTCCCGCGAGCGTGGGTGTCGGCGACCTTCCCGGTGAACAGCAGCAGCGCGATCGCCAGCGCGATTCCGCCGAGGCGCATCCACCGGCGCTTCACGTGCGACACGATGATCCCGACGACTGCGCCGACCACCGCGACCGCGGCGACCCCGCCGAGCACCCCGGCGCCCTCGTCGGCACGATCCGCGAGCGGGAGCGCGCGCAACATGCGCTGGCCGTAGAGAACCCCGAGCGGCGCGAGAACGAGCGCGACGAGCAGGAGCAGTCCGAGCGATGCTGCGACGAACGCGATCCGCAGCATCGCCGATCGGCGCGCCGGCTCGGCGCGCGTGAAGGAGATCGCGACGATGGCCGCAGCGGCGACGAGCAGCACTCCACCCGGGAGGACCAGGCGGAGTGGGACGAGATCGCGCGCCGTCAACACCGTCTCCTGGCTCGCGTCGGAATGCGGGAACCACGCATGGATCGCGCGCGTCCGCACGAAGCGCCCGATCGCCGCGCCCACCACGAAGGCGAGCGCGAGGATCGTCGACAGCACGGCAAGGGACCGCACGAGCGCGTTGAGGATCCCACCGCCGAGCGAGAGGAAGCCGTTGTCGAGGAAGCGACGCCGGGCGCGCACCGTCGCAGCCCATGGGTGGTCGACGTCGAACAGCCCATCGTGCGCCGCTGTCGGCAGCGGGATGATCTGCCCGTCCGGGCGCCTGCTGATCCGCCAGCCGCCGGCCGCGTACGCGCCGCCGGACACGGCGACGAGCCAGCGCGCGCGGCGGAACAGCGACGGGCCGTCGGCGCGCGGCGCGTCGAGGCGCCGCAACGTACCGATGGCCACGCTCGCCGCGCGGATCCCTCCGCCGGACAGGCAGATCCCGATCCGCTCCCCGGGCGGGTTCGGCGGCGGCGCGTCGTGGCCCGTCGGCGCCGGATGGCTTCCTGCGAGGCGGTCGAAGCGCTCGAACACGCGCCGCATGAATGGCCGGATGACCGGTGCGAGCAACGGGCCGACGACCAGCCCGACGAGGCCGATCAGCGCGCCGATGTAGAGGATCCACTTCGTCCACGCGAGCACTGCGATGGCGAGGGTGAGCGCGGTCGGCGGGAGCGGCTTGCCGATGATCGCGAGCGAGAGGACGTTCTCGATGACGTCAGCAGCCGCGGCGTACAGAGCGATCCGCGGCGCGTGGCACCACAGGCCGTAGAGGTGTCGGCGCTCGGGCGCCCAGCGGCCGAGGCCTGCTCGGAGCAGGCGTGGCACCACCAGCACCCAGCCGAGCACGAACACGTTGTCCAGCCAGATCGCCCCGCGTGCGTCGGCTCGGCCCGCGCGCACCACCGTCGCGACGAACCGGCGCGGCGTGCCGGCGAGCACGAGGTGATGGTGGAACCCTCCGAACGGCGAGCGGAGGATCAGGACGGCGAAGATCGCGGCGGGGACGAGCAGCAGGAACGCCCACGACCGGTTTCGCACCTGTCCCCCTCCGCTCCCGTGCCGCCGGCGAGTCTAGGCGTCGGCCCGCTCGGGAGGCCGGGCGACGAGGCGGATGACGAGCGCTGTCTCCGGGTTCATCACCGGGAGCTGGAGCCCGTGCGTCGCGAGCTGTCGTCCGGTGAGCGCGAGGCCGTCGTCCATCCAGCTCGGCCGCGCGCGCGACATCGCGCGCAGTGGCCGGGGGAGGTCCACGACGGACACGTCGTACGCCGAGTCCGGATCGAGACCCGGAAGCCGGAGCGGCGACGGCACCAGCGACGCCGCCGTGCGCATCTGCGCGTACGACACGATCGCGACGTCTCGCAGCGTCGAGTAGACGCCGTGGGCGAGGCCGACGATTCCGCACCCGTCGCCCACGGGGTCGAACCGCACGACGTCGCCCCGGTGGAGGACGTCGCGCAGCTCGCGATGGATCCGGATCACGCTCGCGAGGTCGTCGAGCTCCGCCTGGTCGAGCGAGAAGAGGTCGAGCTCGACGCCGAGGTGGCCGAACAGCGCAGTCGCCGCGCGGAACGAGAGCGGATGTGTGCGGCCGGTCGTGTGTGCGCGAGCCGGCCCGATGTGCGCGCCCATCACCTCCGGAGG
>Ga0136611_10000253_pt1 | contig 33809 bp, 25 predicted proteins | sample AntDrymUQ2232306_2_FD_106645 | JGI IMG/M metagenome (GOLD analysis project Ga0136611, IMG submission 106645) | Polar desert sand microbial communities from Dry Valleys, Antarctica - metaG UQ223 (23.06) | ecosystem: Environmental > Terrestrial > Soil > Desert | place: Antarctica: Dry Valley...
CAGGCTTCAGATTCTCGCCTGACTGCTCCGTTTTCTTTGCGTTCTCGGTCATCTTTTCAATGGAATGCTGCAATTTCTCAATACTCAGCTTTTGTCTTCTTTCTTCAACACTTAAATCCGCCAATTGAGAGTTGAGCGCAGACATCTTACTGCCATGCTTATCCTTCTCGGTGTCGAGCTGTGTTTGCAGTGTCTCGACTTCACCGCGGATCTTGGCCAGCGATTTTGCCAAATTCTCCAGACTATTTCCCATCGCCACAGGAGCGGAAAGCAATAACAGCAACAAACCGGGGAATGAAATTATCTTTTTAAAAAAATGTTTATGCATAAATCCCGTTTAACCCAAAAATTGACTAAGATGAGTCATATTAGATTGACAATCAATCCTCCTCTGCAATGTCCGCATACTACAAGTTGAATATTTCATTTTCATGACAGTTCGATGTCATTTAATTACGTGCTGCCAGAGTCAATCAAAAAGTACTTTGATCTATTCACTGGCTCGCTGTTGAAGTCATCAGTACTCGAGATTTATGCGCATGAATGGCGCACACATTTACCCTTTCATGCCGCATTTATTGAAGATAGGGAATTACTCAGGTGTCATAAAACTTTTATATTGCTCCGCTACGATAGGAATCCTTACAACCTAGATTGGAATCAAGTGATGACTCATCAAGCAATCGCTAAAAGAAAAAATATCTTTCTGCTCACTGATACAAATTGGCACACACGCACCATTCAGTGGATTGTCGGTGTCTTAATGGTAGCGCTCTATTTGTGGATAGGCGCCGGGATTCTGAGCTTATTGGGAAACCTACCCGATATTCTCAGAAATGGCTGGGCATACGTTGCCGAACATATCATTATCGATATCGTACTGATCCTGGCAGTACTCGAACTTATCCGGATATTGCAATCTTATCTGGCAGTAGGACGTGTCAAGGTAACTTTCATTCTGGATGTCGCGGTGGTGGTGCTGATTGGAGAGTTGATCGGTCTCTGGTATAAAGAATACACAGCAATGGGAGTCGGTTTGCACATTGCTGCCATTACCGTACTGACATTACTGCGCATTGTGTCTATCCGTTTTTCGCCCGATGCTTTGGATTGATCCGAGTGCAATCCAGCAGGCACAAAGCATCTCATGAGATAATCTCTCCTCGCAACGGAATAATCTGATGCAGCTAATAAATCAGGTTTAGTCAGCGATCTTTATAAAAATTTATGACATTCACGATATTGTCATAAAAATGTAATGCTTTATTTATATTATCTCTGCAACTCTTAACTACATTAAATATAAATATGGCTGTCACAATACTTGTTGTTGAAGATGAACCTGCAATCCAGGAATTGATCGCTATCAATTTAAAAAGGGCGGGCCATATGGTTTTATGTGCGGATAGCGCGGAACAAGCAAAGCTAATGATCAACAACGTTCTGCCTGATCTTGTATTACTGGATTGGATGCTGCCTGATACCACTGGTCTAGAATTCGCACGCAGATTACGGCGAGAGGAACGTACCAAAACCATTCCAATTATTATGCTCACCGCCCGTATCCAGGAAAATGACAAAATCTCCGGACTTGAGGCTGGTGCGGACGATTATATTACCAAGCCTTTCTCACCCCGTGAATTAATTGCCCGGATTAAGGCTGTGCTACGCCGGCGGTTACCGGAAATGTCGGATGAGATTATTCATGTAGGTGGACTAAAACTTGATCCAACCACACACCGAGTACATGTCTGTGGCAGTGACGAACCGTCAAAGCCGGCGGAAGTTAGCTTGGGACCTACGGAATTTCGTCTTTTACATTTTCTGATGGCGTATAAAGAGCGCGTACATACACGCGCACAATTATTGGATCGCGTCTGGGGAGATCATGTTTTCATTGAGGATCGCACTGTTGATGTGCATATTCGCAGATTACTCAAGATTCTTGAATCGGTGGGTAAAGAAAATCTGGTACAAACTGTACGTGGAACTGGCTATCGGTTTTCAACTGAATGTAATGAAGAAAGTATTGGATAGCCTGTACATTTACCACATACGCGCATAATAATATTGCGCGTATGTGGTACTAATGAATCGAACCTATATCTTTCCTACCACAACGAACCTACCCACTCATGGATCGGGAGTAAGTTCTACCAGGTCATCATTAAATTTGTTCTCAAGCTGCCTGCAGTTAGTCCCACTGCAATTTCTTAGTTGCTCAAGTGCGCTCTTAAGAGAATCCCTAGACGTACTTGTTAAGCGTGCAGCAATGTTGTGAACTTGATCCGGATCAAGTTTGGTATCGTAAAGTTCCAAAAAAGGCGGTCCCACCAACCCCGGGGATTCAAGATATGCATAGGTTTTGAATCGTATACCATTACGTTTATTTTGTGAGGTCTCAATTAGAAAAGAATTTCTAGGAAAAATTACATTCCTTTCTGATGATACTATCAATGGCCTTAATGATCGACCATCATAACTATTCGTATCAACTGGAACACTAGCTAGAACAAGTATTGTGGGCAAAATATCTAGGTTAGTTACCAGATCATCACGAACTAAGCCTTGTTTTACACCGGGCCCGGTAATCGCGAATGGAACATGATGTGACTGATCATACAAGCCAGTTTTCCCTGATAGAAAGCGGTGATCGCCAAACCAGAAGCCATTATCAGATAAAAAGATAAGATAAGTTTGATTTCCTTTAGGATGGTTTTTTAGTTGATCAATCAATTGACCAATCATTTCATCTACAGCCTGCAAAGACTGCACTCTCAGGCGAAAATTTTGATCAATCGTTTCAATATCGTCTGCGAGTAATAATGGATTTTTTCGTACATCCTGTGGTTTCCTAGAGACATCTGCTTGATTAAATGATGCAGACCTCGATGCAGCTAACCCATCAAAGAGATTCAAATGACGCGGCGCTGGTACTGGTATAAGGTCTATAAGCGGCTCATTCGTTGCATGTGGAGCAAAAGGAGAAATCATCATGAAAAAAGGAGCGCTATTACTTAGTGCTGCATCAAGATGATTAATCGCGTGATTTGCAAGAACATCGGTGGCATAGTCCGCTGGGGTATTGCCATAGTTCACAACTTGTCCATTCTCGTTAAGCGAATAATCATAATATGTAATTGATTTCAACAACGTATACCAACTATCCCAGCCAGGTGGAATATAATTAAAGGGAACTAGAGCACTTGTTCCGTATTCATTCAAGTACTTACCAAAGTATGCAGTATTATAGCCAGCAGATTTTAGTTTGACAGCTATCGTATCTGTTTCCAATCCGCGCCGAATAACTCCTTCAAAACCACCATCGGGCTTACGATTGGTTGTAATTCCCGTATTTTTGGTATACCGCCCTGTGAGAATAGTGGTACGGGATGGACAACATAACGCTTGCGTCACAAATGCATTTGTGAATCGTACGCCATTAACAGAAAAATATTCCTGTGTTCTCGGCATAAAACGGAATTCATCATATGCCATATCATCAGTCAAGATAAAAATAAAACTTGGCTTTGCCAATACAGACAAAGGAACTCCACAAATAAGTAAAACAAATACCAGCTTTATTATCTGAAGAATTTTTTTCATTATTGCATTCCTAATATTTACAGTTACGAGAAATAAACTAATTGATATTACTTCTAATTATCACAAAAATATACTAAACACAGAATAGTACAATTATCACAAAAACATACTGAACAGGGAATACAACTAACAGCTTGATATCATCAGAAACTCAAAGTTATATGTTGTAATGACCTGAAATGGCAGACTCTAACTCAATTGAGGGGCAATCATAAAAATTTCGAAAAAATAGATTGTACATTCATCATTAATACACAAGAATCATATTCTTTCCAGAGAAATAAATCACTTCCAGGGCAACTGAAATTAAAATTTATCAGTAATTAATCCAATGGATCTTTATATACATAAAAAATGTCTCTTAATTATAAGTTCATATTGAATCCTCAGAAAAGATTCTGTTAGAACAATAAATTGGTTTTGTTGTCAATACTCCACTTAACATATACCAACTCATATCTGCTAGGATTAATTAAATGACTACCCCATATATCTCAAGCAGTGTTACTTACATTAATCCGGCCAATGTCAACGTGATTGATTCCTTATTAGGGGATTTACGCTGGGCCAGCTCAACTATTTCCTACAGCTTTCCAGCCAGCAATAACCCACTCTTTTGGTCTACAGATTCTGAACTGGGTTATGGCACCCAATTCGATGATGGTGAGCCGTGGAACAGTGCCGCCAAATCACTGACCAGTAGAGACCAGAGTAATTTTGAACTGGCGCTGCAACAATGGGCCAACGTTGCCAATTTAAATTTTACAAAGATAACGGAAACACCTAATGAAGTAGGCGATATACGTGCAGCGTACAGTGAAGATCCGGATGAATTCACATTGGCCTGGTCTTATCTGCCCGGATCCAGTGTCCGGTCAGGTGATATCTGGGTTAACACGTTAGGTCTTCTCAACTTTCAAGAATGGTACCCGGGCAGTGTTTCCTTTGAAACGATCTTACATGAGATCGGCCATACGCTGGGTTTTAAACACCCTTTCTTCAATCCCGATAACTCAACAGCAGCAACGCTCCCGGTTACTTTGGATAAAATCATATATACCCTCATGAGTTATACTTATGCGGATCTGGAAGGCCATGAAGGTAATGAATTTTCCTTTCATCCCACCACACCGATGATGCTGGATATTGCTGCCATACAATATTTGTACGGCGCCAACCACAATTATCATACCGGCAATGACACCTATGTCTATAACGAATCAAATACCTACCACGAGACCCTCTGGGATGCGGGCGGCATGGACACCATTCAGTATGCAGGTACAATTTCCACCCGCATTGATTTGAACCCAACAAGCGCATCGCTTATTGGTCAACCAGTGTTTGTTCAATCCAATGGCGTTAATCTGGGTTCACCGATTCCCAATGTATGGATTGCTGACGGTGCCTTGATTGAAAATGCCATTACCGGTCAAGGTAATGATTATCTGATTGGAAACAACGGCAGCAATACTTTGGATGGCGGTTCCGGGATTGACACCGTTCAGATGGAATCACAACGCGATCATTACACATTGCATAAAGCACTCAATGGCTACACCATCACTGACAACCTCAATCCTGGCAATCAGGATATGCTGGTGGCTGTTGAACGTCTGGAATTTGATAACATCAGGCTGGCATTGGATCTGGAGGGTCACGCCGGCGAAGTTGCCAAACTACTGGGCGCTGTATTCGGTGCTGCCACTGTCAGCAACAAAGAGTATGTTGGCATTGGCTTGGCTGAAGCAGACAAAGGCTTGAGCTATGAACAATTGGGTGAATTCACGCTCAATGCGGGAGGATTAAAAACCTCTGATGAAATGGTGACTCTGCTATGGAACAATCTGTTCGGATATTTGCCCTCAGAAACTGAAAAATCTCCCTACATTAAACTGCTCGATAGCGGTGAAATATCAGTAGGTGCTTTAGTGGTATTGGCCGGAGATAGTGGCTTGAATACCGGAAATATCAATCTGACGGGACTCATGCAGACTGGCATTGCGTTTGTTTGATACATGCTGTATTGCTTCCTCAATACCTACTGATGGAAGCTTCTACGAAAGCTGCAATATGATCCACCGTGATTTTTCTGTATGATTGGGTAGCCAATCAGCTTTCGTTGGATCGTTTGTCAACCTGCTGTTATTGCCTGATAACAAATCGAATTTTTTATTATCTGCATAACAATAAATGAATCGATTTTTCCAGTTTTTGTATTTAGTATGAGGAGATATATGATGCTCAAGCATTCTCTTTCTGCACTAGCAGTCTGGCCTATAAAGTATCTTTTACTGGTCGCATTCGTTTTGTTTTTATCCTTCCACGGCAGTATCACTCTCGCAGTGGCGGCTGGATCAAATGCGCATCAGGTGGGAAAATTTGGTCCTTTACATGACTGGCCGATTATACCAATCGGCATGATGTTGATGCCGGATGGTCGGGTACTTACTTATGGAACGGATACAACGGGTGCGCAGATTGGTAATTTGCTCTATACGATTTGGGATCCTTCGCTTGGCATTGGAACCAATGCATTTGAGACTTTACCCAACATCACGCATACCGACATTTACTGTGCCGGTCAAGCACTGATCCCCGATACGGGTAGTGGCCTTTTCCTCGGCGGGGAAGCCAAAGTGAACACGATTAAAAACTATTCACACAATAACGTCAATATCTTCGATCCGTCTACAGACACGCTAACGCACCAATCTCAGAGCATGACTTTTAAGCGTTGGTACGCAACGGCAGTAACATTGCCCAATGGTGAACATGTCGTGCTGGGGGGCGCAGCAGCAGAAAATTTATAGGAACACCCACTATACCAGCCACTGTGGCCACTTATTCGCCTACACCGGAAGTACGTGCTGGAGATGGGCATTGGCGCTCACTCAGTTCGGCAACCAGCGATACTGCTTACGGAGTACTCGGTGGCGATGGATTTGCTTGGTTTTACCCGCGAGCCTGGGTAAACCCGCAGGGTAATTTGTTTATTCTCGGGCACGACGGTGCGATGTACAAGCTCAACCCGTTAGGTACCGGAACACTTTCAAAGTATGCAGCGACGGTAATACCGAGCCTTACCAGCCTGCCGAGTATCATGTTTGCCCCCGGCCGCATACTGTCCGTTCGCAACAACCGAACAGCACTCGTCGTCAATATCAATGGTAGCGGTGAGCCTGTCGTGTCTTCGGGCGGTACTCTGGCAAAAGACCGTCAATACGGCAATGCTACGGTGCTCGCCAACGGTTGGATCTGGATCAATGGTGGATCATCGACTGGCAACGATCTGGTGGGTGCAGCACTGGATTCCGAGCTTTGGAATCCTCATACTGGAATATGGAAAACAACAGCAAGTGCAGCCACAGCACGCTTGTACCACTCGGCTTCACTACTTCTTCCGGATGGAAGCGTCATTACCGGGGGAGGTGGTACGCCAGGTCCTCTGACTCAACTTAACGGTGAAATTTACTACCCGCCTTATCTGTTTAAAAAAGATGGGAGCGGTCAGTTTGCACCTCGCCCTGTGATCGTTGATGCACCAACCACAATGATTGGCTGGAATCAGGAATTTTCGATCGAAGCAACCGATAACATCGCCAAAGTGACACTTGTGCGTGTTGGTGCAACCACACACGCGTTTAATAACGAAACACGTTTTTTTAGCCCGCCCGCTTCGCCAACAAACACCAAAATTGTAACCGTACGATCTCCGGCTTCAGCTAAGATCGCTCCGCCGGGTTTCTATATGCTTTTTGTTTGGAATACTGGAGGAACTCCGTCGCTGGCCAAGATCATACAAATTGGCTAAATTGTTACCTGGCTTGAAATACCAGCGGTTCATTGGAACACAGATTGGTTGAAAACCAGTAGCTAAAAATCACACCTAATGTCTGTCGCTTGCAGCGGGGCATTTTGGCGACATACAGTATGCTATCCAAGAGTATGCGTAAGCAGATTAAGTGAGTTGCGCTGTCGAAAATGGAGTCCAACGGTTTAAGCGGCGAGTAGATTTGCATAGTATCGCTGTGTAAGTTTTGCTGGTGACAGAAGCCCAGTCTTTCTTGCTTTCTGTGCCGGTTATAGAAAATCTCGATATATTCGGTAATCTCCTGAATTGCTTGTTGTCGTGTTTTAAACTTCCATTAAAAACTTAACTGATTGCTCCAGAAATTCCTGACTATATCGTATGCGAAGTAATTCCATCTTCATCCTCCATTTCATACATTCTTCTTATGAAATTTTGGATTCCTTGAAAATCAGCATACCTCAGTTTGTATGATAATCGATCTCTAAGTAGCCAGCTTCTCTAATCTAGATCACCACAATATCCGCATTAATCATGCCCAGTCCAACCCCAATCGTAGCAATTTGTACCGCAGCATTAGCACCAGTACCATCTGTATCGTATAAAAGTGCTCCCGTCACATTGTTGTAGATAACAAAATCATTATTATCGAGCGCTTGAGTACCGACTTTAAACTGGCCTACAGCCAAAGTACCTGTCGTTGCTAATGCTGTAAATACAGCATTTTCTAGCTGAATGGTGTCATCAACTACAATAAAGTCAATAATCGTGTCCGTGTGACCTGTTGTCGTAAATTTGAATATGTCTTTACCCGCTCCACCCGTTAAGCTATTGGTGCCAGCGCCGCCATCAAGGATATCATTACCATTCGCTCCAATTAACTGATTGGCAGCACTATTTCCAGTAATCACATTAGCAACACTATTCCCCGTACCATTGATAGCCGATGTACCCGTCAATGTGAGATTTTCCACGTTGGCAGATAACATGTAAGTTACGCTGCTGTTGACTTTATCAGTGCCTTCACTGAGATTTTCTGTGATGACATCACCTACATTGTCAACTACGTAGTTATCATTGCCTAATCCACCAATCATGACATCTATTCCAGCACCTCCATTTAGTGTGTCATTGCCGTCTTTACCATCGAGGGTATCGCTACCAGTCCCCCCATTTAATTGATTGACGGCGGTATTTCCAATGATAATGTTAGCCAGACTATTGCCTGTACCATTGATTGCCAATACCCCCGAAAGCGTAAGATTCTCGATATTACCTGATAGCGTGTAAGTCACGATGGTGTTGATATAATCGGCACCCTCATTAAGCCTCTCAGTGATAACATCACTTATATTATCAACTACATAACTGTCGTCCCCCAATCCGCCAATCAGAGTATCAAAACCAGCTGCTCCATTGAGCATATCGTCGCCTGTATCGCCTATCAAGATATCATTTGCATTAGTTCCTGTTATATTGAGACCATCATTTTTTAAAACCACATTGCTGTTAATAAAATTAAACGATTCGACACCCCAATTAGTGTCTGGATGAAAGGCGTTTATGATCCTTAGCGATTCCCCCGTTGATTTGATGGTGACAATCAGGTCAGTATTATTGGTTTTCGCAAAACTAACATCCGCTTGCTTTAAACCTGTGAATACCACCTGGTCAGTACCACTCGCACCAGAGGCGTCAGGCTCATAAACCGTATCATTCCCTGAACCTATCCCAAGCAGATAAATATCATTACCTATACCACCGGATAGCGTGTCGTTACCTAACCCACCATCTAAAATGTCATTATCGTTTCCAGCATAGATATAATCGCTACCACCTTTTCCGAGCAACAAATCGTTGCCATTACGACCATAGAGTTCATCGGTGGTATTGGTGCCTACCAACAAATCGAGTCGCGAACTACCTACTAAATTGTGTTCAGTGGAACCGGCAAGACGGACTGTCCAACTGCTTAATTCTTCGCTGAACGCATCTAGGTCAGGAGCATTGTTGAGTTGGGTGATTAGGAAGCCAGTGGCATTCCAGCCAAGCATTTCGAGTTTTATTTCACCAAAAGCGCTTAAAAACTCAATTAGATCTATTATGCCTAGCTGTGGTACTGTTTGAACGGCTTGCACAAAAGCCTGTTCAACGTCCGTAAACGAAAACACTGGGATGTCATAGGGAATTATTTCAGGAGTTTCTACGATACTTTTATAATATTCCTTGAGTCGTGTTTGTAATAATAAAGACTCATAAATATCCATCTTAAACCGATCGTAAGCCAAGGAAATGTTGATTATCTGTTCTGCTGTTAGCGTAATGGAGAGATTGCCTGACGTCGCATCCAGCGCTGTAAACCTAGCTTCTCCATTTGCACCACCATAGGTAAAGCCCATGAAGCGTTCAACGATGCCTAACTTACTTACAAATTCGTCATATGTGGGAGTTCCAACAGTCAGTCCGGCTAAGTTATAGGTCAACTTGACACCATTTGTCGACAGAGCTTCGGCCTGAGCTTTGAGGGACATCATGTCAGATGTATTGGCCCATTTTTCAATGAAGTCATCTAATTTATCGATTTGGTCTTGGCGAGTGGCTTGTTGGATGTAAATCTGTACCAAATTGCCTAGGTCTGGAGACAAACTAATGGCTTCGCTTAGGTCGCGTACGCGACCGGAGCCGTGCAGTGTTGGTAATACTTCAGCTTGATCAGTGAGGGTGATCTGATCGGTAAATTGCCGATAGAATGTATTGACCAACAAATCAAGATTAGCCGCTGTACCATTGGTTTCGCCTGTGGTTCCCGTAGTACCATTAGAACGTGTAAACGAACCTGCTGCAGTTTGAACGTTGCCGTTGCCCAAGTCGATGCGAACTGCAGAGGAATTAACACCAATCGATATGATGTTGTTGGTACTGAGTGGGGTCAACTCGCTGGCTTGACTTATGCCATCTTGATTCAGGTCACGCCAGATACGAAGATTAGCAAATACGCTGTCAGTCGAGTTGATTTTGCTGTCTCTGTTGTTATCCAAATCTTGAAGCGCGTCAAAGCCATCGGCGGCCAATTGACCACTAATCTAGAGGGTATCTACACCAAATAACTCGCGTCCAGAATCAATAACACCATTTCCATTACGATCCAATACTAACCAGCCATCATCAGGTTTAATCCAACCGGTACCGGTTTTGACGCTATCACCATCATGATCGAATAGGATAACGATACCGTCGCGAGTACTAGTGGTCTCGATACCATCCCCATCAAGATCAAAAACGATAGGATCACGGCGAGGCAGTGTTGTTCCAGCAGCACCCGAACCTGCGCCACCGCTACCAGGGCCACCATAAGCTCCCCCTCCCGTATCTCCTTCATTACCAGGAGTGCCGCCACCGGCTCCAGATGCACCACCACCACCGCCAGTACCACCAGATGAAGAAGTTCCCGAATTTCCACCATCAGCCGTATCATCCGATCCTCCAGGTAAGTTATTTCCTGAACCAGGAGCCCACACATCTAAAAAACCATCATATTGAGGTTCAGGAAGACCAGCTCTACGAAGAGCTTCATCAGCAGTAGTATTACTTTTTTGATTTAACAAATCATACTTATGCCCCTCACGAGCGATACTATCCATCGAGTCCTTAATTTTTTGCCAATTACTCGAGAGATCATCACCAATCTTGATATCTTCATACCTATGCGAATAAAAATTATCTGGATACAAAGGATGGTCAAAATGATTTGCATCATATGTAGCACTTGCAGTTGTAATTTTTTCATTGATAGGCCATGCGCTTGTTACATATTGCTTTCCAGTCGAGTTAGTGTACACAATATATTTGTGATAAGCGCCGGGAGTGACTGGTCGATAACCTACTTCAATCTTTTCTACCATTCCTATCCTCTTTCAAGAGTAGTCCATTTGATGTTTATTTATATACTAATCATTTACAAAAAATTATTTACACCCTCTATTCCGCTCGAATACGCTGTAGTTCAGGATCGTCTGGCAAAACAGACTCCGCCCTTTGCAGATATAACCTAGCATCATTAAGTCTGCCTTCAACGCTTGCTTTGCCTATAAACTGAATATACCGATCCACTATTTTCTGCAGCCCGGCACGCGCTTCCGCATTATTGGGTTCTATGGCCAGTACCATCTGGTAGTATTTATGGGCATTATCTTTTAACGGTGTAGTAAAGCGCCCTGCTTTCATTGCTTTTTCAGCAGCCACTAAGTGCTTTTTAATGAATTTCGTATCGGTTGGTTTTTCTGACAAATTCTGCTGCTTGGGCTGAGTCAGTGATTGATCAGCCACTAATAATTGGTGATTGTTGTCAGATGTCGGTTCGGTGGTTTCTTTATCCTGAGGTTCTGGTTTGGTAACCGATAAGCTTGCTGGGTCAGATTTTTCATTTAATGGGGCAATGGATAAGTCTACGGCGAAATCTTCTTTTATCTCCGGTATGACTGTTGTTTTACCAGGGTTGCGTTGAAATAAAGGCTGGTTGTCCACTGCACCTGGTTTGTCATCCAAAGATCTTTCATCAAACCACAATCCAATCGTCACCAGTGCAACGATCCCGATCATGACACCGATCAATAGGGTATTTTTAGCAACAGGACGACTATTGGCAACCTCTGTGGCTGCTTGTCTGGAAATTGATGATCCCTTTAGATCGTTAGTATGTTCTATTTTTAGGAGCGTTAAGATCTCGCCTGCCGATTGTGGCCGGTCATTATATTCAGTTCGCAGCATCCACTGGACTGCTTGCAGCAATTCCGCACTATAGGCAGTATCTGTAAATTCAGAAGGCAAAACCATCGGATCGGGTTCGCCTTGGTTTAAAGCCAATATCCGGCTCTGCGCAGCAACAGGTTGATGGTGTGTCATACAAACATACATGGTTGCACCGAGCGCATAAAAATCGGTTGCCGGTCCGGGCTCATGCGCGGACATATACTGCTCCGCTGGCGCATAACCGGTGGCTAATTCATCAGCGAGTTGCGGGGTGCGCGCAGCAATCGCCAATCGTGCGGCGGAAAAATTGATCAGCAACGGTTCGCCATCCTTACCTATCAGTATCGTTGCCGGTTGAATACCGCCATGCACCATTTTTTGTTCGTGTATTTTCTGCAAAGCATCCAGGATGGATGTCAGAATAAACTTTAATTCTGTTTCAGCAAATGCTGCCTGAGACTCTACCAGCTTGGAAAGCGGCGCACCTTCTTGGGTACCCATAATCAGGTAAGCCGTTCCATTGAATGGCAAAATATTCTCAGCCGCGACAATATTAGGATGTTCGATTTGCGTGAGCATCTCGGCTTGATCCAAAAACACCTTCAAACCATATTCAAAATTTTCTTTATCGCTGGGAAACTTGGGTTCTACGCCAAGACCATTACTGGTACGAATGGCAAAAGCGTGAGGAAAATATTCTCGTATTTTTACCCGTTCCTTCATATGGTGATTCCAGGCGCGATAAGTGATATCGAATGCACCAATTTTTGCGGCATCTTTAATTTCGTAGACACCGATTTGCGTGCCTGCAGGCAGAATTTGATCGTATATGTGTGTCATGATAGGTAGTATCCCTGTTGCTAATCTCAGTTAGGCTTCAGATTCTAAGAGATTTTTATATTGTGCTCCGATATTGATCCAGTGATCGGGAAACAATCCTGTTGGGTTGGTAAATAATGCTTCCCGATTTAGCGCAATGAAACTGATAAAACGGTGAACTACCTATAGTTTAATGCAACGTTGTCAGATTGACTTATCTTTCTCAAGCGGTAAATTGGCATCACGCCAGGCTTTAATCCCACCATCCATAGAAATCACATTGGCATAACCCATTTGCTGCAACGCATCCGCTACCAGAGCCGAACGGTAACCTCCTCCGCAATACAGCACAATGGGTGCCTGTTTGTCGGATATTACCGTTTCAATATCACGTTCGATGATGCCTTTTCCAAGATGACGAGCACCGGCCGCGTGATCTATCCAAAACTCATGATCTTCGCGCACATCGATAAAATGAAATTGTTCCCCTTGCGCCAATCTTTCCTGTACATCGGCTACGGTACATTCTTTTACTCGCTGTTTTGCTTGTTCCACTAATCGTAGAAATCCCGGATTATGCTGCATTGTCCCCTCCTTTATTCAAACCGGCTAGCGGTAATAGGCTTGAAATGTACCAAAGATCCCGTGTACGGTCAAAAGCACAACAAGCAGTATGCTAAGACATCAGAAGTGCATTGAAAAAATCAGAATATAACCCTGTCGTTCAATCACATGACACCGTTTTTGACTTCACTCCCAATCTTTGTTACTTTCCGGCTCGGAACGGGGGTTCTTTTTCCTATGCCCCGGGAAAATATGAGGTATCAGATGCACGAAGAAAGCGTGATGCATGGCCTAAAAGCCAAGGGATTGAAAAAGGGATCCGTATCCAAGTCGGCGGCGGTCACCATTGGCTTGGCAGCAACTGCTCCGGCATATTCGTTAACTGGTGCATTGGGTTACGGTGCTTCCGAAAACGGTTATCAGCTACCGATTGTGTTTATTCTATCTGTGATCCCAATGTTCTTTGTAGCACTGTCCTACAAACACCTGACGACCTCCACGCCGGATTCCGGTACGGTTTTCACCTGGGGTACCAAAGCCATTGGCCCGCGATTTGGCTGGTTCGGCGGCTGGGCATTGTTATTGGCAAGCATTTTGGCGGGAGTTACTGCAACCCAGATCATCGTCAATGCAATGGCAATCATCTTTAACTTGGCAGAAACACCTGCGTGGTTCCGCTTTGGAGTGGCCATCCTGTTCATCCTCTGCACCACGTATCTGACAGCACTCGGCGCTGAAGAATCTTCACGCACCACCATGATCCTGACAATCATCCAATACGGCGGACTCATCGCGCTTGCAGCGATTTTGTTCATGCGCGTAATTCAGGGAGACGCTGTGAGCACTGCCGAGCCATTTTCACTGGAATGGCTCAATCCGTTTGCAATCTCTTCATTCAGTGCCTTCCTAAATGGATTTCTTGTCGCGTTATTCATATTCTGGGGGTTTGATGCAGCGTTGGCAATGTCTGAGGAGACAGCTGGCAACTCGGAACAAGCAGGTCGAAGCGGGATTATTGCGATGGTTATCACTGTGATCACTTATGTCGTCTTTTCCACCACAGCGTTGGCATACGCCGGCATTGACGCACAAGACAAATCAAGTTTGACGTTCAAGGATAATATCGACTCGATTATCACAGTTCTGGCAACAGACATCATCGGAGCCAAAGGCGCATTAATTGCCGCGTTGATCATCGCAATCTCGGCCTTCTCAGCCACCATGTCCACGATCATGCCAGCAGCGCGTGCCGCACTGGCAATGGCAACATACCGGGCACTCCCGCGCAGATTTTCTTCGGTCAATGAAGCCACACAAACACCGAAGTTTGCAACTTGGACGATCGGTCTGATGACGTTGGTCATCTATATTACGCTGAGTCTGATTAGCGAATCCATCGTCAAAGATACGATCCATAGCGTCAGCATCGCAGTTTGTACTTACTACACGATAGCGGCACTTTCATGTGCCCTGTATTTTCACCACACTGCATTTAATCACTGGCACACGGCGCTATCGCAAGTAATTCTGCCTACGATTGCTGCTGTCATCTTGATTGCGGTGAGCATTCTCCAGGCATGGAATATGATGGATCCGGATTACGGTTCCAGCGGATCAATAGCAGGTGTGGGTGCTGTATTCTTAATTGGTGTTGTCACACTATTTTGCGGTGTTCCGTTGATGGTACTGTGGAACATACGTGAACCTAAATTCTTTCGGGGCGAGACACTCCCCCTTGAACGAGCGCATATGGTACCCGATAGCCGTGATGACAACACACCCCTATAGATTTCTCGTTGTGCTCGAAAGGCGGTTATTCAGCAGTTTCTTAACCCACTCACAATAAACAATCAAACCCGGCGCTGCAATATGCGCTGACATCTCATTTCTGCAGGTCTACTCACTAAAACTCAAGTCGAATTAATCTTGGACGATAAACAAAAGCGTGCAAGATGGATTGAAAATAGAGGAGAAAATATGAGTGAAGTTTATCTTGGCAGATTACCGATTCTTGATAGCAAACAAAATTTAGTCGCATTCGAACTCTTATTTCGCGCCGATCAACAAAGTACCGTCACGGTTACCAATAATTCTGCAGCTTCCGCAAATGTCATCATTGATACTTACGGACAACTGGGCATAGAAAATGTGATCGGAAAGCGGCGTGGTTTTATCAAAGTAGACGCCAAGTTACTCATGCATGACGCCATTTGCATGCTTCCCAAGAAGCATGTGGTTCTTGAAATCTTAAGAAACGTGGAAATTAATGATGAAATCATTAATCGTTGCACATTTTTAAAGCAGAAAGGCTACCAATTAGCACTTTCTAATGTGGTTCAGCTGAACAAACAACTGCGTTACCTCATGCCATTGATCAATGTCGTTAAGATCAATGTCAACGCGTTGAATCAAAATGAATTGATCAACCTCATCAAAGAATTAAAGCGCTGGCCGATTTTATTGTTAGCTGAAAAAGTTGAGAACCTGGAAACTGCCAGACGTTGTATCGCTTTAAATTTTCACATGCTGCAAGGTTTTTATTTTGCTAAACCGGAGATCATCGCAGGAAAACGTATTGATCCATCCAAGCTATCTCTATTGAAATTGTTATTATTGGTGGTCAAAGACACTGAAGTGACTGAAATCGAGAATGAACTCAAGTATCAACCCGGCTTAAGTTATAATCTTCTTCGCGTGGTAAATTCAGCTGCAAACGGTTTGCCGAGCAAGATTAACTCCATCAAACGAGCCATTATGATACTTGGCCGTAAACAACTCCAACGCTGGGTACAGATATTACTTTATGCCGCCAAGCAAAAAGACGGCAGCTCATCTGATGCACTCATGCAAACAGCTGCCGTACGCGGCAAACTGTTAGAGTTTATCGCTACCGCAGATCGTCCGCATGATAAAAATCCCCAGGATCGTGCTTTTATGGTGGGTGTTTTATCCTTACTGGATACTTTGCTCGGAGTGGAAATGTCCAAACTGGTTGAAACACTGAGTATCCAGAAAGATATGAGCGAAGCCCTGCTGACTCGGCGGGGCTATCTGGGACGTCAATTGCAATTGATTGAAGCCCATGAAAAAGGTGAATTTGAAAGAGTTTTAGCGATACTGACAGAACTGGGTTTTCTCGGCATCAATGAATTTACCACTATGTAACTGGAAGCTTCGGCTTGGGCAAGCCGAATCAGCGATACTGTCAATCAAGCGGCCTAATATTCGCTGCTCATACCCATAAAAGAATCTCCGCACATTCCAATCAGTCAGAAGATTGTTATCCTCATCACCGCTAAAGTACGATTATCATTCTGATTGCGAAGTAAATATTCCATATCCACTCATAAAAAGTATCAGCACAAGCAGCATCCTTAATCACATCATTGAGACGATTATCCCCTTCATAATAGTCTACAATGTCTGTTAAAAAGAATGAGAAATTGAATCTTCAGCAGTTAACTTTCGCTATCAGGAGGTAACAAAATGAAATCTCATTATTCGATATTGTCGTTATTGCTGCTAGGTATCGCTATCAATAGCACAGAAATTAATGCCGGTTCAACAACCGCAGAAAATTCAGTCGTTTCCGCAGCAGGACAGCGCCTGGATGATCCGATCCCGGCTCCGCTTCAAAAAGGTCCAATTCGCCTGAGGTTAAAACAAATAGCCGATGGGCTTACTGCGCCAAACTGGGCGGTTTCCGCTCCTGGTGATTCTGAGCACTTATACACTATTGATCAGAGCGGGAAATTGTGGCGTATCGACCTGACGAATGGCAATAAAATTTTCATGAATTTCGCCAGCCTGCTAGTGCCATTGGGCATTTCCGGCAGTGATTCATATGACGAACGCGGCTTTCTCGGTTTTGCTTTCCACCCTCAATATGCCGTGAATGACCTATTGTATACCTACACTTCGGAACCAGCTGTGGATAGCAGTGATTTTTCTACCATACCTACTGGTGCCAGCCCCAATCACCGCTCGGTAATTCGAGAATGGAAGTTAAACTTTTCCAGTTTCACGCCGGAACCGGCTGCGCTAGAGACGCGCGTGTTATTAGCCGTGGATCAACCCCAGTTCAATCACAATGGTGGAGCACTTAATTTCGGCCCGGATAATATGTTGTATATTGCATTTGGAGATGGAGGCGGTTCTGATGATGAAGGCATTGGTCATGGCGCCACAGGCAATGGTCAGAATCCCGGCAACCCTCTCGGCAGCTTACTGAGGATTGATCTAGCTGGAAATAATTCCAGCAATGGAAAATATGGCATTCCGGGTGACAATCCTTTTGTCAGTTCAGGTACAGCACTTCCTGAAACTTATGCCTACGGTTTCCGTAACCCATTCCGCTTCTCCTTTGATTCTAAAACAGGTGCGCTCGTACTCACTGATGTCGGACAAAACGATATTGAGGAAGTGAATATGGTTCAGTCTCGCGGTAATTATGGCTGGGGACTGAAAGAAGGCAGTTTTCGTTTTGAACCCAATGGCAACGATCCGGGATTTGTCACTGATGGCTCGGTTGATGGAAATTTCATTGATCCGGTCGTTCAGTATGATCACGATGAAGGCACTGCGACTGTAGGTGGTTTTGTTTATCGTGGCAATGCCATTACTGCCTTGCAAGGAAAATATTTATTCGGAGATGTCGCCAGGACGGGTAATGGTGACGGACGGTTATTCTATTCCGATGGCAGCAACATTCTGGAATTGGATCTGACCAATCAAGATCAGCCTGGCTTCTGGGTGCTTGGTTTCGGGCAGGATGGCGATGGCGAGCTCTATGTGCTCGGCAACACAACGGGCACCCCTTTCGGAACAACCGGTGCGGTATACAAACTAATTCCCAATGCCAGTTTTGATTCCACTATTCTCGAAATACCCGAAGTAGATGTCGTGTTTGATAATGGTGACGCCAGCATTTACCGTGCCCGCTTACAACTCGTTCCGGATAGCCAGCCGCTACGTTTCGAACTGGTCCAAGCGGAGAAGTTAGCTGATCGTTTCCGGGACGATAATGCCACCTTTGATCAGATCAGTGGCAAACTCAATCTCCAGTTTACCAATATTGTGGATACCAATGGCCAGGTATCCACCTATGCTGCTGAACTTCAGCAGATACCTAACTTACCAGTTTTAACCTTTGAATTAAAACAAGCAGCACTTGTGAAATAAAGCGTGCCAATCAAAATATCATTGCATGTATATAACTCATGTCTGTTATCCACCCGCTTCTTGTTTTTCTTCTCACAAGCAGCGGATAACTGGCTGATTCCAAAAAAACCGGAAAACAATCGATTTCTTGACACACCTGCCACATGTCATGTAAGTTTGCGTCCTCATTTTTCAGGTGCCTTCAAGTTCTTCCTTGAGGGTTAAACGGGAAGCTGGTGCACCCTGATTGGATTCAGGCAATGCCAGCACTGCCCCCGCAACGGTAATTGAGCTAAGGGTATCGCTAAAAATTCAAAATTCTAAACAAAGCAAGGCGCGAGCAAAAAATGGTAACGCAGCATATAGCTGATATGTAAGGAAACATTTTTTGCGAGTAACAAAGCATCGTGACGAAGTTTGGATTTTTAGAGGTACCCTTAACAATCTGCATCATGCCACTGTGTAACAACACGGGAAGGCGCAGATCTGGAATTTATTCCGCTCATAAGTCCGGAGACCGGCCTGAAGTTAATATTACTATGGTATTGCGGAGGGCAATCAGTGGCATTTCGATCGGCTTTATTTTCCAACCGACCCGTTTGTCCATTCCTGAATTCCCCACCGCATCCCTTAATTTCCAAAATTGAAAACGCACGGGTGTGTGCGAAGGAATCAGATCATGCAAAAATGCCGTTTGTCGGCGCTGGCTGTGCTATGGCTTGGCACAACCACAACTGTATTCGCAGCGAATGCAGATCATCAGGAAAAACCGGTTATTGTCACGGCAACACGTACGGCGCAGACCGCCGATGCTTCACTGGCTTCGGTGACGGTGATTACACGCAAGGACATTGAACGTCAGCAAGTGCGCTCGATTCAAGATCTGTTGCGCGGTGTGCCGGGTGTCAATATTGTCAATCAGGGCGGCCCGGGAAAAGCTACCTTTGTTCAAATGCGCGGTACCGAATCGGATCACGTCCTGGTGATGATTGACAACATCAAAGTCGGTTCGGCCACTTCCGGAACTACTGCATTTGAAAACATTCCCATCGAACAGATTGATCGTATTGAGATCGTGCGCGGCCCGCGCTCCAGTTTATATGGTTCTGAGGCCATTGGCGGTGTCATTCACATTTTTACGCGAAAAGGCGACGGTGGTGGATTTAAGCAGACTTTAGGTTTTGGTGGCGGCAGTTACGGTACCTTGGAGGGCTCCACAGGTCTGTCGTACGGTGGTCAGCAAGGTTGGTTTAATATGACCGCCAGCGGTATTGGTACCCAAGGATTTAATGCATGCAACGGTTACAGCAGTGCAGGTTGCTTTATTAATGCACCTGAACCCGATCGGGATGGCTATCGCAATATAGCTGGTTCCGCACGTGCGGGATATCGCTTCCAGAATGGATTGGAAATCGATGGTAATTTTATGCAATCTGCCGGCAGATCCCAGTTTGATGGCAGCTTTGCCAATAAAACCGTTTTAATGCAACAGGTTCTTGGCGGTACCGCACGATATTCCCCGCTGGATTTCTGGCGCATTAATCTGATTGGTGGTCGTAGCCGGGAAGATTGGGACAATTTTCTTGGCACTGCTTTCCAAAGCCGGTTTAATACCATCCGCGATACCATTTCCGTGTTGAATGATTTCACCATCAATCCCAGTCATCTATTGACCATCGGTATGGATTATCAGAAAGATCATGTCAGAAGCACCGAGGCTTTTACTGTTCATTCGCGTAACAATTGGGGTGTTTTCGCGCAACATCAGGCAACGATTGTCAAACATGATATCCAACTATCGCTGCGTCACGATGATAATCAGCAATTTGGCAGCCGGGTTACAGGCGGTGCCGGTTGGGGTTATCCGATCACTGAGAAAATTCGCCTGCTCGCCAATTTAGGTAGCGCCTTTAAAGCGCCTACATTCAATGAACTGTATTTTCCCGGTTTTAGTAATCCCAATTTACGCCCGGAGGATTCGCGCAGCTTTGAGTTTGGTACACGCGGCAAGTTCGACTGGGGAAATTGGTCGTTAAATGTCTATGAAACTCGTGTTTATCACCTAATTGCCTTTGATGCCAGTACCTTTGCCCCCGCCAATATTGACCAAGCACGGATTCGTGGACTTGAAGGCGTTTTCAGCACACAGATTAAAGGTTGGCAATTCAATACTAACCTGACACTGCTCGATCCTGAAAATCGCTCCTCCGGGCTAAATCGCGGTAATATATTGCCACGACGCGCCGAACAGTCATTCCGGCTGGATGCCGATCGCCAGTTCGGTCAATATATGTTAGGCGGGATGCTGCTGGTTGAAGGCGAACGCTTTGATGATCTGGCCAATACGCGTAAGCTTGACAGTTACGTTAAATTTGATCTGCGTGCTGAATATATCTTCAATAAACATTGGCGTTTGCAGGGACGCATTGAAAATTTATTTAATGAACGCTACGAAACGGCAGCATTCTATAATCAACCCGGGCGAAATTTCTTTGCCATGGTACGTTATCAACCCTAATGAGGAGTTCAACATGTTGGCTTTGTCCACCCGCAATCAAATGGCTATTGCATTGCTGCTCGGATTATTGATGATTCTCACCCGCAGCCATTATTTTGTATCGATACCTAGCCCTATTTTTTTATCGACACATAGCTTGATGGATGCTTCCTGGGCAATCTTTTTTCTGGCTGGGATCTATCTGCGTTCAGCATGGCCATTGCTAGGCTTCTTTGTACTGGGTTGGTGGTTGGATTTTGCGGCTACCAGTTGGGGTGGTGTCAGTGATTTCTGTCTGACTCCGGCTTATGTTTTTCTGTTACCGGCTTATGCCTCCTTATGGCTGGCTGGTCACTGGTATGCCAAGCAATATCGATTCGCATGGCGCACTGTGATGCCACTTTGGCTCAGTAGTATGGCAGGATTAACATTGTGTGAATTATTCTCCAACGGCGGATTTTATTTCTTCTCCGGTCGCTTTGCAGAAACAACCTGGAATGGATTCGGTGAGCAAGTGATCAAATATTTCCCGCCGTATATCGAAACATTCGTATTTTATGTCGCTATCGCTGCGTTGATACATATATCATTTGCGCTGATTGCACAGCAATTCAATCCACGCAACACCACAACGGGATAACGAATGGCGGATTCCGGGCGCACACAACGCTACCGCGATCGCATGCAGCGAAAAAAAGAGGTGGTTGATGCGGCTATTGCACGTGCTGATCGTGAACAAGGCTTATTATTGGTCCATACGGGTAACGGCAAAGGCAAATCCAGTTCGGCATTTGGCATGATTGCACGGGCACTGGGGCATGGCATGCACGTGGGCGTCGCACAGTTTATCAAAGGCCGCTCGGATACCGGCGAAGAAGCTTTTTTCCGTAAACAGGAAAATGTAATCTGGCATGTCCTCGGTGAAGGTTTCACCTGGGACACCCAGAATCTGGAGCGTGATACAGTAACAGCTCAACGTGGCTGGGCTATCGTACAAAAAATGTTGTGTGACCCATCACTGGATCTGATCATACTTGATGAACTGACTTATCCGCTTAAGTTCGGTTGGCTGGATTTAGCCATGGTACTGCAAGATCTGAGAAATCGTCCCGCTATGCAGCATGTTGTCATTACCGGACGCGGTGCACCGGATGCGCTTTGTGAGGCCGCCGATACCTTCACGGAAATGATGGATGTCAAACATGCCTTTCGCGCCGGTATCCAGGCACAGAAAGGCATTGATTTATAGCTCCACGTACTTAGAAATATGCGATATGGCGCGCGCGGTATGCCGGTTACAACAAAAAATCCAGCGACGTCAGTCCAGCGCTGTAACCTACTAATAATATTTCCATCTCCGCTGCCGGAGTGCCTGTCGTGTTGATCGATACCAGTGTGTCGGCACCAGCAATCTGATAGGCCACTTGCCAATTACCTATGATCGCACCATTACCAACGAAGGTGAACGCTTGATCGCCAGCTAACCTTGGGTTGGTATCAATTGCAGCGAGATTGATCCGATCGGCCGCATCAAAATCGGTGATAGCATCGCGATTAGCGACACCGATGCCGCTATCGGCGATTGCAGTATAGACAAAGGTATCAACATCTGTGCTGCCACCGGACAGGGTGTCGCGGCCAAGTTCACCTGTTAATGTATCGGCACCGAGACCACCATTGAGACTATCATCACCAGCGGCGCCCAGGAGTTTGTCGGCGCCGCTGTTACCGTTGAGTACGTTTGCAGCGGCGTTCCCCGTAAACGTATTGGCTAAACTGTTGCCGCTGCCGTTGATCGTCAGTGTGCCTGTCAGTGTCAGTTTTTCGACATTGGCGATCGGTGCTAGATCGAAGGTAAAACTCACCTTAATGGTATCGGCACCTCCACCGGCCAGCTCGGTCACCTGATCACTACTGTTATCCAGAATATAGGTATCGTTACCTGCTCCTCCGATCAAAATATCATTGCCAAGCTTGCCATCGAGCGTATCGTTGCCGTCATTCTCAGTCAGCGTGTTCACAGCATTATTGCCAGTGATCGTATTATTGAGCGTATTGCCGGTGCCATTGATTGCTGCGATACCGGAGAGTGTCAATTTTTCAACTTCAGCAGGCAGTGTGTAGGTGATACTCGAAGTCGCAGTATCGATACCTTCATTGGTGAATTCAATGATCTGATCGAGCGCAGTATTAATGACGTATTTATCATCGCCGAAACCACCATGCATGGTATCGTTACCGGCACCACCATTCAGTAAATCGTTGCCCGAACCACCAAACATCAAATCATTACCGCCGTTACCGAATATTGCGTCATCGCCAAATAAACCGGTCAGTGTATTATTACCAGTGCCGCCATTGAGCACATCACGGATATTGGTACCGCGCAATGTGATAACACCGGCGCCAGCGGTCTGAGTCAGGATATTATTGAGATTGTCGTAGAACCAATTGGTCAAATCAGCGCTGTTGAGCCCGTAGATATTCTGGATGGCAGCAATGTCGAGGGCTGCTAGATGGACAAGCGGGCCACCTAGCTGGCTCATGATCGTCAAACTGGGATCGTCCACCGCCAATACCTGATCATGCAGAATACCGGCAGCACTTGTCCAAGTTTCAGTGGGATGCTTCAGTCCGAGGGTATGTCCGATTTCGTGCAGAATAAGACCATAATCGAATTGTCCGGCAGTGGTAAAGTCAGTATTCAGCAGCACATTTCCCGCACCGTTCCAACCGTCGAGATAGTTCGGGAAAGAGAAAAAATTCCAGTCACCGAAGGGGTAAAAGCCAACACCACCGGCACCATTGTAAGGCGAACCTGTAAAATCATAGGTGGAAAAAGTAATTTCGCTGGCACCGGCTGGTACTTCAATAAAAGTAAGGCCACTGGCATTACCCCATTCGGCAAGCGCCGCCCGGGTTTGCGTCTCCTGGATAGCAGTAAAAGCCTGGAAGGTGGCGAAAGCAGGCGTGCCAATTACGCCTTCGTCGGTGGCTGGGGCGCTGGTGGCAAAGGAATAAGTTACCAGGGTCGGACGATTAGTAACTTCGATACCCCCCCAGTATGAGCCTGTGAGCAGTGCTGTGTAATCGTTTACAATCGACATGGTGAAAATCTCGTGACCAACAAGAATAGCATTGTGCGTTATCTTGTTGGTATTGTTATGTGTATAAAAAATAAGCGTACTTTTCGCAGCTTTTCATTAAAGACGAATATACTGAAGGTCAGATTGGTTGTCAAAATACTGGCAAGCGATCAGAAAACTACTTAATTTCAGCTTGATCAGCACAATGAAGCAGGCATTGGATACACCTCCCTATTCTCATTTTGAACAATCCATTATTCTCCTCCAACAAAATAAAGTATTATGATTCATATGAATACACCACATGACAAAGGAACCATAGTATGAAGAAACTATTAATAGCATTCATTACCAGCACACTGCTGGCCAGTCCCGGCGTTATTAATGCCGCAACCCACTATCTGTTCAACGATCTGCAGGCACAGTTTGGTGAACGCATATTGGTTAAGTCCCTCAGTGATTCGGGACAAATTGCCGGAGTCAGGCTGGACGATTTTAGTTATGACACTGCCACGATATGGAACAATTCTACAGAAACCCCATTAGTTGCCCCAAATGGCGGAGTTAGTTGGGGACTAGGCATCAACAACGCCGGACAGGTGGTTGGTGCCAGTATCAGCGGGGAATCTCACGCGACATACTGGAGTGGATCTACAGCAATCGACCTGGGAACTTTGGGCGGATTCAGAAGTGAAGCCCATGACATCAATAATAGCGGACAGATAGTTGGGTACTAGAATACTTCCCGTGGCATGGGCGCAACCCAGCAACATGCTACTCTGTGGGATGGAACGACAATAGTAGACCTAGGGGACACTCCCTGGCGGATTCAGTAGCCACGCCTACGCGATAAGCGACAATGGCAAGATCGCTGGCGATTCACAAATCGGAAAGACAGGGCAAGCACACGCCACTCTTTGGAACGGCACTCACGTTATTGACTTAGGTACATTGCCAGGCGGCAAGTTTAGCCATGCACTCGATATCAACAATTTTGGACAAGTGATCGGATATTCTGAGACGCAGACCGGCGGTTTCAAAAGTCACGCGGTTATTTGGGATGATGGCGATATTGTTGATTTGGGGACACTCGGCGGTAATATCAGCCATGCCTTTGCCATAAATGATTACGGTCAGGCAGTCGGTGACAGCTATACAACTGAACAGGGTAATCCTCACGCATTCCTCTGGCACCATTCCCAGATGATAGACCTGAATAGCCTGTTGGATCCAAGCACAATCAATGCAGGCTGGGTGCTGCAATCTGCGGTGGATATCAACAACAATGGACAAATCATCGGAGTTGCATATAACGACAACAACCATCAAGTCACTCAGTTTTTGCTAACACCAGCCACATTGCCAATCCCGGAACCGCACACCTATGGGATGCTGTTAGCTGGATTGGGGTTGATAGGATTCCGCTCACTGCGTAAGAGATAGATCAAACGTTACTTTTAAAACAAACCCCATAAACCAAAAATCCAAACGAGTTAATCTCACGCTCTCTGCAGCAGACTGTTTATTGTATAAACAATATAAATAAACCCCGATTACGTTTTATGCTACTGTACGTTTTACTGCTTAAGGAAGCTCTGAATAACCACATTTGTCATTCCGAGCGTAGTGAGGAATCTTCAGATAATCAACATGATCGATTTCTCGCATCGTGCGAAATAACAGTTATTCAGAAGCTCCTTAAGCAGAAAAAACTAATAAATAATCATCTGGAGTGAAATTTTATGGTAAAGAAAATTATTAAGGCACTTTGTTTAAGTGTGGCTTTGGCCGGACTACTTTCAGCATGCTCATCTACACAGAAAATAACTAATTCAGCCAGAACTGCAACCGAACAATTACTGATTACTGAGTCGGTATTGCGTAGCCTGCCTAAGCAACGCGACATGCCTTTTCCTATTCCACGCGGTTCAGCCATCAAACTGGATGTTACCGGGATAAGCGTGGATAAAGATGTTGTGAAAGGCATTGTGGCAGGATGGTTGGGATTACATGGTTATGTCGTTCAGGATGACAATGCGAGCTACCGCATTAATATCGTGGTCAATTCACTCGGCACAGAACTGGCAACCACTTTCTTCGGAATTCCACCCGTTCAGGCCTCGCTGATACCTATTTCACTTCCTGAACTAGCGCTTTACAAAGCAGAAAACCAAACGGGATACACAAAATTCCACTTCGATATTTTTGAATTGCCCTCTGGTCGATTTCTTGCCTCTTCCTCACCGTTTCTTGCTGACACTTTTTATAACGCGTACACCGTATTATTCTTATTTACATTTAACAAAACTGATCTGGTTTCTCCGCCGCAGACAGGAACATTTCGCCACCTTACGAAGTAAAAAAATTAAAGCTTATTGTTAAAACCTGGTGAAAGAAATTTTTCGACAAATGAATAAGTAATCCCGCCCTTTGGGCGGGATATCAGGAAACAAACAATCCAGGGATCAATGCGTCCGAGCCGGAGTATAAGCACCTCCAGTAGTACTTTCCAATTGTCTTGCAAGATCAGTAGCCGCTTTAAGCTCTGGCAGTATCGTTTTCAGTTTTTCAGATTTTTCTACTGTTTCTGGTTCTTGGACAATCTGCTGAATCTGATCTCGAACCGTATCCACATTCTTGTAAAGATCATGTTCACGTGCCTTGCTCACGTTCGGGATCATAGCGCTTTTCGAGGTGGAAACCACCCCAGGACAGGTTGCCGCAGTTTGCTGAAAAGGCTTACGGTCTTTTTTAAATTGCTGGGCAATCTGTACCCGTCTAGGAATGAAGAAATCCTTTAGAAGTGGCGACAATTGACCATTTTCATCAATATGCACAAAACTAAAAGGCTTACCAGGCCAAGTAGCGCCATTGCCAAGCTCTTTACCGGCGGAAAAATCGTGGCAGCCGCCACATGTCATGGTTCCTGCACGATTCATCAATTGCTCACGTGATACGCCGGATAGATCTGACAGCGCAGCAAGGCGAGTTTGTACTTGATTCAGCAATTGAGGATCGGTGTTGGCAGCAGGATTATCCTCGTCACCTTGTGAGATCGACTCAAAGTCATTAAACCTGGGATCATAACCAGCACTGATTCCATTGATAATATCTTTTGCTGATGCATTTTTGCTGATGCGATCAGGATTAATCAGATTGCACAGCGACTGCCCAAGGAAGACATTATGAAAATCACTCCGATCCGCTTCATTAAATCCGGCGGGCAACGCTGCAGCTTCGCGGAACAAAGCGGCAATCGGCGAATCATCAACCGATTCAGGTTTAAAGATTGCTTGACCGCTCTGGTCAAAACTCACTAAAAATTCGCGTAGCGCCCATTTAACCTGTCTAAGATCCGGTGTTTTGAACAAATTGACACGCAATTGCCCCAGCGGTAAGCCATAATTTTCCGCTTTGACAACCGGTTCAACGCCGGGAATGCCCTGATAATAGAATTTTTCCAGCTCAGTCACGGTTTGAATTGAATCGGTATCATTAGAACGCTGCGCCCAGAAATCAGTGATCGCAACGCACCCTGCCAAGCCTTTGCTAGGGTTTGGATTGGGAGATTTTGCTTCAAAAATCATGGTCATACGATCCGTATCTCCACCCTTTCTTTTCGCATAAACAATCCGGTATTCACCGCAATTGCTGCCATCGGCAGGCGCCAGATCAAAACGATTAAACAATCCGACAGGAATCATGCCATCCGGCGAACTTGGATTTAATAAATTTTGTGGCTCTAATGTAGATTCCAGTGGACGGCTAGTTACTGCAATCGTCTTGCCTGAAATAGGATGAACAAATGAATCTTCCGCCAATGAATCGATGACACTTTTCAGCATCGAAACTGAAGACGTTGGTGCGCCATACGAAGTAGCGACAATTTGATCCATCGTTTTGGCAAACGAGAATGGACCAGCGAGTGCTTTAATATCATTGAATACGACGGATTTCTCAGTAATCGGCTTATTCGGGGAACCAAGCCCATTTTTACCATTACATCCTTGAAGACTAAGAACGAAAATTAACAAGAATAGAGAAAGCCCTTTAAAAATAGCTGACTGGAAACGTACATAAGACATGACGAACCTCCATATATTACCAATAAAAGTCGATAAAAAAACCGAACATTTTTATTTTTCAATAATGAAAAATAAAACAGACTTTATGGTGATTAAGCGATTATTGCTGTGATTTTTATCACATGGCTAGAATGAAAAAGCCAGCATCGTACTACTCAAAATAGTGTGAATTACCGCAGCTTTATCGGGAACACCTATGCTAGATTGATTCTCAGAATTTTCTGTATTGTTATCACATTCATCCTGAAGATATTTCAGCGTAATAGTATCAATCCAGTGCTTCGGCATTGTATGCACCGCACGCGGCTAAATCAGATTCGCCACCAGCAGGTAGTTGCGCTGCCAGAGCACGCAGTGCCGTGCGTAAACCTTCTTCAAGAACCGGATGATAAAACGGGAGGCGCAGCATATCCTGCACCGTTAGCGCACGATCGATCGCCAACGCCAGGAGATGCGCCATATGCTCACCTGCGGGTGCACACATTTCCGCACCGAGCAATCGGCCACTCCCCGCCTCCGCATAAAGACGCATGATACCTTTGTTCCGTTGGCTCGCACGCGCACGTCCCTGGCGATCAAAACGCACTTCTCCGATCAATATATTTGCGTTATCAAGCGCTTGATAACGATTACCCACGACTGCAATATTCGGGTCAGAAAAAACGATGGCAAGCGGCGTCCGACGTTTAAAACAGATTAAGTTGGACTGCATAGCATTCAATCCGGAAATATGTCCTTCGTCAGCAGCTTCGTGCAATAACGGTACTTGGTCATTCGCATCTCCCGCCATAAATACCGGCAGATCAGCAATCTGCATGGTGCCCGTATTGATAGGCGGCATGCCGTGTTGATCCAGTGCGACTCCCAGTGTTTCGAGACCCAAGTTCTCAATGTTGGGACGTCTTCCTAATCCAACAAGAACACCATCAACAACAACCTTCGTCTTCCCGGCACTGACTTGCACACCATCACTCACAGCACTCAGATCGGCTTTATCTCCAAAATATATCTGAAATTCACGTGCTAACAGCTCGGTTGCAACCGCATTTACCTGCGGATCTGTCAATCCGGCGATAGTTTGGCTGCTGCTAAATGCTGTTACCTGAATGCCAAGTCGGGAAAGTGCCTGGGCCATTTCAACACCGATAGGGCCCATTCCCACGACTGCCATACGGGCAGGTAGCGTTTCCTGTTCAAACAAAGTATCCGTAGTCAATAGCCGTTCCGCCAGGTTCTGCCATGAAGAAGGTACAATCGGACGCGATCCGGTGGCAATAATAATTTTGCGCGCACGCAGTTCTTGTCCGTTTACCTCCAGCCTCTCGGGCGCAAGCAGGCGCGCACGCCCGGAAATGGCACGTTCGCCCAATTCATCTGTGGTTTTCCGTGTACTGGCAACAAAATCATCGCGCAACCGTCGCACACGCCGCAACGCAGCCGGAATATCGAGTGTAAGATGGTCGGCACCGCGGATACCGAATTCCTCAAAGGTGTCGCGACGGTGGAAAGCATTCGCCGCTTCGATTAACAATTTGGACGGCATGCAGCCAACCCGCGCACATACAGTACCCCAAGGACCGTCATTAATAATGACAAAACGTTGCGTACGCTTTCTCACTTCCCGCAGTGCGGCAAGACCTGCGCTACCGGCACCAACGATAATAACATCCAGAATTTCATTCATAGCGCCCTCCTCCGTGTTGATTATTCCACCACCTTACCAAGGCACACTCTGCCCGTCAAATGCATAAAACTTCCCGTAATCCTCAAATTTGAAGATGCTGGTGACCCACACATGCTTGCTACAATTTACGTGACTGAGATAATTATCCGATCTATTGGTGATTTATTCCCCAGTGTTTTTAGTATCTCGTGTTCAAAATAAGTCGATTCTAGTGTGGGGAATATCACAGCGAATCCAATGATCCACCTGAATAATGCTAAATTAGTCATGCAAGGCCAGTTTGCATTTTATTCTTGCCTAATCCATCGAGGAGAAATGAAATGATATCTCTACGAAAAAGTGTCGCTCTTCAGATTTTTCTGACCATACTAACAATCGGTTATATCCATCCAACCTGGGCAGACAAAGTAACAGGCGTTTTCTCTGCACAGCAATCCTGCCCGGCTTATGTTTCAAAAAATAAATCAACCAACCCGGATAATGCGCAAATTCTGGCAGGTAAACAATACAACATCATCGAAGTGATTAAGCCGGATCATCCCGACTGGTACCGGATTATCCTACCTACAGCTAGCCCTAAGGAGCGTTGGGTTAGCGCTGAATGCGGTCAGGCCCAGATAACTGGTGGAGGAGCAGGAGGCAACCGAAACACTGGAGGTGGCAACAACAATAGTTGCAGTGTTGCTGGTCAGGCGGATAGTTATGTGCTCGCACTGTCCTGGCAACCCGCTTTCTGTGAAACTAAACCACAAAAACCTGAATGTAAAATTACCGACCCGCACGTCTATCAAGCCAAACATTTTACCTTGCATGGCCTATGGCCCAATAAACAGAAATGTGGAATAAACTACGCATTTTGCGGTGAAGTTAAAGGAAAAAAAGATGATTTCTGTGACTATCCAGCGGTTCAATTAGACTCCATCTCGCAAGCCTCATGAGCAGAAGTCATGCCCAGTGTGACAGCAGGCTCTTGCCTGGAACGTCACGAATGGCATAAACATGGCACTTGCCAAGCTAAGGCCATGGAAGAATTTTTTGATTTATCAGTGGATCTGGCGCGTCAGTTTAATGATTCCGGCATGGCTTATTTTATGAATCGCCGAATCGGCCAGCAGGTTCGTACCGAAGATTTTCTCAATCGAGTAGCCGCCGTGCTTGGATCTCCCACCCGGGAACGCATCAAGCTCAATTGCGATCAGGGCATGTTGGTGGAAATTCAATTGAGCCTGGTTGCTGATTTAACCCTAGGTGCCGATCTCGAGAAACTGATTATGAATGGGCCGGCTAAAGGTAATTCTGATTGCGGAGAAGCTTTCCGGGTTGATGCGATTGGTCGGTAAAGCCTACGACAACATGCAATGGAATCATAGTATTATTCCATAATTGTGGAAAATACATGACTCAAACGGAATCATCTCTTGAGATTTTCTGAAAGCATGATTACTATTCTGAGTAATTTTACTCAGAATAGTAATCATGCTTAACAAACCTTATCAGCGTAAAGAAGTTCGGATTCTTCTTGATCGACTTTCAGAGCCGACGCACAAGCTAATTTTTATTGCAGGTCCACGCCAAGTCGGAAAAACCACATTGGTGCGAGATGCACTAACTAAATATGAACGAGAGAATTATTCCTTCATTCCCATTGATCAACCTGATGAAATAAGTTTTCCTGACTTTGTATCCACCGAGAGTGAATCCTATGATCAGATTGGCCGACCACGAAATGTTGCATGGTTAGTAGAAAAATGGCGCCGTGCCCGTACAGCAGCACGAGAGTCTCCGGATGGACATATTCTTGTTCTTGATGAAATCCAGAAAATCCCCCGCTGGTCGGAAGCAGTCAAGGGACTATGGGATGCTGATCGGGCTGAAATGTTGAAGCTGCATGTTATTTTGTTAGGCTCGTCACCCTTGCTAATGCTAAAGGGAATGAGCGAGAGCCTGACCGGTCGCTATGAGCTTATTCACATCACACACTGGTCATACGTTGAAATGCATGAAGCTTTCGATTTTGATCTGGATGAGTACATCTATTTCGGTGGCTATCCCGGTAGCGCCATGTATATTCATGACGAATCACGTTGGCGCAATTATGTGAACGGTAGCTTAATCGAGCCAAGTATCGAGAAGGATATTCTGATGATGACCCGGGTTGATAAGCCGGCGCTACTCAAGCAATTATTCCATCTGGGTTGTAAATATTCCGGGCAACTCCTGTCCTATACCAAAATGATCGGACAACTTCAGGATGCGGGCAATACAGTAACGCTTGCACATTATCTCGATCTACTGGGAAATGCCGGATTAATTCAGGGATTACAAAAATACGCAGGACAGCAGCACCGGCGGCGTGCATCCGTACCCAAACTCAATGTGCTCAACACTGCCCTGATGTCCGCCGGGTCGGGTTATACCAAGGCAGAAGCCAAGGCCGACCGCAGTTACTGGGGACGTTTGGTAGAGAGTGCCATAGGCGCACACCTGCATAATACGGGATATCCCGATCGTCAACTTTACTACTGGCGCGATAGTCCGCACGAAGTAGATTTCGTGATCGAACGCGGCAAACACCTCACCGCCATCGAAGTAAAAAGTGGACCAGCTTCCGGTCATGCCGGCGGTCTTGATATATTCGAGGAAAACTTCGGCCAATGCCGGAAGTTGTTGGTTGGCGAAGGTGGCACTCCGATCGCTGAATTTCTCTCCTATCCGACGGAGCACTGGCTTTGACTATGGCGGATAAACCTTTCCGCGTTCGGCGTACTTGCACGCGCAGATCGGGAAGTATAGATGGGCAAGATAGTCATCCTCTGGAAGCATACCGCGATCTACCCGCCTATGTGCTGTTGGGTGATCCTGGTGCCGGCAAGACGGAAGCCTTCAAGCTGGAGACGGAGGAATCCGGTGGTAAATACATCAAAGCGCGCGACTTTGTCACTTTTGTGCCAGGAACGGAATATCAAGACAACACCTTGTTCATTGACGGATTGGATGAAATGCGCACCGGTGGCAATGATGGTCGAATACCGCTCGACCAAATTCGAGAGCGTCTAAAAAGACTTGGGTGCCCGCGCTTCCGTCTTTCCTGTCGCGAAGCGGATTGGCTTGGAGCGAGCGACAGCGAAGCATTGAAGTGCGTATCACCGAATGGCGAAATCATCGCCTTGCATCTCGATCCTTTGAGCGACGACGACATTATCGAGATTCTCCAACACAAACTCAGTGTCACCGATCTGGATGAATTCATACACAAGGCACAGGAAAACAGACTCGACGAACTCCTGCGCAACCCGCAAACATTGAACTTGTTGGTGGAAGCGGTGGGCAACAATGAATGGCCGAAAAGTCGTAAAGAAATTTACAAAATGGCGTGCCGCCAATTAGCGCGCGAAAGAAATTCAGAACACCGGCAAGCAAAACGCGAGAAAGCACTTGCCATTGATACGCGGCTTGATACCGCCGGATATCTGTGTGCCATCCAATTGCTGTCCGGCATTGCCGGTTTTTCCCTGGATGCAGCGCAAGCTGATGATCAGCACGCTTACTGGCAGGAATTGATGGAGCAAAATCCTTCGTTACTGGCCGCGTTAAAAACCAACTTATTTCAGGGTGATGGCGAAGAATTGCTCGTTCCCGTTCATCGCAGCGTCGCAGAATATCTTGGCGCACGCTACCTTGCCTCGCGTATTGATCACGGTTTGCCATTCGGTCGCGTACTGGCACTGGTGACCGGCGTGGATGGCGG
>Ga0136611_10000254_pt1 | contig 33748 bp, 45 predicted proteins | sample AntDrymUQ2232306_2_FD_106645 | JGI IMG/M metagenome (GOLD analysis project Ga0136611, IMG submission 106645) | Polar desert sand microbial communities from Dry Valleys, Antarctica - metaG UQ223 (23.06) | ecosystem: Environmental > Terrestrial > Soil > Desert | place: Antarctica: Dry Valley...
AGATTGGGTTTCTTTCGATTTATGATCTTGGCGATACAACATTTGCATCAATCGAAACATCGCCATTGACCTTCTCCAAGAGGGACATGGCTGCAGCTTCGAAGTTCTTTTCTGCAAATCGGGCGTGGACAGCAGCAATGATGATGGAAGTCATCGAGGCATGCCTAGCGGTGATTCATGGTGAGCGAAGTCCGGGTGATAGCGCCTATGATCCGCTCTTCCATGCTCGTCGCAGCGACAACGTAGGGTTTCTTCTGCGAAATTTCCGGAAAGTCGTCGAGCAACTGCAGGGCCGATTAGGGTTCGCATTCGATCCGTTCACAGGCTGATCAGTTTGGGGTCGCGTGCTTCGCAAGGGAGGGAAGACGCACTAGTAGTGCCTACCTGGATACTGCTGTTTCATGGGCGGCTCGATTACTTCGTAGCCTTGCTGCTATGCGTGTAGGCACCGCAATCGCACACATACGGGCGTGCTGACGGTTTTATTCGCAAGCAGACCGTGTTAGCCAATAGCACATGCAACCGGCTCTCGACCTCGTTCAGCTTTATTCAAGTTTGCGACCTATCATATCAACAGAACATTGTTTGTTATTTGCTGTACAGAGCCCCTTCATTCTTGATATGTTAGGAATGCAGCACGCTGCCAGTGGCTCATTGTGAGCTACTGAACTAAATAAACTAAACATGCATAACAAAACAGAGTTAACCCTAGAAGCAGACAAACGTGAGAACTTCAACATTGAGCCAGGAGTTTATCGCGCGCAGGTCAAAGCAGTATTCGAGCTGCCTGAATCCTACAAGGATCAAACCGACACTTCCATTCGCATCAAGTGGAGAATTCTAGAGCCGGCATCGCCCTTGTTCGAATACATCGTCGCCAAACGATATCCTTGCTCGCTGAAGCAGCATTCAGCACTGTGGAAGGACCTGGTCGGTTGGTTTGGAGTGAAGGGGCTAGAACGCCGAATGCCTGACGGCACCTTCGTTCTGAGCTCATTGATTGATGAAAAGGCAGACATCCAAGTGGCAAATATCGACAACGGACGCGAGGATGCATATGTGTATCCAAAACGCATAGCCGCTCCGGGAACACTTCTTCGAAATCATGGGCTCGAAACAGGTGATCCGGTTCTGTCACCGGGTGTCGCTCAACTGCGCCGCAACTTCAATTAACGCCAAACATCGACTTCTGCCATCGCCTTTTTGTTTGGCGGGGCAGAGGTCGATCGTTGGTTTTGTCACCTCTCAGTCATGAGCTACGCCGATTTCGACAAAGGGAACCCTTCTTCTTCTTTCGTGGTGAAGAGATCGTTCGCAGACCGCGACCAGGGTGACCTCCTTGGCAGATTCAAAGAGTGCGAGAGAAGATTGACGATCCTGCGCCTTTTCACGGGTGGTGACCACGAACCCACCGAGGAGGAAATGATCAAATGGCTAGAGGCGATCAAACGGAAGTGACCTCTCAGAAGGTGCGGCTAAAGATCCCCCGGTTCAATCCCGAGCATCAGACCAGCGAAAACAATAACGACGCGAACATCTGGTTTTCCAAAATGTTTCCTGATGCCGCGAAACGCTTCGGCGCTGGGTTCATGCAAGGCACCCACGAGGATCTGGATGGATTCAAGAGATTCATTCCTGTTGAACTGAACGAAGATGTGTGGGCAGCTGCTCTCGATGATCGCCGGGTAGGTATGAGGGTTGTTTATTTCGCACCAGAGGCCGCGTGGTGGTTCTTCGACTACCGTGTTGATGCATTCCGCCGAACCACCTCACAAAAGCTCAAGCTGCTCCTCTCCAATCTACTGATCCGCTGTGCGGAAGAGTCCGGCTCCTTTGTCGATATTGAAAACCTGGTGGTGAAGTTCAGGGAGGATGAGGTTCTCAACCGCATCATCGCAAAGGCCGAAGCACTTCTCGCGGCAGAGCATTCATTCTTCCATGGCGCGAATGGCCACAAGCGGGTGGTTAGTGGTCGTATCATCCACCCTAATGAGCAGCCAGCTTATGTGGAATTCGTGAAGAAGGCGATTGTCCGGCAGCCTGAGGCAAAGCTGACAATAGGTGACGCCTTCCACCGCTACTACGCCTTCTGCAAAGAGCAGCGATCGCAGCCGCTGACGAGATCTGAATTCAAAAGCCTGGTTGCTGAGGTCATCAGAGAGGAATTCCGGATTGGGCTTCGACACGACATCGTAGATGGAAGTGGAAAGCAGCAACACGGCTGGCTTGGCATCGATTGTCGGCTCCAGCTCCCTGAGGCTGCAGGGCGTAACTAGATCATTCGCGTGCCGCATCGCCGATTTGGTCCATTGGCTCCGCCTTAGCGGTGTCTGCCCGACAATCCCTTCGAATGCCAATGTCTATTCCGCTCCATAGCATTTCAGCCGCGCCCGGCACCTACGCGCTATTGTTTGCATCGGAGCGCGCCGTGAACGAATTCGCCGTGGGCAAACTGTGATGACGCGAAGGCAACAAGGGGTCACCCTTTCCACAACTACGCTGTTTCCATAGAACGAGTACTCGACTGGCCAAAGGCTCCGATGAGATTCGCTCAGGTGCTCGGCGTGCTTCGGAAAACGAATCGGGATCTTCGCTCTCCTCATTGGAACCCCAACTGGGTGCCGACGCACGCGGAATACGCGATCGTTCTTTCCAACGAAAATGCGATGCGGGAGAGTGCGGAGCAGATCCTGCGAACAATCGGCCCTCGTTGAATGCCTCCCTTCGAAACAAAGTGCTTGCGATTGCGCGACGAACCCCTAGGCGAAATGTCGGCTTACTAATTCAACCACCTTTTCATCGCTCATTGGGATGGAGGTGCTTTCGGAAGTGACCGTCTGTTTGAATTGGGGGGTTTCGCTCAGGTAACGCTTGAATTGCTCCTGAATCGTTCCAGTGCCGGTGATGTGAACTTCATCCGCGTTCTCCAGATGGCGGCCGATCTCCTTGAAATACTTTTGAACCAAGGTTCTTTCTTGGTTGTTCGCGGCATTCTCGTTCGAATTGGCTTGGGGGCCGGCATTCTTAGCATGACCGAGGACGGTGAATTCGGTGGCGGCGGGCTTGCAGCCTACGATGGTCGCGTGGTGAGTATCCATCCAAACTCCAAACCGCTTTTTAGTTTTTTCTGACATAAGCTATTACCGGACAGGCGAACTGCCCGCAAAGCAAACTTTCATTCCGGAGGGCGTAGTCCACCCGATGTTCACTGACACACCAACGCGACCCAACCCATATCGAGGGTTTTTACCCAGGAAGGCGATCGGCGGTGCCTCCGCAATTCTCGGCGTTTCCTGGCTTTGGAGTGTTCTGACTCCGACGATTCGCCAACTATTTACCCGAGAACAGCAGACGACGGACTACCTATTCTTCTGGATCATCGTTCCCCTGATGGCGATCCCCGGAGCACTAGCGGTCGCGTTTGGGATCGAGCTCTTTCGAAAGAAGAGCACTACAGCGCTGAAATGGGTGGTTGGACTCTCGGCCGCTTTTGGAACTCTTTGGATAGATACCCGTCTCTCGTTGCTGTTCGCAGATTCAGTTCCTGAGAAGATTCAGTCCAGCCTCTTCATGCTGTTGGGCACTGTGGTGGCCTTGCCTGCGTACTTGATCGTGGTCCGGGCGCTTTTCCCAATCATTGAGGCTGAAAGGCCGAGAGTCGTCGATTTGATCGGCAAAGGTGTTTTAGCTCTGGTTGCGTGGCAGCTCTGGTTCCTCATGAATGCTCTCTTCGAGCGATATGCCCCAATCCAAGCGGGATACACGCACGTTCGTGAGGAGCCATGGGGAATCCTTGGGTTTCTGCTGCCGATTATTGTTGCCTATGGCTTCTATCGACTGGCGTTCTCGTTTTTGCAGCGGCTCAAGGAAGGAACTCGACTCGCTAGCAGCGGCAATGCCTTGTCCAAATAACCGCTTTGTGCGTGCTAGTCCCAACTAAAAAAACCCGTGAAAATCCGAACCCTGCTTCTTGCCGTCACCTGCGCCGTGCTCCCATTTTCTTCAGCCCGTGCTGATGAAAAGCAGCCTCCCGGTGGATTCACGATCATCCATCCGCGCGATCGCTCGCCCATGGTGTGGGTGCCTGGCGGCTCATTTCTGATGGGGATCAACGCTGATACCGCGCAGAAGCAGGCGGAGCAGATCGGGTATAGCGACTATCATCAATTTGCGGCGGAAGAATCCTTCCCCGAGCACCGCGTCTTTGTTGAGGGCTTCTACATGGACAAGCTTGGAAGTGACCATCGAACGTTGGAAGAAGTTCATCGACGCGCATCCTGGCTGGCGCCAGGGGGACGGCACAGCCGCCACTTCAACCCCGACGTGGGTCGGAACGGAGCTCAAGACTGAGCATGCTCAGCTCCCAATCGCGCAGGTGACGTGGCGAAGTGCGCAGCAATATGCGAACTGGGCAGGCAAACAGTTACCCACGGAAGCGATGTGGGAAAAGGCTGCCCGAGGAACCGATGCACGCTGGTATCCGTGGGGCAACGACAAGCCAGATCCACAAAAACACGGTGTCCTCTCAATGACCGACTCGCCGTTACCAGGCGTCCGCCCCGTCGGCTCGTATCCTGCAGGAGCGAGTCCGTACGGATGTCTGGATATGGCAGGTAATGTGTACGAGTGGACGAGCGAGTGGAAGGAGCCTTATCCGAACAACCCTGAAGCTCCGGACTCCGCTACATTGCTAAAAGAGTGGGGGCATCGATTCGTCGCACTGCGGGGAGGCTCGTTTTACCACACCCGGCATTCCTACCGAGTCTCCAAACGGTTTGGGTTTGAGGAGAACGAGACGTATTTCCATGTGGGCTTTCGAACGGCGTGGTATCCGCCGGCTGGATTTGAGCATGCCAACCACGCCGCCCCTCCCAGTCCTACGGGCGGCCCGGAGCAGAAATGAATGCTCCCGACGACGTAGCAACTGCTGATGCGCTCTTCTCCCTGGTCAGCAGCCCGCATCCCGAATTCGACCAGGTGCTAACGAAGTATTTCGAGGGCAAACACGACCGTCGAACGCCGGCGTTTTCGCCTACACAAGTTGAGCCCGTCTGTCGCGATGACAGGTTGTTTCGCTTGCTCTCAATGCGAAACAGACCATCATCGCCGACTGCACTTTATGCGTAATTCAGGTAAAGCTCCAACGATGGCGGTATGGGTTATTTCTCTCGTCCTCTTTCTCCTTGCCCTCGCCGCGCACTTTCGCCTAGTCAAACTCGGCGACCCTGTTGCAACATGGAGTTGGATTGTCGGTTACGGTCTCCTGTTGATTGCCTGCCGGGTTCGAGGGCTCTAGTCCTAAGGGCCTGTAGAGAACCCTACGGCCACCAGTTTCTCGGGCTGATCGCGGAGTATCTTCCGGAAGTTTTCGATCGCGCGCCTAGATTCACTGAAACCAAGGCTACCTGCCAACGGGTTTTCCTCAGATAATGCGCAAGTTAAAACGAATCCGGCGCCCAAGATGCCCTTCAGCACAACAACGATGGCAAAGGAATACACGATCGAAGAGCTCGAGCGTGAGCACACATACCCCGATAACGGTCACGTTCCCCGCGTCCCGTTCGGCTTTGAGCATGCAGCGTGGTTGAAGTTTAAGGCGAACGTCCAACCGGGTGACAAGATAGTCGCATTCGAGTCTTCCGCTGATTCATGGGAGCACCTCGCTGGCCGCGCCGGATACGTGCTCGTCAGGGGCGACGAAGTCGTCGACCAGATGATAACGATTATCAACTGAGTTGCGGCAGGCTTGAACCACTTCATTAATCCCGGCAGCGATGGCTATTTCCGACTGCAACAAAGCTGATTGCTGCAGACCACTGTTCGAACTACACGAGACTGATGAAAGAACAGATCAAAGCAATTCACTGCGGAACCTGTGGTGAAGCGACGGCCGGGCTGATCTTTGACGACGAAACAGAGTCGTTTTCCGTGCTGTTGATGGGCGAAGGTGGTGAACAGCAGGTAATCGACGTTGATGACGAAACTCCGGCCGCTTTAAGATGTCTTCGCTGCCAGGACTTTCTTGTCATTGAGTTCGATCGAGTCCCTTCAGAAAAGCGGTTAACATTTTTGGAGAAAATGCGCGTTGCGCAATGCAACGCCTTACACTTTACGGCTCTCAAGGAATTCCGAGAGGGGCGTGCGTCCGCCTACGACGTAGTCACACGGCTGGTCGTCGATGGCGGGTTTAGTCAGAGACACGCCGTGGAGGATATCAGGACTGCGTTGTGCGGGGATGGCCCCGTCAGCATCGGCGCAGATGGAGAGCCGATCTATTCTGAGAGCGGACGCAGCTTTGCGGAAATCGACGGAATTATGACAGAGCTTCAAAACCGGCTCTCGGCCAACGAGCACAAGGATGGCTCCGCATGATTGCCCGCTCAGTTTTGGGATTCTTGGTGCGCCCGCCGCGTCAATGAACTAGGCCATCATGGGAGTTCCTGATCAACCAGAGCTCGAATTGCCGCTCTCGAAGTCTCCGACTCAACGAGAGTCAATCTCGAAGCCAGCTTCAGCCCGGTCCCCGAGCAAACTCGCAAAACCCCAAGCGTTCCTAATCAACGCGGCAAGAGTGCGCCAGTATGCGTTGGATGTGGCGGAGCGTGAGCGGCATCACGAGTTCACCGCCGTGAGCGTTGAATTCCTTCAGAAGATTGATGCTCGGCTCAGGAACTTCATTCGCGATGAGGTTGCCCGACACCCAAGCAGAGGGAAGCGGCTTGTATAAATTGTGAGACTGTGGCGATTTCAGTTGGATGAAGCTGCTCTATCCAGCGTTTCGCCGAGGGGAGTTCCTGGCAATCCTCGGGTTCACGACTCTGGGTGGACTAATCGGGGGCAGCTACGGGATTGTTCACGACCTCGTTACCTTTTCGATCTGTCGGGAGTACTTCGTCCGTTTGAAGTTCAACCAGTTCTCTTGGGCAAACATCGGTTTGCCAGAGCAATTGTTCGCTGCCGAGATTGGAGCTATCGCGACGGGAGCTGTCGGGGCAATCGCGGGTTGGTTCCTCGGCCGGACTGCTGTTCCTGCTTGCTCACCCGCATTGGCGAAGCACGTGATCCTGCAAGGCTTCGTCCTGATTATTGCGGCAGCGTCCATTGCTGGAGCGCTTGGCAACTACTCCGGAGTTTTGCACGACCACAACTATGGTAATTGGGACGATGTGTGCGACGCGCTGGGCGTAGTCGATGTGCCAGATTTTGTGCGTGTCGCCTACATCCACAACGGGAGCTATATTATTGGCGGCTTGCTCGGTCTTCTCCTAGCGATCTCAATAGTGCGGCTGGCCACCAGAGCCGAAGCACGCAGCTGCTTCCGGCAATAGGCGATCGATATTCTACAACCGCCGTGAACCTTTCTTCAGCTTCGCCCAACGCTGCCGAGCTGCCTCAGCAAGCCTCGCTCGGCCTTCAGGCGTAATTCCACCCTTCCGCTTGGCTGGAGGAGCCCCAGATGAGGCTGATGAGGCATCGCTGCCCTTCGTCTTTGCCCACCTTGCACGCTGAGCCGCAGCGATACGCTCCCGCGCTTCGGGTGACATGGTCCGCCTGCCATTCTTCTTGGAAGATGTAGGAGTCGCCGAAGATGCAGCTTGCTTGCTGCCGGCATTGCCACTTTCGCCCCTGATTTTAGCCCATCTCGCTTTCTGAGCCGCTGCCATCTTCGCGCGCACTTCTTCAGAACGCTTGCCAAAAGGAGTTGGCTTCGAAGGAGTGCTTGAGCCGCTAACGCGAGGCTCAGCTCCGCCAAACAACGCTCCCAGCTTGTTCTGCAATGAGGCGATCTGTTTGCGAATGGAGAGAGCTTCCTCGAGTTTATCGATCGGATGGTCCCAAAATGAAGTGGTGGTAGGCATGGTTGGTTGAAGAGATGATCGCGCGGAGATGCGGCTTCGGATGCTTCTGCTTATCCGTGAGTTAGAACGTAATGGCTCAGGTAGGCGTAGACCTCCCGGATATTGATGGCCTTGCTCAACTCCCATTTCATCGGCAATGGCTCACCGGTGAGCCAGACCTTGAGTTCACCGTCGCCATCGAGAAAACCAGCGTTCTCACAGGAAAACTTCTTGATGCTCTTCCACGGAATCGAAGTGATCTCCTGCTTGGTTCCAGTCAGTCCCTGCTTGTCTACCACGATCAGGCGCAGATTCGTCATAATCAGCAGATCGCGGAACAACTTAAAGGCTTTCGCGACCGCCTCCTCACTGACCATCACTGGCTGAAACTCCGCCTGAACCGCTGACGGATCGATTTCCGTGGCGTTGCCAAAAAGATGCTGAAGAAAGCTCATCGGGGCCTCCTACTCAGCCTCACAAGAAAATGCGAGCGCTCAGACCAGTTCGCCTGATGGCACGCTTTACGATCGCCGAGAGCATGAAGGCGTTTGCGTCTCGAGACTATACCCTGCGGCCACAATTACACTGAACTAGCCGTTCCTGGGCCGGAATTCCGCCAAGTCTTCCGTGAGAAGCCACAGAGAGCTATCGCCAGCAAGAGGACACTTGATCTCGGCTCGGGCACAGCACTGCCCGTCAGCTCTAGTCTAAGGGTCCGCAAATCACCCGCACCCGGAAGATTCTCATCAGAGAACAAAAGGTCATAAAACGCAGCAAAGCTGCCGGGTTGGGACGGAGCAAAGACAGCGGAGAAGTCTCGCTCGCTGCCAGAGGCGAGATTCGTGAAAGGACTGAGGGTGAGTGTGAAAGGTCGAGATCCAGACCAGCGGTTATACCCAGATTTGAAATCCAGTTTCCGATGGAAAAGCTTTGAGGATTAGAATTCGTGCCGGGGTCAACGGTTTCAAAGTTGAGCGTCAGCGTCAGAGCTTCGCCGTTACCCACAAACAACGGCTTGGCATGATCGAGCACAGAATAAGTGACCGACTGGGTGAAATCCTTATTCGCTGCTCCCTGGCTGCTGCTGTGCACCTCCAACAGACCTGAGTTCGCACCCACCATATTCGCTTGGAGAGCGATCGAATGCGTGTTGCCGCTGCCAAGTGCGGGGTCGCTGCTCGTTGTTCCGCCGGTAAGACTGCCGCTTACGCTGACAGCGTAATCGAGTTCATCCGCACCAGCGACAACAACGGCGGATGCGGTGTTGGTAACGGTGACATCAACACCTGCATTGGCTCCACGGATGATCCGCCCTGGCACGATCTCGAGCTGCACCCCCATTTTCGCCGGCACCTGATAATCGGCGACCACGGGAAGATGATCTGTGGTGCTGGCGAGTGCCTCAAGAACCGCAGCCGCTTGAGCAGTCGTGTAGCCCGGCAATCTGCTCTGGAGCACCGTTGCACTCCCCGTCGTAATGTCACCATTGAGGTTGTGAGTGCCGGTGTTACCGAATGCATGATACGAGCCTCCGATGTAACTGAGCCCTTCGTTATCGAGCAGTTCAGCGCTCACGAGCTGGAAATCGAAACGATCATCCATGCCACCGGTTACCTGCCCGGCATACCGCGAGGTCGCTGCCGGCGATTGAGTATGGAGATCTTTGAACGACGCATCATCCTGCCACGCTCCCGGCCGATTCAGGGGATCAAATGCCTGTGCAGGGCCAACGGCTGTGAGCGTTTGATACATGGGCTCGCTGCTCGTGTAGATGTTGAAGTCGCCTGCATATATTCGATGCGCAGTCCCGAGCGCATCGGCATTCGCCCTCACCTCTTGAGCTTCCACATTGCGACGTGCGGCGTCGGGAGCAGTGTTGCTCGCCTTGTAGTGGCTCACATAGACGTAGAACTTTGCCGCTTCATCATACCCCACCGGGCGCATTTCATAGCGTTGGGTCTCCCGAGCTGCCCCAGAGGCGCTAATCGTCGATGCCGCCATCTGCCCTCCGAGCTGAACCGTTTGAACATTGTAGATCAACCCAGGTCGTCCGCCACCCGAGCTGGCGCCATCAATTGTAGCGCGCGCGTAGATGCCGGCACCGTAGATTCCGTTGAGCACGTCAACGATGCCTTGCGTCGTCGTGGCAGAGGTCTCCTGCTCTTGCAGGCTGAAGACATCCGGCTTCTTCGCAATGCCGTTGACGGATTCAGCTCCGATGGCTGCGAGCACCGTGCTCAAACTGGGCCGAGCCTCGCCCCCGGTGTTGTAATCAACGATTCGAAGCTGGGCGATGAGGGGAACCGGGGAGAGCAGCCATGCAAAAATCACAATGGCAGCGATCTCCCCTCGATTTCTGTTGGGAGGGTCGGTTCGGGCCATGAGACGGCCCTTCGTCCGCATCGGCCATCTACACAATAAAAAGCTCCAGCCGCCTAGCAGCCCCAAAGCGGGCGGAGGAGGATGCCCCTGGAAACTCGTTCACTCTATCCCGAAAATGTCCGCCAACGAGCACTTCAGCCTGTCCATGATCTGCTGAAGACGGCCCAGGGTGATGCTCTGCTCTCCATTCTCAAGCCGGAAGATCGTTGATCGGGGCAACCCCAGCTTCCGGGAGAACGCTGCGAAAGTCTGATCACCGCGCTGTTTCCGCAGAAACGCTGAGAGCTTTTTGTCGAGTGCAGAGGGCACCCGACGAGCATGGGAAACTCAACGTTCCGTATGCGGAACGTTTGGGCTTCTTGTTCCCTCCGAAGTCCCCTACAGCTTCTCGTCACGACCGTGCATGCCGCAAACTCACGATGGGCGAAATCTACATCTTCACCAATGGGCAGCAGCTTGGACCCTTCGATGAACAGGAAGTTCGCCAAGACCTTGACGCTGGGAGAATCGCGGCTGCGGACCTCGCATGGGCACCAGGCAGAAGCGGCTGGCTGCCGCTGGGTGAGTTTTTGAACATCTCAACGATTCCTCCTCCCCTCCCTGAAGCTCCCCCGGTTCACCAGATTGATTCTCATTACCGAGAAGACCAGCGCGAGGAAGCACCGGGAAAGCCAGCGGTGGCAATTTGGAATCCCGTCCCGGCCGCGCTGTGGAGCCTCGTCTTCTCGCCGCTGTTAGGATCAATCCTTTTCGCAAAGAATTGGCGATCACTCGGGCAACCGGCAAGAGCGCGCCATGGATGGATTCACGTCATTGTGCTGGTGGGCGTGCTGTTGTCGGCCGGCTTCGTGTTCGGAGACCATATACCACCCATGGCCATCGTCGCGGTATACGCCGTCTGGTTTTTCGCCTCCGCTCTACCACAAATCCGGTTCGTCCAAGAAACGCTTCCCGCCGGTTACGCCAAGAAGAAGTGGCGTGAACCGTTGCTTGTCGCGCTTTTCTTTTCGGTGTTGTTCGCCTCGTGGCAGGCGTGGGAAGCCACGCGCCCGATTCGGGCTCGTGCTGACATCAGGAACCAGTCGAGAAGCGACGAAGAGATTGTTGCCAATCATGAGTTTGCGACTTCTGCGATAAGCGAGTTGCTCGCTCCTTCGGTGTTCGAGGTGCATTGCCAATGGAAAGAACGCGGCGGCTTCCTCTGGCTTAACCAAGTGCCCCACGGAAGTCGCGGCTCTGCGGTCATGCTCTACAACACGGATGATGCCGCGGTCCTGATTACGAATCGACACGTGATCGAAGCTCCAACAGCTGCGCGAGAGTTCTCATGCTGGGTTCGAGGTGCAAACCTAACGCAATTCGTCGAGGCAGGAATTACCAACAAGGGAAAAGGCAACATCGACTTAGCTCTGCTCAGTGTTCCTATGAACAAGGGTGCCCAGCCGTTCCGGCAACGGTTTCGTGAGATGGCCGGAGTTCAGGTCGGAGAAAGCTGCGTCGCTATCGGCAATGCCCTAAGCAAAGGGATAAGCGTGACCGCCGGAATTGTGTCGCGAGTGGAAAACATCGACGGCCTGCAAGTAATTCGCATCTCCGCGCCGATCAACCATGGAAACAGTGGTGGAGCACTGTTCGCGAACAAAGGTGGCGCGTTGATTGGGATCGTTTCATCGGGAATCAATGGTGGAAAGGCACAGAACATTGGATGGGCCATTCCGATCGATTACGCTTTCGATGAAAAGAACTGGGAAGCCGCGAAATGAACGGCGACCCTGTCGATGCCGAGGCTGCAAGCTCAGGAATACCGCTCAAGCCATCGGGATCGACAGACTTCAGCGTTCGTGGGCGCATCGTAGCTGTTGTGTGGATCGCGAGTCTCGCATTCTTCCTCCTCCCGCGTCTGCCCGTCTTTGCCCCGCCAAGTGCCAAAGATGCAGAAAAGGTTTTCAGCCGCGAGTATCCAAAGTTGCTCGTTATGCCGGGGTCGCGCGAGGTGCTTCCGCGTATTTCACAACAGCGGCAATTCGCATTCCGATACTTCGGACGCAAGGAAACCTCGGGAGACGCTATCGTTACGTTTTCGAGGGAGCGGGTGCTGTGGGTAGTATGGAGATGGCGGGGAGAATGCCGCGTTTCACCATCACCCCCAATAACGCCAAATGTTCCGCGACGCCAACCATTGGACAACACGGGGCTGGCAAGCAAGTCCAACGATGTTCTTTCGAATCGCACAAACAGCGGGTTTGTAAGGGAATCTAAGGATACTCTTTCAACCCGGACCAACAGCGGCATGTTCGACGCTCAGCAGCGTAAGATGGACGAGCTTTCGCGCGAGTTGAGAGGGCACGAAAAGCCGAAAGTCGATCCACTCGCACCCCTCCCCTAAAACCGCCAACTGTGAGCGGTATAATAGTGTAAGCCCCAGAGGCTGCATTGAGAGTCCCTCTTTCGGCGTTCTCTTCGGTTGCTACGCACCAGAAAGGAGCAAACGATGCCCAGACCACGGCATTACAGCCCGCAGCTCTCGCGGTTCATGGTCTCCGTCCTCTATCACGAGGCGAAAGCACGCAAAATCCCGATGACGAAACTCACCGATCAGCTTTTGCGCCAATCGCTCAGTGAATCAGCGGGCTGGAGAGAGGCCGAATCGCTCAAGGTTGCGGAGTCGCCACCACCATATCCTGCGCCGCCCTCGGCAGCGTAGGAGATCACCACACCAGTCGCAGGGATCAGCCGCTCAATTACGAGCGGCTTTTTCATGCTCACACCACATCAACCCGAAAGGAAACCACCACCATGGCTGTCATCCTTCAGATGACCTATCAGAAGAAGCTGGGCCTCCCCAACTTCAGCAGTCACGCCTGTTCCGTCAGCGTCTCAGTCGAAATCCCCGACGTGAGCGTCGCGGCACAGGAAAGCAGTAAACTCTATTCACTGCTTCAAGCGGCAGTGGACAACGAGATCCAGCAGGTTGGCTACCTGCCCGACGCCACGAGCTACGGCATGCACCAGAACGGCAATGGACATCCGCCCAACAACGGCAATGGCCAAAACCGCAGCAGCAATGACCAGTGGAAATGCACCGAAGGCCAGCGCGGGTTCATCCTGCGCATCGTTGCCGACAACCAGCTCGACAAGAACACCGTCGAGGACATGGCTCAGCAGCTCTTCGGCATCGGGGTGAAGGAATGCGATAAAATGCAGGCCAGCCAGTTGATCGAGGAACTCCTCGAGAAAACGGGCAAGGGAAACGGTCGCCGTCGCCCGCAGTGGCGCAGCAGGGAGCCTGCAAGAGCATGATTGCCCTGGCTGAAGCTCCCACGGCTCCAGCACCGAGAACGCGTAGCGAGAATCAGATCATCAGTGAGCTTCGGGAAACAGTCTCAGCTTCACGGCTGTCGCTCTTCCTGCAATGCCGGCTGAAGTTCTGGTTCCGCTACGTCGCTGGGCTGAAAAAGCCGAAAACCCCGGCACTGCATCTGGGCGGCAGCGTTCACCAAGTGCTCAGAGCCTGGAACATGGCACGCTGGAAAGGCACGCCAATGTCCCTCAAGGATCTCTACGACGTTTACCAGGCGGCGTGGGGTGATCAGGAGGAAGAGCCCGTGTCTTGGGATGAGGATGAAGACGACCAGAAGAAGGTCGGCTGGCGGCTGTTGGAAACCTACTTCCGGGAATCGAGCATCGCGGCATATGCAAGACCTGAAGCCGTCGAGGTCGCAGTGGATGCAGACCTGTCACGTCATGGGTTGCCTGCATTGATTGGGGTCATCGATCTGGTTCACCAGAACCGGATCATCGACTTCAAGACCAGCTCACAGACGCCGAACCCCGGCAAGGTGGCCCACACCAATGAGGTCCAAACCTGCTCGTATGCACTGCTCTACCGTGAAGCCACGGGGAAGCGGGAGAGCGGCATCGAGTTCCATTCACTCGTGAAGCTCAAGAACCCCAAAGTCGTCATCACGGCGTTGGAGCCAATGAGCGAGCAGCAGCAGACGCGCTTCTTCCATCTCATCGAAGCCTACGTGGCTGGATTGGATCGCCGCGATTTCGTCCCCTCACCGGGACTGCAATGCGTCGCGTGTGAGTGGTTCAACGAGTGTCGGAACTGGCGGTAGTCGAAGACCCAACGGCGCGGGCGCCGGCTGGCAAAAGCAACAACATCGAGGGGTCAGCTTTGATCGGCAGCGATTCGAGCTGGCCCCTTTCCATTTAACCGAAAGGAGAAAACACGATGCAGAAACTCATCATCATCATCAGCTTCGTCCTGCTCACCACTCTAGCCACTTCACAGGGAGGGTGGTTCAGCAAGGACCACGAAAAGGAGCAACGGCAGCAAGCTGAACAGCGGCTTCAGCACGCTCAGGAGCAGATTCAAACCCAGCAGCAAACGATCATGCAGCTTCACACGCACACGAGTGCTTTCGCTGCCGGTGCCGTCGTGCTGCTCATCGTGGGCATCGCCCTCGGAGCAAAGGTCAAACGGGATGGAAACCGAAGTTAAACCACTCGTCACGGCCAAGCCGTCGCTCATCCACACCATCAAACTCAACTGGCAGCCAACACCGCTCGCTGAGCCCTCAGTGGACCGGGAGTTCCAGAACATGGACCTCCTTCAGCGCACCAGCGAGGCTGTGCGCTATTCACTGCTCAGTCTCGAATGGTGGCTTTCACCAGGCGGCACACTCCGCGAGTGGCTGCGGTTCAACACGGTCATCGCGGCAGTGCTCAGCATGCCTGCGTTGCTCGTTGTTCCACTCGTTACCTACCTTTTGGGGCAGTTCGCCACGTGGACAGCGTTGTTGGGCAGAATCGCCGGCAACCTGATCATCTTCCCGCTGACTGTCGTCTGCGGGATTGCAGTCGTCAGCGCCGGTATCCTGTTCATTCGGGTTCTGGCGCGGCGCTAACAACTTACAAGAAAGGAGAACAACCCCTATGGAGCAGATTACGCTCTACTTCCGTCAAGGCGGCTCGGACAAAGTCTACCAAACCCGCATCGAGCCCAAAGATAACGGCTACCTCGTCAACTTCGCTTACGGCCGCAGAGGCACAACGTTAGCCACAGGAAGCAAAACCCCCGTAGCGGTCGATTATGGCGCAGCAAAGGCCATCTACGACAAACTGCTCAAAGAGAAGATGGCCAAGGGCTACACGCCCGGTGACGACGGCACCCCTTACCAGCACACGGCCAAACAGAACGCGACCACCGGCATTCACTGCCAACTGCTCAATCCCGTCGAAGAGCATGACGTCCAGCGGCTCATCGCCGATCCCTCATATTGGATGCAGGAAAAGTGGGATGGCCGTCGTCTGCTGATCCGCAAACAAGAGAACACCATCACCGGTATCAATCGGTTGGGGCTCGCAGTCGCACTGCCACAGTCGCTCACCGATTCCATGGCGAATTGCCCTGTCGATGTGATCATCGATGGTGAGGCCATGGGGGACAGCCTCTGTGTCTTCGACGCCCTGCTGATCGACGATGAGGAAATCGGCGGCTTGCGCTATGGCGAGCGGTATCTGCGGCTCCTGAATTTGTTCCGCTCATTCGAGCACCCGAACATTCACATCGTCGAAACTGCGTTCCTCACCGGGCACAAAATCGAAATGCTCAATCGGCTCAAGGCAGAAGGTGCTGAGGGCGTCGTCTTCAAGCACACCGATGCCCCCTACATCGCTGGCAGACCCGCCAGTGGTGGGTCGCAGCTCAAATTCAAGTTCGTCGAGACTGCCTCCTTCATCGTCGAGAAGATCAACGCGAAGCGCAGTGTCTCCCTAGCACTGCTCAGTAATGGCAGGCTCATCAACGCTGGCAACGTCACCATTCCACCGAATCACGAGATCCCCGAAACCGGGCAAGTCGTCGAGTGCCGCTACCTCTACGCCTTCCGCGAGTCTGGCTGCATCTATCAGCCGGTCTATCTGGGAGTGAGAGAGGACATCACCGCCGACGAATGCAGAACAGATCAGCTCAAGTATAAGGCGGAACCAGTGCAGCAAGCAGCATGAGCACGGACGTAAAAACGAAGCTCATCAGCCGTAAACACGTCAAGGACTTCGCCCTCGCGATGGCCGCTCATCGCTCCCACAAGTTTACTCGTGTGGGCGGCGAGTTCTTTATCAAAGCGGAAGCGAACTTGAAAGAGTTCATCCGCTCCTACGTGAAGTCCCTGCCCTCGAAAGGCAAAACCATCACGTAGGCAGCATCTCAACCCTTACCTGTGTAAAATCTTGCACAGGTCACCACCAACCGGGGCGAACAGCCCGCATGTCCTTCAGGGGGTGTGCGGGCTGTTTCGTTTCACCATCCAACGAAAGGAACAAAACCCTATGAGCCCAATCGCTCTCCCAGTTGCAGAACTTAAACCTGCACTCATCGGCCTCGGTAAGGTCATCAGCCGCCGTGTCACCCTGCCGGTGCTTGGCCACGTCAGAATCGAGCGCACCCCAGATGGCTGGGTCACGCTCACCGGCACCGATCTCGACCAATTCGCCACCGTGCGTCTCGAGCAACCGACCCAAGGTGAACCAATCAGCTTGCTCGTGCCATACGAGGAGCTGCTCAAAGTCACGAAGCGCTGCACGAATACCGACGAGATCACGGTTACGCCCTCGAAGAAGTCGACCGCCCCTCTGGTCAACTTGCGCTACCCGATCGGGACGCAGTTTGCGGAGAATAACGTCGCTTCGATCCCCGCCGACGAGTTTCCACCGATCCCAAAGCTCGAAGGCGAAGCCTGCCCTCTGCCAAATGCGGTGCGACAATCCATTCACGAGGCATTCGACTGCGCCAGCGATGACGAAACCCGTCTGATCCTCAATGGCGCTTACCTCGATGTGAGCGACCAGAAATGCCAGCACGTCGTCGGCACCAACGGCCGTCATCTCTTCAGCAGCAATTCGTTCAACCTGCCGCTCAAGGAGTCGATCCTCATCCCTGCGCACAAGTTTCTGGACTGGAAACAGTTCAACAACGACGGGGAGTGGCAGCTCAGGATTGGGACCAGCGAAGAAAAGGACGTTGCCCCTTCGCTGCAGATCAGCAGCCGTCGCTGGCAGTTCGTGATCCGACAGATCGATGGTAATTACCCCAACTGGCGGCAAGTGGTGCCGACGCCATCGCAGTCTGGGTCATCCGTGGAGTTCGACCCCGATACCCTGGACCTCGTTGTCCAAACGATTGCGCGCATGCCTTGCCACGACAATGTCAACTTCACGATCGGGCTGCAGATCAAAGGCAAAGCCGTCTCGTTGCTCGGAAAATCCCAAGGCACTGACGACTGGATCGTCGTGGGCGGCGACGCGAAAGCGACAGGCAAAGATCTCACGATCTTCCTGAACCGCCATTACCTCACCAAGGCGCTGAACTTCGGACTCAACCGCATTGATCTGATCGATCCGATGTCTCCGATGAGGTTCAGCCATGAAGGGCGGCAGATGATCGTCATGCCCGTGCGCGCTGATGTGGGGAACCCTCCGCCAGCAGCACAAGCCCAGTCAGAAGAGCCCAACGGAGAAGGCGCCGCCGAAACCGTGAACTCTGAACAACCCGCAGCGTCAGCAGACGTTGCACTAGGAGAAAGGAACCCGATGAACGAAAGCCCAGCCACCAGTGGCAACGGCACCAACGGCAATAGCGCTAACGGCGCTCATGCGACAAGCCCAGTGAAGCCTGCACTCGAAACCGCCGTGGAGCAGGTGGAGACGGTGAAAGCCTCGATCAAATCCGCGGTCAGCGGGCTCAACGAGCTGCTCGATACCTTGAAACAGGTGCAACGGGAAAGGAAGACGACGGATAAGGAAGTGCAGTCGGTCCGCAGCACCTTGGAACGACTTCAGAGCGTCAAGCTCTAGGAAAACAATTTGGCGACGGAAACACGGGGTCAGTTGCGTCATTCACTTGGCGTAGCTGGCCCCACTTCGTTGCTGAACATGCTCCATCAGAAAATGGCCAAAATCGTATCCATCATCTTCAACCGTGATGAGCAGCCTGTTCGCGCCATCATTCACACCGAAGCAGGCACTGTGGAAGTGGAATGGCGAGAGGTCTGTGGAGATCGTTGCTGGTTCACCAGTGGCACTCTCGAGGCAAAGAAACTCGCCGTAACAGCCATCGAACGCATCGAGCGCATTGCTCAGCACCTCGTTGCTGTAGGCATAAACCTACTTGCGGCGCAAGTCACACCGGCATGGGCGGCAGCGCCGAAAATTAACAGCATCAGTCCGGATTCTGTCACAGGAGTTCCTCTTCCGGGTCGCATCTCTTTCACCATAGGAGGGGAAAACTTTGTCAGCGGAGCGACAGTCAAGGTGAGCTGGAACAGTATTGCGTTTGAGGTCAAAGCACCCTCCGCAGTGGCGCCGAAGATTACGAGCATCAGTCCGGATTCCGTGACCGGCGTACCTTTGCCGGGGCGCATCTCCTTCAGTCTGGGTGGTGAGAACTTCGCCGGCGGAGCGACAGTCAAGGTGAGCTGGAACAACGACACGGAATCGGCAACCATCGCGAACAACTACGTGACGGTGGTAAATTCCACGAAGATCAACTTCAGCGTCGCGACGAGCACTGATGAGGACACCTGGAAGGTGCGGGTAACAAATCCAGACGGCAAAGGCTCCAACAGTATTGCGTTTGAGGTCAAAGCACCCTCCGCAGTGGCGCCGAAGATTACGAGCATCAGTCCGGATTCCGTCACAGGAGTTCCTCTTCCGGGTCGCATCTCCTTCAGTCTGGGTGGTGAGAACTTCGCCGGCGGAGCGACAGTCAAGGTGAGCTGGAACAACGACACTCAATCCGAAAAGCTCCCTAGCGCCTACGTGACCGTCGTGGACTCGAATCGAGTCGACTTTAGTGTGGCAACGGGCACGAGGCGTGATACATGGCGAGTGCGCGCGATCAACCCTGATGGGAAGGTATCCAACGGTGTGAAATTCGAGGTCAAGCCGTCAACGTCGCCGGCACCGCAAATTACAAGCATCAGCCCAGAGATCGTCCCGGGAGCGCCCTTGCCCACCCGCACTTCCTTCAGCATCGTAGGTAAAACTTTCCTTGGCGGTGCTGCAGTGCGGGTTAGCTGGAACAACGATACAGAGGCTGCAACTCTTTCGAGCGCCTACGTTACGGTCGTGAATTCGACGCAGATTAACTTCAGCGTCGCGACGAGCACGGACGAGGATACGTGGCGGGTACGGGTGACGAACGCAGACGGCCAGGGATCCAACGGCATCAACTTTAAAGTAAAACCCTCGTCCTCCGGCACCCCAATCCTTACAGTGACGCCGCAGGACATAGTCCTCTACGCGAAAGCGGGATCAACGAGCTTGAACGTGTTGAATACGGGCGGTGGGACAATGAAGTATTCCGCAGCCGTCGCCTCCGGTTCTTGGTTGCGCATCACATCCGGCGCCACAGGTCAAAATAGCGGGACAATAAAAGTTTCGAGCCAATTAAACGCTGGACCGCAGCGCGCAGGGACTATCGAAGTGACAGCGACTGCTGCGTCTGAAAGTCCGGTAGCAGTGCGTTTCATCCAAGCGAGCGAACCAAGCGACTCCTTTGCTCCAGGCGACAGAATCAAAGCCTCTTCGAGCAAAGTAAATGTTCGAGACGCGAAGCTCTCCAAGCAACCGCTTTTCACACAGGAAGGGGGGGTGCATGGCACTATTACCGGTCTCTCTAAGCAAGGAACAGCAGGTGGCTTCACCGGAACTTGGTGGGAGGTTGCTTGGGATGCAGGTCCTCCTTCAAGAAGCAGTTCAAACGGTTGGTCGGCGGCATCGGGCCTCTCGTTAGTAGCGCCAGCTGGCGATGTTCCAACGCCCAATTTTGCAAACGCCTACTACCGGACCGACAACAAGCTGTGGGAGAACGGATTCGCACCTAAGTCTACTAGTCCCCCGACCCCGAAACTAGGCGCTTCGCTCGGAAACTGCACATGGTATGCAAACGGACGAATGCAGGAATTAGGATACGATAAGGCGATTATGGACCGGTTGATTAATAACGCCGGGACGTGGGACGGGGTTGCTATCCAGAATGGCGTTTTGGTAAACGGCTCCCCAGCTGTAGGCGCGATAGCGCAAAGTGACAAACGTTCAGGCCTTGGGCATGTCGCTGTTGTCGAAAGTGTAAATACTGATGGAACGATCACTATTTCTGAGTCAAGTTACGCGGACTCGTCAACAAGTATGTGGAATCTCCTATGGCGCCACCGGACCATTTCCCCGTCATGGTTTGAAAATTATATTCACGTTGCAAAGTCATCGACCGAGGTTGCAAAGTTATCGCCCCAAAGTTCTTCTAACCTCCACATCGCGGCCGCCGCTGTAACTCCAACTGCTTCAATTGATGATTCCGTGACGGCTAACCCCGAGCAGGTAGGAAGTATTCCGGCTGCCGACAATAACGTCGCAACAGCACGTGGTGTAGCTCATTCAGCCGTGGCCTATACCGGTCTGTTAAACGGCGACTTCTCCAAACATGGGTATGGCATCGTAAGTTTGCGAAGAAACTTCAATAATCTAAGTGGGAAGCTGCAGGTTAATGGGCAGATCTTCTCTTTCGCAGAGAAGCTGGGCACACACGGTGGCTTTTCCAAAACCTTCAGCCCGTTGATCAAGTCTACGGACCTCGAAGCTACGCTTGTGGGTCGAATTGACGAGAATGGCCTACTTACTGGGCGGTGGGACATAGGTGACGGAACCGTTTATCGGTTAGACGGCGAGCAAGACGCGACGGGATCACGTAGCGCTCCATTCGCAAGTCATGGAGCATACGAGGCAGAACTGGTCGGTGGTGACTTTACTGCGAATGGTGAGGATGTCTCCGGTTGGCTCAATGTAACGGTCGACACAAACGGAGCCGCCAAACTTGTGGGGGCGCTCCCGGACGGGGTGAAACTATATGGCACAACCCACGCTTCGATTAGCGGACGCATTCCAATTGCCTTCGGCCTCTATCACAACCGCGGCTATCTTTCTGGGGCTGTGAAAATCGAGGGATTGGGCTCAAATGGGACAATGTTCGGTTCACTCAGGTGGTATAAGCCAAATGCCACCGATGATCAGGAAGGGGTAAACGTGGATCTTCAGGTCACCGGACGGCTCACCACGGACCCTTACGGTCAATAGATTCAGCGAAGATACTCCAACGAGTTACGATCAGTGTTATGGAGGAGCACGCCGCCAAGCTCCACCCGACGGCGGATCAAAAGGCGCTGAGATCACGAGAGCGTTATATCGAAGCATTGCGTTGTGGACTCCACCCTTCTCCTCACCATGTTTCTAAATAAGAGCGAAAGCGAAACGCTCGATTCCGGGAGTTCCCCTACAAAAGCGCAGCAAAAGTGCCGCCACCATCAGCCAATCAAACCAAATACCGGCGCACTGGTGTCGGTCTCGGTTGCCCAAGAAACGAGGGTTCGGCTCGGCCGGATCTCTTTTCTTTTAGGTGTGAGATCGGAGTGACGCAGCACCATGAGAATCGCGGACCACACTCCCCGTGAGCGAACTCTCCCAGTCTGTCGCTATCCCCGCTCGATTCCCTGGAAGACGCCGCTCGAGTTCTGCCAAGAACGCATCGACCTCTGCCACCGCTCAGCCACTTTTCGAATAAACGGCGACCCCCTCGGCGTTTAGCTCGACCGGAACCACCTGCGCCTAAGATGGTGCGGATCTCTTCCTTCGCATCCTTTTCGCCGTAACCGCCCTCCAACACGATTTTCGCCACGGCCTCGTACTCGGAGAGGCGCCCATGGCGATACTCCTGCAAAGCCACGTCGAAAGTGGCCTGGCGGTTAATGTCCCGCAGGAATTCTAGGCGTGTCCGCTCTTTTTTATTCGGCAAGCGGTCGAAGTCGACAACCAGAAAATCTTGGCAGCGAAGACACCTGACGGCTGCCGGAGCGTTGTCATCCTCGATCTCCAGCGAATTGCTGTTGGCCGTTGCCACCCATCAGAAGAATAGAGAATGTCGCAGTGGCGTGATCTAAGACTAATCCTGCGGTCGCCTCATCACACGTCTTGCAAAAAATGGCGCGAATCTGCTCTTTCATGATCTCTTTGCACCCTTAGAGCAGCCGCAAATACATTGTTCGCCAACCCTTTTCTTCTGACCGTCGGGTAATCATCTTGAAAACACCAATGACGTTCAGCTTCAAAAGCTACAGTCCAGAGCGGAAACGACGGAGAGATTGAAGATCGAGCAGCGATCTTCGTTGCGATGAGCCCCAGCTCCGGGAAGACGATAAGGTATTCCTCTCACAACCATCGACGGGATTGGATACAAATTCGACCTAACCGCCGGGAAAATACTGGTGACCGAAAGGCCGTAGTATTGCTCAGTCGCGATCTTCTGGCAACACCTGCCGAAGAGGACGGAGGCGCTGCATGGACTGCTCGATGTCCATGTGGGGCTGAACTGACGGCAGAGGGTAGAAAAAGGGGAGAAGTCCGGCGTAAGCCTGGCCTCTTTTTTAGATAGGAGGAGCAGCGATTGAACTGGCGATCCTCATCAGAACCCGAGAGGCTGGAGTCCCTATGGGCGACAAATCACCGAAAGACGCGAAGAAGCAGGCGAGCCAAAAGAATTCGAAGGCTGGGGCCAACGCGCAGAAGAAGAACAATGCAGCAGCGGCCAAACAGGTGGTGAAGGGCAAGAAGTAGCGTCAGCAGCCGGGGAGCCGCGACTTCCAGCAGTGGTCGACGGCGAAGAGGATAGCAGGGCAGAGAAACCTCAGTGAGAGAGTCTGGTGTGGGTTATTGGCTGACCACACAGCTCAAGCTCCGGCTAGCAGAGGAGCTGCTGGTGTTCATGGGAGAGGAAGCTCTCACGGACTCCATGGCATCGCCGCGAGGGATGGCGAACATGGTGGCTGATCGTGAAAGGGCGGCTTGTCAGGCTGATCGTCGGCGGTCCTGAATAATGGGCCAGCTATGCCACTTACCTGGTGTAGCTGGCCCCTGTTTGCTTGGTATCAGATTCTCGGCGACGTGAGCCACAAGGGCATAGCGGTCATCCTTGCGTCAATGCAGGCCATCTCAGACACGCACCTCAAAAGCGAAGCTCGCTTCAACGGGATGGCACAATCCAGCCTGTGTAAAACTTTACACAGGTACCGGCCCTAGGCTCAACTTTGCAGTGCAACATTGGTTAGTGGCGAAGGAAGCATTCATTGGGAGTGTTGTATCCATGTCTTTTTCTCGGGCGGTTGTTTAGTTGTTCGGCGATCATGTCGCACTGGTCCTGAGTTACTCCCGCCATCGTGACTCCTTTGGGCAGATACTGCCGGATCAGGCCATTGGTGTTTTCATTGGTTCCGCGTTCCCAGCTATGATGCGGCGTCGCGAAGTAGAACTTTACCCGGCTCGCGGCTTCGATCTGCCCTAACCGCCGCTCCGTCCGGCAATCTCCTGCCCTGGCAAGTTAAGTGGGACAACACCCTCCATGTAAGAGCCCATGGCCCGCTGCCAATGATCACGATCAATGAAACGATCACTGAAGTATGTGTCCCCGAGGAAACCTAAGTAGAGAAGAATCACCGGAACTCCACACTCGGACAGCTTCCAAGCCCACGCAACGCGGTTCGCCAGCTGATAGTGTTTTTCGGCGTTCACATCTACCTTCCAGTTTTGCGAGCGAAGTTCCGCGCTTACAGAAGAAAGCCGCCCCCGGATATGTTCGTGATTCGTTGCTGATTGCGCAGATCCTGAAGGAGGCGACTTCCCTGCTCGACCGAGTTCCTGTTCGTGAGCTTTGGCCTCAACAAGCAACAACCCCCGTTCCCCTTTGATTTTGCACGTCGAGAGGAGGTCCCAAGTCGGTCCCTTCGGCGTCGTAGGTTGCGGCGGCAGCCACCAATGCTTTAGTTCTGCGCTATCTACTAGATCAGGGCAGCGAGTCTCACAAAAGCGAGGGATTTCCCACTCGTCACGGCTGTGAGTCCCGGCGGGCTGGCGAGCGTCGGATTCTGAAACGACTCCGTACGTTGCGCCGTTGCATCTTAGCAGCGCATTCATCCGGTCTGTGTAGTGACGATCGTCTAGGAGCTGGAGCAAGTGTTTTCTGCTGCGTCGATCAACTTTCTCGTCCAAGAGAGGAGGTACCGGCTCGATCATATCTCTAAATGGGGAATGTAGGTGGATGAGCCTTCGAAACATCCCTTGCGCCCAATGTCGGCGGCCGCCTGCACGAATCGAGTGTGCCAAAAGCCAGGCTCTCGACCATCTTGCTCGACAGGATTTTGCACTTCGTTGAGAAGAAATCCCAGATACGAGCCGCGTTTGTTTGGCGGCATTCCAGTTTGCATTGCACGGATCGTGTAGACTTCTCCTGCGAGGGGAACAGATTTGCATTTTCCCAGCGCTGCCTGAGGAAAGGCATCATCCACGCACAGAACCTTCTGTCCAACGTGCCAAGGGGGGAAGTCGCTCAAGGCGTCAAGTCCAGCGTCTTCCTCGGTTGCGGTCAACACATCAGCAACGAGCCGGGACTCGAGCGCTTTGCAACGTTCACGGCTCCATCTCGAGCAATTTGCCCAGCGTCCAGATGGCGAGTTCGCCAGCAACTATGAGCGGTGCGAACACCACCCAGAATGGAAGATCGAGTGGCGTCACACCTGTATCCGCCATCAGCAGCAACGAAATCAGCCCGTAGCAGGCGGGAGTGTTCCGATCGATGAGGCAGAAACGATTCATGGCAGCTCAATCAGCAAGCGCCGGTGAGGCCGGCAGGGGCAGCACCTCAGCGATTCGACCTGAAACATCGAAGATGTGGATCTCGCCCTCGAGATCACGGCCCAGCTGCACCGCGTGCACAATGGCGTCTATTAACCGCAGTCGACGTGCGTCCTCTTCGAGCACTCCCCCACCAGGAGATCGCTGATGCCCCCGTGAGAGAGATTGCGAAACTCGAATCTCCTCGAGATCGTCACCCCGCATAAAAGAGGCTTGCTAACGTGTTTGTCAACGGTTACGTGGATGCAAACACCGATCTCCGCGTCTATGGAACCATCTACACCCCAATTGCGTCTGGTCCGAGAAGCGGACGAGCCGCTCGGCCTCTTTCTCCGCCCCGGAAAGGACAATCACCGCGTGATAACGCAGCTGTTATCTGAGGGGCGAGTCGGCATGTCTGGTTCGGTCTTCGATGCGACGCATCTCTCGTTCCAGGGGAATTTACGCGATGCGATCGTAGGCAAGAGCCTCGACGCGATTCTCGATCCGCGAATGATGGAGTTGGCCAGCGCCGGTGGGCATACATCGCCCAGAGCCGCGCTGGGCTGGGCAGCGGCGAAGCCGCACGTGCCGAACGACTTCACGAGCAAGTACATAGAGCAGACTGCTGAAGCAATAGCGCAACACGTCGTCGGAAATCAGTTCACCGGGGTACTTGCGCCGACCCACTACTTGGAAGAAGGGCAAAAAGACGCTTGGTTGCCTATTGACCGGATGCTCACCGCGGGCCTTCGAGAACGACTGGATGCGAACGGCGGTGAGAAAGTGGTGATCCACTACCCACTTGCCACGTCAACGAAGGTGTTCTTAGACGCCCGTCAAAGAAAGAGTATCAAAGCAGAACTTGCCCCGCTCCGTATAGACCGTTTGTGGCTCAGAATTCATCCCTTTGGGAGCGACAGTGGAGACACCATCTTGGAAAGGTACATGGTCAGTTGCCGCGACTTGCATGACATGCACGTACCGCTAATAGCCGAGAAAGCAGGTGTTCTGGGGCTCGCTCTCTTAGCGTTCGGGGCTGTGTCGGGCGTCGAGAGCGGTATTGCCGCCGGCGAAACATTCGATTACGGGAGGTTGAAGAAGGTGGTGCCGCCTCGAGCCCAAGGGAAGAATGCGTTCGGTCGGCAAATTCGTGTGTATATCCCTGGGCTCGGGATGTTTTTAACTGGCCGAGAAGCGAACCAGTTTTTTGAAGCTCGCAGTCTTCGACAGTTTGCATGCACGGATAAGGCATGTTGCCCTCAAGGACAAGAGAGCATGATCAAAGATCATCGGCGTCACTTCACACTCTCACGCATGGAGGAAATAGGTCTAATCGGGAGCTTCCCTCCGAGCTTCCGTGCGAACGGTTATTTAGAGCGGATCCTGCGACCAGCGACGGATAACATCGGACGAGCGCTTTCGAACGATAAGCTCCCCGAGAGCCTGAGAAATAAGTTGGAGACAACTCGGAAGCGGCTCGCCAATTGGCGGGCGACCCTCGGTGGGATGGTTCCATTTAACACTGTGAGTCTTTCGACTCCCCTGGACCGCATTATCCGTAGGAACGCATCAATAACCTAGAATCATGGCAAACGCGATTGCCCAGAAGCTGCAGGGGATTGAGGAATCAATGAATATGAGCGGTCGCGAGATCGCGAAGGTTCTCAGAACTACCCCTGAAACAATCTCCCGCTGGAGAACGGGAAAATCCGATCCCCAGCCGAGGATGCGAGACGGTCTGCTGCACTTGCATTGGCTGGCTACACAGCTTGCCGAGCTTTATCCCCCACAGGACGCTCATCTGTGGCTATTTTCTTATCATAAGATGCTGGACGGTCATCGTGCGGTTGATTTGATAGAATCCGGACAAGGCGAGCGGGTGCTACAGGTCATAGCCCAACTCAAAGACGGCGCTTATACATAACTGCGGTGGCACACGGCGATCCGGAACTGATTGCGTCGTTAGCGACATTCCCATCCAATGCCTGGGATGGCGTAGTATACCGGCACATGTTCGGCGACTTAAAGGCTGATCGCGAGAACGTTACCGGCGCGAGGTGGAATCCACCGGAAGTTCCAGCTATCTATGTGAGCCTCGAACGGGATACCGCCCTCGCCGAAGGGGAATACCTTATCCGAGCACAGCCTCTGCGCCCTAGAGCTCCTCGGCATCTGTTCACCATTGAAGTAAAACTTTCATCCGTCCTCGATTTATCCACGCGGGATGCGATGGAACAACTTGAGCTCTTCGAGAAGGACTTCGCACTCACGGAATACGCGAGGTGCCAAGAGGTCGGAGGAACAGTCGCTTGGATGGATCACGATGGGCTACTCGTTCCTTCCGCTCGTTGCGCCGGACGGAATCTGGTGATTTTCCCCAACTGTGGTAAGGGCGACGATTATCTGTTCCGGGTCACTTCTGACGAGGCGGTGACGGACAATGAGTCCGAGTAAACCCCCGTGGTCCCGGCCCGCGTTATGGATATTGCGGATGCAACCCGAGGCGGTGATTACCATAACGCAACGTAGGAATCCCCTAAATGCCTCTTGAGCCAGAAGACCAAAGGCATCTGACGGCTGCAGAGGGATACATGCAGCTTGGAATGCCGCTCGATGCTAATGCTGAACTCGAGGATATCGATCCGGATGTTCGTCATGTCCCAGAAGTGCTGGAAATCAGACTCGAGATCTACCGCAAGCTCGATAAATGGGAGCTGATGCAGGTGGTGGCGAAGAAACTGGCGATGCTCGATCCCGCGAACATCCAATGGACCGGTTCTTGGGCCTACGCGACCCGTAGAGCTGATTGCATTGAATCCGTGCGGCGAATTCCTCGAAACCGCTGTCGAGCGGCTGCCAGAGGTTGCTCATTTCCACTACAATCTCGCCTGCTACGAGTGCCAGCTCGGCAACTTGGAAGCTGCGAAGTATCGATTGCAGAGAGCGTTCGAGTTGGAGCCTCAATTTCGCGTCGTTGCTCTCGATGATGAGGATTTGAAACTATTGTAGGACTCACTCGGAGAACTTTAGAAGCGCCGATCGCTGACCGCGCTCAGAAGCTGATGTTTGTCTGGCGAAAGCGATTACATGAGCACGGACAGCGATCGATACAGCTCCAAATTGCTGCTACTAGTATGCCGGCAGCGGGCCAGCTTTTCCAAGGGCTTCCAGGTGCCGATTCTGCGCGAATAACGACCCATTTAGCAGCTGCTTTCGAGCTGCACATCATCGGGGTTGTGGCCAAGCCGCTCGACCCTTTTGCTCGAATTTGCTCGTGTCAATGCTTATGTAGCTGCACCGCTACAGCCGGCATTTGCAGATCGCCTAATCAGGAGTATTCCGGCAAGCGCCTCTCTCTCCCTTCGACCAACTAAGTCTGCTACCGCTGCCAATCGTATCCGGTGGGCGGCGGGAAAGCCTTGCCATCGCTTTTATTGGCCGCCTTGAAGTTGCGGATATCCTCCGCCAGCACAGCAGGTGATCCTGTGCTTTCAGGCGACCGCGGAAAGCGAATCCCGCCAGCGTCGAGAACACGCAAGACCTCAGTCGCGCAGTTGCGCGTCAGCACGTTATAACCCTTCTCACGCCCGATCTCCTCAACCTCCCTTTTCATTGCGGCAACTTGCGCATCACTGGCGTAAAAGGAAATCGACTCCTGCGCATTTGTCTTGCGCCAATCAGTTGTTGAGTCGGCAGTAAACATGGCTATTTTCGCATTTTCGTCAGGCCCAAAACTCAACTTCAGCGTTTTACTTTCGCTAGTAAGCCACGCGTGCCCCACGCCGATCGTGTTCAGGTTAACAGTCACGACATCTCTCTTGCCAGTTCGCGGAACATCCGCGCCCTCGACAGGACGCCCGCCCGGTGCACGTTGTGGCTCAGGAGCGATTAATGGTGCGCCTCCCGAGCCACCACCAACGGAAGGCTGAGGGCTCTCAGCGCGGTTCGCGGAACGTTCGGCAAGACTCAGTCCAACGGCGGCACCATCCGCGGTCGCTGTCACCGCAATGTCGGTCCATGCAATCGCCGCCAGTTCCGGTTGAATAACGGCTATTGCGACGACCGTGACAACCGCCGCAATGATGACTTCCCGGTTCTCGCTCACCCACCTTTCGATGTCCTTACCGTGAGCCCCGAGCGGCTTCTTCAACGGCTCGTAACCCAGGCCGTTGCGGCCAAGCGGAGTCCGGATCGTAACGCCTGCACCGTTGTCTCCCAACGGTTTCCTCATCGAGATACCTGAACCATTGTTCCCGAACGGTTTTCGGAAGGGCTTCCATCCAGCGGAGGCGGGCGCGCAAATGGAGGCGCTGGCGATAATTGCAATGGCGACACTTAAAAAGCGCCGTGGAGGTAGCGTTTTCATGGCGGGCAGTGAGACGGTAATCGCCTTGTTTTGTTCAAAAATATTTTCCCCCTTCTCACAGGTTCCCTGCTGTCATTCCGGCAGTCGTAGCAGCCGCGCGGGTCAGTGAATACCCGGCCACTCCAAGATTCCGTGTTGGCCATGACAACTCCCGACTTCGCCGGCGGTTTTTACTCGTGCCAATCCCATTGGGGAGAAACAATCAACAGAGACTACACCGAGTGAGCTTCCGCTACAAAAGTACCAACCCTCTCGCCTACAACGTCCGGGACCGCAATGGCGGCGCAGCAAAACTGCTGAAAAGCTTTTCGAGGGCTCTTCCCGCTACCAAGCGCGATCAGCAGGCACTCAACCTAGCGCTCGGATCGTCGTCACTAAAGGCCATCTCGGATGGGCAGACATCATCTTCTGCATGGAAAAGTTGCACCTCAGCCAGTTGCGCCGGAAATTTCCTGAAACACTGGAAGGAAAACAGGTCGTCTGCCTCCATATCCCTGACGATTACGAGTTTATGCAACCGGAGGTGATCGATGAACTGCAAGGGAAGCTCGCGCTGCACATCGAACTTCCTGACGGCTTCCCTAGAGCGTAGCGTCGCTCACGTGTTGCAACAGATCCTCATACGCTTCCTCGTAGCGGCGATCGTGCTCGGGGCAGCAGATCGTCTTCTTGCTCAGGAAGCTCCCACGGTCGTTACACGAGCTGAGGCGATGAAAATGGCAGAGCGATACCTGCGCCATGTTTGGAAACCGACCGAGCACAATATTTTCCACGGGCTTGATGCCGAAGGAGTCCAGGTCGATACCCCCGATGCTGGGTTCAAACCTGCACACACTCGGCATGGCTGGTGGGTTGTTGGGCGGAAGAACGTTGGGCTTCCCTACATGTGGGGCGGATTCGATACACCGGAGTCTTTCGAAGCTGGCCTGCGTGCCAGGATGGCTGCAGGAGACATCTACAGCGCGGAGAAGCGGCGGCTTCTGGACGCAGGAGTGAGCAAGCAGGCAGTCGGGATCGATTGCAGTGGTTTGATCTCTCGTTGTTGGAAACTCCCGCGCAGCTTTTCGACCCGCGAACTTGCCGGGTTGTGCAACCCGATCGACGACATGAAACACCTAAAGCCTGGGGACGTGTTTAATCGGCACAACGATCATGTGCTGATGTTCGGCGGCTGGATCGATAAGGAACACACTCGCATTTGCGCATATGAGGCTGGCTCTCCCCCGACTTGGAAGGTGTTACTGAACGCAATGCCCCTTAAGTTTCTCACCGATCAAGGTTACACAGCGTGGCGATATCGAGGAATGAGAGACTAACAGCGCTTCACGTATTGAGCGGTAGGCGCAGTCTGCTCCAGGTTGACGCAACAGCCAAAACCGCAGCGCTGCGTTATGTAGTATATATGTAGTTACTCCTACAACCGGAATTGACGAGTTCTGGCCGCTCCAAGACGTGGTCTGAAAGCGAATAGATAATGTGGATCCAGGCATCGAGAAGAGCGCTATTCGCTGCAAACAGTATAAGGACAGCGGACCAGCTTTCCAGATCGGTTCCAGGTACCATTCTGTGCAAACATCAGCCGTTCTGGCGGAGCATTCAGTAGCTGCGAATCCGGCACGATATAACGAAGCCGCCGGCACAGAGTAGCCACAGCGAAGCTCCTATCTCCGGAACGACGGACGTATAGTCGGAACCGATGCGAAGCTCGTCTATCGCGAACGCGTCGCCAGGCTCGAGATTCGGGACGTTTATGATCAAACGGCTCAGGTTATCGTTTCTGCTGCCGGGAGTAATCCCAAGCTGCACATCTGGCTGTGCCGGCTCGGTAAGTGTAGAGGGGTTTACGTAAAGCACGACTTTATCGTAGTTGGTCCCACTGAACGAAGAAATGCGTCCGGCCAGAAAATATGTCTCGTGCAGCTCGATCGCGTCAGAGTTCGAGGATCGAGTACCATCGCTGCCGTTGCTCGAAACACCGGCGAAGAAAGTATACGATCCGTCTCGGAAGGAGCCCAAGCGATCCGTGCCGATGGTGGTTCGCGCTTGCTCAAAAGGCACCGCTGAGTCTAGACCGAGGAAGAATGCATCGGAGTCGCGGGGTTCTGTGGTAATGCGCGCAACGTAGAGGAAGCTGAAATAAACTGGGGCGAGACGCGCTGGTTGGGGAAAGTCGCGCTTAAGTAGCGTACCAAATGATAGCCGGGGACCAAAAAGGACGAGCGCTCTATCGCCCCCATCGATGGAGACTGCACCGTTCCGATACCCTAGCGGTGTCGTTTTTGAATCCGCCACTACCACATGGTCCTTTTCGTCATCGTCGACGTCGAACGGATCCCTCCAGCCGGTTCCGCCGTATGGTACTGTGCCGGCGTCGCGGATCGGGCCTGCCTCGAGTTGTCCGATGGGATACGAGTCGAAGCCGTCGTGAGCGATCAATGCGGCGTAAGCAGGATGTGCTGATGCGATGCAGAGGGAGAGTGAAACGCATCGCGTCCAAGAGTTCATAAAAAGCATCATCGCAATATGCACGTTAACGGGTTCAGCGGACCCGCTATTCGCCAGTGCGATTGAAATAAACTTTCACGTTTGTCGTGGCGCGACCTGAGGCCACGATATCGAGCTTTCCATCACCATCGAGATCCGCGAGCTGGAGGTCTTCACAAGCCATACCACCATCATCGACCACGCTCTCTCGCCACTTCTCGCCATTAGGATCGAGCGGGGTCCAAAGTGCTATACCGTGCGTTGAGCCTTCCTTTCCTGGAGTTCCGCGCCACCCGACAACGATCTGATCCGAGCCGGCGCCGAGCAGATCGCCGCACGCTAAGGCATGACCTTCGGTGAGTTTGTCGGTGAGTAGGCGCTCCCGCCGCGACGGTTCCCCACTCTGACGGACTTCAGCGTCGAACCAATAGGCAACGAGTCGATTCCCATGCATCGGCTCGACGGCCGCGATGAATGGACGGTCACCTCGAAAGCTGCCGCTTCGAACCTCCCCAGCACCATCCGGGCAACCGGCTCCAGCCGCCTTACCCCATTGGATGAACCCACTCCGCCCTATTTGCCGGTAAGCGACCCCCTCTTTCCCTCCGAGAAGAATGGAGGGATAGCCCACTGCGCCTGCCCGCCGGTCGACATCGAAGTTGTGCGTCATGTGCATGGACTTGTCGATCAGCTCCGTCGTCCACTCGCCCTTCGGATCATCCAGCTGCACTGGCGGGTGGTAGAGGAGCACTTTCACGCCGGCACCTTCACCGTTCTTGTTTCCGCGACCATGTAGCGGAAGGACGACGAGCCCCCACTTCTTCTCGTCGAGCCGCATCCACCGCATCCGATGTGTGGTTGGCTCGGCATGAAGTTTTACCGGAGTCCATGGCCGGGTGCGATCAGCAGGAGCAATCATGTAAAACACCGCGCCGCTGTTCACCGTGTCTCCTGGATTCCACTCAGCTCCTACCGCGAGCTCGCACTTTCCATCACCATCGATGTCCTGCGCAGCGAGGCACACGTTGTCATTCTTGGTGAGGTTCTCCGCGATCAGGTGCTTGACCCACTTCCCCTGGTCACCACCGGGATTTCGGTACCAGACGAACTGTTTTTTATCGGCGAGTAGGATGTCCGAAAGTTTATCACCATCCACATCTGCGACTGCAACGCCGTAGCCGATCTGGATTTTGTCATCGATCGTCACCGCCTCGAACTTCGGCGCTGGTGGATCAGCTGAAAACAAGCAGCTGATCGAAAGGCCACATGCGACGAGGAGCAGGAGGAAGTTTTTCATGGGAAAGCAAACGCCTACTTCTTCATCTGCTTCATGGTCCGACGGATCAATATGATGTTCACGGTATCCCGCGATCCGATCAGGACCTCGCCGGCTGAAGATCATTCCCGCGCTCCGCGCAGCGGCGTAGCCGTTGGCCAATCGAGCTGCCCGGACCCTGATCGAAACCTGCCCCGGCATCCCAAAAAAACATCGCTCGAGGATGCCCGAGAACGGCATTTTCTCGAGCGCCTGCGGTATCGAGACCCCGGATTTTGAGGCGTTTTAAGAGGCAGCCGACATCGATGAGGCGGTAATCCTTTATCCACCATTTTTATCCACTCGAGGCGTGGAAATAGAGGCACGTCAGTCAAAATGGGCTTCATCCAAACTGCTCTTTGCGAAGGTGAGCACCGGTGAGTTCACTTCGGCAAAAATGAGGAATCCGATTCGAACTCATTGCGAACGAGACGCTCTACCAACTGAGCTATACCCCCATCGCCGTGGGCGACAGCAGCTTGTAGCGGTTCCTGGCACTCACCTGGTTCGTATTGGCCGCGGGCGGTTAACCTCTTATCTCCAGGGACTGACCCCTGAGCCAAGAAGACGCCAGAGGCAGCTTCGCAAACTTCGGCGAGTGCCCGTATTGTTACAGGCCGACCGGCGCCTACTATGCGCGCG
>Ga0136611_10000255_pt1 | contig 33572 bp, 24 predicted proteins | sample AntDrymUQ2232306_2_FD_106645 | JGI IMG/M metagenome (GOLD analysis project Ga0136611, IMG submission 106645) | Polar desert sand microbial communities from Dry Valleys, Antarctica - metaG UQ223 (23.06) | ecosystem: Environmental > Terrestrial > Soil > Desert | place: Antarctica: Dry Valley...
AAAGGGCCGCCGCACCGTCCACGGCTGACACCGGATGACGCAGAACATCGCGAACGTACGCTGATTGGCCGCGATCAAAGATATACATCGAAAGTTCGCAAAGTGCATAACACCCTCTAGTGGCAGAGTGAGTTGAAGAGGAGGAATTTCATAGGCAACCCCTTGAAAGTCGATGGTATTACCTGAGATCACTCCGATGGCCGCCGACGTGAAGTGGAATCGAGCGAATATCTCTTCAACGATCTGTTGAAGCGCCTGTTCAGTGTCATCCTGCGCTGCGACGAATGCGTTCACCGCATGGAGCGTCTCCAGCAGCCAGATATGTCGTTGCGCGGAGTTGTCATCCGCTGCTGATGGAAAGTCGGGGTCGTTTGTCACAAGCATTGTATGTAACGGCTCTGGTTCTACTCACGGCAGCCCCGCCGATTCCAATAGCCAGATCAAGGAGAATGTTCTGCATCATTCGGCAAGTATACGCGAACGTACACGGTAAGCTTGACGTCCCAACACACTTCAAACGTGCTTCAACCCGCGGGTGTTACACTTCGCCGCGTTGCTGCGTTGCCGCGTTGCAGTGACAGCCGACAAGAACAGTTCCTGGGGGCGGATCGGGCCCGGTGGCTCGCGAGGTCTTCAAAACCGTTTGTGGGGGGTGACGAGCCTCCCAGGTGGGTTCGACTCCCATGCGCTCTCGCCCGTTATGTCGATTCGTCGTGGTCAGATACAGCTGAGTCTGGGGCCGATCCAGAACGCTATGTGTCTTGCTCGCTTACTGGATGTCAAGATCCTGGGGGTCGTCGGCCATGTGCTCGGGAGCCATCGATCCAATCTGCACCCAGCCGTTTCGCACAGCGAACAATACTGCCTGCACTCGGTCGTTCACATCGAGCTTGCGTAGTACGCTCGTCATGTGATTCTTGACCGTCTGTTCGGTGATGAACAGCGCCACAGCAATATCCTTATTCGTCAGCCCCTGCGCGACACAATCCAGCACTTCGATCTCGCGGATCGACAGCGGCATGGCGTTCGCCGAAGTCACAGGTGCATGTTCCCCATCACTGAACATGCTGCGAAACTCAGATAGCACGCGCCGGGCCAGATCCGGTCGCTCCAGCACGGTGAGGTTGATGAGTTGTTCGCCATTCGCAACCCGCTCGATCGCGTCCAGCAGCTGATACGATTCAATGTCTTTCGTCAGAAACGCGGACGCTCCAGCACGCACCGCATCGAACAGTCGCTCGTCGTCCATATGCATTGAGCACATGATGATCTGCATCTGGGGATGTTGTTTCTTGAGAATACGGGCGATCTTGAGTCCCGTCACCCCCGGCAGCTGAATGTCCGAGAGAACGATATGCGGACGGTGCAGGTCCGCCTGGCGGATCGCTTCGTAGCCCGTCCCCGCCTCCGCCACAACCGTAAACCGGCTGCCATCCTCAATCATCCTCCGCAGCCCTTGTCGGAACAGCGGATGATCATCGACGATCATGATCGTATTGCGCGTGGCGGCTGACATGGCTCGCTACCTCAAAGGTGTGTCGCGCCGGTAATCTCGCACCGTCGGTATCGTCATCCTAGAGTACCAGATTCGCGTGTCGCTCCATTCATCTGCGTCGGATTCCCGAACTCCAGAGGATTGTGACGCACACTCACAATTAAGTTGCCGCCCTGGGTGCAGATTGGCAACGTCGTCCAGCCCGCTGCCAGTTCATGCGCTAAGCTCGCGTGCCCATTCCCGAACGTGTCGCAACCACTCGATACGCCCGGAGGTCATGCTCGCCGCGACAAGCTCCGTGACCGCGTCAGCGGTAACCCCAGGGAGCTGTCGACTCATCGGAATCTCAACGTAGGTTGCCCTGTCGAGTGCTAGTATCGTCAGCCGCTCGCCAGTGTCGCGCCAGACTTCGGGAACTCCGAGCGCTGCGAACACACCCTTCTTGTACATCGATGAATGCGTCAGATCGATGTCGACGACAATGTCCTGCGGCGGATCAACCATGAGGTCCAGGCGCCTTTTCCCTCGAACTGTTGCCTCGTTGTTGATATAAAAGCATGAGTCGGGTTCGACGCCACGTTCCAGATCTTCTCGCCTGAGCGTTGTAGAACCCAGGTTCCTGAACTCTAAATCAAGATGCTCTGCAATCGTTTCAATCACTCGAGCCATCATCCAACTGGCGTCCTCATGGTCTGGTTGCAGATTCTTTGTCTCTAGCTCTCCGCGATCGTACGTGAATCGCGGCGCACTGGAAGACTCATGCTCGGCAAGCAGGCGTGCATACGTCTCCCAGCTGATGTTGTGCAGGATGACCCGCTGCTCAAGAACCGGCTGAACTGCAATCATCTCATCACCAATCCCGATTCCCGATTCCGTGTGTTCTGGCGCTATCGCGAGACGCTGCTTCTATCTTGTACTATCGCGTCATCCTACTCCGGGCAAGTAAGAAGGGTCGACCTGTATATGATGAACGACGATACCGCCGAGCGACAATCCGAGGACAACACCGCCACCGCCGCGACCGGGGCGCTCCACGGCATCCGCGTCATCGACTTCTCCCGTGTCCTGGCTGGACCCTACTGCACGATGCTGCTGGCCGACATGGGTGCCGACGTTATCAAGATCGAACAGCCTGGCACCGGCGACGATACTCGCGCCTGGGGACCACCGTTCCTCGGCACCGAATCCGGCTACTACCTCTCGGTCAACCGCAATAAGCGTGGCATTGCCATTGATCTGAAGGCCGACGAGGGCCGCGCCATCGCATTCGACCTCGTTCGCCAATCCGATGTCGTTGTTGAGAACTTCCGGGTCGGAGTCATGGAGCGGCTCGGCCTCGGCTACGCGCAGTTGCGCGAGATCAAACCCGATCTGATCTACTGCTCAATCTCCGGTTTCGGTCGCTCCGGTCCCTACTCCGACCGCGCCGGGTACGATCTGATCGCCGAGGCCATGTCCGGCTTCATGAGCGTCACTGGCGAGCCGGAAGGCACCGGCATGCGCGCTGGCGTCGCTATTGGCGATGTCACCACCGGTATGATGGCTTCCAACGCGATCCTCGCCGCCCTGCTCCACCGAGAACGCACTGGGCAGGGCCAGCTCGTCGAGGCCGCCCTGCTCGACACGATCATCGGCTGGCTCATCAACGCCAACCTCTACTACCTCATCACCGGCCAGAACCAGCCCCGCACCGGCAACGCCCACGCCCAGGTCGTCCCCTACCAGTCCTTCCAGACCCAGGACCTCCCCATGATCGTCACCGCCGGAAACGATCGCCTCTTTGCCTCGCTCTGCGCCGTTATCGATCGCCCAGAGCTCGCGACCGACCCACGCTTCCGCACCAACTCCGACCGCATCGCCAACCGTACCGACCTCACTGTCGCAATCGAGACCGAACTCGCCAGGCGCACCGCAGCCGAATGGACCGAACGACTCCTCGCCGCTGGTGTCCCCGCTGGCCCAATCAACACCATGGCCGAGGTCTTTTCAGACCCTCACGTCCTTGCCCGCAACATGCTCGTTGAATTCGACCACGCTATCCTCGGCCAGATCAAACTTCCCGGCGTCCCCATCAAATTCTCCGAAACCCCCGCCGCCGCCCGCACCGCCCCTCCAGTCCTCGGCCAGCACACCCACGCCGTCCTCCAGGAACTGTGCAACCTCGATGACGCTCACATAGCGGACTTGTCGAGCCGTGGCGTGATCCAGTCATGGCATCCAGAGTGATTGGACTGGCTTCCCCCCGCCCCCTCCCCCAGAACTGGGAGAGAGGGCGAGGGGTAACTGAGGTGTCGGCTCCGAGATCACGATCAGGTAGCAACAGACACCCCATCTCCCAGAATTGGGCCGGGTACCCTCCGGGTGGCGGGCCGGGGGGTGAGGGCCGCGTCCGCCTCAATGCACCACAGCCGGATTCCGCACCGACGCCACCCTAACGTTGACACATGCCGGATGCGTCGACGCGAGTGCTGAACGCAACGCCGACGTCAGCCCAGGAGCGTCATCTGCGCCAAACCCAACACCGCCGAATCCCTCGGCGGCCAACTCGTAGCGTGCATACGTGAGCTCGGTCGCGAACGCCCGCTCCCTGCCGTATCGTCCGACCTGCATATGCCATTCCGCCGCCCAGCGCGCGTCATTCCCGATCACCGCGACGATCGGTAGTCCATATCGCGCCGCTGTCTCAAACTCGCTCAGGTGATATCCCGCCGAACCATCTCCAAGGATAGCGAAGACACGCCCAGCCGTCTGCGTTGCTGCGACCCCGATCGCCATCGGGATCGCTCCACCAATTGCGCCCAGTTTCCCATTCCATAACGTCAGATTCGGCACGTTCCGCAATCCGAACCGCACCCATTGGCAGAACTCTCCACCATCAAGCACAATCACATCATCTTGCATCAACACGTCACGAAGCGCCGCTGCGACTGCCAACGGATGCATCAATCCATCGTCGCTGTCTGGTGTGCTGGGTGTGGCACCGACCGACATCGTGTCTGTCCAGGATTCGACCATCGGTGACCGTCGTGCGATGCGATCATTCAGGAACTGCAGAACCATCTGTGTATCCGCACGAACCCGCACATAACCTGCACCAGGATCGATGGGATCACCGGGAGCATCAAGCACGACAACGTGTCGAGGGCGACCAATGAACTGCTCGGCGAGAAAACCAACCGCGAAATCAGCTGCTGCAATTACTAGCAGGCAATCTGCTTCCCGCAGCGCGCCAATCATCTCCGCGTATTTCAGATCGCTCACTCCACGCGGCGATTCGGCGACGATGGGCGTCACGCCCAGGCGTTGCGCCAGGGTCGTCAACAACGGTAGTCGAGCGACCGACGGTCGGACAATGATCGCCGGTCGCTCGGCGTTGCCTAGCAACTGAGCGACCTTATCCAACTCCTCCAGGGTGCGGTCATCAATCCGTGCCGATCTCTGTACATCCTGAGTTGGTATCGAACCAGAATCTTCAACAGACGCATCGAGCAGATCAACTGGCAACCGCACATGCACAGGACCTGGAATACCAGACGTGGCTCGATCGATGGCCCCGCTGATCGAGCCATGCAGCTGGCCAGCATCTGCAGGAGTTAACGAGGCGCGACATAGCGCGCCCGCGATTCGCTCTTGATCGAGTGCCTGAAACGCGCCGTCTGGAGCAGTCGTTGCCGGAGATCCGCTCAACAGTAGCAACGGTAACTCCATACTGGCCGCGACGCCGATTCCCTGCAAAGCCGCGAGAAACCCCGGCCCTGCTGATACGAGTACCGCGCTCGTTCGACCGGTCGTCTCCGCTGCACCAATAGCCGCGTAGACCGCCGCCGTTTCATGCCGCAGATGAACCATTCGCAACCCCAGCCGTCCGACCGCATCAATCAGCGGCAGCACCTGGTTTCCGGACACCATATAGATGGTGTCGATCCCCTTGACCGCTAATGCCTGTGCGACCGAATCCGCGCCAGTGCGTACCATGTATCGAACGTCCTCACTGATGCCGCGAAGATATGGCGTTGGAGCGTTCGCGAACGGCCTGCGTCGTCAACGCATGTTGTTCCATGAACGCTCGCATAGTACCAGCCGATATCCATCAGGATCCTCAATTGTGATCCCGAACCTATCCCAGTACGAGTTGTGAGCCGGTACTCGCCGCCCCCCAGCGTTCACGAGTTGCCGGACCAGCGCGTCCGGAATCATTCCGTCGAGGTACAGCACTAGCAGATCCTCGACGGTTGGTGTCGGTTGCACGGGCTGTCTCGGATCAAACGTGAGTTCCAGGTGCCAGTTTGCCGCCCTCCAACCAACCATCAGCAGGTCACACTCGCCTGCCGCACGATCGCCTGTTGCGCGATACAGAACGTCGAGCCCCAGCCCATCGAAGTAGAATTTCTCGATCGCTGCAAGTTGGCCCGTCGGCCTCGCCAGGCGAACATGTACCTGCGGATCAATCACGTTATTGCCCTTTCACTACAGGCACTGACGTCATCGGTTCTCCGGCCCAATCAGTCGTTCGTTCCGTCAGTTCGACGACATGGCCATCCGGATCGTTGATGTAGATCGCCCGGTTTCCCTGTCCGAAATTCTTCTCCAACACCACCATAACTCCCCGCTCCTCCAGCCGTATCTGCATAACATCGAGCGTCCCATAGGTAACGAGCAAAGCAAAATGCACGTGCGACCCGCCTCTGCCACCGGCAAGCGCGTTCTCCCCACCCGTCTCACGCGGCCAGAGTCCAAGAAACGCATGTGGACCGATCTCAAGAAAGACTGCCTCACGCGCGTCATCGTCGTAAGGGTCAGTGCCCCAGCGGTTAGCGAGCTTCAACCCGAGCGCCTCTCGGTAAAATCGCTCACTTCGCTCCAGATCGGTAACCTCGAGAACCAACTCAAACAATCCTGCCGTTGTAGTCGACAACTCAGTTTCCGTCTGCATCGCGTTACCTCCGATTCAGATCGTCATTGGCAACAAGGTCCGCCGTCGTGATCGTGCCGCACGCCTGATTGCGCGGCATCCGACAAACCGCGTAGTTCTCGAAGTAAATCTTCATCTTCCACCGCTGCAGACCTGCTCTGATCGCACGAAAATGTGCGCTCAGCGCGGCTACTAACGATTGGCGGCGCTAAAGTACATCGTGGGGATCGAAAGCCGCTCACCCAGGTCGCTGCCCGCTCGCAAGCTTGCCAGCATCCGACCCGAGTTCGATCAAGGTTGAATTGATAGCGATATCAATCCCTTGAATACTATACCGTCCAGACGGTATAGTGCTGGATATGAAACAGAAACGCGATCGATCGCAGACACGAAATGACCTCCTTGATGCGGCGGACCGAGTCGTCCGCCGCGACGGAGCATCTACATTAACCCTCGATGCTGCCGCTCGGGAAGCGGGTCTGAGCAAAGGAGGTGTCCTCTATCACTTCCCGACGAAGAACGCTCTCATCGGCGCGATGATCGAGCGTATCTGCGATCGCTTCGAACGGGAGATCGAAGCACACTTGGATATATTGCCCGAGTCGCCCGGTCGTTGGACACGCGCCTACCTGGACGCAGCGTTCGACGAGGACTCATGGAATGACGATTTGGAAAGTGCTGGCAACGCGGGATTGTTGGCCGCTATCGCCGCAAGTCCAGCAATGCTTGACCCCCTGCGGGAGAGATACACCAGGTGGCAATCCAGGATTGAAGTCGATGGCATCGACCCAGCAATTGGCACGCTCATACGCATGACAGTTGACGGCCTCTGGATGGCCGATCTTCTCGGCCTTGAACCACCAGATACGGCAACACGAATACTGCTCCGGAAACACTTGATCGACTTGATTGAACGCGGGAAGGAAACGGCACCGTGAGTTGGCTCTACCTGGCCATCGCAATTGTCCTCGAGGTGATCGGAACCACGAGTCTCCGTTACTCAGAAGGCTTCTCGAAGGTTCTCCCTTCCATCGTGTTCATCATCACGTACGGCGCAAGCTTCTATGCACTAACCCTGGCACTCAGACGCATTGATCTGAGTGTCGCCTACGCCGTCTGGGCCGGAGTTGGAACTGCACTTGTTGCGCTGATCGGAATCACGGTCTTTCGCGAACCGCTAACCGTGATGAAGGTAGCAGCGGTTGGAATGATTGTCGGTGGAGTCGTACTCCTGAACCTTGGCGGCAGCGCACACTGATTGCGGTGCTCTCGCCCAGACTCCCCGTTCCCACCGCTGCACTCCTTGCTACAATGCAACGCAGGGAGTTGCTCAGGAATATGTGCAGGAAAGGCGTGATACATGGTTAGCGTGAGTACGACCGCCGATGTTGTCGTAATTGGCGGCGGCGTGAACGGGACCAGCACCGCCTACCAGCTCGCTCGGATGGGTGTGAAGAATGTCATCCTCGTCGAGCGGCGGCAGCTTGGAGCCGGCGCGACGGGAAAATCAGGCGCGCTCGTCCGCATGCATTACACCAACCCCCACGAATCTCAACTAGCCTTCGAAAGCCTCAAGATATTCCGGGCCTTTAACGAAGAGGTAGGAGGCGACGCTGGTTGGGACGGTATCGGCTTCGTGCAGCTAGTCGCTCCGGGCTACGAGGAGAAGCTGGCACGCAACGTCGAACGCCAGCATGCACTCGGCATCGACACGCGCATGCTCACCCCCGAGGACCTGGCCGAAATCCAGCCCGGCATGAACGTCGATGATGTTGGCGCGGCTGCCTACGAGGGCAGTTCGGGATTCGCCGACCCCAACGCGACTGCGTATGCCTTCGCCGCTGCAGCTGAACGCCTCGGAGCGCGTATCTGGACGCAGTGCGAGGCGATGAGCATCATCACGACGAACGATCGCATCACCGGCGTGGAAACCACCCAGGGTCGAATTGATACCCCAACGATTGTCATCGCCCCAGGTGCCTATGCGAACCGGCTACTGGAACCGTTCGGACTTGATTTCGGTCTCTACCCGCATCGGTCCATGGTCGCCGTCTTCCGCTGGCCCACCGGCTGGGATACCCGACACGTCGTCTGCATCGACAACATCAATCACACATGGCTGCGCCCCGAAGGCGCGCGCGGCACGCTGATCGGCGTCGAGCAGCCGCAACATCACTGGGATCCCGACAACTTCAACGAGGGGGTCGATCCCGGCTTCGTCGAGCAGGCCCGCGCCAAGCTCGCTGCGCGTTTCCCGGCGTTCGCGCAGGCCACAATGCGTGGAGGCTGGTCCGGCATCTACATGATGAGCCCCGACGGACGCCCGATCATCGATCAGATTCCATCTGTTCCTGGCCTCTTCTGCATGCTCGGTGATTCCGGCACGTCCTTCAAGACGGCACCCGCCATCGGCAAGTGTCTAGCAGAATGGATTGTCAACGGTGAGCCGCAGACCGTTGATCTCACTCCGTTCCGCTCGACGCGCTTTGCCGAAGGAATGCCCTGGATCGACGAAGACGCCTATAGTCCCAAGCTTCAGACCATATCCCGCTAGTCTTCGTCTCGGATGATCGGATACAGACCGCCATTCGCTTGACGGATCAGTTGATCTTTCCTCAAGTCAGCGCCCCGCGTCGCTCCTTCAGGATATATAACTGTTATGTCTAGTGGCACTGCCCGCCGGTAATAGGGGCGATTCACCGAATCGCCCGCGCCGGTCTCAAACGGTTCGCCAGGATCGTTGCGTGTAGCACCAGGGGGTCGGCATCGAGCAATGAACGCAGGAGCCCTTCAGGGTAAGTCAGTCCTCTCGCTGATGGATGCGCACGGATTTACGTGATCCCGATATCGATGGCGTGGTAGCCAGTTGCGCCATCAGGGATCGGGTTGCGACGAGCATCCGTCTGGATATCGCCGTTCTCGTCAATTGCACGGACGCGTAGCGCATACGTCCCTGGTTCGGCGGGGTTCCACGTGGAACGCCAGATCACCCACGACAGCGGGGCGACCTGCTCGACCGTATCGACCGGCATCCAAGCTCCGTCATTGACGCTGATCTCGACGGAGCGAACGCCACGGTTGCCAGCGAACGCAACGCCGCCGAGTTCGATTGCTCCTTGCGGGACAATAGCTCGGGACGACGGAAGATCGAAACGAGACAGTGTCTGAATCGTGCCGTCATCCGTCCAGCCGCGTTGCTGCCAATAGCCCTTGAAGTCACCGGACGACAGCTCAATCTTCGTAATCCATTTTACATTCTTGATTCCGTAGACGCCAGGAACGATCAGCCGCGTCGGAAACCCGTGCTTGCGCGTGAGTGGCTCGTCATTCATCAGATAAGCGAGCATCGTGTCTGCTTCAAGTGCCTTCGAGAGTGGGATCGATTCGGAATAGCCGTCATCCGCGTACAACGCCAGTTCTCCAGCCCCCGGATCGACCCCGGCGCGCGCGAGGAGTTCCCCAAGCGGAACCCCTGTCCACTTGGCATTCGAGATCAGGTCTCCGCCGATCTCGTTTGAGATGCAGGAAAGTGTCGTCAACTGATCGCGGTGTGGCATGTTCTGTAGATCAAGGTAGGTGAATGACTGCGCTCGCTCGACAAGCCCACTGATTTCCAGCCTCCAGCCCCCGTCATCAACTGTAGGATCTACGAAGTTTTTCGAGATGACATAGAACTGCTCAGTACTGGTAACTGGCTGAACCAACCCTCCCCGTGCCCCGCCAATCACGCCGCCACGAATCCCGCGGATGAATCTCCCAGTTACTCCAACGCTAGCAAGCGTGGCAGCCGAGATCACTCCGACCGCGACCAGTCTCCGGCGAGACGAATCGGCGGGCGGAGAGTCCACCCGGGTGGACGGCTGGATACCAGCGACGGGCGGGTAGAAAGCATAAAGCGCAACCGCAAAGATCAGCGCATCGAAAAACAGAGTTGCCACAAGGCTGAGCAGTTCGCTGTTGCTTGCCGGCGTGACTGTGCCATAAGTCGTCAAGATGACAGCTGCGATCGCGAGCGGGACCCAGATCGAAGCACTCAGACCAAGGATCCGCCGAATCGTTCGAGGCATCGACAATCCACGCGCTGGTCCACCGTCAACCTGAGCGATGCCTCCGCCGACGAAAAGCATGCCCAGAATGATCGACACGACGACGAGTTGCTTAGCCGCACCGCCGAACGCGCTCAGCATTGCCGAGAACAGGCCCATCGGAACAACCTGAACGACGCCTTCACCGACGATCTCGATGAGTGACTCGGTTGCAGTGAACTCGCGGAGTATCAGCATGCCTGTGATCATCGTGAAGGCAGCCAGTACCCCAGTGACGAAGAGTCGTTGCCTGTCTGCGCGATCCTTGATGCCGGTTTGTGGATGCATTGGCCCGATCCCATGGATACTAAAACGTCGGTCGTCCGTGGCTGATACTACTCAATGTTTCTTACGTGGGGATGACGATCTGAGATGATGTGTTCGACTTCTCAGATCGATTGTCTTAGGTGACTTCGGCCAAGTGGATCCGAATATTGTTCCTACCGTAATCATTCTGTCGGGTCACTTCTCGTAATCAGACGCGACAACCTGGTCATCTTGAGCAGTGCGCCACCGTACCCTTGTCATCCTGAGCGGAGGGCAGCGGAGTCGAAGGATCTATGCAAATTGCGTATGCTGGGTTGGTTGGCGGCGAACACTTCGGGTCCTTCGACTCCGCTGCCCTCCGCTCAGTAGCGGGCCACAGTGAACTCGCCACTGGTTGTCCTTCGGAGTAGGGACGAGTTTCACCGAGGACTCGGCCAGCGAACGTGCTGGGAAACCCGTCCCGATGTCAGCGAGAACCGACGACCGTGGCCCACGGATGCGGTTCCGAGCCACGACCGGGACGGGTTTCCTGGCACAGCACGTGACGGGTTACTCGGTGACACCCGTTCGTACCCGTGAAGCCGATGCGCGGCACATTCACTGTAGTGCACTACTCAGGATGACAAGAGCACTGTCGCGCACTACGTACAACGACGAATGTATGAGCACATGATCGGCACCACTACCTCGGTAATCTCCTGATTCAGCGAATCACATCGGCGCACTTGTGATCGAGCTTCGATCACAAGTGCGTGCGTCGATCGTCATCCCGCCTGAGAATAACTCAATGGTCTGCGCAGACAGACCGAAAACCAACGGTTCGTAGCTGATCGCCTCTATGTAGTCGCCAGTCCCTCAACTTGAAGAACAGGGCGCTCCACCGTACAATGTGTACGTACATGATGGCTCGTTGTCGTCTTTGTCGCGCCCAGGGGGAACGATGTCCGCACTTCTGGAACCCGCGTTTGAACCGCTCTATCCGTTTGCGTCGCGCCCGCCTTCCATCCGTTTACTGGTGGACGAGTCGACGCAGCATCCGTTCGCGCTGAGCATCGCGGCAGCCTGGTCGTGCTATGGGGCGCGTCCGGCGCGGGTCGAGAATGTGCTTAAGCTGTTGGATCAGGGATTAGACGATGGTGACGAGTTGCGTCCGGCGCGCCGTGTTCGTGCGCAGCGACTCTATCGCGACCTGTTCGATGCTGGACACCACACGACGTTTCAGCACGCCAACTTCGTCTTTGTACTGGATGGTATTTCGAGGCTCGCGATCTGGTCGTTCTTCCATCACCACCCGCATTATAATTCGGAGCAGGTCAGCCAGCGTTACCGCGAGGTCTCCGGTAAGGTCATGGTCACACCGGAGCTATCTGAGCGCCAGACCGTGGTTTACAACACGGCGATTCAGCGGGCAGTTGAGGGATACCGAACGCTGGGAGAGCTGCTCGCTCCGGGCATCGCGGCGCGCTACGGCCAGGTGTTTCCATCGCGGATGAAGGCCGAAGGCGGTGCGGCGGCTGAGCGAGTTGCCGACGCTGTGCAGAAGAAGTCGCAGGAAGTCGCCCGCTATGTCCTGCCGCTGGCCACGCCCGCTCACATGTATCACACTATCAACGGTCTGACGCTGCTGCGTTACTACGTTCTGGCAAATCAGCTCGACGTTCCCGCTGAAGTGCGCTACATCGTCAATGCGATGGTTGCCGAAGTGTTGAAGGTCGATCCATTCTTCCTCGGCGCTCCCGGCTTTCCGCTCGATCTCCAGATTCTCGGAGAGAGCGACACGCTCGAGTATGAGGCGCTAACGGAACTGCACGACAGCATCCACGGCTCCCACGACGAATCGTTCTTCATTGAGTTCGATGCTGCGCTTGATGGTCGGGATTCGCGGCTGGTCGGGTATGACGCTAACGCAGAGCATATTCTGGCAGATGCCGTGCGGGCGGTGCTCGGACGAACAGCGGCTGATATGAGCGACCTCAACGCACTCGCAGCGGTGCTTGACCCGGCGCAGAATAACTATCTGGGACACCCGTTGTTTCTCGCGATGAACAGCAAGCTGATGCAAACCCTCAACCATGTCCCGTTCACGTTTCAGAAACGCATCAGCGGCGCGGAGGACGCGCAGAATCAGCGACATCGAGGCACGCTCTCGTCCTCGCCAGTGCTTTCGGCGCATCTGCGGCGCGATCCAGATGTCATCGTTCCGTTCGAGATTCGGCAGTCTGAGGCTGCGCTGGAGGAATACCACGCGGTCGTACAGCGCCTGTGGGATGCCAAGAATCAGCTGCTGCACGATGGCGTCGCGCCCGAGAAGGTGCTCTACCTGCTGCCGAACAGCCATCACGTGCGCTTCTACGAGACTGGCACTCTGCTGACCTACTATTGGAAGTGGGTGAAACGCCTCTGCTACAACGCCCAGCGAGAGATTTTCGACACCGCGCGCCAGGAAACGGAGCAGATCAGCGAAGTCTTCCCGACGATCGGGCGCCACGTCAGCGCTCCACCCTGCGTCGTGCGCTCGCGTGCATCGAACAAGCCGTTCTGTCCGGAAGGTGAGCGATTCTGTGGCGTTCCGGTCTGGAGAAACTACGACCCGAAGACACTGGAGCTCCGTCGAGTACTTTGATTCGCGCCATGACAAGCCGGTTCCAGTCGCCCCGAAGCATCGCTGCGCTGGGGCGTTCGTGCATCCGTGACGACGCGTAGTCGATTCGTCTCATATACTGATGGTCGATGATTACCATTAGCATTCTGATGTGAATGCAACATCGAGCTATCAGGTCTATCGGAGGGTACTGAATGGAATTCAGCGGCGAGGTTCCGATCAAGGCGTCACGTGAGAAAGTATGGGCGTTTCTGACGGACCCACACCAGGTGACGCTATGCGCGCCAGGACTCCAGAGTGTTGAAGTGATTGACGATACACGCTTCAAGTGTGTCGTGCGGGCCGGTGTCGGCATGATTAAGGGCAACTTCAACTTCGATATCCAATGGCTGGAGATGGACGAACCCGGACACGCGAAGATGGTTGCCAGCGGCAAGATGCCTGGCTCGGCAGTCTCGATGACAAGTAACATGGATTTGCTCGACGACGGTAGCGGCGGTACCACGATGAACTGGTCGTCGGACGTGCGGGTCAGCGGAACCATCGCCGGGGTTGGCGCGCGGCTCATGAGTGGTGTTGCCGACCGCCAGACCAAAGAGATATTCGACTGTATCAAGTCAAAGCTGGAAACGCCATAGGCGTTTCGGTGGGTACGCTGCGTGTTGCGTGCTGCGAGCTGCGTGCTGCATCACCTGGGTCGGCGTTCGGTACGATCCGCTAGATAATACCCATCCAAAGGCTTAGGGGAGGACCGTCCACCCAGGTGGACGGTCAGTCGTTGGAGGAAGTTGATGGCCGGGGGGCCGTAGTTGGCCGTGGCGCACCGATGCCACCTTCGGTGGATTGCAGTTCCTGGACGCTGCCGCGTGGGAAGAGCAGAACAACGATCGCCATCGCGAGCAGGGCGAGTATGAACATGCCCAGATAGACATCGTGAAGCGAGTGGGCGAGCGCGTCGCGCAGCCGCTCGACGGTTTCCAAAGGCAACGATGCGCGTGTCTCGTCGTCGAGCAAGGCGTTGGCGTTGATGTCGTTCGAGTTAATATCGGCCAGGCGTGTTGTCATCCGCGATGTCAGCAGCGTTCCAAGCGCCGCTACTCCGACGGCCCCGCCGATGGTTCTGGAAAACTGCACCATTGCCGTTGCGACCCCGCGCTGGCTCCAACCGACCGAGTTCTGCACTGATATCAACATCGTGGTGGCCAAGAGTCCCATCCCAACTCCAACAAAGCCAGCCCCGACGAACGCAGGCCATTGCCCGCTGTCTATCGACAGCAACAGAAGCGTCGCGGACCCGATTGTGGCTGAAATTACTCCTGCGACGACCGATACGCGGTATCCCGCACGCAGGATGATCCGACCTGACACGATCGAGGCAGCAGGCCAGCCAATCGCGAACGGAGCGACAGCGATCCCCGCCTGCACTGGAGACTTATCCAGCGCACCCTGGATGAAGAGTGGGATGTATGACGAAACGCCAAACATGACACCACCGATCAACACACCAGCGCCAGTGACGACCGAGATGAGCCGTGACGAGAACATCTCCAGCGGAATCATTGGGTTCGCAAAGCGTCGCTCCTGGCGGAGGAAGAGCGCGAGCAGGCCGAGTGACGCGACGACCAATCCACCCGAGCGCCATTCCAACCAGCGTGCACCCTCGCCAGGGGACAGCAGCGCGAACATGAACGCTGTAATCGATGTAGTCAGCAGGACCGCTCCCGAGTAGTCGATCCGACCAGGAGTCGGGCGTCGGTCTTCCTGCAGGTAGCGCCACATCAGGTAGACGCAGGTAGCGCCGAATGGCAGGTTGATGTAGAACACCCAGCGCCAGTCGACGACCTCGACAATGAGTCCGCCAAGCGTCGGGCCAGCAACAGCGGACGATCCCCAGACAGCCGAGAATAACCCAGCAATCCTCGCTCGTTCTGTCACGGAGAACTGATCTCCAAGGATGGTGAACGTCACCGGAATGATTCCGCCCGCCCCGAGTCCTTGAATGGCTCGGAATGCAACGAGCTGTTCCATAGACTGTGCGACACCGCAGAGCGCCGAGCCGATTACGAACAGGATCGCACTGAGGATAAACATGGGTTTGCGACCGTACATGTCGCTCAAGCGTCCATAGAGCGGAACGGTCGTCGTGGATGTCAGCAGATATGCCGAGAAGACCCATGAATAGAGCGACAGACCGCCGAGTTGGCCGATGATCGTCGGCATGGCGGTTCCAACGTTACTTGTATCGAGCGCAGACAGGAATGTCGCTGCCATGGCCGCGATAACGACGAGACGGCGGTTCGTCGTCCGGGTCGGCGGCGCTTGTGACGCGCTCTGCATGGTGGACTGGTTCTCCAATCGTAGAGCATCATGGTTGTGTCTGAAGTGTCCGTAGCGCTATTGTAGCAACGCATGCGTCGATGACTGAGGAACGCACGCCACCATTCTGTAACGTCATTGCCGGTCTCCCGGCGAAAGGGTCGAGCCATGTCGGTACCCAGTACCGCACCGCGCGGAGATGCGATGTCGGTGAGTGTCATCCGTGGGCTGCTGGAACGTAACCTGGTGGAGCGGGCCGTGACACTCTCGGAAACTCGCTGGAGTGGTTCAGGTCCACTCGTACGTCTGGCACATGAATGGACAGGATTATCTCCAACCGACCGCCGCGATCGCCTTGCGGCCATCGGTCCTGAGGACCTGGCACGTCTGCGAGGCGTCGCGGAACTTCAGCCGGATCTCGCACGCGTCCTTGATGACCTGGAGACGCGAGGGATTATTCCTCCGGCGGCCAGCCTTGTCTCGGACGGGTCCACAACGCTGACGCGTGAAGAAGCAGTCGTCGACGCGGTGCTCGATCTGGCAGAGGAGCGTGCGGTCGAACTCGTCGAACAAGCGGAGATCGACATGCCGTCATCGGTCGATGCCTGGCGAGAGCGGGTTGCCCCGAATCGAGGGAGGGTCACGACTACGCCTGAAGTAATGCCCGTTCCGATCAGTGACGCGATCCAGGAGTTTCAGGATGCAGAGGCCGATCGACGTGCCGTTGCGACGGAACGCAGCGTCGAGATGCTCGATCGAATCCGCAAACGAGTCGAGGATTCGAGCGCCCGAATTGCATCGCCTGCGGGTGCCGAGTACCCCGGCGGGATCACCGTGCCAGCTACCGTGTCTCTTTCGGCCCCAGTTGTTGAAGCGTCGGCTGAATTGATTGAGTCGGACGCTTCGATAGCTGGAATTGGGCGGGTGAGTGAGCAACTGTTGAACGCGGTCATGAGTGAGCGCGTGTTCGAGGCCGCGGCGGGTGAACCCGAGTTGCGTGAGGATGACCTCCGAAGCGTCGCAGCGTTGCTGGGATTGGGCTTCGTGCGGATTGACGGAGATAAGTACACCAATCGGGAAGTCTATGGCGGTCTCATGCGGAAGGGGAGGGGCATCGTTGAGGAGGCGGGGTTCCTGCCTCGTGCGCTGGCGGGATGTAACCTCGTGGCTTACAGCGGTCGCCTCTACCCAACAGCGTTAGGGCGGATCGATGATGGCTTCTTTGATATCCCTGGAACACGAGCGGCAACTCGCGTGCATCCGGACTGCCGACTCGTGATCCTTAGACTGAGCAGGACATAATCATCAATATGGTCATAATAAACGACATAAGGAACGCGGGAGATAAGGATCTCCCGCGTTTTCACGATCAAAGAATGTGTACTTACCATCGTCGGAATGGGCTAAGCCCAGCGGCGTAAGAACGCCGTGTATATGCTCCGAGCGTTGTCGGAGTCGCAACCGTGACACTGCCCGCTGATCGCGCGTGTCGATGGCATCTGAGTCAGCGCGTTGGACCGTGAGTCGAATCGGGTGCTGGACATCGATGCTTACTTACTACCCGAATCGTTCTTCCGGCCTTGTCCTGTTTTCGAGGAGAGGGCAGTGAATCCAGAGCGAATGGTTATTCTCTGGGCTGCCCAGGTATCGTGTCACCCGCTATCCTCCTCTCTGTCATATCGAACCAACGTTTCTTAACTCAAGTGTACTGTGTATTGCGCTTCCATGCAAGGCGGAGTGGAAACTCACGCAAAGTAGTTAAGTTTGCGACATGCTGCGCAGATTCGTTATTAGCCTGCGATTCTTTGAGCACGCCCAGGTAATTCGTATCGTGATGGGAGCGAGCGGGTGGGGTCGTCTTCGCAGGTTCGCGTACCATTAGCGACCGTAGAACATGCTCAGGGGTTTGAGTGATGGACAAGTCTGTGGATATCGGCAGGGATAACTGACGTGGCTGCTATTCGGGAGCTTCGCCTCGGGACAACGATGGTGATGCTCATTGAAGGAGCACCGATCACGCATGGCAATGACGCGTTTTACGCGGCTATCAATGCGCGCGGCGTGCTGGCGTCTGGCTTTGGTGGGGCAATTCGGCTTGCGGGTGGGGCGGATGTTGAGCGCGAGCTGCGCGGCCAGGGGCCGTTGCTCGTTGGAGAGGCGTACCTGACCGGGCCGGGGATGCTCGCAGAGCGGGGTGTCAAGCACGTCGCGTTCGGTATTACGGTAGCGGAGCCTGGAATGACGCCGCGACGCAAGGCCGTTGAAGACGCGCTCACGAATGCACTGGAGGTGCTGGAGCGCGCGGCAAGTCGCTCGATCACGCTTCCGGAGATTGGTTCTCGAATTCCGGGATTCACAGTCGGCGATGCGGCAACGCTTCTGGCAGACGTGCTGGCGCGACGAATTCGGCTGACGACGCGGTTGGAACGGGTGGTTATAGCCGGGTTGGACCTGGAGTACCTCCGTCGCTGTCGCGATCGATTGATCGAGCATGGAGCAACACTCGAATGATCATTGGTGACGATCGAGACGATGCTCGGAATCGCACGCGGCGGGAGCAGAACGCGGCACTGGGGTGTGCCGTCGCGGTAGCGTTGTTGGTTGCGATAGTGCTAATCGGGTATTTGTGACAACTTAACAGTCGTTGGCCGAACGGAGGCTACGACGGTCCTCATAAGCTCCGTCGATCATCACCGACCATGACCATCCTGGCGACGTCTCGATCCCGTAGCCGACGGCTCGCTTCCGGCGCGGGCGATTCACCGAATCGCCCCTCCGTCCAACTGATCGGCTAGCTTCCTTGATGTCAATCAGTCGTGGGTTGGCTGCGTCGCCCTCGTCGCGCAGATCTACCGATTCAGCGCGGGCAATGGATAGACTCAACTACCGAACGGGTTTGTCGCCTATCTATGAACAACGTAGCGGTCGTCAATCTCGGCTGACGAGTCGGCGGTGATGTGGCCGTCGGTTAGCTCGATGACGCGGTCGGCGAGGTCGATCAGGACGGGGTCGTGGGTGGCGACGATGGCGGTGACCTGTTCGGAGTGAACCAGGGCGCGGATGAGGGTCATGATCGTGCGGCCGGTCTGGGAGTCGAGCTGACCGGTCGGTTCGTCGGCCAGCAGAATTTCTGGGGTGTTAGCGAGGGCGCGGGCAATGGCGACGCGCTGCTGTTCGCCACCGGATAGCTCGTGGGGGCGATGTTTGGCGCGTTCACCGAGTCCGACCATCTCCAGCAGGACACGAACACGTTCGTCACGCTGGGCGACGCCGGTTGAGACGAGGCGCATCGGGATTTCGACGTTTTCGGCAGCGGAGAGAATTGGAATGAGGCCGAACGCCTGGAAGATGAAGCCGACGCGGGTTCGGCGCAGCTTGATGAGGTCGCTCTCCGGCATCGCGGTGACATCTTCACCGTCGATGAGAATCTTCCCGTGCGTAGGACGGTCGAGGCCGCCAATTATGTTCAACAGCGTGGTCTTGCCGGAACCGGAGCGACCTTTAACGGCGATGAGTTGGCCGCGCAGGACGCGGAAGTCGATGCCGCGCAGGGCCTGGACCGTATGGTCACCCATGGGATAGTCGCGGGTGATGCCCTGGACTTCAACGACCGGCGTCAACACGTCTCCGATGCGATCTGGGCGTTGGCCCCACAGCGGTGTGCCTGAGCGTGTAGGGCCATCATCGTTCGACGTGATAAAGGGAGACTGGCGATTGCCCTCGCGACCTGTTGGGGGACGCCAACGATCGATGTCATCGCTCATCGAGATTGCTCCTCATGGTTGTTGCCTGTGCTGCGTGCGGGGGACGACGTTCGCGTTCCAGTTGCTGCTTCTTCACGAACCTGATCGGGCCAGACGCCGATGTGGTCGGCTTCGAGCGCGAGCCGGACGCGACGGTCGAGTTCGAGAGAGTCGACATAATCACGCGGCAGCTGGAGGCGTCCGGCGCGATCGAGGACGGCGAACTCCTCGGCGATGATGTTGTGGTCGCCAGCGGCGTTGGTTTCGGTGCGGCGGAGCGTCTCGCTGCTGGTACGACCGTCGCGGATGGCAATGGTGCGATTGACCTTGTCGGAGACGAGCGGGTCGTGGGTGACGACGACGACGGTCACTCCGAGGTCGTTGCTGACGTGGCGGAGGACGCCGAATATCTCGTTCGATGTCGCCGTGTCCAGCTCGCCGGTCGGCTCGTCGGCCAGAATGACCTGGGGGGCGTTGGCGAGGGAGACGGCGATGGCGACGCGTTGTTGCTCGCCGCCGGAGAGTCGATCTGGGCGGTGATTGGCGCGTTCCCCGAGACCGACCAGGTCAAGCAGCTCGCGGGAGCGCTCCTGGCGCAGCTTGCGGGGCATGCCGTCGAGGATCATCGGCATCTCGATGTTCTCCAGGGCGGTGAGGTATGGGAGCAGGTTGCGGGCGGTCTGCTGCCAGACGAAGCCGATGACTTGTCGTCTGTAGCGGGTGCGCTCCTTCGCGTCCATGTTGAGCAGGTCGTAGCCGCCGACGAGGGCACGCCCGGCCGACGGGACATCCAACCCGCCGAGGATGTTGAGCAGGGTCGACTTGCCGGAGCCGGATGCGCCGACGATAGCGATGAGCTCCGCCTTGTCGACGATCAGGTCGAGACCTTGCAGGGCGACGACTTCGAGGTCGGCGACCTTGTAAATCTTGACCAGGTTGTCGCAGATGATGAGGCTGCCCGCGCCATAGCCGACGCGTTCGACGTTTGCGGCGCGCTCACGAAGCTGTCGGAAGTCGAGGGTACTGGTATCGGTCATTCGTCCCCCAATCGGAGCGATTGTCCAAGCTGAATACGACGGTCGAAGACGCTGAATAGTACGACAGCTCCCACGAGCGTTATCAGCATCGCGAATATCAGTAATGCAACAAACCAGTCAGCCGTCAGTGTCCCGGGCTGGCTGATACCGGTGACGCTGGAGATGTCGAGGCCAGGTGCTATCAGGCGGGCGGTGGCGATGCCGACGACGGCGCCAGCCATTACCGCCACCGACGCTGGCACTGTTGATTCCAGGATAAGCAGGGAGCGGATGCCGCGTGGCGAGATGCCGAGGGTACGCAGAATAGAGATTTCGCGGGCACGGAGGCGGGCCGAGACGGCCAGGGCGCTGACGACGGCGAGAATGGCAGCGGTGGCTGCAAACAGGGCGCTGATGCGGAAGCCACGGACGATACCGACGGTGAGGGGCGCGCCGCGAAGATCATCGAGCACTTCGTCTCGGCGGATGATTCGGGCATCGGGCGCAAGCGTCGCGATCTCGGCTGCGACCTGGGCGGTGTCGTCGGAACTCGTCCGGACAAGCGCGAGATTCGGATTTGCGGTGCCAGCCGTGGCGATCTCCCAGGCATCATAGGGTATGACGATGAACGGGGCGTCTGGATCGAGCCCTGCGAGCGATGACAGGCTGCCGGACACGATGATCGAGATGTGCCGCGCCTCGGCGGAGACGGTCAAGGTATCTCCCACTGCAATGTCATTCGGACCTTCTACCAGAGTTGACGACAGTACAGCGGGAATTGGATGCATGTCCGAGCCAATGTCGCTGGAAAACTGCTCGATGCGGAGCGTTGCGGGGTATGTGTGCGGCTGCGGTGACGCTGCGGTGATGCGTTCCGCCGCATTTGGGTCGATGGCGAGGAATTGGATATCTGGCACGTCGGTGGTTGCGGCCCCTGGAAGCTTGGCGGTCGTTAGCAGGGCTGGGGCAGCCGCTTCAACGCCGGGGATTGTGGCGATTGATTCGTCGATTCCGAGCTGTCCGCCCTCGATGAGAGGTTCGATGCGGAGGTCGGCACCGACCTGTTGCCAGACGCTCTCTCGCTGGCTGGTGGCGATCGAACGGTCATAGAGTCCGGAGAATACGGCGAGGGCGGCGGCTGCCAGAACGACCATGAACGGAAGGTGCCCGAGTGGCGAGCGTGCTGACGCACGACGCAGGCCGAGGAACAGGACCAATGTGCGGCCGTGGGCGGCAAACGTCGAGGCGGCGCGGAGTGCGAGCGGCATGGCGCGCAGAAGAACGAGTCCGGCGGCAATTGCCACGAGGATGGGAACGGCGATCACGTATGGGTCGAGCGCAACCGGCTCGGATGCGTCTCCGGAGGTGAATCCCCGCCTTCGGATGAGGTAGACGCCAACCAGGGCGATGGCGATGGTGGCGACCTCGACGGTGACGCGGCGCGGATGTGCTCCCAGGCCAGGCCGATCGGTCTGGATGATGTGCAGCGGGGCAGTGCTAATTGGGACAGTTGCGAGGGCGATGGCGATGGTCGCGCCGATGGCGACGGCAACAGCGAGCGCGAGCGACCAGTTGCTCGCACGACCGGGTATTAGCAGGCTCGCCAGCAGGCCGATGGCGGCGGCCGGGCAGGCGATCAGCGCGGCTTCTGACAAGCGGGCGGAGACGAGCTGGAACGCGCTTGCACCACGGCTGCGCGTGAGGCGCGTTTCAAAGCGGCGGCGTTCGCTGACGAGCAGCCCCAGCAGCAGTACCAGTCCAACCCCGATCGCGGTGATGGCGGCTGCGGAGAAGGCGAGGATCGCGATGGCCAGCGCGCGCTGCCGCAGGAACAGGTCAATGAGCGCGGGCAGGTCGGTACGGAGATCCAGCGTCGCTTCTGGGTCGCCGGGTGTGCCGGAGAGCATCGCGAGGGTGCCGACATCGGTGGAGATCGCGTCGGTATTGTCCTGCTCGAAGCGGGCCGGGTCGGAGGGGTAACGCCAGGTGTAGCGCCAGGGAATAGGGGCAGAGAAGCGGAAGACATCAGTGTACTGGTCGGGCGCGAGCAGGACGGACGCACGCGTGAAGAGAAAGTCGTTGCGTCTCCAGGTATCGGCACGAGAGACCCGGGGATCGCCGCACCAGAATGGATCCGTTTCATCTGGCACCTCGATGACTGCGACGATCTCGGCGACGGCTCGCACATCGAACAGAGCACCAGGGATGTCGAGGGTCAGCTCGTCGTCAGAGCGTGGCCGGAGCAGGAATCGGTCACCGAGGGAGTGGTTGAGGTTGGAGGCGGCGTGCTGACTCAATGCGACCTCGAGGACGGGGAGGTATCCATCCATGGCGACCGGCTCTCCCAAAAACTCGGAGAGCAGGATCGGGGAATGCGGAGCCGGCGATCGGCCAGCGACGATCGACACGTGATTCCAGGCGTTCGGCTCGTAGCGGAAGACCAGCGAGGCGTCCAGCCATTGTGAGGCGAAGGCAGAGACGCCATTCTCATCGACCAGGTCAAAGATCGGCGACTCGGCGAGCCACGTTGCGTTCGTGACGACGTGGTTGACCGATGCGGGGAGTGCTGCGTTGTACCGCTGCCCGCGCGCGTCCAGCGTCGCGAACGGATCGCCTACTGGCCGTGGCGCGATGCGCTCGCGCGAGGTGAGCGAGACTCCCGCTCGCTGCACAAAGGCATCTCCGACGGAACGCTGGAGTGCCGCGTCGGAGATGAAGTTGACATAGCGGGGAATTGCGGAGAGGACGAAGGCGCACAACGCGACGACGACGAGGAGCGGGACGATCAACGGCAGGCTGTGCGGACGCACTGTGTTGCGAAGAACCAGACGTGTCAGCGCGGGCTGGCGGCGCAAAGGATTGAGGCGTTGTCCGGCAAACAGACGGCCCATGCGCTAGACCTCCGGCTCGAAGCAGGCGGTACCGGCGGCGTTTACAGCTGCGAAGCGTCAATCGGCGGGGTAGACATAGACTGTGGCAATGAGAGAGGCGTCCCCAGCGGTTGCGGAGAGTGTCCAGCAGCCGGGCGCAGGGAAGACGATGCTGGAGCGCCAGTGTTCGCCGCGGAGGTCGCTGGAGTGATTGCCGTAGATGCGCAGCGTGACAGACGGGTCGTCTATGAGATTGCCGCGCACGTTTGGTTCGGCCCACGGTTCGATGAACCAATCGAGCCCGCCGTTGCCTTCAAACAACAGGTCGAGGTCGCCGTGCAGGTCGATGCCGTCGCCCTCCACCCAATAGTCGATTGGTGAACCGGCGGAGGAGTCGCGACGCACGCCGGGTCCGCTGAGCGGGGAGACAGGACAGTCGTCAGGAACGGCGAACGGGCGTTGTTCGGCGCGGCGACGTTGGGAGTCGATGACATCGACGCGCTCGGCGACGGGCAGAACATTGACGACAATGCGCAGTTCGCGCTCGCCGACTTCTGCGACGAGTTCCCAGCAGCCGGGTTCGGGGATGAACAATTCGGAGCTGATGGGATTGGGATCGCTCGGTGTGCCATAGAACTTGGCACGTGGAACGTCGTCACCGCCGTCCAGTGGGCGTCCGGTGACGTTGAGCAGCTCGCTCACGCCGGTCCACCAGAGGACGTAGATGCCACCGGTGTACCAGCGACCGCCCAGAGAGTCGTCAGGCGACGCCCAGACACCATCGTGCTCGTACCAGGGGATCCAGTCAGGGTGATCTCCGAGGTGAGGGTCAGACGGCTGTTTGTCAGTGAACGGAGTTACCGGACATTCATCGGTGATGCTTTGGCTCAGATCGACAGTCGGCAGGGCGGTGGGAATCGACGGGTGCGTGGCGGTTGAAGATGCGGACGCGGCTGTTGGGGACGCGGACGGAACGTCTGATTCCCTGAGGCAACCCGTCGTGAGTAGGACGATGGCGGCTGCCACAACGATACGACAGCCGCGTTTCACCAGATCGTGCGGCATCGTTGATCACTCCCATCAGTCGTCGCCGAGGCGGAGTGCCTGGCCGAGGCTGGCACGGCGCGTGACGGCGGTAGTTCCGGCGATTGAGGCGGCGACGATGACGATCAGCCCGAGGGCCAGTAGCGTGATGGATGTCCAGTCGACCTGGAGGGCGACGGGGATGCCTTCGCCGGTGAAGGCGGTCAGGTCGATGCCGGGTTCGATCAGACGGGTGACGGCAATGCCGAGGCCGATGCCGATGGCGATCGCTAGCACCGTCGATGGTGCCTGTTCGACGACGGTCAGGCCGAGTGCCTGCGTCTCGCTGAGGCCGAGCGTACGGAGGTAGGCGAGGTCGCGGGCACGAGCCTGGCTGCTGAGGACGAGCGCGACGACGACGGCGATGGCGGAGTAGATGGCGGCGACAACGAGGCCGACGCGGAAACCGCCTTCGACACCTGAGATGAGCGGAGAATCGTGAACCTTGTCGTACTCGACCCCACGCGATTCGAGACGAGAAGATGGCGATTGCTCGCTGATGCTGGCGCGTATTTCCGAGAACGCGGAGTCGGTGGCGCGGAGGTAGAGGTCGGTAAAGCGAAACGATCGGCGCGTGTTGGTCGCGATCAAGGACTCGAACGAGGTCACGATGAAGGGACGACCGACTGTCAGGCCGGGGAAACGGTCCCGCGTGCCAGCGACGACGAACGACCACTCGCGTCCAAACAGGTTGAGGGCAAAGGTATCACCGACGTTTAATGGACGATTTAGGCCGACGCTGGACACGAGTGCGGGAATGGGGTTGGTTGGACGACCAATATCGTCGCCCGTTTGAGCTTCGAGGAGCGCATCCGGGAAGTTGGGTTCGGCGGGCCTGCCCGCGTTGACGGCTGCGAACTTCTGGGTTTCGACGCCGAGGACTGGGATGGTGCCGAACACGGGCGTGCTGCTGGAGAACAGGGCGTCGGGGATGAGCAAGGCACCGGCGATGGCTTCAATGGCGTCGATGTCGGAGAGGTCGAGGCTGCTGCTGATCGCACCGCTGGCACCGGAGGTGACATGGTAGTCGGCCCCGACGAGCTGCCATGACGATGAAACCTGTCCCTGGGCGACGGTCGTGAGCATGATCGAGGAGAAGACGCCGATCGCGACCGAGAGGAGCAGGACGAGCATCGGCAGGCTTGAGTGCAGTGGCTGACGGGCGACACGCCGGAATCCGAGGACGAGTACGAGGTCGCGACGCAGCGCGGCCAGCCAGGAGAGCAGGCGGATCGGCAGCGGGTAGAGTCGCAACGCGATGAGGCCGACCGCCAGTCCGAGCAAGATCGGGACGGCGGCGAGGAAGGGGTCGAACTCGTTCAGATCGGAGGTTGAGCTGTCGCCCGAGATGCCACGGCGGCGTAGAAGATAGACACCGATACCGGCGAGGACGACGACAAACAGTTCGATCACGATGCGGCGGGACGAGGCACGTTCGATCGGGCCATCACCTCGTTCGAGCGCGCCGAGGCTGCGGCGGGCGAGTGGGGCCAGCGCGAGGACGAGCAGAATCGTTGTCAGGATGGCGATCGCGGCAAGGGCGATAGCCGACCAGCGACTGGAACGGTCGCCGACGAGCAACGTGGCGATGCCGAAACCGAGCAACGCACCAGGGATCGCCAGAATGAGTCCTTCGACGGCTTGCGAACCCAGCAGTTGCGTGGCGGTGCCGCCTCGGCCACGGACGAGGGCGGTGGAATCGCGGCGGCGTTGGGCGACGAGCGTTGCGACGAGCGAGATAGAGGCGAGCGCGACAGCCAACAGGCCGACTGAAGAGAGGGACAGGATCGCCTCGGAGAGGTTGCGCTGGGAGAGGTAGCGATTGAAGATGCTGACAAGTCCGCTGCGGACAACGGTTTCCTCCGGACGGGCGAAGGTGGAGTTCTCGTATTCGGCATCGAGGCGGCGCAGGTCAGCTGAGAGCTGTTCGAGGTTGCCAGCGTTGAAGGCGCTAGCGGCGACGAAATAGCGCCAGGTGTAGCGGAACATGATGGAGGCGCGTGAGACGAGTTGCGCGTAGGCGTCTGGCGCGATCAGCGAGGTTGCGTAAATGTGGACGGAGTTGCCGTCGTCGTATTCGACGGCGCGGTGGAGCTGCGGATCGCTCATCCAGTAGTCGGCGGAGAGTTCCTGTGGCTCGATCAGGCCGACGATCTCGGCGGCCATGAAGGTCTGGTCGCGCCGGGCGACCATCTTGACGAGTGGGTCATCGACGTGTGGAGCGAGGATGAAGCTGTCGCCGATCGTGACTCCGAGTTGGCGCGCCGTTTCGGGAGAAATGGCGATCTCGTAGACCTGAGCCTGGAGAGGATCGGTCGAGACGGTGCCCGGCAGACCGCCGGAGACTTCGATGACTTCATCTGAGGCTGCTGGCATTCGACCGGAGACGAGCTCGATGTGATCGTTGATCTGGCTCTGATAACGCAGGGTCAAGTAGCGCGGGAACGGGAAGTCGGGAGTTTCAGGCGAATCGACGACGATGTGGCGTGCGGTGTCAACGAGGAACGCGCGGTCGTCGATGACATCATTGATGGATGGAGCGAGCGTTTTCTGGAAATTGGCACCCTCCTGCTCGACGCGGGTGAACGGATCGTCCCCTGCGTCGCCGGGGATGATCGAGGCGCGTGACATCACGAGGTTGCGACCGTTTGGTGTGGCGGTAGTTACAGCGTGTTGCAATCCGTCGTCGGCCATGTCGTTGAAGAGACGCGGTATGGAGGCAAAAACGAAGGTCGTGATCAGGACGATGCCGATGATAACCGCCGCGAGGTCGCGCTCGATACGGAGGCGGTGCAGCTGCGCGCTGATCAGCGACGGCGACATGGCAAGCGTGGATCGGCGCAGTGGGAGCGCGGCACGGGCCATGGCCTAGTCCTCCCCAAGTCGGAGCACGGTGCCCAGGCCAATGCGTCGCAGCAGGATGGCCAAAAGTCCGACGACGAGAGCCAGGGACACGACGGTGATCACCTCCAGCAGCAGGATCGTGCCCCAGGGAATCTTGACGATGATACCGGGTACGACCGCCGACGCATCCTGAGTCAGGGTGACGAACGGCAGGACGAGCCAGGACATAAGCAGGCCGAGCAGCGTGCCGCCGACGAGCGAGATCAGCACGAGCAGGCCGTTTTCGAGAGAGAGCCAGCCACTGAGCTGGCGCGGCGAGAGGCCGAGGGCGCGCAGCAGCGCGAACTCGTTGAGCCGCTCGTGAGCCGAGACAGATGCACTGACGACGAATCCAACCGATGCGAACAACGCGGCGGCGACGAAGCCGAGGGATAGCGCGCCGATGATGCCGAGCGCGACCGGGTCAGTCTTGAGCAGATCGGCGCGTGCGAAGCGATCGGCGATACGCGCGCTGGAGTAGGGAGCGGATTCGAGCGTGGCTGAAATGTCGTCCGCAGCGTCGTCGTTCACGGCAAGCCACCACTCATCGGGAAGTGAGACGCGCGCGGAATCGAGGTAGCGCACCATTGCGATTGTCGGGTCATCGGCCACGACGATGCCAGCAGTCTCGGGGTCCTCGGTCGGGAAAGCGGAGAAGGTGCCAACGATCTCGACTGACCCACGGCCACCCGCGACATCGACCTGAATGATGTCACCGACGCCGGCTTCCGTCGCAGTGACGAAGCTATCGCTGACGAGCACGGGGATAACGATCTCGTCGGTTGATTGCATAGGACCAACGATGAACGTGGCCGGAATGAGCAGGTCGTTGGAGAGAGCGCCGGTGCCGAACGCAAACGACATCGATTGGCCGACTGACTCAGGAGTTTCGTCGATCGACGGCGATTCGAGTGCGCCAACGACGCCTTCGAGACGGGTTGTCCACCCGACCTCGCCTGTATCGAGCGGAATCGGGGTCCATGTCTCGCCAGTCAGCGCAGGGCTGGTGCTCACGCTTGCGAGGTCGAACGTTCCGGTGCGAGCGAAGCGGATTGGTAGGAAAACGCGCAGCTCGAATGACACGATTGATACGGGGAAGCTGGCGGAGGCGATCGCGTCATTGCCGAGGCCGCGTGCGAGTGTGACCTCGAGTCGTTGTGTCTCGCCGTTAGCTGCGAATGAGCCGCCTTGCACGCGGTAGAGGATGCCGCGCGCGTCCTGGAAGACCAGGAAGAGGCCGGGTCGGATCTCCTGATTCGCCTCCGGCGGTGCGCTGGCTGAGAGTTGATCGGGTGTAATGCGGACATCAAGTGCAAGACGCTGCGGCTCGCCAGGGATGGGGATCGTATTGAGTGTTGGTCTGCCAAGTGTTAGGCGGTCCATCATGTCTGAGAGGGAAGTTTCGGAGAGGTCTTCGCGAAAGTGGACAACATTGGCAGCAACGGTTGCATCTAGCCCGACGAGATGGCCAGTGCCGGAGGAGCGAGAGATGGTCAGAGTATCGCGCGTAACTGGCATGGAGTGTGAGACTCCATCGACACGAGCATATGCGCTCGACAGGTTGATGACCGGGATCGCGCTGCCGATGCGCCGGTCGGGGGTGATGCGCAGGTCCGCTCCGGTCTGATAATCGGCCTGATCGCGCTGGGAATTGGTCCAGGTGCTGGTGTACGAGACGGCGAACAGGCCGATCGCGAGCGCGAGCATGAGCAGCAGCGCCGAGCGGGTGTAGCGGGCGGGACGGCGGGCAACCTGCCATGCACCGAGCGATGGCACGAGGCCACGACTGCCGCCGACCGCGCGTTCGACCAATCGCGCTAGCAGTGGAATGACGCGCAGGGCGACGATGGCACCGGCCAGCAGGCCGATGGCGGGAGCGGCGACGAGGAAGGGATCGAGGCCGAGTCGGCCCTGGACCGATTCGGTGATGGGTGCGCCGTAGCGGCGCAGCTGCCAATAGCCGAGGGCGGCGATCACGAGCAGGGCGATGTCGAAGCCGGCGCGTTGAGCGAGGCCACGACCGACCTGTCGACCGCTGGCCTGACGCACCTCGATGAACGAGCGCGCGGAGTAGTAGGCGGGCAGGAAAAGCGCGCCGACGCAGGCGATGGCAGAGATGAAAGACAACCCATATGCGCCACGCGTGATGACCGGGTCGATCTCGAGGTCAATCGAGGCGAGCGGACCGTAGGAGTTGAGCAGACCGAGCGACGCGACGGCGATCAGGGGACCGGCGATGGCGGCGGGCAGCGCGAGTACCAGACCTTCCATGAGGGCCATAGTGCCAATCTGCCCGCTGGACGCCCCGCGCGAGCGCAGGAGAGCAGTCTCGACACGGCGTTGTTCGATCAGCAGTCCGGCGGTCAAGACGAGCGCGTAGCCGGCAAGGACGGCAAGCTGCACGGTGAGGATCATGACGCCGGTGCGCGCGACGAGCAACGAGCGTTCGGCGTCGCGGAGGATCTCGTCGAGTTCGGTATCGACTCTGAAGCGGTTGTCCGCGTTCGCCTCGCGATTGACGCGATCTTCGAGTCCGGTGACGCCACGACGAAATGGGCCGACTTCCCCTACAGTGAGGTTCTCGAAAACAGGCAGGACTCGCCAGCTCACCTCTGCGGCGAGCGGGTTGACATCAGAAAAGAAACTGTCGGCGTTCATCACGAACGGGCCATAGGTGGTGAACGATTCGCCCTCGTCGACACCAGATGTGTCGAGCGGCTCGTCCCACCAGAACGGGTCGGTCAGGTCAGTCTGACGGTACGTGCCGACGATGCGTACATCAACGACGAAGTCACCATCACGGCGACTTTGGACGGATAGTTCTGAGCCGGTTGCCAGACCGAGTGCGTTAGCTGTGGCTTCGGAGACGACGACCTGGGCACGATCCGTTGTCGGGCCGGGCCATGCGCCGCTGACGAGCGAGGCGTGCTGCTCGAGGTTCTCGTAGAAGCCGAAGACGGTCAGGTTGCGAACCTCATCGCCCGGCTGGTCGGGAAGGGCGTAGGAATCGCTGCGAGCAACCCGCAAAATTGGTCCGCCGGTGACGCCGAACACCTGATCGGCGGCGTTGGCGACGTCCTCATCAAACGCACGAAACTCCGATGAACGGACGCGCGCGCTGAGCTGGACGTTAGCCTCGGTCGTTGGAGAGTCGTTCAGTGTGCGGTGCAGCCCACTGACGGACACGGCGCTGGCATAGATCGGGCCGGCCGAGAGCAGTGTTGTCGCCAGCAGAATGATGAGCATGGCAGCAGCGAGGATCAGCCAGTCCGCACGCGTGCGTTTGATGACGACGCGCCAGGCCGCGCTCATGATCGAACCCATTCCGGCTCCCCATTGGTAGCTGTCGGCGCTCAGCCGTCAGCAATCAGCTATCGTTCCCGGCACGATGAATGAAGACAGCAGCGATCGCCAGAGACGACGATGGCGGACCGAGGGCGGGACGTTCGCGTGCTGGGACATGTTAACAGAAGATACGCCCGACTGGGGAAGGGCGGTTGCATCGCCGTGCCGGACCTCCCGTAGGGACATGCGTGGCGATCTTGATTACAGTGATTAGCGGCGGAAGAGTGAGGGGCTGTGATTATTCGTGGTTGGAACCGTCTCGGCTTCGGATGGAGATTGCCAGTTCCAGGTGTGGTCGAGTGAAAGGAGGCCGTGCTGGGTGGGGTCGGACGGGTCGATGCGGAGGAGGGTTTCCTGGCGGTCGATAACCTGGCGGTCGGCGCTGGTGAGGAGGGTTGCAATCAGGTGGAGGATGCCGCTGGCAATTGGGACGGCGTGGATGATCGCGCTTGCGACGCGGCTATCGGGGGCGTCGTCGGGGCGCTGGCTGGATTGCACGGCGACTGGCAGGTGGTCTGGCAGATCGACGGTTGTGCTGAAGAGCTGGGTGTCGCTATCGTCACGGATGTCGAGCTGGAGGGATAGCCCGGCGGTGGTCGCGCCGTCGGGGGTACGGACGAGCGTTTCGATGTGAATATCGTCGCCGGAGTGAATCATTTCGGTTGGCAGGCCGGGCGCGGTGACGGCGCGTAGGCGGAGGAGGGTGACGCTGGGTTCGCCTGCGTGCATCAGGCGCTCGTAGTGGTCGATCACTTCATTGGCGGGGCCGATGTCGAGCAGGTGACCACCGCCGATGAGGGCGGCCCGGTCGCAGAAGGAGCGCACGGAATCGGCGTCATGCGAGACGAACAGGATGGTGGTGCCGCTGGCTTTGAGGTCTTCGAGCGCGCGAAAGCACTTGGCTTGAAAGGTAGCATCGCCAACAGCCAGCACTTCGTCGATGACGAGAATCTGCGGGTCCATGTGGACGGCAATGCCGAAGCTGAGGCGGGCGTACATGCCGGATGAGTAATGCTTGACCGGCGTGTCGATGAAGCGTTCGAGTTCGGCGAAGGCGACGATCTGATCGAACTTGCGGGTCATCTCCTTGCGGGAGAAGCCGTAGAGGCTCCCGTTGAGGAAGATGTTGTCGCGACCGGACAGTTCGGGGTGAAAACCAGCACCAAGCTCCAGCATGGCGTAGGTGCGACCGTTGACGATGACTTTTCCACTCGAGGGTTCGAGGATGCGCGTGACAAGCTTGAGGAGCGTACTCTTACCCGCTCCGTTACGGCCAACGAGTCCGAAGGTTTCGCCGCGCCGGATGCCGAAGGTAATCTCGCGCAACGCCCAGAACTCTTCAGCGATACCGCGTGGTCGGATGAGGCCGATGAACCAGTCCTGGAACGAGGCGCGGCGCTCATGGTGCAGGACGAAGCGGCGCGAAACGTCGCGGAACTCGATGGCGTAGTCGGTCTGCGGAGCGCTGCCGTTGGGGCGTGCCATGCTACAGATGCTCCCCGAGGTGGCGGCTGACGCGGTTGAAAAACGCGTATCCGATCACGAGAAAGGCGAGCGCGGTAACGAAGGTGCGCGCCATGAATAGCGGGTCGGGGACACCACCGTAGTACAGGATGGTGTGCAGCTCGGCGACGATCGAGGCCATCGGGTTGAGCCAGTACATCCGTTCGACGAGAGTGGGATCGACGACATCCTCGACGCGGTAAAAGATCGGGGTCATGAAGAACCAGGCCGTCAGGCCGACATCGACCAGCACGGTCGTGTCACGGAAGTAGATATGCAGGGCCGAGAGAATGAGGACCAGGCCGGTCAGAAAGGTGGCCTGCACGAGGATGACGACCGGGAGATAGAGGAGCCAGGGAGTGAATTCCAGCCGATAGATACCCATGAAGAGCAGGACGACCGGCAGAGCCAGCAGATAGTTCGCCATGTTGGAGGCGACGACGGAGATCGGCAGCAGCATGCGCGGGAAATAGACTTTGTTGATGAGCGGGGCGTTATCGACGAGCGCCTTGTGTCCGGCACCGACGCTGGCAGCGGTCCAGTTCCACGAAAGCAGGCCGATGAGGACAAAGACGGGGAAGTCTGGGACGGCGTCGCCGAGCAGTTGCGTGAAGACGAAGGTGAAGACAAGCATCATCAGCAGCGGGTTGAGCAGCGACCAGAAGAAGCCGAGGACCGAGGCCTTGTAGCGGACCTTCAGATCCTTGGCCACCAGATTCGTGACGAGGCTGCGATAGCGGATGAGCTCAGCGGCTTGCGCGACCACGATGACGTGCGTCCCTTCGGATGTCCAGCAGCGGTGTCGCGCTCATACGAAGCAGCGTGACATTGCAGTATGGCCCACGCTGACGGCCGGATGCCAACCGCCAGAGCGCCATGACGCTCGATGGTAGTCGTCGGAGATGTCATGTGTGCGGTCGATCCGATGGACCTCAGGTGTACGGTCGCGTGATATGCTCCGTGACTGCCTCGGCCGAAGCAATGGTGCTAAGACCTGTTTCTCGCTCCGCGATGACGTGGAGCCTGCCGGTGCTGACTGCTGATGCGATGGAGACTGTTTGAAGCGCTTGTATCGTCAATCGAACTGTAGGCGGCTTGTCGTCGCGCGAATCGGGCTTGGGATTGCGTTCACCTTCGGTGCGCTGGTGGGATGTAGCGGCTCTGACGACCCGCTCGACGCACAGGAGTCCGCGATTGTTGAGCGGGCAATTCCAACCGCGACAGGGGTGGGCCGGCCATCTGTGACCAAGGAGACCACGCCGACCGCGACGCGTGAGTTCCCCGATCCGACAGAAATGATTGAAATTGCGTCCGCGACGCCGCAGGTCACTCCGACCGTCATTTCGACGCGAACCCCGACTCCGGACGCAACAGCGACATCGAGCGCACTAGGGCCAGCGACACCCTACCCGGCAGTCGAAGTTGCCGAGTTTCAGTCGCATGTCCGTGCAT
>Ga0136611_10000256_pt1 | contig 33507 bp, 31 predicted proteins | sample AntDrymUQ2232306_2_FD_106645 | JGI IMG/M metagenome (GOLD analysis project Ga0136611, IMG submission 106645) | Polar desert sand microbial communities from Dry Valleys, Antarctica - metaG UQ223 (23.06) | ecosystem: Environmental > Terrestrial > Soil > Desert | place: Antarctica: Dry Valley...
CCCACGGCGACCTGATGCCCGACAACCTGCTCGCCGACGGCGCCGGTCGACTCGCGGCTGTCATCGACGTCGCCAGCCTCGCGCCGGCCGACCCGGCCCTGGACCTCCAGCCCGCTTGGAACCTCTTCGACGAGCGCGCACGGCGGGCCCTTCGCGACGCCGTCGGGGCGGACGACGCCGAGTGGGACCGCGGCAAAGGCTGGGCGCTCGCCCAGGCGATCGGCTGCCTGGCCTACTACCGGCTCACCAACCCGCCGATGTCGCGCACCGCCCACCGAACGCTCATGGCCCTGCTCGAGGACGAGCCGGGCCGGCTGTCTCAGGCGCCTTGACTTCGAGCACACTCCAACCCGGACACTGAGGAGCATGGGTCGGCCAGCGGACACCGGCGCTACACCGAGCGCGACCTCGAGTGGATCCTGATGGTCACTCGCCTGCGCGCGACCGGGATGCCGATCCGCAACGTACGCCGCTACGCCGACCTGGTCCGCCGCGGGCCTGGCAACGAGGCCGGGCGTCTCGACATCCTGCGGTGACACCGCGAGCGGGTGCGGGCGGACCTGGAGGAGGCCACCGGGCACCTGCGGGCGATCGACCACAAGATCGGCATCTACGAGGGTGTCGGCGAGCTCTCCGCCTGATCCGGGGCGTGACCGGGCTTGACTTGGAGCGCACTCCAAGGCGTTGACTCGAGGGCATGACCCAATCCACCAGCACACCGGCGGGGTCCGTGGGCACCCGGACCCTGGGCACCACCGCCCCCCTGACCGTCTCCGCCCTCGGCCTCGGCTGCATGGGCATGTCGGAGTTCTACGGCACCGGTGACGAGCAGTCGGCGATCGCGACGATCCACCGCGCCCTCGACCTCGGCGTCACCTTCCTCGACACCGCCGACATGTACGGCCCGTTCACCAACGAGCGGCTCGTCGGCCGCGCGATCGCCGGCCGCCGCGCGCAGGTCCAGCTGGCCACCAAGTTCGGCAACGAGCGCCGCGAAGACGGCTCCTGGGTCGGCGTCAACGGCCGCCCCGACTATGTCCGCTCGGCCTGCGACGCCTCGCTGCAACGGCTCGGCGTCGACCACCTCGACCTCTACTACCAGCACCGCGTCGACAAGACGGTGCCGATCGAGGAGACCGTCGGCGCGATGGCCGGTCTCGTCGAGGCGGGCAGGGTCCGCTTCCTCGGCCTGTCCGAGGCGTCGGCCGACACCATTCGCCGAGCCCACACGACGCACCCGATCACCGCGCTGCAGTCGGAGTACTCGCTCTTCAGCCGCGACCTCGAGGACGAGATCCTTCCCGTCCTCCGCGAGCTCGGCATCGGCCTGGTCCCCTACTCCCCGCTGGGCCGGGGCATCCTCACCGGCGCCGTCCGCCGAGACACCCTGGAGGCGGCCGACTCGCGAGCCACCGGTCGGTTCCCGAGGTTCGAGGGCGAGGCACTCGACGCCAACCTCGCGCTGGTCGCCGAGATAGAGAAGATCGCCGTCGACAAGGGCGTGACGCCCGGTCAGCTGGCCCTGGCGTGGGTGCTGGCTCAAGGCGAGCGCCATGACGCCGGCGTTGCCCCCATCCCCGGCACCAAGCGGGTGAAGTACCTCGAGGAGAACGTCGGCGCCGCCGCCATCGCGCTGAGCGTCGATGACCTCGCGGCTCTCGAGACGGCCGTCCCCCGTGACGCCGTCACGGGCGACCGGTACGCCGACATGTCGACCGTGGAGGCCTGAACGGCCCCGAGCTCTCTCAGTCCCCGTCATCGGCCCGGTGACAGACCGCCTCCACGTTGTTGCCGTCCGGGTCGCGCACGAACCCGCCGAAGTACCGGTCGTGGTACTCGGGCCACCTCCGGGGCTCGTGCAGCGACTCGGCGCCCAGCTCGACGGCGGCGGCGTGGAAGGCCCGCACCTTGGCGACGTCGGGGGCGCTGAAGGCGAGGTGCATCTCCCGGTTGGGGCCGATGCCGTCGAACGTCGAGATCCAGAAGTCGGGCTTGTCGGTGCCGTAGCCGATGGCCACACCGAAGTCCATCAGGCGGCGGTGACCCAAAGTGCCCAGGACGCGGTCGTAGAAGGCCGCCGCCGCGGCCAGGTCTGCACAGTTGATGCCGAAGTGATCGATCATGAGCGCATCCTTGCGGTTCGGGCCGCCCACGGGAACCGCAGCGGTCAGGCCATAGCATCGCTGCGTGACCGACTCCCAGACCCTGGCCCAGGAGGCCGCGACCGCCCTCGCCGAGCTCACCGGCGTCGAGCGCCACGACATCGCGCTGGTGCTCGGCTCCGGCTGGCTCCCCGCCGTCGACGCGCTCGGTGAGGTGACGGCCGAGATCGCCACGACCGACCTGCCCGGCTTCTCCGCCACGACCGTCGCCGGCCACTCCGGGAAGATCCGCAGCGTGAAGTCGGGCGACCGCCAGCTGCTGGTCTTCTTGAGCCGCACCCACTACTACGAGGGCAAGGGCGTGGCCGCGGTCGTCCACGGCGTCCGCACCGCTTCCGCCGCGGGCTGTCGGGCGATCGTGCTCACCAACGGGTGCGGCGGCCTCAAGGAGACCTGGACGCCGGGCACGCCGGTGCTGATCTCCGACCACATCAACCTGACCGGCCGCTCCCCGATCGAGGGCGCTCGCTTCGTCGACCTCACCGACCTCTACTCGAGCCGGCTGCGCGCGATGTGCCGCGAGGTCGAGCCGAGCCTCGACGAGGGCGTCTACGTGCAGTTCCCGGGCCCGCACTACGAGACCCCCGCCGAGATCCGGATGGTGCGCGCGATCGGCGGCGACCTGGTCGGGATGAGCACCACGCTGGAGGCCATCGCCGCCCGCGAGGCCGGCCTGGAGGTGCTGGGCATCAGCCTGGTCACCAACCTCGCGGCCGGCATGACGGGCGAGGCGCTCAACCACGAGGAGGTCCTCGAGGCGGGCCGGACCGCGGCGACCCGGATGGGCGAGCTGCTCGGCAAGATCGTCCCGGGCATCTGATGCGCGTCCTCGTGACCGGAGCGGCCGGAGCCATCGGACGAGTCGTCACCGTCGGTCTCACCGACCGCGGCCACCAGGTCGTCGCTGTGGACCTGCAGCCCTCGCCGGACGGGCATGAGGGACCGTGGCACACCGCGGACTGCATGGACGCCGACGCCGTCCACGACGTCTTCGACGCCACCGGACCCCTGAACGCCGTGGTGCACCTCGCCGGCATCCCGACCGAGTCGTCGCTGCCCGACGCGCTGACCAGTCACGTCGTGAGCACCGGCGTACTCCTCGACGCGATGCTGACCCACGACGTCACCCGGATCGTCTACGCCGGCTCCAACCACGCCGTGGGCCGGACACCGCGCTCCGACGTCCTGGGCATCGACGTGCCGCCGCGGGCCGACACGTTCTACGGCGTCAGCAAGGTTGCCGCCGAGACGCTGATGCGGCTCTACGTGGACCGCTACGGGATGGACGCCGTCTCGTGCCGGATCGGCTCCTTCACCGAGCGGCCCGAGACCGTCCGTGCGCTCTCCACCTGGCTCTCCCCCGACGACTGCGTGCGGATGATCGACTCGGCCGTCACCACGCCGGCGCCGGGTTTCGCAGTGCTCTACGGCATCTCGGCAAACACCCGAGCGTGGTGGGACCTCGAGCCGGGCCGGCGGCTCGGCTACTCACCGGTGGACGACGCGGAGGAGTTCGCCGCAGCGGTCCCGCGCGCCGACGACGACGAGGCCGACGCGGCGTACGTCGGTGGGCCGTACGCACGAGACGCCTTCTACCGCCCGGCGGTCGACCGGTCCTAGAGGTCCAACCGGTCGACGAGGCGGTCCAGCGCCCGGGCCGCCTGGCGGCGTACGTCGGCGCTCTCATCGTCGAGCCGGTCGCGCACTGCCTCGACATGCTCGGTGTCGCCGACCTCACCGAGCGTGCGCAGCGCCTGCGCCCGGACCCGGGTCAGCTCGTGTCTGGACAGCGCCATCGCACCGTCGCCCGCCCCGCCCACCTCGCGGAGGGTCGCCACCTTCAAGCACATCTCAGCCGGCCGCCAGTGCTCGTCACGGAGCCCGTCGAGCACCGCGTCGGTGGCGGAGTCGTCCCAGACGTGGAGCAGCCCCCGGGCACCCCACGTGCGCAGCCAGTAGTCCTTCCAGCTCGCCGCGTCCGGCGGCTCGTCGCCGGGGCCGAACGAGCGCCCGGCGAGGTAGCGCAGGACGTCCACGTGATCGGCCCGGTCGGCGCCACGCAGCAGCGCCACGCACGCGTCCACGGTGCCCGGCACCCCGAGGTGCGACGCGAGCTCGTGCACCCGTGAGCCGACCGGATCGTCGACGTCACGCGGGCGGGGCAGGCTCCTCACGCCGCCATCCTGGCAGGAACCGCGAGCCGCTAGCGTGCCCTCCATGACGACTCCGGACGTGGCGGCTCTGCTCGACGAGGCACGCGCATGGGCAGCCGGCGACCCCGACGCCCGCACGCGCACCGAGCTCGAGCGGATCATCGCCGACGTGGAGGCGGGCGGCGACCGGGCCGACCTCGCGGACCGGTTCGCGGGCACCCTCGAGTTCGGCACCGCGGGGCTGCGGGGGGCCCTCGGGCCCGGTCCCAACCGGATGAACCGGGTCGTGGTCGTGCGAGCCGCGGCTGGTCTCGCGGCGTACCTCAGCGACTCCGGGGCACCCGCGGGCAGCAGCGTCGTGATCGGCTACGACGCCCGCCACGACTCCGACGTCTTCGCGCGCGACACCGCCGAGGTCATGCAGGGTGCGGGGTTCAAGGCCCTGACGATGCCGCGGCCGCTGCCGACGCCGATGCTGGCGTTCGCGATCCGGGAGTACGGCTGCGTCGCCGGCGTGATGGTCACCGCCAGCCACAACCCGCCGGAGGACAACGGCTACAAGGTCTACCTGGGTGACGGCAGCCAGATCGTGCCGCCCGCCGACTGCGGCATCGCCGAGCGGATCGCCGCGGTCGGACCGGTCGCCGACGTCCCGCTCGGCGGGGCGGGGAAGACGCTCGACGAGGAGATCGTCGACCGCTACTACGACATCGTGGCCGGACTCGCCGCCGACGGGCCGCGCGACCTCGCCATCGTCTACACCCCGCTGCACGGCGTCGGCGGAACCTCGGTGCTCCAGGTGCTGGAGACGGCCGGCTTCGCGGCGCCACGCGTCGTACCCCAGCAGGAGGAGCCGGACCCCGACTTCCCCACCGTCGCCTTCCCCAACCCCGAGGAGCCGGGCGCGATGGACCTCGCGATGGCGCTGGCGTCGGAGACCGGCGCCGACCTCGTGGTGGCCAACGACCCGGACGCCGACCGCTGCGCGGTGGCCGTCCCCGGCCTGCACGGGTGGCGGATGCTGCGCGGCGACGAGGTGGGCGCCCTGCTCGGCGCGCACCTCCTGCGGTCGGGCCGCACCGGCGTCTACGCGTGCTCGATCGTCTCGTCGTCGCTGCTCGGCAAGATGGCGCGCGCGGCCGGCCAGAAGCACGTCGAGACGCTCACGGGGTTCAAGTGGATCGGCCGCGTGCCCGGGCTCGCGTTCGGCTACGAGGAGGCGCTCGGCTACTGCTGCGACCCCGAGCACGTGCGCGACAAGGACGGCGTCTCCGCGCTGGTGCTGCTCTGCGAGCTGGCCGCCGCCGCGAAGGCGGAGGGTCGCACCCTCGACGACCTGCTCGACGACATCGCCGTCGAGCACGGGCTGCACGCCACCGACGCGCTCTCGGTGCGGGTGACGGACGTCGCCGAGATCGCGGACGCCATGGCCCGCCTGCGCTCCACTCCCCCGGCCTCGCTCGGCGGGCTGGCCGTCGAGTCCGTCGACGACCTCGCCCTCGGTTCCGCAGCCCTGCCGCCCACCGACGGCCTGCGCTTCCACCTCGCCGACGGTGCCCGGGTGATCGTCCGGCCGAGCGGCACGGAGCCCAAGCTCAAGGCCTACCTGGAGGTGATCATCCCGGTGGCCGTCGACGACGGTGGCGTCGGCGCGGCCCGCATCGCTGCCGCCGGACGGCTCGATGCGATCAAGGCGGACACCAAGCAGGCACTGGGACTCTGACCGTGACAGCGATCCAGATCGCGCGACGCCCGGACCCCGAGGCCGTGGAGCGGATCCTGCGCGAGCTCCCCGACTGGTTCGGGATCGAAGACGCGATCGTGGGGTACGCCGCGGACGCCCGGCGGCTGCCGTCCTATCTCGCGATCCGAGGCGAGCACGAGGTTGTGGGGATCTGTCTGGTGCGCCGGCGCTACCCGGAGTCCGCGGAGCTGCACCTGATCGCGGTGTCGCCGGACCACCAGGGCGACGGGGTCGGCAGCGCGCTGGTGGCGGCCGTCGAGGCGGACCTGGGCGTCGACGGTGCGCGGATCCTCCAGGTCCACACCGTCGGGCCCGCCCGCGAGGACGCGGCGTACGCGCGCACCCGCCAGTTCTACCGAGCCCGGGGTTTCGTGCCGCTCCAAGAATTCGACCGCATCGACTGGGACGGGCCGACGCTCGTGCTCGTCAAGGCCCTTCTGCCGGCCGACACCGAGATAACCCTCGGCAGCTGATGCCCGGCCGGCGAACGGTCCACGCAGCTGCGCGGTGGATCCGTCGCACCCGGTGGAACGGATCCACCGCACAACCGGCGGGAACCTGGCCGGACTCGGGACCGACACCCGGGCGGGTGCTCAGTCGACGCCCTCGTCGCTCCTCAGAGCACGATGACCAGCACCAGCGACAACACAGTCACGGCGAGCAGCACGATCTCCGACCACGCCGGGACCCGGCGTACGCCGGCCGCTAGCGCGACCTGCTCGTCCGAGCCGGGGCGTACGCCGGTGCGCGCCCGCACGTCGTCGAGGCGCTGCCGGATCCGCTCCTCCACGAAGTCGGCATAGCTCGGCGCGACGTCGGGCTTGGTCATCTCGGTCTCGGTCTGCACGGACGCGCCGCCCCTCAGGAGCGCCTTCCGCTTGCGGCCGACGGCCGACGAGGTGAACCTCGCCTCCCCGGCTCGCACCGCCAGCACCTGCCGCACCACCAGCTCCTCGACGGCGGCGAGCGGGATCGTCACGGTCTCCAGCATCTGGCGCAGCTCGAGGTCGTCGCCCACCAGCGAGACCCTCGGGCGCAGCACCGCCGCCCAGCCGAGCAGGGCGGCGAGCAGACCGCCGACGCCCACTTCGGGGACCACCTCGCCGGGGTCGATCACGGACGCGACGAACATCAGTGCCCCGGCCACCACCAGGACGGCTCCGGTGAAACGTCCGCTGGTCGGGTGGAACCTCTCCACGCCGTCGGAACCGGCTCCCGCTGGTTGCTCGCTCTTCACCCGACAACCCTATGCTGGGTCGGTGACGACCTCTGCCCAGACCGGTGCCCAGGCGGGCGCCAGCTTCGACGACGTCACCTCGTCCGACTCCTCCCTGCGGCGCTTCCTGCACGGGCTGCCGGGTGTCGACCAGGTGGGTTGCGAGGCCCGCGCGGCCGGGCTCGGCACCCGATCGATCAAGACCACGGCCAAGGCCCACGCCATCGACCTGGCCATCCGGATGGTCGACTTGACCACCCTCGAGGGCCAGGACACCCACGGCAAGGTGCGCGCGCTCGCCAACAAGGCGATGCGCCCCGACCCGGCCGACCCGTCCTGCCCCGCCACCGCCGCTGTCTGCGTCTACCCCGACATGGTCGCGACCGCCCGGCAAACACTGGGGGTCCTCGGTGACAGCGGCGGCCCCGCAGTCAAGGTCGCCGCCGTCGCCACCGCCTTCCCCAGCGGCCGCGCCGCCCTCGACATCAAGCTGGCCGACACCCGTGACGCGGTCGAGGCCGGTGCCGACGAGATCGACATGGTCATCGACCGGGGTGCCTTCCTGTCCGGCCACTACCTTCAGGTGTACGACGAGATCGTCGCCGTCCGCGAGGCCTGTGCCCGACCCGACGGGGGCGCCGCTCACCTCAAGGTGATCTTCGAGACCGGCGAACTCCAGACCTACGACAACGTCCGCCGCGCCTCGTGGCTGGCGATGATGGCTGGCGCTCACTTCATCAAGACCTCGACCGGCAAGGTCCAGCCCGCGGCGACGCTGCCGGTGACCCTGGTGATGCTCGAGGCGGTCCGCGATTTCCGCGAGCAGACCGGCCAGATGGTCGGCGTCAAGCCCGCGGGCGGCATCAAGACCACCAAGGACGCGATCAAGTACCTCGTCACGGTCAACGAGACCGCGGGCCCCGACTGGCTCGACCCCGACTGGTTCCGCTTTGGAGCGTCCACGCTGCTCAACGACCTGCTGATGCAGCGGACCAAGATGACGACCGGACGCTACTCCGGTCCCGACTACTTCACGCTGGACTGAGGACATGGTCTCGACAGGCTCGACCACCGACTGGACCTACGCACCGGCCCCGGAGTCACGGGGCATCGTCGACATCAAGTCGTCTTACGGCCTCTTCGTCAACGGCGAGTTCGTCGACGGCACCGGCAAGAGCTTCAAGACGATCAGCCCGTCGACCGAGGAGGTGCTGGCCGAGGTCGCTGAGGCCAGCGAGGCCGACGTCGACGCCGCGGTGAAAGCCGCACGCCGCGCCTACACCCGCGTCTGGTCGCGGATGCCCGGCAGCGAGCGCGCGAAGTACCTCTACCGGATCGCGCGGATCATCCAGGAGCGCGGCCGCGAGCTCGCGGTGCTGGAGTCCCTCGACAACGGCAAGCCGATCAAGGAGTCGCGCGACGTCGACATCCCCGTCGTCGCGGCGCACTTCTTCTACTACGCCGGCTGGGCCGACAAGCTTGAGTACGCCCTGCCCCACAGTATGGGGAGCGGGGCCGATCAGCAGCCCCTCGGCGTGGCCGCCCAGGTCATCCCGTGGAACTTCCCGCTGCTGATGCTGGCCTGGAAGATCGCTCCGGCGCTCGCGGCCGGCAACACCGTCGTCCTCAAGCCGGCCGAGACCACGCCGCTGACCGCGCTGCTCTTCGCCGAGATCTGCCAGCAGGCGGACCTTCCGCCCGGCGTCGTCAACATCGTCACCGGCGCGGGCGCGACCGGCCAGGCGCTGGTCACGCACCCGGACGTCGACAAGGTCGCTTTCACCGGCTCCACCGCCGTAGGCCGCGCGATCGCCAAGTCCGTCGCCGGCACGGACAAGAGGGTCACCCTCGAGCTCGGTGGCAAGGCCGCCAACATCGTCTTCGACGACGCCCCCATCGACCAGGCCGTCGAGGGCATCGTCACCGGCATCTTCTTCAACCAGGGCCACGTCTGCTGCGCGGGCTCCCGGCTGCTGGTGCAGGAGAGCATCGCCGACGACCTGCTCGAACGCCTCAAGCGGCGGATGGCCACCCTGCGAGTGGGCGACCCGCTCGACAAGAACACCGACGTGGGCGCGATCAACTCCGCCGCGCAGCTGGCCCGGATCCGCGAGCTGTCCGACATCGGCGACGCCGAGGGCGCGGAGCGCTGGTCGGCCCCGTGTGACCTGCCCACCAAGGGCTTCTGGTTCCCGCCGACCGTCTTCACCGGCGTCTCCCAGGCCCACCGGATCGCCCGCGAGGAGATCTTCGGGCCGGTGCTGTCGGTGCTGACCTTCCGCACGCCCCACGAGGCGGTCGAGAAGGCCAACAACACGCCGTACGGCCTCTCCGCAGGGGTCTGGACCGACAAGGGCTCCCGCATCCTTTGGATGGCCAACCAGCTCCGCGCCGGAGTCGTCTGGGCCAACACCTTCAACAAGTTCGACCCCACCAGCCCGTTCGGTGGCTACAAGGAGTCGGGCTACGGCCGCGAGGGCGGCCGTCACGGACTGGAGGGCTACCTCACGTGAACGAAGCACGCACGGGCACACGCACTGGCACCCGCGTCGACGTACGCAAGACCTACAAGCTCTACATCGGGGGCGCCTTCCCGCGCTCGGAGTCCGGTCACTCCTACGAGGTGAGCGACGCCCAGGGCAAGTTCGTGGCCAATGCCGCGCTGGCCTCCCGCAAGGACGGTCGCGACGCGGTCGTCGCCGCCCGCGCCGCCTTCAAGGGCTGGGCCGCCAAGACCGCTTACAACCGCGCGCAGATCCTCTACCGCGTCGCCGAGGTCATGGAGGACCGCCGCCCGCAGTTCGTGCAGGCCGTGCGCCAGTCCGAGGGTCTCACCGCGCCGCGGGCCACCAAGGTCGTCGACGCCGCCATCGACCGGCTCGTCTGGTACGCCGGGTGGGCCGACAAGATCACCCAGGTCGTGGGCGGCGCCAACCCGGTCGCCGGACCGTTCTTCAACCTCTCGACCCCTGAGCCGACCGGCGTCGTCGCCGTGATCGCCCCGCAGGAGTCGAGCCTGCTCGGCCTGGTCTCCGTGGTCGCCCCGGTCATCGTCACCGGCAACACGGTCGTGGTGATGTCGTCCTACGAGCGCCCGCTGCCCGCGGTCACCTTCGCCGAGGTGCTGGCCACCTCCGACGTGCCCGGTGGCGTGGTTAACATCCTCACCGGCGACTACTCCGCCCCGGCCCCGTGGCTCGCCTCCCACATGGACGTCAACGCGATCGACCTGGTCGGCGCGGCGGGTGACACCGACAACCTCGTCGCCTACGAGGTCGCGGCCGCCGACAACCTCAAGCGCGTACGCCGCGCCCCGGCCGCCGAGCCAGACTGGACCGAGGCTCCCGGTCTCGACACGATGACGGCGTTCCTGGAGACCAAGACGGTCTGGCACCCGATCGGTCTGTGAGCCGGCTCGGGCACACTGTGCGGGTGCCTGCGCGGGTGGTCGTCCTGGCCGGCCCGTCGGGGGCTGGGAAGTCCCGCCTCGCCGAGCGGCTCGGCCTCCCCGTGCTGCGGCTCGACGACTTCTACAAGTCCGGTGGGGACGTGACGCTGCCGCGGATCACCAGCGGCCCCAACGCCGGCATCGTCGACTGGGACCACCCGGACTCGTGGCTGCGCGACGACGCCCTCGCAGCGCTCGAGACGCTGTGCCGGGACGGCCACGCGGAGGTGCCCGTCTACGACATCGCCCACGACGGGCGGACCGGTTGGCAGACCCTCGACCTGAACGGCTCGCCGTACTTCCTGGCCGAAGGGATCTTCGCCCAGCAGGTCGTCCCGGTGCTCCGCGAGCGTGGGGGCCTGGCGGCGGCGTACTGCGTGCGGCAGCATCCCTTCGTGACCTTCTGGCGTCGCCTGACCCGCGACCTGCGCGAGCACCGGAAGCCGCCGCTGGTGCTGGTGCGTCGCGGCCTGGACCTGCTCCGTGACCAGCGCCGGCTGGTCAGGCAGGCCGAGGCCCTGGGTTGCCGGGCGGCGACCCCCGACGAGGCCTACGCCGAGATCCGGGCGCTGCTGTGACCCCGACCTGGCCGTCGCGACTGCTCGCGACGCATCCCCGCCAGCCCGACCAGCGGTCCTGCGGCGCCAGCGTGCTGGTCGTCGAGCGGGCTCTCCGCGACGATGACTACGCGCGGTTCCTGGTCACCGGACGGCACCCGGCGACCGGGTTCGAGCGGCTCGGCCACCTCGGGGACCGGTTCCGCGAGGAGGTCCTCGGCATGCACCGACGGACCACCGGGCCGGTGGCGGTGACCGGTCGGCTCCAGCTGCCCTGGCCGCGCGCTCTCGGCACCCCGCCCTGGGCGGTCGCCGGTCAGCTCTCCGAGCCCGGCCGTGCCAGGGTCGTGCGATGGGCCTGGCGTCGCCGCGCCCTGCTCGACCTGATGGACGCCCAGGTGGCGGTCGGAACCACAGTCCCGCTCTACGTCGGCAGCCGGTGGCTGCCCCGCCACGTGGTGCTGGTGACGCGTGCGGACGACGAGACGCTCGAGTGCTACGAGCCGGGCCGCGGCCGCCTGGTGCGGTTCACCCGGCAGTCCTTCATCGACGGCACTCTCGGCCTGGCCGGCTGGACCCGGCCGTGGTGCGCGGTGCTGCCCCGCGCCTGATCAGCCGGCCAGGGCGGCGTACCCCGGCTTGATGACCTCGTCGATGAGCGCCAGCCGCTCGTCGAACGGAAGGAACGCCGACTTCATCGCGTTGATGGTGAACCACCGCAGGTCGTCGAGCCCGTAGCCGAAGGTCTCCACCAGGGACGTCATCTCGTCAGTCATCGAGGTGCCGCTCATGAGCCGGTTGTCGGTGTTGACCGTCACCCGGAAGCGGAGCTCGGTGAGCAGCCCGATCGGGTGCTCGGCCAGCGATGGTGCGGCACCAGTCTGGACGTTGGAGGCAGGGCACATCTCCAGCGGGATCCGGGTGTCGCGGACGTACGCCGCCAGCCTACCCAGCTCGACCGTCCCGTCCTCGGCGACGGTGATGTCGTCGATGATCCGCACCCCGTGGCCCAGACGGTCCGCGCCGCACCACGCGATCGCCTGCCAGATCGACGGCAGCCCGAACGCCTCGCCGGCGTGGATGGTGAAGTGGGAGTTCTCGCGCTGCAGGTACTCGAACGCGTCGAGGTGGCGGGTGGGAGGGAAGCCCGCCTCCGCGCCGGCGATGTCGAAGCCGGCGACCCCGCGGTCGCGCCAGGCAACAGCGAGCTCGGCGATCTCCATGGAGCGGGCCTGGTGGCGCATCGCGGTCAGCAGCTGGCGGACGACGATCCGCCCATCTGCGGCTGCGACGCCCTCGTCGAAGCCCTCCTGCACCGCGGCCACGACCTCGTCGAGGGTCAGGCCGTTGCCGACGTGCTGCTCGGGGGCGTAGCGGACCTCCGCGTAGACGACCCCGTCGGCCGCCAGGTCCTCGACGCACTCCCGCGCGACCCGGGAGATCGCCGGCGCGGTCTGCATCACGGCCACGGTGTGGTCGAAGGTCTCCAGGTAGCGCACCAGGGAGCCGCTGTCGGCCGACTCCCGGAACCAGCGGCCCAGCGCCTCCGCGTCGTCGGCGGTGCCGTCGGGGAGCGGGTGGGCGCAGTCCGCTGCGAGGTCGATGATCGTCTGCGGGCGCAGGCCCCCGTCGAGGTGGTCGTGGAGCAGCGCTTTGGGGGCCAGGCGCACCTGGTCACGGGTGGGAGCGGTCACGCCGCCATCCTCCCACCACCGGCCACCGGGTTCCCCTCTAGGCTGGTGAGTCATGCGCACCTTCACCTCCCTCGACGAGGTCGCTGAGGCGGCCGGCACGGAGATCGGCACCAGCGAGTGGCTGACGGTCGACCAGGACCGCATCACCGCCTTCGCCGAAGCCACGAACGACCACCAGTGGATCCACGTGGACGTCGAGCGCTCGGCCGCTGGACCGTTCGGCAGCACGATCGCCCACGGGTTCCTGACCCTGTCCCTCCTCCCCCACTTCGCGTCCGAGGTGTTCGCGCTCGAGACGCCCGGGGCCCGGCTCAACTACGGCCTGGACAAGGTGCGCTTCCCCCACCCCGTGCCGGTCGGCAGCCGGCTGCGGTCCCACATCGTCTTCGGCGAGGTCACCGACCTGCCCGCCGGCAAGCAGCTGATCATCCGGCACACCGTCGAGATCGAGGGCGTCGACAAGCCCGCCTGCGTGGCCGCGCACGTCGTGCTGCTCCTCGCCTGAGTCGGCGCACTAACTGATGCGGTCGATGACCAGCGGGCGCGGGGTGTACGACGTCCCGGGCGGCGCCACGTCGTACCCGCCCTCGAGCGACGCGAGCGCGCGGTCGAAGCGGGCCGGGTCGTCGGTGAGGAGCGTGAACAGGGGCTCCCCCTCGGTGACGGTGTCGCCCGGACGCGCGTGCCAGACCACCCCGGCTCCCGCCTGCACCGGGTCCTCCTTGCGGGCCCGGCCGGCACCGAGCCGCCAGGCGGCCAGGCCGACGGCCATCGCGTCGAGGCGGGTGAGCACGCCCGTGGAGGGGGCGGTGACGACGTGGGACTCGCGCGCGGTCGGCAGGGTCGCCCCGGGGTCGCCCCCCTGGGCGCGGACCATCCTTTGCCAGGCGTCCATCGCGGAGCCGTCCGCGAGCCGGTCGGCCGGGTCGACGTCGTCGCGGCCGGCGCCGGCGAGCATCTCGCGGGCGAGGGCCAGGGTCAGCTCGACCACGTCGGCCGGCCCGCCGCCGGCGAGGACCTCGACCGACTCGGCGACCTCGATCGCGTTGCCGGCGGTCAGGCCGAGCGGGGTCGACATGTCGGTGAGCAGGGCGACCGTGCGGACGCCGGCGTCGGTGCCGAGCGCGACCATCGTCTCGGCGAGCTCGCGCGCCAGCGTCGCGTCCTTCATGAACGCCCCGGTGCCGACCTTGACGTCGAGAACTAGTGCTCCGGTGCCCTCCGCGATCTTCTTCGACATGATCGAGGAGGCGATCAGCGGGATCGCCTCGACCGTGCCGGTCACGTCGCGCAGCGCGTAGAGCTTCTTGTCCGCCGGCGCCAGCCCGTCGCCGGCGGCGCAGATCACCGCACCGACGGCCTCGAGCTGGGCGAACATCTCGTCGTTGGAGAGCGCCGCCCGCCAGCCGGGGATGGACTCGAGCTTGTCGAGCGTCCCACCGGTGTGGCCGAGCCCGCGCCCGGACAGCTGGGGCACCGCCACGCCACAGGCCGCCACCAGGGGCGCGAGCGGCAGCGTGATCTTGTCGCCGACACCGCCGGTGGAGTGTTTGTCCGCGGTCGGGCGCGACAGCGACGAGAAGTCCATCCGCTCTCCCGAGGCGATCATCGCGCCGGTCCAGCGCGCGATCTCGCGGCGGTTCATCCCGTTGAGCAGGATCGCCATCGCCAGGGACGCCATCTGCTCGTCCGCGACCTCGCCGCGGGTGTAGGCGTCGACCACCCAGTCGATCTGGCTGTCGCTGAGCTCCCCCCGGTCACGCTTGGCGATGATCACCTCGACGGCTTCGTGGGTGCTCAAGAAATCTCCTTCAGGTGGGTGAGGTCGTCGGGCCCGAACGCGTCGGGGAGCACCTCGGACATCGGGCGGACCCCGGAGACCGTCATCAGCAACAGGTCCGGCCCGCCGTGCTCGTAGAGCAGCTGGCGGCAGCGGCCGCACGGCATGATCACCTCAGCAGCGCCGTTGACGCAGACGAAATGGGTCAGCCGGCCGCCGCCCGTGGCATGCAGCGACGAGACCAGGCCGCACTCCGCGCACAGCACCACGCCGTACGCCGCGTTCTCGACGTTGCAGCCGACGACGACGCGCCCGTCGTCGACGAGAGCGGCCGCGCCGACGGGGAAGTTGCTGTACGGCGCGTACGCCCGCTCGGCTACGGCGACCGCCTGGGCCTTCAGAGATGACCAGTCCATGGGGCGCCCACTATGCCCTACCCGGACGGGACGAAGGTCCCGACATGATAACCCTTTGGCGCGTTGGGTTCCGGTGACGACGTGAACGGTGCACTATGCGCAAGACAACGCTCAAGTTCGCTCGTACGAGCGATGACATGGAGGCACTGTGAACAAGACGAGGAGGGCCGTCGCAAGCGGCCTCACCGCTCTGCTGGCGACCGCGGCGCTGGCTGCCTGTGGGGATGCCCCCGAGGAAGAGACCGGATCATCTGGAGGTGAGACCAGCGCGGCGGCGGTTGACTTCCTGCCGTGCATCGTCTCCGACGCCGGCGGTTTCGACGACAAGTCGTTCAACCAGCTCAGCTACGAAGGCGTCGAGAAGGCCGCCGAGGAGCTCGGCGCCGAGTTCAACGGCGTCGAGTCCAACAGCGAGAACGACTACGGCCCCAACATGGAGAGCCTGGTCGCCGAGGGCTGCGACGCCGTCGTGGCGGTCGGGTTCGCGCTCGCGGCGGCCACCAAGGAGTCGGCGGCCGCCAACCCCGACCTCGAGTACGTCCTGATCGACGACGCCGCCGACGGCGGCGACGACGGTGCCACCTTCGACGGCCAGGCCGACGAGGCCAACATCAAGCCGCTGCTCTACAACACCGCGGAAGCCGCCTTCATGGCGGGCTACCTCGCCGCCGACTACACCAAGACCGGTGTCGTCGGGACCTACGGCGGTCTGCCCTTCCCGACCGTGACGATCTTCATGGACGGGTTCAAGCAGGGCGTCGAGTACTACGCCGAGGAGAAGGGCAAGGACGTCAAGGTCGTCGGCTGGGACGGCGAGAACGGCAGCTTCACCGGTGGTTTCGAGGCCAATGAGACGGCCACGAACACCGCCCGTCAGCTGCTCGACCAGGACGTCGATGTCATCCTGCCGGTCGGTGGGCCGATCTACCAGGGTGCGCTCACCGCGATCGCCGACTCCGGCAAGGACGTCGCTCTGATCGGCACGGACGCTGACGTCTTCGAGACCGACCCGTCCACCGCGGACGTCATCTTGACGTCGATCCTGAAGAACATGGACGTCTCGACCTACGAGGCGATCCTGGCCGCCGGCAACGACGAGTTCGACTTCGAGGCCTACGTCGGGACGCTCGAGAACGACGGCGTCGGGATCGCTCCGTTCCACAACCTCGAGGACAAGGTGTCCGACACCATCGCCGCGGAGCTGGATGAGATCAAGGCAGGGATCATCGACGGATCGATCGAGGTCACGTCCTACCTGCAGCCCTGACCGAGCACCATCGTGAGGGAGGTCGGCTCGGGCCGGCCTCCTTCGCCCATTTCGGGTCCCTTCTCCCGGGTCACTTCCCCCGTCCCCGACGAGCGACACTAGGATGGGACGCCATGACGCTCGTCCTCCGCGACATCACCAAGCGCTTCGGGTCGCTGGTGGCCAACGACCGCATCTCGCTCACCATTGAGCCTGGTGAAATCCACTGCCTGCTGGGCGAGAACGGGGCCGGCAAGTCCACGTTGATGAACGTGCTCTACGGCCTGTACCGCGCCGAGGAGGGCGAGATCCTCATCGACGGCGTCGCCCAGCACTTCTCCGGACCAGGGGACGCCATCGAGGCGGGCATCGGCATGGTCCACCAGCACTTCATGCTGATCCCGGTGTTCACGGTCGCCGAGAACGTCATGCTCGGCAACGAGGCCACCGGCCTGGCCGGCTCCCTGGACGTCGACGCCGCCAAGGAGCGGGTGCAGGAGATCTCGCAGCGCTTCGGCTTCCACGTCAATCCCGACGCGGCCGTGGAGGACCTCCCGGTCGGGGTGCAGCAGCGCGTCGAGATCATCAAGGCCCTGTCCCGCGACGCCGAGATCCTGGTCTTCGACGAGCCCACTGCCGTGCTGACCCCGCAGGAGACCGACGAGCTGATGGAGATCATGCGCCAGCTCAAGGCGGCCGGCAAGGCGATCGTCTTCATCACCCACAAGCTGCGCGAGGTCCGGGAGGTGGCCGACCGGATCACCGTGATCCGGCTCGGGAAGGTCGTCGGCGAGGCGAGCCCCACGGCCAGCAACGCCGAGCTGGCCGCCCTGATGGTCGGCCGCCCCGTCGAGCTCACGGTGCACAAGGAGACGCCGACCCTGGGAGACGAGGCACTCGTGGTGGAGGGCCTCACGGTGATCGACGCCCTCGGGCACATCCATGTCGACGACGTCAGCTTCAGCATCCGCCGCGGCGAGGTGCTCGCGGTCGCCGGCGTGCAGGGCAACGGCCAGACCGAGCTCACCGAGGCGCTGCTGGGGCTCCAGGACCACGTCCGCGGCTCCATCCGTCTCGACGGCACCCAGCTCGTAGGGCGTTCGGTCCGCAAGATCCTCGACTCCGGAGTCGGATTCGTCCCCGAGGACCGTCAGGAGGACGGGCTCGTCGCCAACATGACCATTGCCGAGAACCTGATGCTCAACCGGAGCTTCCGCGAACCCTTCGTCAAGAGGGGTTCGCTCCAGCTGGAGAAGCTCGCAGCGTTCGCGAAGGAGAAGCTCAAGGAGTACGACGTACGCGCCCCGGGCATCACCACGCACGCAGGCAAGCTCTCGGGTGGCAACCAGCAGAAGGTCGTGGTGGCCCGCGAGCTCTCGCGCGACCTCCGGCTCCTCGTCGCCGCGCAGCCGACGCGTGGGGTGGACGTCGGCTCGATCGAGTTCATCCACAAGCAGATCGTGGCGACCCGGGACGCCGGGGTCCCGGTCCTGGTGGTCTCGACCGAGCTCGACGAGGTGGTCGCGCTCGCCGACCGGATCATGGTGCTCTACCGCGGCAGGATCGTCGGGATCGTGCCGCCCGACACCCCGCGCGAGGTGCTCGGACTGATGATGACCGGTGAACGACCAGAAGGAGCGGTCGCATGAACACCCCACCACGCCGCTCGCTGCGCTCGCGCCGCGTCGGGGACCCCGCGTGAGCAACCCCGTGACGAGCCAGGACCACCCACCGGCGGAGCCCGAGGCGCCGGAACCCGGCCGGATGCACGGCGTGCTGCACAAGATCACCACCGGCGGCACCCTGGTCGCGGTCCTGTCCGTGCTGCTCGCGGTGTTCTTCGGATCCCTGCTGATCGCGCTGACCGACGAGCGTGTGCGCGAGACGGCCGGCTACCTCTTCTCCCGCCCCGGCGACTTCTTCCAGGCCACCTGGGACGCGGTCTGGGGTGCCTACACCGCACTGTTCCGGGGCTCGATCTACAACACCCGGGCCGAGTCGTTCGAGACGGCGATCCGCCCGCTGACCGACACCTTCAAGTTCGCCGGACCGTTGATCGCCGCCGGCCTCGGGGTCGGGGTGGCGTTCCGGGCCGGGCTGTTCAACATCGGTGGCCGCGGCCAGATGCTGCTCGCCGGTGCGGCAGCGGGCTGGGTGGGCTACCAGGTGGAGCTGCCGTGGCCCCTGCACCTGACGCTCGCGATCGCTGCCGGCATGCTGGCCGGTGCCCTGTGGGGCGGGCTGGTCGGGCTGCTGAAGGCCAGGACGGGCGCCCACGAGGTGATCGTCACGATCATGCTCAACTACGTGGCCTTCTACCTGGTGTTCTTCGCCCTGTCGCGGCAGAGCCTCCTGCAGGCCCCCGGGTCGGCGAACGCCAAGTCCTCCCCGATGCGCGAGTCCGCGACGATGCCCAAGCTGCTCGGTGAGACCTACAACCTGCACCTGGGTTTCCTGCTCGCACTGGTCGCGGTCTTGGTGGTCTGGTGGCTGCTCAACCGTTCGTCACTGGGCTTCCGCATCCGCGCCGTCGGCGAGAACCCCAGCGCAGCCCGTGGCGCCGGCATCGACGTGGGGCGGATCTACGTCACCGTCATGCTGATCTCCGGCGCCCTGATCGGACTGGCCGGCACCAACCAGGTCCTCGGCACGGTCACCAGCGGCATCACCGTGGACCTCGACGCCGGCATCGGGTTCGACGCGATCACCGTCGCCCTGCTGGGCAGGTCGCGACCGCTCGGCATCCTGGGCGCCGGACTGCTGTTCGGAGCCTTCAAGGCCGGCGGGTTCGCGATGCAGGCGTCCCAGGACATCCCGGTCGACATCGTGCTCGTGGTGCAGTCCCTGATCGTGTTGTTCATCGCGGCGCCCCCGCTCATCCGGGCCGTCTTCCGACTGCCCGCCAAGGAGGCGAAGTGAGCACCACGATCGAGGAGACCCGCTTGGCCGGGGTGCCCACCGTGGTCGACCGCAAGGGCCCGGTGATCTTCGCCGTGCTGACGGTGGCGCTCGCCCTGATCGTGGCGCTCGCCCCCCAGCCCGGCGACACGACGTTCCGGTTGGCTGCCGACTCGGACTTCGCCCAGCTGCCCGCGCTCACGGTTCCCTCCACGGCGACCGCCTGGCTCCTCGTCCTCGCGTGCGTGCTCAGCACGGCGGTGGCGATCCTGCGCTACCTGCGACAGCGCCCGACGCCCTTGTGGCTGGTGGTCGTCTTCGCGGTCGCCTGGATGGCGGGCTTCCTGACCTGGGCCGCTGCCGGGGCGACCATCCCCGTCGTGGGGCTGCTCGGCGGATCGCTGGCCCTCGCCGTGCCCCTGGTGTTCGGCGCGCTCGGCGGCGTGCTGGGAGAGCGGGCCGGCGTGGTCAACATCGCCATCGACGGCCAGCTGCTGGCCGGGGCCTTCGCGGCCGCGATGATCGCGTCCCTGGTCGGCTCGACCTGGGCTGGGCTCGTTGCCGCGATGCTGGCCGGGCTCCTGGTCGCATTGGTGCTCGGGGTCTTCGCAATCAACTACCTCGTCGACCAGGTGATCGTCGGGGTCGTCCTCAACGTGCTCGTGATCGGCCTGACCAGCTTCATGTTCACCCAGGTCCTGGCGCCGAACGACGCCACCCTCAACTCGCCGCCCCGCTTCACGGCCCTGCCCGTGCCGGTGCTGGGCGAGATCCCGCTGATCGGGCCGATCTTCTTCCGGCAGACCATCATCGTCTACCTGCTGTACGCCCTCGTGGCCGTCATCGCGTGGGGGCTCTACCGCACCAGGTGGGGCCTGCGCGTGCGCGCCGTCGGCGAGCACCCCCAGGCCGCCGACACAGTCGGTATCAAGATCAACCGGACGCGCCTGCGCACCATCTTGCTGGCCGGTGCCATCGCCGGGGCGGGCGGTGCCTTCTACACGCTCGTCTCGGTGCCGCAGTTCAACCGGGAGATGACCGGGGGCGCGGGCTACATCGCGCTCGCCGCGGTGATCTTCGGCAAGTGGGACCCCATCCGAGCCACCTTGGCGGCGCTGTTGTTCGGCTTCGCCTCGAACCTGCAGGGCGTGCTCTCGGTGATCGGGTCACCGGTGCCCAGCCAGTTCATGCTCATGCTGCCCTACGTCGTCACCATCTTCGCGGTGGCCGGCCTTGTGGGCCGTTCCCGCGCACCCGCCGCGGTCGGCACGCCCTACGAGAAGGGCTAGGCCCGACGCTGGGACGCAGCGATCGCCCCGAGGGCCGCCTCGGCCAGGACGCGGGCGCCTATCCCGGTCGCCGTCTCGTCCACGCGCAGGTCACCCTGGTGCAGGTCGTAGGTCGGCCCGCCCGGGGTGCGCGTCCCGAGGCGAGCCATAGCACCAGGCACCCGGTCGAGGTACCAGCCGAAGTCCTCGCCCCCCAGGCTCTGTGACGTCGACACCCAGCCCTGGACCCCGAGAGCCCGGGCGATGGCGCGACCGAGCAGCTGGGTGGAGGCCGGTTCGTTGACCACCGGCGGCACGCCGCGGCGGTAGTCGACGTCGGCGGTCACGCCGTACGGCGCCACGACGGAGGCGATCGCCTCGCGGGCCATCGCCTCGGCATGGGCCCAGGCGACCAGGTCGAGCATCCGCACCGTGCCACCGATCCGGCCCTTGCTCGGGATCACGTTGTGGGCGGCGCCCGACTCCACGAAGCCCCACACCACGCTGACGCCGGCCCGGGGATCGAGTCGGCGCGACATGATCGCGGGCAGCTCGGAGATGACCTTGCCGACGGCGAAGATCAGGTCCTGCGTCAGGTGTGGCCGCGAGGTGTGCCCGCCGGCGCCGTGGAAGGACACCTCGAGGCGGTCGGCCGCACCCGTGACGGGGCCTTCGCGGAGACCGAGGCGGCCCACGTCGACGGTGGGGTCGCAGTGGAGCATGAAGATCTTCTCGACGTCGTCGAGAGCACCGGCGGCCATCAGGTGGAGGGCACCCCCGGGCATGACCTCCTCGGCGGGCTGGAAGAGCAGCCGCACCCGGCCACGCAGCAGCCCCTGCGCCTGCACCTCGGAGAGCGCGCGGGCCGCACCGACCAGGGCCGTGGTGTGCACGTCGTGGCCGCACGCGTGGGCGACGCCGGGGACGGTGCTCGCCCACGGGTCGCCGCTGGTGTCGTCGACCGGCAGGGCGTCGAGGTCGGCGCGGAGCGCGACCAGGGGCCCGTCCGCCCCGAGGTCGGCGACCAGGCCCGATGCGCCGTGGCGGGTCACGGTCCAGCCCGCCTCCGCCACCTGGGCGGCGACGAGACCGGTCGTGCGGCGCTCGCCCCACGACAGCTCGGGGTGCGTATGCAGGTCACGACGGAGCTCGATCAGCTCCTCGGACAGCTTGTCGACGACGGTCTCGACGACGCGCGAGGCGTCCGGAGAGGGCACGGGCGCGGAGGAGGACATCGGCACGACTTTAGTTCAGGACGGACCCGGCCGCGGCGGTGGGTTCCGAGACCGGACGTCAGGCGTGATGACGGCCGCGACCAACAACGCTCGACGCGATGAGACAGACCGTCACCTCCGACGGGCCGCCAACCAACGGGTGAACGGCGGGGGACGGCGCAGGACGATGGACCGTGAACAGGCGGGAGCCGGGCACGGTGCGGGCCGCCTCCGTTCTCAGCTGACGGTCGACAGCGGCGCGTGGTGCCCGAACGGCACCTTGTCGAGGTATCCCAGGGCGGCGAGCACGCTGGGCAGCAGGGCCTTGGCGGTCCTGCGATAACCGGCGGCGGACGGGTGGAAGCGATCGGTCGCAAACATCTTGTCGGGCTGGGTGACGAAGAAGGGGCCGACGACCTCGGCCAGCGACACGGCCCGCGCCCCGAGGTCAAGGACCACGTCTCGTTGCGCGGTGGCGAGCTGGCGCGAGGCCAGGCCACCGAGAGTGCGCAGCGGTTGTGGCACGGCGCGCAGCGCGCTGAGGTCGGGGCAGGTGCCGACGACCACGTCGACACCTTCGTCCCTCAGCGCCTTCACGACGGCGGCGAGGTGGTCGCACGAGTCCTGCACGCGGACCCGGTGCGTCACGTCGTTCCCGCCGACCACCACGACGGCGATGTCGGGCCGATAGCCCTCCGGGAGCCCGGCCAGCTGCGCCCGCACCATCGACGTCTCGGCCCCGACCTGGGCCCCGGTGCGCAGGCGCACGGCCCGGCGGGTCGCCTTGGCCAACCGCACCGCGAGCTGCCCACCGAGGGTGTCCTCGGGGTGCTCGGCTCCCAGGCCCGCCGCGATCGAGTCCCCGAGGAGCAACAGATCGATGGGATCGCCGCGGCGCTTCTTGTAGACCCCGTCAGCACTCGGGGTGTCCTCACCCAACGGCTTGCCGATGGCCAGGCGAGCCAGCCGGGCCTGATGGCGTACGACCAGGCCCGCTCCCGCGGCGGAGACGGCGAACACTGCGAACACGGGGCCCACACCCATCCCCGCGAGGAGCACGCCGCGCGACAGCCGGCCAGGTCGATCCACCCGGTCAGGACACCACCCGCACCTGGCCGGACGATGACGGGCTTCGGGACGGAGGATGGACGCCCGATGGAGACGTCGACCGATGGCGCTGGACAGCGGACAGCCGGACAGTGGACAGCGGAGGGTCGACAGGTGTTCACTCGCACCTGCAAGAATCGTCGCAACTGGGACGAAAGGGTCCGCCGTGCTCGATGACGTCCGTGAGTACATCGACCGGCTGCGCATCGACGGGCACACCATCGGCGAGGACCACGACGACGACCCCGTCCTCCTCGATGCCTACGGGAACGCCGTCGACACCTGGCGCGAGAACTATCCCTACGCCGAGCGGATGTCACGCACCGAGTACGACGAGCAGAAGTACGCGCTCCAGGTCGAGCTGCTGAAGCTCCAGAACCACCAGATCTCGACGGGCACGAAGCAGGTCCTGGTCTTCGAGGGCCGCGACGCGGCCGGCAAGGGCGGCACGATCAAGCGCTTCATGGAGCACCTGAACCCTCGCTACAGCCGCGTGGTCGCCCTCACCAGACCGAGCGACCGGGAGCAGGGGCAGTGGTACTTCCAGCGGTATGTCAGGCACCTGCCCGCCGACGGGGAGATGGTGCTGTTCGACCGCTCCTGGTACAACCGCGCCGGCGTCGAACGGGTCATGGGGTTCACCTCTCCCTCCGACTACGACCAGTTCATGACCCACGCTCCGGTGTTCGAGAAGGTCCTCGTCGACAGCGGCATCCCGGTGAGCAAGTACTGGTTCTCGGTGACCCGGTCCGAGCAACGCACTCGCTTCATCATCCGGCAGGTGGATCCGGTCAGGCGGTGGAAGCTCTCCCCGATGGACCTGGAGTCCCTCGACAAGTGGGAGGCCTACACGGCCGCGAAGGAGGAGATGTTCCGCCGCACCGACACCGACTTCGCGCCGTGGACGACCATCAAGAGCAACGACAAGAAGCGGGCCCGGGTCAATGCCATGCGGCACTTCCTGTCCGGGCTCGAGTACGACGGGAAGGACGCGGCGGTCGTCGGAGCGCCGGACCCCCTGCTCGTCACCCGCGGCATCGACGCCGTCGGGGACTGAACAGGCCTCCGGGTTCAGCCCTCGTCGTAGGCCGCCAGCAGGCGGTCCGCGGCCACGGTGGCCGGGAGCTCACCCGTCAGGACGGCGTCGCGGACGTCGTCGCGGACCGCCCGGACCCCCGGCGAGCGGCCCAGCCGCTGGGCGAGCTCGTCGCGGACCAGGGCCCAGGTGAACTCCAGCTGCTGCTCGGCCCGCTTGGCGGCCAGCCCGTCGACTCCCAGGTGGTCGCGATGGGCGAGGACCCGGTCCCACACCTCGCCGACGCCGGTGCCGGTCAGGCCCGAGCAGGTGAGCACGGGAGGCACCCAGCCGTCTCCCCCGCGGTGGACCAGGCGCAGCGCCCCGGCGAGCTCCTTGGCCGCGGAGCGGGCCTCCTGCTCCCGATCACCGTCGGCCTTGTTGACCGCGATCACGTCGGCGATCTCGAGGATGCCCTTCTTGATGCCCTGGAGCTGGTCGCCGGTGCGGGCCAGGGTCAGGAAGCAGAACGTGTCGACCATGCCCGCGACGGTGACCTCGGACTGCCCGACGCCGACCGTCTCGACCAGCATCACGTCGTACCCCGCCGCCTCGAGCACCTGCAGCGCCTGGGTGGTGGCCCGGGCGACGCCACCGAGCGTCCCTGCGGCGGGGGACGGGCGGATGTAGGCGGCCGGGTCGGTGGCGAGCCGGGCCATCCGGGTCTTGTCGCCGAGCACGGACCCGCCGGTGCGCAGCGACGAGGGGTCGACTGCCAGCACGCCGACCCGGTGGCCGGCGGCGGTCAGGGTCGTGCCGAGCGACTCGATGAAGGTGGACTTGCCGACGCCGGGCACACCGGAGATGCCGACGCGGACGGTGGACCGTCCGCTGGTTGAGGAGGTTGCGTCAGCAACCGTCTCGAAACCCGCGGAGAGGCTCGTCAGCAGCTCGCGCGCGGCGACCCGGTGCTCGTCCCTGCCGGACTCCACCAGCGTGATCGCCCGCGAGACGCTAGCCCGGTCGCGGGTGCGAATGCCCGACAGCAGGGCCTGGACGTCGACCGGACGCGCCATCAGTGCGCGGCGGACAGCTTGTCGAGGAGGTCCAGGGCCGACTGCGCGATCACGGTGCCGGGCAGGAAGACCGCCGCGGCGCCCATCTCCCGGAGCCGCTCGACGTCGTCGGGCGGGATCACGCCACCGATCACGACCATGATGTCGTCGCGACCGAGGTCGGCGAGCGCCTGCTTGAGCGCCGGCAGCAGCGCGAGGTGGCCGGCGGCCAGGGACGAGACCCCGACGATGTGGACGTCGGCGTCGACGGCCTGCTGGGCGACCTCCTCCGGTGTGGAGAAGAGCGGCCCCACGTCCACGTCGAAGCCGAGGTCGGCGAAGGCGGTGACGACGACCTTCTGGCCGCGGTCGTGGCCGTCCTGGCCCATCTTCGCGACCAGGATGCGCGGCCGGCGTCCCTCGTCCTCCGCAAACCTGTCCGTGGCCGCCAGCACCTCCGCCACCACCGTGTCGGAGCTCCCGGCCATCGACGACGTGTACACGCCGCTGATCGTACGGATCTCGGCCCGGTGCCGGCCGAACGCCCGCTCCATCGCGTCGGACATCTCGCCGACGGTGGCCTTGGCGTGCGCCGCCTCGACGGCCAGGGCCAGCAGGTTGTCGGCGGGGGCGACGCTCCCCCGGTCGGCCGCCGTCGTCAGGGCGTCCAGCGACCGGCGTACGGCGTCGCCGTCGCGCTCGGCACGGAGCCGTTCTAGCTTGGCGATCTGGGCCCGGTAGACCTCGTCGTTGTCGACCCGGCGGGCCTCGAGCGGGTCCTCGTCGACCAACCGGTGGGTGTTGACGCCGATCACGGCCTGGGCGCCGGAGTCGATGCGGGCCTGGGTGCGGGCGGCGGCCTCCTCGATGCGCATCTTCGGGATGCCCTGCTCGATCGCCCGGGCCATCCCACCGGCCTCCTCGGCCTCACGGATGTGGGCCCAGGCGCGCTCGGCGAGGTCGTGGGTGAGCCGCTCGACGTAGTAGGAACCGGCCCAGGGGTCGATCACCTCGGTCGTGCCGGACTCCTGCTGCAGCAGCAGCTGGGTGTTGCGGGCGATCCGCGCCGAGAAGTCCGTCGGCAGCGCGATCGCCTCGTCGAGGGCGTTGGTGTGCAGCGACTGGGTGTGACCCTGGGTCGCGGCCATCGCCTCGATGCCGGTGCGGGCGACGTTGTTGAAGACGTCCTGCGCCGTCAGCGACCAGCCGCTGGTCTGGCAGTGGGTGCGCAGGCTGAGCGACTTGGGATTCTCCGGCTCGAAGTCGTGCATCAGTCGCGCCCACAGGGCGCGGGCGGCGCGAAGCTTGGCCACCTCCATGAAGAAGTTCATGCCGATCGCCCAGAAGAACGAGAGTCGCGGCGCGAAGGCGTCGATGTCCAGGCCCGCGGCCAGCCCGGCGCGGACGTACTCCACCCCGTCGGCCAGCGTGTAGGCGAGCTCGAGGTCGGCCGTCGCCCCGGCCTCCTGCATGTGGTAGCCGGAGATCGAGATCGAGTTGAAGCGCGGCATCCGCTCGGCGGTGAAGGAGAAGATGTCGGAGATGATCCGCATGCTCGGCGCGGGCGGGTAGATGTAGGTGTTGCGGACCATGAACTCCTTGAGGATGTCGTTCTGGATGGTCCCCGTGAGCTGTTCCGGCTTCACCCCCTGCTCCTCCGCGGCAGCGATGTAGAGCGCCATCACCGGCAGCACCGCGCCGTTCATGGTCATGCTGACCGACATCTCGTCGAGCGGGATGCCGTCGAAGAGCGTGCGGGCGTCGTAGATCGAGTCGATCGCGACGCCGGCCATCCCGACGTCGCCGCGGACGCGCGGGTGGTCGGAGTCGTAGCCGCGGTGGGTGGCCAGGTCGAACGCGACGCTGAGCCCTTCTGGCCGGCCGCGAGGTTGCGGCGGTAGAACGCGTTGGACTCCTCGGCCGTGGAGAACCCGGCGTACTGCCGGATCGTCCAGGGCTGGGTGGTGTACATCGTCGGGTAGGGCCCGCGGACGAACGGGTTCAGGCCCGGGAAGGTGTCGAGGGCGTCCAGTCCCGCGAGGTGCTCGGGCCCGTAGGTCGGCAGGATCTCGATGCCCTCGGGACTCAGCCACGGCTCACCGCTGGTTGAGGAGGTTGGGTCCGCGCCGGGTGCCGCCGGTTGAGGAGGTTGCGCGGCAACCGTCTCGAAACCAAGGTTCGCGAAGCTCTCGGGAACACTCATGCCAGCGCCTCCCGGGTGCGGTGCAGGAACGCCAGCGCGTCGTCGCCCACCGCGCAGGCGTCGTCCACGTCGAGGCTGCCGCGCTTCCCCGCCACCACGACGTGCCGGGCCCCGGCGCCCCGGAGGGCAGTGACCGCGTCGGCTGCCCAGGCGTCGTACGCCGCGTCCGGGCCGGCCAGGCAGACGACCGGCTCGCCGTCGTAGCTCGCGAGCAGGTCATCGACCCCGTCTGTCGGTCCGGCCGTCGTGGCAGTGATGCCACCGGCCGCGAGAAGGTTGGTGACGAACCCGGCGCGCGCCATGTGCGCGGCGACCGGGCCCAGCGTGGCCAGGAAGACCGGCTGCTCGGCCGGGTCGTCGCGCAGGGCCTCGAACGCCGCGCCGTAGCGGCGTACGTCGGGTGCGTGCTCGTCCGGCTCGCGCACGGGCAGGGTCTCGCCGAGGTGTGGGAACTCGCTGAGCCCCGTGATCGGCCTCCGCCGAGTAGCGATCAGCTGGTCCCGGAGAGCAACGGTCTCCGCGATGCGCTCGTCGAGGGACCCACCCGAGTCGAGCGCGACGAAGACCTCCCAGGAGGCCAGGCAGAGGTCGTGGGTCAGCCGTTCGACGGCGAACGCCCCTCCGGCCGGGTCGGCGACCCGGGCCAGGTGCGACTCGGCGACCAGGACGGCCGAGGTGTTGCGGGCGATCCGGCGCCCGAAGGCATCGGGGCGCCCGAGGGGGCTGTCGAAGGCCACGACGGTGATCGCGTCAGCGCCGCCGACCCCCGCCGCGAACGCCGCCACAGTGGTGCGCATCAGGTTGACCCAGGGGTCGTACCTGCTCATCATCGGCCGACTGGTCACGACGTGCTGGCGCTGCGGGACGGGAACGGCCTCGCTCAGCGCGAGAAGGCGGGTCCAGAGCCGCCGGGCGGCCCGCAGCTTGGCGATGGTCGGGAACTGCTCGTCGGTCGCGGCGTAGCGGAACTCGATCAGGCCCGCGGCGTCCTCGGGCGGGATGCCGGCCGCCTCGAGGACACGGAGCACGCGGGCGCCGGTCGCCATGGACCAGCCGAGCTCCTGGGCGTCCGAGGCGCCGCGGTCGTGCACCGTCGTGGCGTCGACCACCAGACCGAGCACACCGGCGGTCCGTGCCAGCATGGCACCCGCGACGATCACGTCGTCCGCGGCCGTCGCCGGGATCCCGAGGTTGGTGCCGATGGCCGGGGTGGTGTCGCCGAGGTGGTCGAGCAGCGCCCTGGCCGCCGCCAGCGGGTCGTCAGGCGCGTCGAGCACCACCGGTGCGAGGTCGAGCAGCACCCCGTCGAGCCGCGTCGTCAGGTCGGCGTCGGCAGCGAGCCGCAGCCAGAGCGAGGACGCACCCCCGTCGAGCTCGGCCAGCGCCTCGTCGCGGGCGGTGGCGGCCGGGCCACTCACCTCGACCCGGACGTCCCAGGGACCCGAGCGCGATGGACGCCCGGCGGTGTTCACCCCCTCGAGAAGGGCGCGCGTGCCGAGCGGCCGGACGCTGATCCCGTCAAGGGTGGTGCGGGTCAGCGCGTCCCAGACCGCGGCGTCGGGGTCGTCGTCGCTCAGGCGGCGGGCCTTGCGCAGCACGCCGGCCGCGGCCTTCTCCCAGTCGCCGACGTCGTGCTGGTCACCGGGCAGCAGCAGTGCGAGCGAGCCCTGCTCCGGCTGGAGCTCCTCGGGCTCGGTCAGGCCGCCCGCCACCGTCTCGTCGTCGGTCATGATCGAACCTTAGGAGGGCGCGCGCTCGTGCGACCAGCGGGTGTGACTCTTTCGACCCGCGCGGTCAGGCCCGCAGCTCGGCCCGGCCCAGCAGCGCGAGCACGACGAAAACCGGCCACAGCGCGACCCGCTCCACTGCCCCCGCCCCGTGGTCGAGGTCGAGCGTCACGAACCCCACGGCGGCAACCGCCATCATCACACCGGTGACGACCAGGGCCGCCCCGGTCATCGGGTGACGATCCCGGGTGGCGAGGCCGAGCAGGACGACGGCGACGGGCTGGGCCACGAAGACCGGCGTGGCCACGAGCACGTGCAGCCCAGGGTCGGCGTCGACCGGCACCAGGCCGACGGCCGCCGACCCCAGCCCGGCGAGGACCAGCAGTGCGGTGAGCACCCGGGCTCGGAGGTCGGTGCCGAACCGGCCGTGCAGCAGCACGGCGCCGAGCGCCATCAGCACGCCGAACCCGACGAACGCCGAGTTCATCAGCGGGTGCCGCGGTGAGCAGACGTCCGTACACGTCACCGAGCCCAGGTCGCTGACGGTCAGGTCCACGAACGAGTAGCCGCCCACGACCGCTGCTGCGACGACCAACTCGACGAGGTAGTACGCCGGCCGCACCAGCCACAGCAGGGCGCCGAGGCGCTGGCGGGGCGTCGGAGTGCTCACGAGGGGAGGCTCGCACACTCGCTCGACCTCGTCGGTGCCCTTCCCGGCGGCGGCGCGTGCCACTAGGGTCACCGCTATCTCGGGGTCGTCGCGCAGCCACGCCTGAGCCACCGGGGGACCATGGCCGACCAGACCGGGACCGACACGACGAGCCCTGCACCGCCGCGACCCCCACGCCCCATCGTGGCCGTCATGCGCAACCCCAACCTGCGCCGGTTGCAGCTGGCGTTCGCGGGGTCCGCCATCGGCGACTGGGCCTACGGCACCGCCGTCGCGGTCTGGGCGTACGGCGAGGGCGGCGCGAAGTCCGTCGGCATCTGGATGGCTATCCGCTTCGCGCTCGGCGCCATCTCGTCTCCCTTCCTGGCCGGCCTGGTCGACAAGCTGCCCCACAAGCGGGTCATGATCGGGACCGACCTGATCCGCGCGGCGCTCGTCACCGCCGCCGCCGTCTGCCTGTGGGTCGACACGCCGTCGTGGCCGATCTACGTCCTGGCGACCGCCTCGTCGCTGCTGGGCACGCCGTTCCGGATCGCGCAGCGGGCGATGCTGCCCAGCCTCGTAGACCGCCCCGAGGAGCTCACGGCAGCGAACGGCACGGCCAGCACCATCGAGTCCCTGTCCTTCTTCGCGGGGCCGGCCATCGCCGCCCTGCTGCTGGGCGTCACCTCGATCCCCGTGGTGTTCATGGTGAACGTCGCGACCTTCGCCTGGTCCATGGCGCTCGTGGCCCGACTGAGTCCCCGCCCGTCCCCGCCGCGGGCCGCCGCCGACGGCGACGAGCAGGAGAGCTACCTGCGGGAGACCGCGGCCGGGTTCCGCACGATCGCGCAGAGCCGCGGCCTGCGGCTGGTCACCCTCGCGGTAGCGGTGCAGACCTTCGTCGCCGGGGGTTCCGCCGTCTTCGTGCTCGTGCTGGCCGACGACATCCTCGGGACCGGCCCCCGGGGAGTGGGGTTCCTCGACTCCGTGCTCGGGATCGGCGCGATCCTGGGCGGGGTCCTGGCCATCTCCCGGGCCTCGCGCGGCCGGATGGGCAACGACCTCGCGCTGGGCGTGCTGCTCTGGTCCCTGCCGCTCGGCCTGATCGCGATCTGGCCCACACCCGTGATGTGCTTCGTCGCGATGGCCCTGGTCGGCCTCGGCAACCCGCTGGTCGACGTCAACTTCGACACGATCGTCCAGCGCGTGGCGCCCGAGGAGGTCATGGGGCGGGTCTTCGGAGCGGTGGAGTCGTGCTTCATCGCGACGATGGCTCTCGGCTCGCTCTTCATGCCGTTCGCCATCGACGCCCTGGGCCTGGAGACCGCACTGCTCGCCCTCGCGATGCCCGTCGCCGCCAGCGCCCTGCTCCTGCTGGTGCCGATGCGGCGCCTCGACGCCGAGCTCGAGCAGCCCGCCGACCTGGTGCTGTTCCAGGGCATCGACATCTTCGCGCCGCTGGCGCAGGCCGCCGTCGAGACCCTGGCCCGCAGCGCCTCCACGCTGCGGGTCCCGGCCGGCGAGGTCATCGTCTCGGAGGGCGACGCGTCCGACCGCTTCTACGTCGTCGATCAGGGACTGGTGGCGGTGAGCCAGCACGGTGACCTCCTCCGGCAGGAGGGTCCCGGTGACTACTTCGGCGAGATCGGGCTACTGCGCGACGTGCCCCGGACAGCGACCGTCACGGCCCTCAAGGACACGGTGCTCCTGTCGATCGACCGCGACGAGTTCCTCTCGGTCGTGGCCGGGCACGGCGACGCCCGCAGAGCCGCAGAGGTCACCATCAGCCGGCGGCTCGGAGGCTGAACCGACCCTTCGTCGTCAGGCTCAGACCTCGGTGCGACCGTCGTTGTCCTTGTTGCGCAGCCCGATCTTGTTGCCGAGCCACACGAGCGGGTCGTACTTCTTGTCCACCACGCGCTCCTTCATCGGGATGATCGCGTTGTCGGTGATCTTGATGCCCTCGGGACAGACCTCGGTGCAGCACTTGGTGATGTTGCACATCCCGAGGCCGGCCGCGCCCTGTGCGAGCTCGCGGCGGTCGTGGGTGTCGAGCGGGTGCATGTCGAGCTCGGCGTACCGCAGGAAGAACCGTGGCCCGGCGAAGGCCTGCTTATTGTCCTCGTGGTCGCGCACCACGTGGCAGACGTCCTGGCACAGGAAGCACTCGATGCACTTGCGGAACTCCTGGCCCCGCTCCACGTCCATCTGGGCCATCCGACGCTTGCCGTCGGCGTCGCGCGGCGGCAGCTCCGCGTAGGGCAGCTCCTTGGCCAACTCGTAGTTGAAGGAGACGTCGGTGACCAGGTCACGGATGACCGGGAAGGCCCGCATCGGGGTGACCGTGATCGTCTCGGCCTCGTCGAAGTCGGAGAGCCGGGTCATGCACAGCAGGCGCGGCCTACCGTTGATCTCGGCGCTGCACGAGCCGCACTTGCCGGCCTTGCAGTTCCACCGGATCGCCAGGTCACCGGCCTGGGTCGCCTGCACGCGGTGCAGCGCGTCGAGCACGACCTCGCCCTCGGACACCTCGACCGTGTAGTCGCCGAGGTCGCCACCGTCGGCGTCTCCGCGCCAGATCCGCATCTTCAGGTCGTAGCTCACGGCTGCTTCCCGCCTTCCTGGGTCTCGACAGGCTCGACCACCGGAGGGGCGTCGAAGTACTTCTTCAGCTCGTCCGGCATCAGCGGGAGTGGCTTCTCGCGCAGGTCCACGCCGGTGCCGGCGGAGTCCAGGTCGACCACGAGGTTCTTGGTGCCCCACTCCGCGTCCGGTCCGGGGAAGTCGTCGCGGGTGTGACCCCCCCGTGACTCCTGCCGGGCCAGCGCCGCCTTCGCGATCGCTTCGCTGACGATCAGCATGCTCCGGAGGTCCAGCGCGAGGTGCCAGCCGGGGTTGTATTGCCGGTGCCCCTCCACGACCATCGTCGTCGCCCGCGCCTTGAGGGCATCGATCGCCGCCAGGGACTGCTCGAGCTCGGAGGCCGTGCGGATGATGCCGACCAGGTCGTTCATCGACTGCTGGAGGTCGTGCTGGATCGTGTAGGGGTTCTCGCCGCCCTCCACCGCGAAAGGCGCGAGGGCACTCTCCTGGCCGGCCTTCACGTCGGCCTCGTCGATCTCGGGTCGACGCTCGCCCAGGGAGCATGTGTACGCCGTCGCGGCCTCGCCGGCTCGCTTGCCGAACACCAGCAGGTCACCGAGAGAGTTCCCCCCGAGGCGGTTGGAGCCGTGCATCCCGCCGGAGCACTCCCCCACGGCGTACAGGCCCGTGACCGCGCTCTCCTGGGTGTTGGCGTCGACCTCGACGCCGCCCATCACGTAGTGGCAGGTCGGCCCGATCTCCATCGGCTCGGCGGTGATGTCGACGTCGGCCAGCTCCTTGAACTGGTGGTACATCGACGGCAGCCGCTTGCGGATGAACTCCGGTGTCCGCCGCGAGGCGATGTCGAGGTAGATGCCGCCGTGCGGCGTGCCGCGGCCGGCCTTGATCTCGGAGTTGATGGCGCGGGCCACCTCGTCGCGGGGCAGCAGCTCGGGGGGTCTGCGGTTGTTGGCCTTGTCGTCGTACCACCGGTCGGCCTCCTCGATCGTGTCGGCCGTCTCGCTCTTGAAGAACTCCGGGATGTAGTCGAACATGAAGCGCTCGCCCTCGGAGTTCTTGAGCACGCCGCCGTCACCACGGACCGACTCGGTGACCAGCAGCCCCTTGACCGACGGGGGCCAGACCATGCCGGTCGGGTGGAACTGGACGAACTCCATGTTGATCAGCGAGGCACCCGACCGCAGCGCGAGCGCGTGGCCGTCGCCGGTGTACTCCCAGGAGTTGGAGGTCACCTTGAACGACTTGCCGATGCCGCCGGTCGCCAGGATCACCGACGGTGCCTCGAAGACGACGAACCGGCCGGTCTCCCGCCAGTAGCCGAACGCTCCGGAGACCACCGGATCGCCGG
>Ga0136611_10000257_pt1 | contig 33490 bp, 20 predicted proteins | sample AntDrymUQ2232306_2_FD_106645 | JGI IMG/M metagenome (GOLD analysis project Ga0136611, IMG submission 106645) | Polar desert sand microbial communities from Dry Valleys, Antarctica - metaG UQ223 (23.06) | ecosystem: Environmental > Terrestrial > Soil > Desert | place: Antarctica: Dry Valley...
GAACCCGTGCCGATGCGGCCATCTCGGCGATCCGGCGCTTGCCTGCTCGCGGGCACCGCGCTGCGCCGCCGATTATCAGGCCAAGGTTTCCGGGCCGCTGCTCGACCGCATCGATCTTCACGTCGACGTCCAGGCCGTGGCCGCCGCGGATCTGGTCCTTCCGCCTCCGGCCGAAGGTTCGGCCGAGGTGGCCAAGCGCGTCAAGGCGGCGCGCGATCTTCAGACGGCGCGCTATGCTGCGCATGGGATCCGCACCAACGCCGAGGCCGATGGGGATGTCCTCGCCACTGTCGCCACGCCCGACGAGCCCGGCCGCCGCCTCCTTGCCCAAGCCGCGGAGGCGATGCGGCTCAGCGCCAGGGGCTACCACCGAGTCCTGCGGGTCGCCCGCACGATTGCCGATCTCGCGGCCAGCGAGGCCGTCACCCGGGTCCATGTCGCCGAAGCGCTCAGCTATCGTCGCCAGGCGCCGCGTAGTTAAGCATGTCCACTGCCAGATGAGCATAGTGTCCCGGGAATCCCTCCCCCGAAATTCCTTCTCGATTCAAGAATCCAATACAAAATGATGCCGCGGCTGCTACGCCTGAGGCTCCAACTGTAGTATGATGACCATGTGAAATTTGTTTGGAGATAAACATGCGCCCGAAGAACGGCACTCTCCTTTCCGAGTATGGTCTTCCGACCATGCTCGTTGTGCTCGGGCTTTTGGTCCTTCTACTGATCCTCTGTCTGCTTGGCGCAACCGCTGGCTTCGAAAGCCTCCGGATGCGTCAAAGCATGGGCCTGATGGGGCCCATCTGGTTTGTGGCGAGTGCTCTGGGCGCCCTCGTCATCGGGTTCATCTTTTTGGGCATGCTTGTCACGTTGATCATCGAATACGTCCAAGAATGGCGCGCCCGGCGCAATCATTCGAGTTCACCGCCTGAGCAATAAGCTGCGCTGTCAGCCGTGAGCCGGTCTGACAACAAAGATGAAGACATAGTTCAACAGGAGGAGGCTCTCGATGGCACTCCAACAGTCAGTTCGGGTCGATGATCGCCCACATCAGCAGCCCGCCTTTGCGTGGCTCGCCCTTGAGACGGGGACGGTCAGCGTCGCCCGGGCCAATGCCCATGTCACCTTTCCCGCCCGCGTGCAGCTGGTGGCGGCGATGAACCCATGTGATCGCGTTGCCTTTCTGATACCAGGCGTCCCGGCAACGCTACGACAGCAAAAGCCTGAACTCGCCGAACTTGCTGGTGGCGACCTAGGGTCGAGGCTTCGACAAAAACGCCGTGAGCTTGGCCTCCTTCAGAAGGACGCTGCCAAGCGGCTGGGCGTGACCGCTGACACATTACTGAATTGGGAAAAGAACAGGCGTGAACCATCCGCTCAGTTCCGTTCGGCGGTAGCTGCCTTCCTAGGAGGTAGCGGAGACCGGTAGTCGCGGATATCGCAAAATGGACCTGTCAGAATCTGGCCGATTGCCGACTGGCAGGTTCGGGCGTCGCAATTGGGTAAGCCGACATTCGCGTGACGACTCCGCGATGGCGACAATCGTCAACAATGCGGACACTTAGCGCTCCTGTCTTGATGCTTGGAAGCTTCCATTCGTTCAGGTGCGGAGCAATGGTCGGCAGTGGACGGAAACCGACACACCGCTTTCGGGCGATCGGCTGGCGATATCGGACGTCTCCGATGCCGCATTTCTCGTGGCAGCACCGCTGAAGCATGATTCAACGTTTTTTATGCTCCAGATACTTTTGTGTAGGAAGGTACTGCGGGGCGTGGCCGTGCAGGCGCGGAAAAGGAGCGTGGCGCGCGATGCCTACTCCGTTGATGCGGAGCGCTTGGAGCGGCGCGCGCGCGATGCACGCGGCAAAGCGCGTCGATCAGGGGGAGAACGGGTCGAAGATCGGGCGCACTTGCTCGGCGATCCGTTCGATGACCGGAAAGACAATCGGGTCGGCACGCGGACCGATGATCAGCGGGCGGTCCGGCATGAAGCGGACGACGCTGCCGACCGCTGCCGTGCCTTTCGGCCAGTTGCTGTTGTCGGCCCCGTCGGTGACGATGACGCCAAGGTGCTCACGCCACAGCCGGACGCGGAATTGCTGGGCGAAGGTCTGGCGCAACGGGAATTGCTCGGCTGCCCTGTCCTCGCGCGCGGCGAACGCGGTCAGGAGCGGTTCGGGCAGTTCGCCGCCGCCCGGAACGCCCGGAACGCCGGGAATCCTCGGGCGCGGTCCGCCGGGGAACGTCGGCGCGATCTCGTCCCAGATGAACGCATCGACTTCGCTGTCGTGCTGATAGCCGCGCCGGTTGCAATTGCTGGAGCCGATCACCGCGAGTTCGTCGTCGAACACCCAGCATTTGGAATGGACGTACGTGTGACGACCGAGACAGCCGTTCTCGTCGCATTGCCCGCGGTTCAGTTGATAGACCTGGAAGCGGTTGGCGATCTCGTCCGAATGACCACGCCGCACCTCGGCGATGAAGCGTGCCCGCCACGCGCGTTGGAAGGGTGCCGGCGCACTGATCGCATTCGCGGGGATGAGCACGGTAATGTGCTGCAAACCCGGCAATGCGCGGTTTAGCGCGGTCGCCATCGCCATCGTCCCGCCCGACGGCGTGTCGAAATCCCACAGATACTGGTCCTCGAGATAGATGAAACTTTTCGCATTGGCGACCGCGCGGAGCAGCAGCGTGCGGATGTCGCGCTGGCGCGGAATCGCGCCACCGCGCGGCGGATTGTACGTTCGAGCGATGATCACAGAGGTGGAGCCACCTGCGGGCGCGTCGATCGCCCAGGGATTCGGCACCGGCGGCGAAGGGACGCCACTCACCGGATCGCCGCGCAGTGCGCCCTTCGCCCGGTCGATCCCGACATGCTGCGGATGATCGAGCCAGCGATCGACAAACGTCTTGAGCAAATCGCTCGCTGCGGGGCCGATGATCCGGCAATGCGTGTCGTGCTGCGGGTCCGATGGCTCGATGGCCTGCGCTGTGCTGCCCGGAATGCAGTTGGTCGCCACCATTGCGCGATTGGGGTTGAAATCGATCCCGCCGCAATGGGCCATCAGCTGTTCGCCGTCGAAGACGATCAGCACTTTCTGATGGTGCGCGGCAAGCATTTCGCGCGCCGCTTGGTCGATGCGCCCGGCGAGTTCGGTATTGAGACGCTGCACGTGCGGGCCGATGCCCGGCAGCAGCGTCAGTGGCGACATTGCCGTGGTCATGCCCGTGAGAAGATCGCGGATATTCGCCGCGCTCACGGGCGTTGCGCCGCCGTTACGCGAATGGACGATGCACGCGCCGTTGCCGCGCGGACCCCTCAATGCATTGATTCGCGTCGCGACTTCGCCGACCGCACGCAACTTGCTGGCCCCCGTGAGATTGCGCCAGATCATCGCGCGGACTTGCGCGCCCGCCGCGACGGCATCGCGCAACACCTGATTGAGCGAGGTCGAGCATGGCGGGCTCGCGCTCGGATCGAGCGGGAAATTATCGTAGCAATCCCAGCCGAGCAGATGGATGAAGCTGCGATCGTTGGTTGCGCGGCGAATGTCGCCGAGCATCGAAAGATAGGCCAAAGGCCCGTCGATCAACGAGCGCACGGCATTCTGCGTCCGGATCGGTGCGTTCGGAAGCCCGCCGAGCAATGGTCCCCAGCGCGGTGGATTGGGCGCGCGAAAAACGATCGGGATGATCGGCACAATCGGGTCGATCGGATCGACCGGGATGATCGGCGGAACGATCGGTACATCGGGTCCGTCGCCGCGCGCGTGGAGATCGAGCATCGACCAGGTCTTCGACCCGATGATCGTGTCCCACTCATTGGGCTGCGCCGGGAACGCGACCTGCTGGAACGAATAGGTCGCGGCCCGCGTGTTCTGTCCGAAAATGCCGTCGACGACGAGCGGGCAGCGCGCGATCCGGCTCTGCCCCGTCACGGCGCGCCGCGTATCGACACGGTTGAGCAAGCTTTGCGCGTCGGAGACCGCAGGCCCGCGCGATCCCATGCGGATCATCGGTCGCGGCGGCGCTGGCATGAACACCGTCTCGCCGGCCTCCGCGATGCGCAGCAGATAGGTTTCGGGCGCGACCAGCCCGTCGGGGCCGAGCAGGCGGCGGCCGATCGCCCAGCCGCCCGGCTCGTCCGCGACCTCGACGAAGCACCCCGGCATTCGGTGTTCGGTGAGCATCCCGCGCCGCGCGAGCGCCTGTGGCAATTCGAGTCCCGGATCTTGCACGTGCATGATCCGGCTCGCGCCCGAGATCCCGCGCCGCACCATCAGATCGCCCTGGCGCGGTGTGTCGCGCAGGGGCTGCCCCGGCCAGCCGATCACCGTCGAACCCGGATCGTCCGGATCGAGCGCGAGCTTGAGCAGCTGCGCCGCCGATCCGGCGAGCAGCGACAAATCGAGCGGGGCGGGAAGGACGCTGGCCATCACGAATTCCTCGTCGGGAGTGGAGGGTTGCGCGGCATCGGTCAGACCGGCACGGTAAAGCCGGCGCGCGGAGGGGGCCGCCGCTCGCGGACCGGCGGGGCACCCGCCGCGATATAGGCGATCCCGTCGAGCACCGCCTCGAGGAAGCACGTGCTGCCAAAGCACGCGCCGTGCTCGACCTTGGCAAAGCCGTGGCGGAAGTGCGGCTTCTTGAGATCGGGGCAGCGCGCGCTGAACGCGGGGACGGTGCCGTCGCCTTCCTTGGGGCGGCCCTGGGGGTCAAGGCTGGTATCGGTCGTCAGCCCGGTCGCAAAGAGCACGCCTGTCACGGGGTGATAGCGCTGCTCGATCGATTTGTGGAATATTTTGGCCTCGCTGAAGCGCGCCTGGAGCGAAATCCCCGCCGCATCGAGCGCGAGCGACGGTTCGATGAGGCCACCGGGCATGCCATAGAGATCGAACAGCGATTCAGGCCGTCCCTGCGCGAACGGCCACCATCCGCGCCCGCCCGCGTCCGACGGCAACAGCTCGTTCGGCCCGGCAAGCACTGCCATCAGCCGGTTGTAGAAAATCGGGCTTGGCCCGAAGCGCCGGTCGCTAAACAAGGCCTGGAACAGCATCGTCTGAGCGAACTTGCGAATCCCTTCGGCGTCCTCGTCGGGGGTTGCGAACTGGTCCGCCGATTCGAGCGCACCGCCTGCGATCGCGATCATTGCCTCGCCGAGCGGGCCGTCGATCGCCTTGTTGAAGCCGGTGCGGAAGCGCCGCGCCGCGACGACCGCGCCGGTCGCAGGCTGGACGGTGTGGATCACGCCCTTCACGCGCCGCGTGAACCGGTCGCCGAGCGCGGCCAGCGCCGCGCGTGCGACGAGCCCGCCCATCGAATGCGTCACGATAATCACTCGCTGCGATCCGCGTTCGCTTTCGAGCACGCGGTCGATGAAGGCGTCGAGCGCGCTGACGTGGCGCGCGTTCCCCTGCCGCCAGTCGTATCCCATCACCCACACTGGGCAACGCAGCTGCGGGACGCCGGGAATGACGATCGGCGGCGGCGTGTTGAACGCCTGTTCGATCGCGACGAACAATGTCCGGTAAAACCCTTGCGCCACCTGATCCCAGCCGCGCCGGTGTTCGTCGGCATCGGCGCTGTCGGCAAGGATCGTCGCGGGCGCGAACATCGACATGCTGCGCAATTTGGTCGCGGCATCGACGTTGAACCATTCGAACATTTCGCTATTGCTGTCGGGGTCCCAGCGCGGCAGCCCGCTGCCGTCGGGAAAGCGCAGCCGCGTCCCCATGACGCCTGGCAGCACGATCACCGGGATGACGCCGCTCGCCATGATCGGGATGATGTTCGGCGGATCGATGCGTGGCGGGATTTTGGGCGGAATGACCGGGCCATGGCCGCGCGCGTGGAGTTCGAGCATCGCCCAGGTCTTGCGGCCGACGACGCCGTCCCATTCGTTGGTTTGTCCGGGAAATGCGACGCGCTGGAACGAGACGACTGCGCCGCGCGTGCGCGGCCCGAAGCGCCCGTCGACGGCAAGCGGGCAATTGACGATCCGGCTCGCGCCTTCCGCGCCGCGGCGGGCGTCGATCCGGTTGAGCAAAGTCTGCGCCTCGCCGACGGCGGGGCCGCTCGATCCGTTGCGGATCGTCCGCCGCACCGGCGGTGGCGGCGACTCGCCGGCCTCGCCCGCGCGCAGCACGAAGGTTTCGGCCGAGACGAGTCCGTTGGGGCCGGTCACACGCCGCCCGATTGCCGCCGTCCCGTCGTCGCCCGCAATCCCGACGAAATGCCCTGGCAGCGTATGTTCGGTGAGCATCCCGCGCGCCGAAAGCTGGTGCGCGCTGAGCATCGCCGGATCGGCGATCGTCATCAATCGCGATGCCGTGCCGATGCCCTGCCGCAGCAGCAGATCGCCCGCGCGTAGCATGTCGGTCAGCGGGCGCCCCGGCCAGCCGATCACCGCCATCGACGGGTCAGCGGGATCGAGTGCGCGCTGCAACGCCGCAACCGGATCGGCGAGCGCAGTCGCGGCCGCCTGGTCGATCAGCCCGGCGAGCGCGGGCGGCACTGGCAGCGTCAGCGGCTCGGCCTCGCCCGCACGGCGCAGCGCGCGCGCGCTCTCGACCGCCGTCGCGATGTTGAGCAGCCCGTAGCCGCGCCGGTCCTCGTCGCCATCGGCGCGGTCGAGCGCCATGAACAATGTCCGCCGCAGCGTGCTGATCCGCTGCGTTCCGGCCGCTTCCATCATCAGCGCGATCGTCCCCGCGACGTGCGGCGCGGCCATGCTCGTCCCGCTCATCCGCACATAGCCCGGATCGCTGCTCGCATCGTCGCGCGATCGAGGCGCGATCACGCGCACGCCGGGTGCACTGAGCAGCGGCTTTCGCCGTCCGTCGCGCGTCGGCCCCGCGCTCGAGAACGGCGGGATGAGTTTGCCCGCATCATGCCCGTCGAAGGCGCCGACGGCGACGGTGCGCATCGCGTTGCAGATGCTGCCGTTGGTTCCCGCCGTCGAGACGAGATCGGCGGGGAATTGCGCCTGGCATGCGGGGCAGGCGGCGTCGCGCTCGATCCACGCGTGCCAGCGCCCGTCGACGACGTCGATGCCTTCGAGCTCGATTGCCCATTCGCCCGCAGGCGCGGTAGTGCGCAGCACCAAATTGACGAGGTTGTCGCCGTTATTGGGGTCGTTGCGGCGGTGATAGAGATGGCCGACGTCGGTCGCGCCCTGGCGCAGCGCCAGATCCTTGCCGATCGCGGCCTGACCGCCGACGCCGCCCGGGCCGGTGACGCGCGCGTCGAGGACGTCGGCCCCCTTGTACCAGATCTCGACCTGCACCGCCTCGCCGTCGGTGCGCGTGCGCTGCACCGGGAGCCGCGCGATGCGCCCTTCACTCAGTCGCCCGGTCATATGCACGCGGCGCGAGAAATAATTGCCCGCGCTCTGCACCACCGCAAGGCCGGGTCGTGCGACGAGCAGCGCGTCGATCGCGCGCTCGACGAGCAATGTCCCGTCGTGCGGCCCCGCGTGGCGCCCGAGGCTCATGTTGATGACGAGCGGCCGGTCGCCCGCAGTGCGCACGGCGAAATCGATTCCTTCGAGGATTTCGATCGAGCTGCCGAGATCGCCGTCGCCGCCACCCGACAGATGAACGAAGATCAGTTCGGCTTCGGGCGCGACGCCCGCCGCCCCGCCTGCACGGCCATTGCCCGCCGCGATCCCCATCACGTGCGTGCCATGCGCCGCGCGCGACGGCGTATAGCCGAGCGTGCCGAACGGATCGGGGCTGGCGAGCGCGCGGTCGATCGCGGCGCGATTGTGGACGCGGCCATAGCCATAAGGCTTGACCGCCGTATTGCGCGGCCGCTGGTCCCAGATCGCCATCAGCCGCGTTTTGCCGTCGGGCTTGCGGAAATCGGGGTGCGCGAAATCGATCGACCAGTCGAGCACGGCGATGACGGTGCCGCGCCCCGTCTCGCTCTGCCCCTCGGGGCGGCGCGTGTCGCTCGCCAGCGGTTCGTCGGCCTCACCGGCCTCGGGTTCGTGGACGGTATGGAGCTCGGCCGAATAGAGGCGCGGTGCTTTCAGACTCGCGATCGCCGGATCGGCGTGAAGCCGGGCGAGCCCGCTGCGCCGCGTCCGCGCGGTCGCGACGCTGCCGAAGCGCGCAACGATTTTGAGGTCGCGCGGCAATATTTTCGCCTTGTCATGGAAGCGGACGACGACCGCCACATCGTCGTCCGCCCGTCCCTCGGCGATCAGTTCGCGTAGAGCCGGATCCATGGCGCAGGGCCTCCTTTGCTTGCGCTCGCCGCGTTCAGCCGGTCGACTTCTGCTTGCCGCCCACCGGCGACGGTGACGAGCCGGGCGAGGGCGTCGGCGCGGGCTCCCAGCGTTCGAGCCGCTGGTTGAGGCGCTTGAGCGTTTCGCCCTGTTCGGCAAGTTGCCCGCTGATCTTCGCAAGCAGTTCGGCCAGCGGGGCCATCGCCGTATTCAGCGACCGCTCGACATCCGCCGGGGTTGCTGAAGGCGGTGGCGGCGACGTGACCGGAGGCGCGACCATCGGTTGCGGCGGTGGCGGCGGAGCCGGAGGCTGCACGTTCCCCGGTGGCGGCGGCGGTGGCGGTGGCACCACCGGCTTCCCATCGGGTCGGCCCACCGCCTCGTCCGCCTCGGCATCGAGCCGCTTCTGGCGGCGCACTTCGGACTGGACGAGCACCGCGCCCATTGGCGTGAAGCCGCCGCTCAGCCCCATCAGCATGCCGGCGCGCAGACCGGCCTTCGGAGCCTTTTGCGCCCGTGAGAGCAGAATGCCGCCCACCAGACCCTGGCTCATGGCACTATTGTCAACCATATCCGGTCTCCCGTTCGACGCCTATTTTTTGTTGTTCGACATCGCGCTGACGATCGCGAGCGTCGCGATCATATTGTCGCCGCCGAACATGCCGCCGCCGCCGCTGCCGCCCGATCCACCCATGCCGCCCGAAAGCAGCAGGATCGGCAGGATCTTCGACATCGAATCGCCGTCGTCGATGACCACGTCTTCGACGCCCGCGACCGTCTTGGTCGTCGTCGTCGCGAGCAGCGGCAGCATCAGCGCGAGCTGGCGCGACTCGTCGAGACCCTTTTTCAGCGCGTCGGTTGCGATCTTGCGATCGGCGACCTCCTTGCGGAATGCGGCGCTGAGCTTGTCCATGTCGGTGCCGATCGTCCGGACCCGTCCGTCAAGCGTCGAGACCGCTTTCGAATTGGTCGCGATGCGCGCGTCGAGCTTTTGGGCAGTCGCCTGCAGCTCGGCCTTGGTCGCAAAACCGCCGGGCGTCGGACGCGGAACCGGGTTCCCGGCCTTGGCGGTCCGCACGCGCGGGGCCGGACGACCGGCACGGCCGCGACGGCGACGCGCTTCGTATGATTCATACGATTCGCCTTCGCCCTCGTTGTAATCGGCATATTCGTAGGTGTCGTAGTTGTCGTAGTTTTCGGCTTCGCCTTCCAGCAGCTCACCGAAGGTCTGGAAATTGTCGTACATCGTCTCACTCCTTCATCGTTACGCTCGGCAAAAACCGCCTCAATGCTCGGTCGGCGTCGGTCGTGCCGCACCTGCCGTCTGTCCCCGGGGCGGGAACAGACGGCTGCGCAGCATCGGATCGGGGCGCATCGCGCCGGGGTGGCCACGGCCACGGCAACTCGGGCAGCCGTCATCCTCGCCCCAGCAGATGCCGCACGCGCCCAGCGCGGCGGCAAGATCGGCGAGCCGTCCCGTCGCTTCGCGGTGCGCGGCATAAAGCCGTCGTCCCTGGTGTTTCATCGCGTCGATCCGGCGCTCGGCCTCGGCGAGCCGCTCGGCCAGCTCGGCGACTTCCTCGCCGAGATCGGCGTGCGCCGGTTCGGCGACGATCGAGCGCGCCTGCATCATCTGTGCGAGCATCGCCATTTGCGGATTGCTCTTCTGGAGGTCGGCCATCAGCTGCGCCGTCAGGAAGGCAGGGTCGGGCCCGCTCGAGTCAGACATAGGCCTGGTCCCATTGCTCGCCGCTTTCCCAGCTTCCCGCGTCGGGCCAGCTTTCCTCCTCGCGATAATCTTCGCCGCTTTCGGCGATCCACACCGTCTCGCCGCCCGGCGCAGGGGACGCGACGGGGATCGGCGGATAAGCATAGGAAGTCGGCGCGGGCGGCGGCGTATTGACCACCACCGGCGGGCGGTTGCCCCAAATCATCGGTTGAAGCGCAAGCAGCGTCAGCAGCGTATCGGTCCGTCCCTCGACGTCGTCGGCGTCGAGACCGAGTGCCTCGCTCGCCTCGACGAATTCGGGCGACAGGCTTTCGCCGTTATTCTCGATCGCCGCCATTTCGTGCGCCGCACGGTTCGACAAGGTTCCGAGCGCGTTGAGCAGCATCGAGGTCGGGATCTGCTGTCCGCCGACCGGCACCGATTGCCGACCGAATTGGCCGAGCGCCCCGCCGAGGACCGATTGCAGCAATTCGGGACGACCGAGCAGCCCCATCAGCGCGTTGGCGCTGCCGCCGCCGCGACCCGCATGCGGCAAGCGCACGCCGCGCATCGCGCCGCCGCCGAGCGAACCGAGCGCGCCCATCGCGCCTGCCGGACCACCACCGCGGATGGTCGATGCGAGGTTCGTCGCCGTCGTAAGTCCGCCGCCGATCGCGCGCGCGGTCGGGTTTTTGGTTTGCGAAAGGATGCTGCCGGCGCCGCCTGCGACGGCGCCGGCCAGCGCCCCCCACGGCCCCAGCGCCGCACCGCCCGCCGCGCCCGAGGCGATCGCCGGGAGCGCATTGACGACCATCGGTGCGGCCTTTTTGGCGAAGTTGCCGACCGCGCCTGCCGCGCTGCGGAAGCCGCGTCCGATATCCCCGAAGAATCCCTCGACGCTCTCGGCGGTTGCTTCGGATCCATAGATCGCCTGCGCGATCCGGTCGAGTTCGGAGACCTCGGCTCCGGCATATTCGGGAGCGAGGCTGGCGCGGAACAGGGGGAAATCACTCTCGGTCATCGTCTTTCTCCGATGTCGTCAAAATGCTGGGTAGTGGTCCGCCTGCGGTGTGCGCCTCAACGAGCGCGGCGAGTCGTTCGAGCGTGTCGAATGCGCCGAGCATCCGCCCGCCGAGTTCGGAAACGGTGCCGCGCAGCCGCGGCGGGCCGTCGCTTCGCGGATCGAGCCAGGTGCGCACGACGAGCGTCGCAGCGCTGGCGAGCGGGGGGCGGATCGGATCCTCGTCATGAGTGTCGCCTCCAGTCATCGGTCCACGATGCGGGTGTCCCTCCCCGAGTCGTGCTACCATTGACCAGCGCGCATCACGCCGCCGTCACGCCGCAATCACGCGATCGTCACAGGTTGAAAAATGTCCGTTATCGATTCGTTGCGAGCGCACTTTCGACGTGATCGAGCGCGGTGCGCAGCTGCGCGCGCGTCGCGATCAGCGCTTCGCGCAGCCTCGAGGGCGTCCGCGGGGCCGCTACGCCGTCATCGCGCAGCCGCGCAGCGAGCGCGCGCGTCTCGGCCATCGGCGTTACGTCTAGCTCGTCGCGCAGAACCTGCGCGCACAGCCGATATTGGCGCAGCGCGAGCGCGCGATTGCCTGAGCGCGCGAGCGCATCGATCAACAAGCGCTGCGCATCTTCGCGCAACGGCTCGGCGGCGCAAACGTCGCGGCCCAGCGCCACCGCTTGCCCCCAATCGCCCTCGCGCGCCGCGAGATCGGCGAGAAGCACCAGCGCGTCGAGCCGCCGACAGCGCCAGCGCTCGCGCGCGAACGCTGCCCATTCCTCGTCGATCCCGGCAAAGAGCGTGCCCCCGGCATCGCCGAGCATCCGTCCCAGCCGCCGACGCCACGCGCGCGGCGTCGCTTCCTGCCGCGCGAACAGCCGGTCGAGACGCCGTTCGAGAAAGACGAGGTCGATGCCGCCCGTGAAGCTCCGGTCGAGCACGCAGCGATCGCCCGCCATCGCGACGATCGCGCAGGGCGCGGGAAGCGCGGCGCGGACGCGGTAGATCGCATTGGCGAGCGCATGGCGCGCCGCCGCATCGGTGCTGGCGGGCCACAAGGCGCTTGCCAGTCGGTCGCGGGACGCGGTATATTTGGGCTGGAGCAAGAGATAGCCGACAATGCCCGTCATCACGCGCGGCACCGCGATCTCGACGCCGTCGATCCGAAGCGAACCTTCCCCCAGCAGGTTTACGCGCACGCGCGGCATCGTCTCCTCTTCTTGCCAAGAATAGAAGCGACCTATTCTTGAAAACGTCTAAGCGTATAGTGATGCCGCTTCCTGGAAGTTCGCTAGGCCAGCAGCGATGTTTTGGCGACTTGCTCTGGGATTGTTGTAAAGCAACGTCAGTTCGTGATGAGCGCCTGCGAACGCACGCGGGGCACGCATTGGATCCTCAGCGGTGAGGGCCAAGAATTCGTCGTTGTGACCGGCGAGGCGAGCGATCGCGTTATCATACTGGGCGAGCCGCGCAGCCGTGGCGTGGCGCGCGCGACCGGTCGGCATGTCTACCATTTCTGGCTGGTTGAGCGCGCGGTTAGCCCAGGAGGCGACAGCTTCGGACGCGCGCGCCCGGTTGAATGCCGCCTCGGCATGAGCAAAGCGCGCCGCCGTGCCAAGCCCCTCCATCAGCGGCGCGATGGCAGGATCCATGCCGTTGAGGAATTGCCGGGTTGCCTCGTTGCGCCGCGCCGCGGCGATCGAGCTGATCGCCTGATTGGCCAGATTGGCGATCGCCTCGACCGGCCCACTAACACCCAAAGTGGCAAGTAACCCACTACCTGCTGTGATCAGCCTCGTCCTGGCGGCATCAGTGTCGGCAGCGGTCTTGCCGGTGGCAACATCAGCAAGGGCGTCGACATATCGCACGATCGCGCGTGCGGATCCGGGCAAGGTTGGCGAGCCAGTACTAGTAAAGGCGAGGTTGCCGACGCCAGGATCGATCTTGGATGGCTTCGCGCGCTCCGGCTGCGCACTTGGCGTGTCGCACGGAACGATTGCCTGTAGGCTTTGATACGCCTCATCGGCCACGGCGGGATAATAGGTTGCAGCGAAAAGCGCCTCTTCAAGGCGGCTATTCGCAGCATTGGCGGCCTCGCGGCAGGCGGTGCTGATCACGACCGGCTCGCCGCTGAGGACATCACGGCGATATTCTTCCCTTTGCGCAGCCGCTAGAGCGCTCGTTTTTGCTGAAGCAGCTCGCCGCAAAGAGCCTGCGAAGGCTTCAGACGACTTCTGCAGCGCCTCGACTTCATCTTCAGCAGTGATGCTGGTGCATGCCGTCAAAGGCAGCGCGAGCAGCAGGATGGCGGCAAAACGTATCACGCAGCTCTCCCCCCCTCTTTTCGACGAGAACTTGAGCTTCAACGATCGAGCATTCCTAGGTCGCCGTCGCTTCGCCCTTCGCTCCCCCTATCGTGCACGTCGAGCCTCATGGCTCATGCCAGATGCTATGACCCAGCATATGTTGCCGAGGTTATACCACTTCTGTGGGTTTCTGGTTCTAAGAATGCATCCATTCTGGCTGTAGATCAGCCTAATTGAGGACGAACGGATTAAAATGAGGCGCCTGATGGGATGTTGACCGCGTGGGGCCGCCCGTCCGTGTGGCGTACAATTCTCCAAACCGGCAGGCTGCTACGCGAACGGTCAATGATGGGCGCTATTGGGCCGCAGGGGAGATCGTTGCTAAGGCTTGAGTCAGAGACGGACATCCGTCAGCTAGATTGACGAATGTCTGCTTCCGAGCACCTTTGTCGCGGCTGCGAACGTCCCAGATGGGGCGCAAACCCGAAAAGCAGGTTGTGGCTGTTATTAGTCAGACGCTTCAGCAATCGAGCCATGTGTAAGCTGCTGTTCGTACCGTCCAGCGAATTCGCGCCCAAGCCCGCGCAATCTAAGACAACATGCGCGCGGGTCGCCCGCACCATCGCCGATCTTGCGGCCAGCGAGGCGGTCCCCGGGTCCATGTCGCCGAAGCGCTCAGCTACCGTCGCCAGGCGCCGCGGAACTGAGCGGATGCCGGCCTTGATCAGGCGCGCGAAATAAGGGAGGTTTCGATCAGCGCCACCGCGGCGCTGACATGGGGGGAAGATCGATGGAATGGATGCTGATGCCGTTGAAGCGCTACGCGGACTTTTCTGGACGTTCGCGGCGCAAGGAATATTGGATGTTCATCCTGTTCGTGGTGCTCGCCTCCTTCGCGCTCAGCCTGGTGCTGACCTTGCTTGGCCTCTCGGCAGATGAGGAAGGCTCCCTGTTCGGGGTGGGAGGCGCGATGCTCATCATCCTGCTGCTGTTCGCTTTGGGCGTGATCATCCCTTCGATTGCGGTGCAGGTCAGGCGCTTCCACGATCAGGACAAATCGGGCTGGTTCGTCCTGCTCAACCTCATTCCCTACCTTGGCGGGATCATTGTGCTCGTCTTCATGTGCCTTGAAGGCACAAGGGGCCCCAACCGCTACGGTGCCGATCCGAAAGGCGGCGGAAGCGAGGAAATCTTCGCCTGAACAAGACGCCGCGGGCGGTTGCGGCCCGCCAGCCGCTTCGCTAGAGGCCGATGCCGACGTTGCCCCCGTGGTGGAATTGGTAGACGCGCTCGACTCAAAATGGCGTTTCGCCTACCCAAACACTCAAAAAACCCAGCAAAACCAGGGGTCTATCGGTAGACAGGCACGCCAAAATCCCTTACACATGTCTTACACATTTTGGGATTTTGCCGTGGCAGTCGAAAGCCACGTATTGATGGATGGAGCGCTTCACGTCTACCGCCGTGAGAATAGCAGATTTTGGCAGTGCTCCACTTACCTGGGCAGCCGCAATCACAGGCAGACGACCAAGGAGGTCAGTCTCGCCGCTGCCAAGGACTTTGCTCGCGATTGGTACATGGAGCGTTGCGTTGAGGATCGCCGACGCCGACGCGGTGGCGCTGCCTTGCTGGACGGCCCTGTCCAGCTTCCTGTCGCCGGCACCGGCACGCCGACGGATGGTCGACGGAGGCGAACGCCCACTGGCCCCAGTTTCGGCGATGCTGCAGATGCCTTCCTAATCGGATTCGAGGTCATCACGCTTGGCGAGCGCAGCGCCGATTATGTGAAACAGAAATCGGATCACGTCCGCGTCCACCTCTTGCCTTTCTTCGGCGGCACCGCCCTGACAGACATCACGGCCGGGAAGGTTCAGGAGTATCGCCTCCATCGCCAGACCTCTCGGCTCGATCCAAAAACCGGCAAGCCAAAGAAGCCAGCTCGCGCGACGCTTCACGGGGAGGTTGTCACACTGCGCCAGGTGTTGAAGACCGCCAATCGCAAAGGCTGGATCGCGGCGCTGCCCGACATGTCGGCACCATATAAGACGTCGGGCAAGGTCGAGCACCGCGCCTGGTTTTCGCCCGAGGAGTATAAGCTACTTTACGAGGCGACGCGCGAGCGGGCGAAGAACCCTCCCAAGGAGCGCTGGCGCGAAGTCTGCGAAACCTTTCACGATTACGTCCTGTTCATGGGCAATACCGGGCTGAGGCCCGACGAGTCCGCGCGCCTGGAGTTGCGCGACGTGAAGATCGTGAAGGATGAATCCACCGGTGAACGAATTCTGGAGATCGAGGTTCGTGGCAAGCGAGGCGTGGGGTTCTGTAAGTCTATGCCGGGTGCGGTCCTGCCCTTCGAGCGCGTCCGCAAGCGCAAGCAGCTAAAGCCGACCAACCGGATATTCGGAAAGACGCCGCGCGAACTCATGAACACTGTGCTCGACGAGCTCAATCTCAAGCTCGACCGGGATGACCATATCCGCACCTGCTACAGCCTGCGCCACACCTACATTTGCCTGCGCCTGCTCGAAGGTGCGGATATCTACCAGGTCGCTAAGAACTGCCGGACCAGTGTCGAGATGATTGAGAAATTCTACGGGCGGCATCTGAAGAACAACATTGACGCGTCGGCGGTCAATATCCGCAAGCCGCGGCCGAAACCAGTTGCTCGGAAGAAGGCCGGGAATCCGGCACCATAGCGCGTGCAGAGCGGTCGTTTGCCGTTGCTTCCGCGGAGGGCTTCGCTATAGGAAAACGCGGCGCGGGCGTGGTGGAATTGGTAGACGCGCTGGATTCAAAATCCAGTTCCGAAAGGAGTGCCGGTTCGACCCCGGCCGCCCGCACCAGCTATTCTCAAATGGTCCGATAGCCAGCTGCACGGCTGGCCGGACCACGTTCGAGTGGCGTGCAGCGGCCGAAGGGTCGCCCGCCGCTCGCGCGAAATGACGGCCACACGGCATAGTCATGCTGGCCAACGGCACCTCATTCGGGGTGCGGCCATCGCCGATATGAACGTCGCGAAGTGCCAGTATCTACGTGATTGATCACGTGCCTTTGCATTATGAAAGCTTAAATCACGGTAGCGGCAGGGCTCGGGCTGCACATGTCTTTCGGCGAGGCGTTGGTCTTCTTCTGCGTCCTTGGACCGGCGCGCGAAATGGTGCGCCTGAAGCCCAAGCCCGAGCTCTACCAGCCTATCAAAACTCTCGGTGACCGGATCAAGGTGCGAAAGCCTTAGGCTAAGAGCCCAATGAGATTTCTTTGCAGGCCGCTGGTGACTGACGTACCCAAGTCCGGGGGAGCCTGTGCGTTGCGCGACGATGATTCTGACGATTTTGAGTTCAGCCTAGCTGGACGGGTGCGCAACCTTGGGTTCGCGCCGTCGCCTCTGAATGCTTTGTTCCCGCTGTTCGAAGCAGTGGCGAATGCCTTCCACGCGATCGAGGCGCGTTGGGACCGGGAAGCAACGAAGCGCGGCAGCATCACCGTGACCGTATTGCGGAGCGATAGCGAGGACGAAAGCCCGCCGGTCATCGGCTTCACAGTTGAGGACAACGGGATTGGCCTGACTCCTGAAAATTGGAAAGCGTTTCGAACGGCGGACACAGCCAGCAAGATCAGCCGCGGCGGCAAGGGCGTCGGTCGGCTTTCTTGGCTGAAGGTCTTCGAAAACACGAGGGTGTCGAGCGGCTTCGAGGAAGACGGCCAGATCCTCTATCGGACTTTTGCCTTCGCGATCGGGGATAGCGATAGCAATCCCGTGCGGGGGCACGAACTGTCGGTGGGCGGTACGGTACCGAAGGTCGGAACCAGGATCCATCTGGAACCCTATGCTCCAGCATATAGCGCGCACTGCCCGCGTAAGACCGATACGATTGCCGCTCAGATCATCGGTCACTTCCTTCGTAATTTCGCCAGCTACGAGGTTCCGGCGTTTGTTCTAATCGATGGCACCGAGCGAATTAGCTTGCTCGATTTCTATAGCGAAAACGTAGAATCCGAGGTGCTGGAGACAATCCAGATATCGCTCGAGCCAGGCGCGGAACCGATCTCGGCCGACATTTATCATATCCTGCTCAACAAAGGTCTACGTCTTCACGAGGGATCCAAGCACTGGAACCTCTATGTCGGTGACGGGCGGGTCGTGCGGGATGAGAAGATCGATAATCAGCTTGGACTGGGCTATATCGGCGAGAATGCCGACAGCGTGTATATCGGCCTCGTCTCCGGTGATTTCCTGAACGGGCATGTCAATCAGGAGCGGACAAATTTCACCTTCTCCGAAGAAGCCTACCGCACCCTACACGCCGCGGCTGTCGCTGCGGCGAAGCAGCGACTGGCGCCTTATATTGAGCTCGTCAGGGTAAAGCAGGCCGAGACCACGCTACGCATTATCCGCGAAAATCCTCAGTTTCTCGCGGTGGCGAGCGACGTCCCGGCATTTGTCGAAGAAAACCTTTCGCTCAATGCAAAATCCGAAGAGGATATTTTCCTCGAACTCGCGCGGCAGCGCCGCCGCAAGCAGCGGGAAACTCGGCGCGAGATCAAAGCTCTGGTCACCGCGACCGGCGAGGATATGGCGGAACGCGTGCAAAAGGTCGCGGGCGCGATCAACATCGACAAGAAGGCATCGCTCGCGGAGTATGTCGTCAAACGGAAAGAGATCCTCGATCTCCTCGACAGCTCACTCGCTTATGCCGATCCTGAGGCACGCAACTATTTGCGGGAAGAGATCGTCCATGACCTGATCATCCCTATCCGATCGGATGGGGAGGCCCTTGAGTATGAGGACCATAATCTCTGGATCCTCGACGACAGGCTCGCTTTCTATTCCTATCTGAAGTCCGACAAGCCCTTCAAAACTTTTCTCGCCGACAGTGACAGCGGTCGCGAGCCGGATATAGCCGTCGTGTTCGATCGGTCATTGGCTTTTGACCGTGAGGGGACGGACGAGCCCATCATCATCGTCGAATTTAAACGACCTGGCCGGACCGCTTATGGTCACGACGACAATCCGATCACCCAGGTGCTGGAGTATGTGAACATCATGCGGAACGGCGGGGCCTTCAAGGATCGGACCGGCCGCGTTCGCAAACCAATTCCTCTTTCCACCCGGTTCATTTGCTTCGTGATCGCTGATTTCACGCCAAAATTGATCGAGATGGTGTCACTGTCGATCGCCCAGAGCCGAAGCGCAGACGGTGAGGGATATTTCGGCTTTTCCCCGATTCACAATGCTGTCGTCGAAGTCCTTCCGTACAACAAGCTACTGCATGACGCTCGCCTGCGGAACGAGGCCTTCTTTTCCAAACTCGGCCTTAATTGAGGATCACGTCTCTTCCTGACGCTTCTGTTGGCGAACGGAATGGTACTTTTCAAGATTTTCGTCCGACAACGGCCAGACGGCTAACGGCCCAAAGGCGCCAAAGGCACGTCGCACCCAGATGACCGCTTAACTGCCACTTGGCTATACGCATGGATGAGTTCTCGACCTAGTCCAATCACCGGCGAATTAGCGTCTTTGCACCACTAGCCTCACGCCGCCCTTTTGTCTCTCGCGGAAAAAGCGAGCGCTCTCCGCAGCGTAGGGATTGGGCAGTTCGTGAACGGTGATGAGGTCCGGATCCCGAACGTGTGCCACGTAGAGGATGCCCCACCGGGCGCCGCCCTTGGCGGACGCTATCGAGGCCGCCGACATGATCTGCGAGCGTTCGAGGTCGACGTAGCCGGGGTCGCCGGTGTGCGCCTTGACCTCGAAATAGACGTCGCCACGGACGCGCGGGATGTGAAAGTCGTAGCCTTCCGTGTCTAGCCCAGGTTCGCGCCCCAGGTAGATGCGGCCCATGGATGACACCCAGTAGTCCTCGGAGAAATTGCGCTGCGTTGCCTTCAGGTAGTGGAAAGCCGCGAGTTCTCCGGCGAAACCCAGGATTTTCCGCTGCTCCTCGCTCATGTATTCTGGATCGCTGTCGCCCGGGCCGGAACGGCTGCGCTTCTTGCGCCCGGGCGAGCCGCCAGTGACAGGCTCCAGGTCGGCGAGCCCGGACCTCTTCTTGAACGCGTTACCGGCCAGCGCGGCGGCGAGCACCGCGGCGACGTCGTCGAAGGGCCTCGGCGCGCCGCCATCCACCATCGTTGTCCCGAACCTGATGGAGCGCTTCGCCTTTAGGTCGGCCTCGGTCCGCTTCTTCTCCTCCTGCTCCTCAAGCGCGAGGTCCTCCTCCCGCATGCCGAGCAGTGCCAGTTCGAGCGTCTCCTCCATCCCCGCTGGCCAGAGGCCTGACCGGCGGAGGACGTCGGGGAGCCGGGCTCCGGCGATAGGGCGGAAGTCGAGCGCACCTGACGCCACGACCTTCCTCACGATCTGGTCGGACGCGAGGTTCCAGTCCGGCATGGCCGCCCTGCCGGGCTTGGACAGCCACGCCCGCACGATTCTCCGGAAGCGTTCGAGTGCCGCGATCAGCGCGGCTCTGTTCTCCTGGCGGACGTCCTCGACGGGCGGCTGGCCAGAATCCGAAAACGTGCCCAGACGCGCGCTCAACTGCTCGTCGATCGCACCGTCGAGTTCGGTCTCCCCCACCTCGTCATACGTCGTCACCCAGGATACGGGCATCGCCAGCCAGTCGAGGCCGGTCTCGGCCACGTAGGCTGCGAGACTGCGGTTCGCGTCGAAGTCCGCCATGTGAGCGTCGCGGATGCGCCGCTCCAGTTCGACCCGGCGCTCGCGCACCCGGTCCTGGAACGAGCGCTTGAGGGTCTCCGCGAAGGATATCGGGCGCCAACGTCCGCCGAGCGCCGACAGCGAGGCGTTGAATTCAGCGAAGCCGATGCCGAGCTCGCGGCGCAGCTGGTTCAAGCTCTCCGCGGTCCGGCAGGCCTCGAGTATGAAGGCCGCGCGATCGGCGCCGATGCCGGCGCCCTGCAGCAGCGCCTGGAGATCGGCGTCGTCGACGGGACGCTGGGCGCGGTCGAGCAGGCGCTCAGCCAGTTCCGCGCCGACCAGCGCGTGGGCGGCTGGCACGAGATACTCGAGGAGCCTCTCCATGTTCGACCGTAACGACCGGTAGAGTTCGCGGACCCTCGCGACCGGCCGCCCCAGGGCGCGCGCCACCGCTTCGTCGCTGGGGCGCTCGAGCGTTCCGCCGGTTTCGCGCGAGCTCCCCTCCAGCGCAAGGAAGGTGAGGCGGAACGCGTCGGCGAGGTCGGGACGCCCCACTGCCATGGCCAGCGGGCCTGCGAGCCTCGCAAGCAGCAGCCATCCCATGTCCTCGGGCCGGCCCTCGACGATCAGGGTCTCAAGGCCGCCGCCAACCAGTGGCAGGACACCCTGGAGTTCGTCCGGGAGCGGTCCGCTCGCTGCGCCGATCGACACGGCGACGTCGGTCGCGAAGCGGATGCGGACGCGCCTGACGCTGTCGTGGAGTTGCTGACGGGCGCCGGCGGTGTTCCGGCTTGTGAGCGGGGAGTTGACCTCCAGGACAAGCACCGAAAGCTCCGCGAGCCATTCCATGCCGTCGCGCACCAGGGGCTCGAGGGCATCGGTGGGCTGGAATGGCTCGCCGTCCAGAATGACGTGCAGCATCCCGGGCGCGATCTTGGAGAAGTCGCCACCGACCGCGCGCTTGAGGGCGGCCGCCGCCTTGTCGGCCGCCGCCGCCGGGACGTGCAGGACCGGTGCGCCGAGCGCGCCCAGCAGGTGTTCGAGCATGAGCGACGTGCCGTCGGCCAGGTAGATGGTTTCCCGCTCGGCCTCGTCCTTCGAGACCTCTAGGCGCGCGAGGCGCCCCGACCGGTCGACCGCGAGGCCGATCCGCGATGCGAACAGCGCCGGCTTCTCCGGCTCCGCCCACTGCGACCATGCCTCGCGGTATGCCTTGCGGAAGCTGTCGTGCTGGGCCGCGGACAGCTGCTCCCCGAGTATGTCGCCGAGCGACGTTATCCGGCGCGCCGCATTGGCCGGGTCGTTCCACAGCGGCATGCCCAGGTCGTCCGCGAGCGCCGTGCGCACCGGCTCGGAGCCTTCGACGATGTCCCGCACGCTTCGCTCGAGGCGGCGGACGAACCGGGGGAGATCGGATCTGGGTGCGAACCAGCATCGCGATGGCGGCGCTCCCTCGAAGTCGTCGGCGCCTGCGAGCGGGAGCCACGAGGCCAGCCTCAGGAAGGCGGCCATCGGGCTTGCCCAGGTCACGGTGTCGTAGTTGCCGTCCGTCTTGCGAAGGACGGTCTTGAACCATTCCTTCTTCGGCTGGCGGAGCATCGCCAGCACCAGGTGGGCGAACGCGTGGCGGGCGGTGGAACTGAAGTCGTCATAGAACGCCTGCCCCGGCAGGACCCACAGCGTGCCCTGCGTCGAGTAGATCTTCGTCGAATATCGGAAGCCCTCGGTGTAGGGCCGGACACCCAATCGCCACCGCTTGCCGGTTGTGGTCTCGAACGTCTGGACGTCGGCGTCGCCCGTCTGGAACCTCCTCCAGAACCAGGGCGAGTGCTCCTCGTCTGCCATCGGCATGGGCGACAGCCCGTCGCCGACGCCGACGTGGCCCAGGAACTCGACCCACTCCGCGACTGTGCCCTTCGCGGGCTCCGGCCACTCCTCCCATGGAGGCACGAGCCGCTCCGCGAGGTTCCTGACCAGGCGCGACTTGGGGCCGACCTCGGCGCAGTAGTCCGCCAGCCTGTCGCCACTTGTGCCGCGCCAGCCCCGCGCGAAGCGGGCCTTGGCCGCGGGGATCAGCGCCCCAGCGGCGCTCGGCACGGCGAGCCCGGACGACTTCAGCGCCTTCTCCACCTCGGGGACCCGGTTGTCCTTCCAGGCCGAGAACGCCCAGGCCAACGCGGACAGCTGGCGCTTCTGGGTGGGCTTCTCACCCAGCAGCGTGCTTAGTTCAGCGAGGACCTTCACTAGGCTGAACTCGCTCGCGAGCTCGGCGTCGAAGAACGCTTTCGCAACGTCCTGCGGCCACGAGATCGCTGGATCGCAGAAGGTCATGTTCTGCGTTACGCTGGATGGCGGGTAGACGTCGGCATCCGCCATGCGCCGACGACGGCGTCCGGGAGCGTGCGCGACTCCGATGAAGAAGCGTCCCGCCTTGTCCTCGCTGTTGGCCTCGGCGAGGCGCCCGGTGGACGATCTGAAGATGGCCTGGCCCGCGAGCTGCGGCAGCACGGATGGCATCGCGCTCACGTCCGCGTAGAAATCCTCCCAGTCCTGCCGGGAGAACCTGCGCTGACGGTTAAGGTCGGACGCGAGCTTGGGGATCCACGACGCGATGCGCCAGTCTCCCGGGATCAGGGTGGTTCCCAGCGCCCGGCCGAGTTCGTGGAGGTTCTCGAGCCTGCGCGCGCCCATGTTCCGGCGGACGATGGGAACGTCGCAGGTCTTCGATATCCAGACCGCTTTCAGCGAACCGTGCTCGTCGTCCGGCCAGTCGAACGTGTCCGCCGCCGATGCCCAGCGTCCGTCCGTGCCCGCCCGGCGCATGGTCGGCAGGAGAAGCGTGGCGGGTTCCACCCCGGCAGCCTTGAAGGCGTTGGTCGTCCTGCTCCGTTCGGTACGCCAGGCCATCGCGTCGACGGCGGCGTGCGTCAGGTCCGCGGCGCTCGTGTTGGTGGAACCGATCGATGTCGACAGCGCGACGCAGATCTCGGCAGCCACATCGACGAGCATGTCGTTGAGGGGGTTGGCGAGCGAGAGGCCCTTGCGGTCGGGGTCCGGGAAGAACGGGGCGTCCACATAGCCGTGGAACGGTGCCTCCGCCTCCATCGGCAGGAAGGCGTAGTAGAGACCCGATTGCGCGTCGGGGTCCAGCGCGAACGCCACGCTCACGGAGGGCACGCCGTCCCATTCCAGCCACTTCTCGACTTGGAACTGTGCGTCGATCGCTCTCTGTACGGCTCCAATGAACCGGTCGCGGTCCACTGCACGGCGCGCGAACAGGTAGCGGCGACCCTCCGTCGTCACGATGTCCACCGACAGGTCCGCTCTGTCGTCGAGTTCGGGGTGCGGCCTGCGCGTGCGCGAGATGGTCCGCTTGCTGCTGGTTCCGTCAGCCTGGACGGTCTCGATCGTGAGTTTCGCCAGTCGGTCGAGGAAGAGCGCGAGCGGAGCGCGCTCTTCAAACAGCGCCTCGACCTCGAGTGCCATGAGGTCCGCCGCGGCCTCGTCCCTGAGGGGCAGGCGCACCAGCGTCGCGAAGCCGTCGCGGACGAATTGAGTGACCGACCGGCGTTCCGGGCCGATCGGGACGGGGAGCTGCATCTGGTGCGCGATCCCGGCGGCTTCCTCCAGCCGGGGGCTGTCGGAGATCTCCCGGAGGCGACCGAGTTGCGCGGCGGGGTCTGCGAAACGGAAGCAGAACCCGTCGAAGGCCAAGCTCCCGCGGCGATGCCGGCCACGCACCGAGTAGATCTGGGGGTCGTCCGAGATCAGGCCGACGCTGCGGAACCCGAGGCCCTTGTGGCCGATCGAGTTTCCCGGTCGCTTGCTGCTCAGCGCGGGATTGACGATCGCGTCCACGTTCTCGCGACCGAAACCCGAACCGCTGTTGGCGACGTCGATGACACCCGGCCCGCCCGCCGATCTGTCGAGCCGCAGGAGGATCTGCGCACCCTCGTCGTTTCCGGCCCCGTCGTATGCATTCTGGATCAGCTCCCGGAGGATGCGTCCCTCATACAGTGTGGCGACCGTGCGGGTCAGGGCGCGCATGGACTGGTCTCGCTGCGACCCGAGTTCGACCCCGGCGAGCGTCAGGCGCAGTTCGCGGTCCAGGATGGAGCGGATATAGGAATCCGGAGATTCAGACCCGGGACGCCGGTCGGGCGTTGCGCGGACCGGGGCAGCTTCGGTTTCGCCATCCGCCATTTGTCGTCCGCCCCATGCTCCCGGCCTTTGCCGGATGCAGCCGGACCGATTGAATTGACGCAAGGGTTCCCAGCCGGAGCGGCGCCTGTCAACGACTGCATGGCACGCTTCGACCGTGATCGCGGTCGTCCGCCCGGAAGCCGCCTGGCGTCGACCTCAGTCGAGACGAAGGGCTATTCTGCGCCGTAGGTTCGAAAGCGTCCTGAAGGTAGCCAGACAGGCAATTTCCTAAGACGTCCGCTTTGTCGACGATCGGTCTAACAAGCAGCCAGACTGCAACCGGCCCAGTACCCGCCGTAAAACACAAACTGAACGAGCGGCAGGTTTCGGGAAGCGAGCACGGGGCGCTGAATGTCCGCTTATGGGTTCAGGGGGTCGGCGTGAAGCGGACATCCGGCTGAGTGCTATGCGCCAATTGTCGTCGTTAGTGGGCGATTGCGCCGACCCCGGAACCTACCGTTTGTTAACCAGGATGTCGCGGCAAAGGGATGACGATAGTTGCGTCCACCCACGTTAGCTAGCGAACGCCGATGGCCAATAGGACCGTCACTTTCACCGCTTATCTCGCGAAAGCCACTACCCTCTGAGTCTAGACATTGCCGGGCGATCACATTCGGCTATGCATTCCAGGGGGAGACTGGCGAGCGTGTTGCAGGGTGGGCTATTCACAAGAGATTGGCTGACGCAGGGCATTTTTGAGAGCGCCCAATGGCGCGAACTCACCGAGCAATCCGTGGATCGAGCGCGCGAGCAGATCGGCTCGCTGTTATCCTCGCTTACCAAACGCAAGGCTCCTGTCGAAGCGGAGACAGAAGACAAGCTGGTATATCCCGTGCTGCGGGTGCTTGGCTGGGACCATATTTCGGTCCAGCAGCGGATGGACGCGCGCGGACGCAACGATGTGCCAGACGCATTGCTGTTCCCGGATGCGGAAGCCGATGCTGCCGCGGCTGGGCTTGAGCCCTGGCAGCGCTTTCGCCACGGCGCCGCTTTGGTCGAAGCCAAGCGCTGGAACCGTCCGCTGGACCGCGCGGCGCAAGGCGATCAGGGTGTGCCCGCCGCGCAGGTTATGCATTATCTCAGCCGCGCCGACGTCATCACGCAGGGGCAGATGCGCTGGGGCATTCTGACCAACGGCCGGCACTGGCGACTGTATTGGCAAGGCGCGCTTTCCATTGCCGACGATTTTCTGGAAATCGACCTAGGCAAGGTGTTCGACCTTCCCGGCTGCTCGGCGGATCTGCTCGATGCCGATGTGAGTGCCGATCACGCGTTCCGCCTATTCCTGCTGCTCTTTGGTCGCGACGCGTTTCTTCCCGCCCATCAGGGACGGTCGTTCCATGATCAAGCGCTCATCGACGCGCGGCAGTGGGAAGAAAGCGTCGCGCGTGACCTTTCGGACGTAGTGTTCGATCGGGTGTTTCCGCTTCTGGTTCGCGCATTGCCGCAGCATGATCGACAACGACCGGACATGATTGGCGACGCGTATCTGGAGGACGTCCGGTCCGGCGCGCTCGTGTTGCTCTACCGGTTGCTGTTCATCCTCTACGCCGAGGATCGCAATCTGCTGCCTGACGAGCGCGGCCCCTATGCTCGCTACAGCCTAACGCGAATGCGCATGGAGATCGCCGCCTCGCACGAGCATCGGATCGAACCTGCCACGCGCAGCACAGAATTTTGGGGACGGCTGGACACTATCTTCAGTGCGATTGCCGAGGGTGACGATCGGCTCGGCATCCCGCCTTACAATGGCGGCTTGTTCGATCCCGCGAATGCTCCGCTGCTGGCGCGCGTAAGGTTGCCGGACACGGTGACCGGCGAAGTGATTTTCCTACTTTCTCACCGGCCCGCAGCACCGCCGGCCCACCCGCGACCGCGCTATATCAATTACCGCGATCTGTCGGTGCAGCAGCTCGGGTCAATCTACGAATCAATCCTCGAATATGCTGTTGAGGCCGACGACGCCGGCGGCGTGCAACCCCGCGCGGACAATAGCGCGCGGCATCGTTCGGGCTCTTACTACACGCCGGAAGATTTGGTCGGGCTGATCATCGAACGAGCGGTTGGCCCGTTGGTCGACGAGGTGACATCCGAGTTCGCCGACGCCGTCACCGCGGGCTGGAGTGGCGAGGTGCTCGCCGCGCTGGACCCCGCCACCCGTATGCTCAATCTCAAGATCGTCGATCCGGCGATGGGCAGCGGGCATTTCCTCGTAAGCTTGGTCGACTGGCTGTCCGACAAGGTTTTGAAAGCCACCGCCGATGCCGAGATTGAGGCAGGCGACGGCTACACCTCGCCCTTGGTCGGCCGCATCGCGACGCTGCGGGCAGACATCCTCGCACGTGCCACCGAGCATGGCTGGCCTATCGTCGCGGAACAGTTGGATGATCCGCACATCGTTCGCCGTATGGTGCTCAAGCGCTGCATCTATGGCGTCGACCTCAACCCTATGGCGGTCGAACTCGCCAAGGTGGCGCTCTGGCTGCATAGCTTCACCGTCGGCGCGCCTCTGTCGTTCCTCGATCACCATCTGCGCTGCGGCAACAGCGTGCTTGGTGCTTGGGTGCAGCCGACCAAGGAATGGCTAGCCAAGCGCGGCTCGCTGATGGTCAATCGCCATCTGGCCATTATCGACAATGTCGCAGCGACTATGGCCGCGATCGAGACAATCCCCGACAACGACATCACTGAGGTTAAGCAGTCCGAGGCACTCTTCGCCACCGTAGCCGAGGCGAGCGCACCACTGGATGCGCTGCTGGCGTTGGTGCAGGCCGACGCACTGATGGGCGTGTTCGAAGACACGTCGGCGCGTGTGCGTGAGAGCAGCAGCCAGCTTGCCGCGAGCCGCGCCTCCGTGATCGAACAGGAGCGCGCCAAAGAGACTGCGCGCGAAAGCGCGACGGAAGCAACTATCGCCGCCAAGGTGGCTGCCGTCACGCAGCGAATCGATAAGGCCATCGCCCGCGCGATCGAGGTCGAGACGCGGTTCGAACGCGCGCAGGCATTCAAGATGGTGCTCGAGGGCAGTTTCGGCGATCCCGCCGCGATCGCCACCGGCGCCGTCACTATCGCCGACTCGACCGACCGAGCAGAAGCTCTAGCTGGGGTCGCCGACCAGACCAGCCTGCTCCCCGACATCGCGCCCGACCGTAAGCGTCGCTTGCTTGCCGACGCGCTCGTGGGCGAGGCGCGCGGCCTTGCCGGCGAGCACCGCTTCTTCAATTGGGAGATCGCCTTTCCCGGTGTGTGGCACGATCTGGCGTCGCAGGGACGCAGCGGCGGTTTCGATGCCGTCATCGGCAACCCGCCCTATGTGCGGCAGGAGATGATCGGAGCAATCAAACCTGCGCTGGAACGCGCCTACGAAAGCTTCGCCGGCTCCGCCGACCTTTATATTTATTTCTACGAACAGGGCCTGAAGCTTCTGCGGCCCGGCGGGCGCATGTCCTATGTCGTCACGAATAAGTGGGTGAAGGCGGGCTACGGTGAAGGGCTGCGACGGCTGTTCGCCAAAGACGCTTGGGTGGAGTTCATGGCCGATTTCGGCCATGCCCGGCGCTTCTTTCCCGACGCTGACGTGTTCCCCTGCGTCATCACGGTGCGCAAACCTGACGGAAGTGTGGCGCCCGAGACGTTCGACCTCGCTGTCATCCCGCGGGATGACGTGCCACGAACCGGGCTGGCGGAGGCGGTCCAGGCGGCAACGTATGTCTCGCGTCGCGAAACGCTGACTGCGGAACCGTGGACACTGGAACCGCCCGACATCGCCGAGCTCCTGGTCAAAATCCAGGCGAGCGGCACGCCCCTCGTCGATTATGCCGGGGTGAAGCCTTACCGCGGGGTGTTGACCGGCTTCAATGAAGCATTTCTGATAGATACTGCGACCAAGGAGCGGCTGATCGCCGAAGACGGCCGCGCGCGGGAGATCATCAAGCCTTACCTGCGAGGACAAGACATTGATCGCTGGCTGCCGAGTTGGGCGGGGCTGTGGATGATTTTCACGAGGCGAGGGATCGATATTCAGAATTATCCGTCGGTCTTGCGCTATCTAGAAAAACATCGCTCTGGACTTGAGCCGAAACCCATCGATTGGAAACCGACGTTCAAAGATCAAAAATGGTCGGGCCGAAAAGAAGGGTCATACCGATGGTATGAAATCCAAGACAGCGTTGAATATTGGGGACTTCTGGAGCAACCGAAAATTTTGTACACCGACATTACATGGTCTTCTTCGTTCTGTATTGATAGAGACCATAGATTTACTAATAATACCGGCTACTTCCTCCCGACTGCCGATCCTTGGCTTGTCGCCGTTCTCAACGCGCCAGTCGGATGGTGGTATGCGTGGCGCAGGGCTCAGCATGGTAAGGACGAAGCACTTCGCTATTTCGGCAGCTTTGTAGAAGGCTACCCGGTTCCTTCGCCCGGTCCTGCCGAAACACGATCGGTCGACCTTGTAGCTGCTCTGACGGAGCGCACGGCTGTAATTCGCGCCGCTGATGAAGCTCTGGCCGACTGGCTCCGTCAAGAAGTCGGTGTTACAAAGCTGCCCGCCACGCTCACCGCTGCAAGTTGCCTCGAGAGCGACGGATTTATTGCGGCCGTGCGTGCGGCACTGCCAAGGCGCGCTGGGGTCACGCCCGCACGACTGGCACAATTACGCGCGGCCTTCGCCGACACTGCCGAGCCAGCCCGCGCGGCACGTGCCGCGGCGCTCGATGACGAACGCGCGCTTTCCGATATCGTTAATCGCGCCTACGGTCTCACGCCGGAGGATGTCGCACTGATGTGGTGCACCGCCCCGCCCCGAATGCCGCTAGCGTCACAGATGCAGACCAAACCGACCTCAACGGATGCGGCTGCGGACCTGCTCTAGGAAATTTTCCCAAAAATAACTTGCTGCGCCGTCGGCATCGAGCGGTCCGTCGGCCCGCCCCCGCGACATCGCGTTGCCCGCGCCGAACGCCAGGCCCTGCGGCGTTTCCTCGGCGGGTAGCCAGTCGTTCATCGAATTCCGCGTGCTGGTGGCCGTGTCATAGCTCAGGCACAGCGCGTTTCGCCACATGTCGCTGCCGTGCCATATACTGACTTGGCCGACACGCTTGCCGTCGAGGTAAACGCTGGCTGCGAACGAGCGGCTGTCGATCCGCTCGAAGTCGGTATCAATGCGAGGATCGGACGCGTTCAGCTCCGCGAGCTTTTGCTCGAACAACGTCGCAGTCGTGGCGAAACCGCTGCGCAGAAAACGGTCACGATCCAGATCGGTCGGCTTCGCGGCGATCCCGAGTAAATTGGTCGAACGGACCGGGCGGGAAACGGGTTCGGCCGCAGCAGACCTCGGCACTTGGCCACGGGCCCTGGGGGCCGGTGGGCTGTCCTTGTCATCCGCCTTCAGCATGTCGCGTATCGCACCGACAGCATCGTCGAATGCGGTATCGGTATCAGACCAGCTGATAACCGCCTTGCCATCCTTGGGCAGCGCTACGAATTCCGAGAGGGTCTCACCGTTGCCGATGGGAACGCCCTTCCACTGACACGGGCGCAATATGATGGGGATGACCCGCGACGTGCCATCACGCTGGCGCGCGAACGCCCGCAGCATCTCCTGCTCGTAACAATATTCGGAGGCGATGAAATCCGCCGACACCAGCAGGATCACAACGTCAGACGCGGCCAAAGCGGCCTGCACGGCCGGGTCGAGATGCTCGCCGGGGCGAAGCATCCCATCGTGCCACAGATCGATAAGACCCTCGCGCTGCAGCGGCGCGAGATGCCGCACAAGCTGCTCCTTTAACGCGCTGTCGGCGTGTGTGTAGGAAATGAAACCGGTTGTCATGACCGTCGATTTACTGCGCCGGTCACGGACAATGACACGACATTGTCGGGGAGAGGTTTCAAGGGCTGGCCGGTGAGGCGGGTGAACAACTCGGGAGCCATGCCGAGATCGGCAAGCAAACGATGCAGACCAATGCCGTCCCTTTTCAAAAGCCAAGCAACGGCTGAGTTCAATAGCTCGGGCTCCTCGATTGCGATACGCTCGTCGTATCGTTCCGTCTTCGCCTGCCCGGTCTTCACCAGCTGGATGTTGGCAGTGCGATATTGGGCGGCGTCGATAAGCCCAAGATCGAACGCACGTCGAGCAATGGCGCGCACCGAAACCTTCCAGCGCACCTTCATCGCGAACAAGGCGTTCCAGTCGAGCACCCGTCTTGTCCGCGGGAATTCACGTGCGAACGCGCCTCGCGGCATCAGAAACGCTCCAGCGAAGCGGTGCGCCTCTCCTTCGGTCACGCTGTCGCCCGTAATAACGCCCTGATGCATGATGAGATGAGCAGCTTCATGCGCGAGATCGAAGCGTAAGCGTGCACCGGCGGCCTTCGCCGTCGAGCGAACGACGATTGGTCGGCGTCGGGCCATCGACAACGCGTCGATACGGTCGGTGAGATCGTCGAATTGAACCACGACTGCGCCCGCATTCTCCAAAACGCGGGTCATGCTGGTGATTGGGCCATCGAGGCCAAGCCCCCAATGCCGCCGAGCGTCCTCGGCAACGCGCTCGATCGCATCCGGAGCTTCCGGGCGTGCCGATTCGGGGAAATCCACGTCCGGCAATCGCACCTGAGCTTCGAGCCCGTTCACCAGCGCTTCCACGGCCGTGCCCCGCGCCACCGCTTGAGCGACCAACCCCCGTGGAGCGCTCACTAGTCGACGAAAATGGCAGTCCTCCTCACGAACGGGGTTGATCGCCGGAGTAGAAAAGAACGCAGGCGTAACCGTCAGGACCGCGGCCAATGCGTCCCGCATTTCGTCCGTCGGGTCCTTGGCGCCGGTTTCAAGCTGATGAACGAACTGCCGGCTCGTCGCCACCGACCCTCCCAGCTCGTCTAGCGAAAGGCCAGCGAGCAGGCGAGCCAGTCGCAGCTTGTCGCCATGAAACGCCCGTGCACCATCGGCCGGACCGCGGGCCGGTGTGTTGCCCTTCGTTAACACGGTTAAGCTCCGCCAGGGCCGGACCCGGCCTCGCCGTCGCGATAGATCTCATCGTCCCCAATGTCGCCAACGGACGGAGGCGGCAGGTCGCGTCCCTCAGGCCGCTCATCCCCCAGCAACACGATCAGCGGTTCCGCCTCTGCGAGCGGCAATGGCCAAACCGTTTCCGGCTGATCGTTGCGGACAGCAACGAAGCTCGCGCCCAATAGAGCGCCGTCGATATCGGTGGTCACGCCGATGCGGAACAGCATTCCGGCCGTCGGAACCCCAGGCTCTAGATCGAGCAGCAGTTGCTCGAATTGCGTCGCGACAACGATCTTCGCGGTCGGCTCTGCCGGATCGCCTCGCCAGAACCGCATCGGAATCCCGCCAATGCTGAACTGAAAGTGCTTGCTGGGATCAATAACCCCCAACCACTCAAAGCCCGGTGTCCCCGCGGCCCGTTCGATTCGGAAGCAGCCGTAATTGTATGCGCAGACGCCCAGGGTCCAGCTATCGTCACCGATGGAAGGATCGAACCGGTCGACCGCACTGCCGCGCCCCATGGCAAGCAGCTGCGCGACCTTGACGAGCCGTTCCTCGGTTAGTTCCGGATGATAATCCCAAGGTCTCATGCTATCCCCCACCATCACCCAATCGGGCAACACGCGTACTTTGTCAACCGCGTCTTCATCTGTCAACCGCTGAAGGCAACAGCTTTCATCCCGTCGTCCGCAAACGGCTATCAGGAAGAGATTGGCGGGAGGAGAATCCCTCCCGGGTTCCTATCTGTCGCTGACGCAGCGCCGCCGCCAGTTTCGGACGGCTGTGCGGAACGCCGTTCACCTACGGTCGATCCGCCAGCGGTACGCGGAGTTCGCCTCACGTCCGCCCGCGCGGATCGCCGCGCAACCCTGCAGCCATTCGGCTCGAGTAAGCGGGCGCAAGCCCGACAACGGGAACATCAATTGTGTAGCGTACCGGGGGAGGGAGTATTCATAGAGGGCTTGCTGCGCGAACGCGGAAGCTCGATAGTCTAGTTGCTTCGCTGCTCCGCTCGGTAGGCGAAGCCGGGCTTGAGAACCCGCTTGGGCGGGATTCCTGTCTTGGAGCGGCTAGGCAGGAATCTTCATGCAAGCAGCGCGTCGCGAGCGCCACCGGGGCCGTGCTCGCGCTTCCAGAAGGCGGCTTCGGTCTTGAGCCGGTCCATCAGGTAGTCGACAGCGTCAAAGGCGGCGCCGATCGCGCATGCTGATCCTTGCTGTGCTCTGGCAAGCGGCACGGACGCCCGGCCCTGGAGTGGTCGAACCGCGCGCCGGCGACTTCCTGTCATCCTGGACGAAATCAGGAGGGGAAAGTCTTCCCCTGCCGGCCAGCCTAGGTCTGGCCGGACCCCATCTGCGGGGCCGCGCCCCGCAACGCCCCGCTGAGAGTGAGAGGATGGCGGCTGCCGCCGTGACGGGTTTGGAGGTCGAGAGAGAGGCTCCCGACCGGCCCGTCGCGGAGATCCGCGATGCCTCGTTCCTCCTCTTCCCGGTCCGCCAGCCATATGCCCGAGCGCGCCAACCTTTACGATGAAATCACTTCCAACATCATCGCCGAGCTGGAGGCGGGGCGCCTGCCCTGGGTCAAGCCCTGGGCATCGTCGGACGTCTCGGCCCCGCTCGCGATGCCGAAGAACGCCGCCACGGGCCGCAGCTACTCCGGGATCAACGTCCTGATCCTCTGGGGCGCTGTCGTTGCTCGCGGCTTCTCCTGCCAGAGCTGGCTCACGTTCCGCCAGGCGCTCTCGCTCGGCGGCAACGTCCGCAGGGGCGAGCGAGGCACCACCGTCGTCTATGCGGACCGTTTTGTGCCGGACGACGAGAAGCGCCGCGCCCGTGAGACCGGCGAGGATGCCCAGGCGATCCCATTCCTGAAGCGGTTTACAATATTCTCGACCGACCAGTGCGAGGGTCTACCTGAAGACCTCGCTACCGCGCCGCCCCCGGTTCCCGAGGGCCTGATCCTGCCGGAGGTCGAGGCGCTGATCCGGGCGAGCGGCGCCGACCTGCGCCTCGGCGGCGACAAGGCCTTCTATGCGCCAGCCCTCGACTACGTCCAGGTGCCTCGGCCGGATGCCTATTTCGATCCGATCAACTGGCACCGCACCGCGCTTCACGAACTCGGCCACTGGTCGGGCCACGCCACCAGGCTCGGGCGCGATCTCACGGGCAGCTTCGGCTCGAAGAAGTACGCTCAGGAAGAGCTCGTTGCGGAACTCTGCGCAGCGTTCACCTGCGCGACGCTCGGGATCACGCCGACCGTGCGCCACGCCGACTATATCGGTTCCTGGCTTGATGTGCTGCGCGAGGACAATCGTGCGGTGGTGCGCGCCGCCTCGGCAGCCTCAAAGGCGGCCGACTAC
>Ga0136611_10000258_pt1 | contig 33479 bp, 39 predicted proteins | sample AntDrymUQ2232306_2_FD_106645 | JGI IMG/M metagenome (GOLD analysis project Ga0136611, IMG submission 106645) | Polar desert sand microbial communities from Dry Valleys, Antarctica - metaG UQ223 (23.06) | ecosystem: Environmental > Terrestrial > Soil > Desert | place: Antarctica: Dry Valley...
GATGTGAAACCGTCGCGTCGTTCAGGACTGGGTGCACGGTGTCCCCGTTGTCGGCCGGCTTGTCGCCCGGATTGAGGTTCGCCTTCACGGCGCGCGGTCTAGAGCCCGACGACGTCGTCGGGCCGGACGGGCACCCGCGTGAGCTCGCGGCCGGTTGCGGCCCGGAGCGCCGAGACGACTGCCGCCGTCGAAACGACCGTCGGCGGCTCTCCGACTCCCTTGGCGCCGTAGGGGGAGTCGGGCTCCGGATCCTCGACGAGCTCGGTCACGACGGGCGGCATGTCGAGCGTCGTCGGGATCAGGTAGTCGGTGAAGCTGGCGTTCGTAATCAGGCCGTCCTTGGTCTGGATCTCCTCCATCAGCGCGAGCCCCAGCCCCTGGGCCGTCCCGCCCTCGATCTGCCCCTCGACCGCGAGCGGGTTGATCGCCTTGCCCACGTCCTGCGCCGTCCCGATCCAGACGACCCGGGTCAGGCCGAGCTCGACGTCGACCTCGACCACGACCCGCATGGCCGCGACCGCGAATGCGACGTGGGCGCGTTCACCGGTGATCTGTCCCGTCTCCGGGTCGAGCGGGGTCGTGCGGGCATGCCGGTAGATCCGCTCGACGTCGATCTCCACGTCCGGGGCGCGCTCCCGCTCGTCGAGCGCCGCGCGACAGGCGAGCTGCACGGCGCCGGCGGCCATCCACGTCATCCTTGACGCCGAGGCTGACCCTGCCGACGCCACCGTCGCCGTCTCCGGCGCCGCGAGCGTGACCGCGTCCGTGCGGAGCTCCGTTCGCGCGACCTGAAGGATCACGTCGGTGACCCCCTGCCCGACCTCGGCCGCCGCACAATGGATCTCGGCCGAGCCGTCGGTTCGGAGGATCACCCGCGCTCCGGTCGAGTCGTCGAACCCCTCGGAGTAACAGATGTTCTTGAAGCCGACCGCGAAGCCGACTCCGCGCTGAACTCCTTCACCTCTCGTCGTGTTGCCGGCGCCGCCGGGCAGCCGGATCGCCTCGCGCGGCAGCGCCTCGGCCTCGGGGACGGGGAGCGCCGCGGCGCGACGGATCACCTCCGCGACCGGGAGCGAGCCTTCGATCGCCTGACCGGTGGGCAGGACGTCGCCGGGGGCGAGCGCGTTCAAGAGTCGCAACTCGACCGGGTCGATCCCAACCGCTGCGGCGAGCTTGTCCATCTGCGCCTCGCCCGCGAAGCACGTCTGCACCGCCCCGAATCCGCGCATCGCGCCGCACGGAGGGTTGTTCGTGTAGACGCACGTCGACTCGATCAGCGCGTTCGCGACCGCGTAGGGCCCGAGCGCGAACGAGGCGGCATTCGAGGTGACCGCGGTCGAGCTCGAGGCGTAGGCACCGCCGTCGAGCAGGATCCTCATCCGCACGTTGACGAGGCGGCCAGCGCTCGTCGCGCGGTGCTCGCACCAGATCTTCGCGGGGTGCCGGTGGATGTGTCCGACGAACGACTCCTCGCGGTTGTAGACGATCTTGACCGGCCGCTTCGTGTGCAGGGCGAGTAGAGCGCCGTGCACCTGCATCGAGAGATCCTCGCGGCCGCCGAAGGCGCCCCCGACTCCGGCGAGATGGATGCGAACCATCTCCGGCGGCAGATCGAGGCAGGGCGCCACTTGATCGCGGTCGACGTGGAGCCACTGGGTGGCGACGTAGACGTCGACGCCTCCCTCGCCGTCCGGAATCGCGAGCCCGGACTCGGGACCGAGGAACGCCTGATCCTGGATCCCGATCTCGTAGACGCCGGAGACGGCGACGTCACCTTCGGTCTCCGGGTCGCCGTGGCTGATCACCATCGTCCGGACGACGTTCGGACGCGGATCGTCGCGGTAGCCGTGGCTCATCGTCGGCCGGTCGGGGTGGAGCGGCTCCAGCTCGGTCGCTCGCTCCATCTCGGTCACCGGCTCGAGCGGCTCGTAGGTCACGCGGACGGCGTCGGCGGCGCGGCGAGCCTGTTCCGGCTCCTCCGCGGCAACGAGCGCGACTGCCTCGCCGAAGTAGCGGACGCGGTCCGAGGCGAGTACCGGCTGATCCGCGAACTCGAGCCCGTAGGTCTTCTGGCCGGGCACGTCCTCGTGGGTGAGGACGGCGTGCACCCCGGGCATCCCAATCGCCCCCGAGATGTCGATCTCGACGATCCTCGCGTGGGCGTGCGGGCTCCGGACGGTCTTCCCCCAGAGCATCCCAGCGGCATAGAGGTCGCTCGAGTAGGCGAACTCGCCGGTCACCTTCGGCACCCCGTCGCGGCGGCGGACCGACGAGCCAACGTGGCCAAGCTCGAGCGCCTCGGTCGAGGTGGACGCCGAAGTCGTGCTCATGCGAGGTGACACACTTCTGGCACACGGGCGAAGCAAAGGACAGGTGCGCCGAGCGTTACGCTCTCAGCGGGGAGGAGGAGCGGTGGCCCCCAGGACTCCGCTTCCCGCCGAGTCCCGGCCATGTTCGACGGAGACGTGTCCCTCACGGCCGCGACGCCATCCGAACCGCGTCGAAGATCTTCGCGTAGCCGGTGCAGCGACAGAGGTTTCCCGAGAGCGCTTCGCGCATCTCGTCCTCCGAGGGACTCGGATTCGCGTCCAGGAGTGCGACGGTCGCGACGACGAGGCCCGGCGTGCAGAACCCGCACTGGACGGCGCCCGCGTCGACGAAGGCACGCTGAACCCGGTGGAGCTCGTCGCCCTGGGCGAGCCCTTCGACGGTCGTCACCTCGTGCCCGTCGGCCTGCGCCGCGAGCACGAGGCAGGCGCAGACGAGGTCTCCGTCGAGGAGCACCGAGCAAGAGCCGCATTCGCCCTGCTCGCAGGCATTTTTCGAGCCAGGGAGGCCGAGCGCGTCCCGCAGGGTCGTCAGCAAACTCTCGCCCGCCCAGACATCCGCTTCGCGCGGCTCGCCGTTGACGGTCAGCCGGATCTTCATGCGAGACACCTGTCGAGCGCCCGCCGCGTGAGCACCCGCAGAGCATGCCGACGGTAGGCCGCTGTTCCTCGGATGTCGTCGATCGGCGAGGCCGCAGCGGCGACGGCATCCGCGAAGCCCGCAAGATCACCGATTGGAGCGGTCAAGAGGCCGGTCACGGGCCCGCTCGATCCGTAGGCCGCCCGCAGCTCCCCACGCTCGCGGTCGGCGACGAGGGCCAGCGAGCACACCGCGATCACCATCGCGTTCCGGGGCCCGACCTTCATGAACGTCTGCGGGGCGCCGCTCGGGTCGAGGCGCACGGCGAGCACGAGCTCGTCCGGCTCGAGCGCGTTCCGCTTGGGCCCGACGAGGAAGTCGACCAGAGCGATCGTGCGGATCCCCCGCACGCTCCCGAGCTCGACCTGCGCTCCCTCGATGAGAAGCGGCGGCAGCGCATCGCCGGCCGGCGAGGCCGTGCCGAGATTGCCGCCGATCGTGCCGCGCGAGCGGATCTGCGGCGAGCCGACCGTTCGGGCGGCCTCCGCGAGCGCGGGGAGCTGCTCTGCCAGCTCCGGCTGCATCGCCTCCGCGTAGGTCAGGCCCGAGCCGAGCCGCAGCGTGCCGTTCTCGCGCGACCAGCCTCGCAGCTCCGGCACCTCGTTCAGGTTGATGATCGTGTCGGGTCGCGCGCGGTCGAAATTCAGCTCGACGAGCAGGTCTGTGCCGCCCGCGATCGGCCGTGCTCCCGGTCGCTCGGCCTTGAGCCGCAGGGCCTCGTCGAGCGAGCGGGGAGTGACGACGTCCACAGCCCGGAAGAGTACGGTACGCCAGCATGAAATCCCTGCTCGCGAAGGCTCACGTGGTGACGATGAACGATGCCGGAACAGAGCTGCCCGACGGCTGGCTGCTGCTCGAGGACGGGGTCATCGCAGCGGTCGGCACGGGTGCCGAGCCCGAGGCGGACGAGCGGATCGACCTCGCGGGCGCCGTCGCAACCCCTGCGCTCGTGAACACCCACCACCACCTCTACCAGACGCTCACGCGGGCGCGCGCGCCGCAGGGAACGCTCTTCGAATGGCTCGTCGAGCTCTATCCGACCTGGACGAAGATCGACGCCGAAGCCGAGTACGCGGCCGCGCGCACCGGGCTGGCCGAGCTCGCCCTCTCGGGCTGCGGCACGGTCTTCGACCACCACTACGTCTTCCCACACGGCGAGCAGGGCCTGATCGAGGCCGAGATCCAGGCGGCTCAGGAGCTCGGCGTCCGCATCGTTGCCTCCCGCGGCTCGATGGACCTCGGCGAGTCGGATGGCGGCCTACCGCCCGACTCGGTCGTCGAGAAACTCGACGCGATCCTGGAGGACACCCGCCGGCTCGCTTCCCTCCACGAGTCCGGCCCCGGCGCCCGCGTCCAACTGGCCGTCGCGCCGTGCTCACCGTTTTCGGTCACGCGCGAGCTGATGACCGAGTCCGCGGCGCTCGCGCGTGAGCTCGACCTCCAGCTCCACACGCACCTCGCGGAGACCGTGGAGGAGGAGGAGTTCTGCCGCGCCCGGTTCGGATGCTCGCCGGTCGAGTACCTGGCGCAGCTCGGCTGGCTCGCCGACGACGTCTGGTGTGCCCATTGCGTCCATCTCTCGGCGCCTGAAGTCGATCGCTTCGCGGCGACGGGGACGGGGGTCGCGCACTGCCCGAGCTCCAATCTTCGACTCGGCGCGGGGATCGCCCCCGTGCGGCGGATGCTCGATGCCGGAGTGCGGGTCGGCCTCGGCGTCGACGGCTCCGCCTCGAACGAGCGCGGTGACCTCTTCATGGAGGTGAAGCAGTCGCTGCTCGTCGCGCGGGGGATCGGAGGCCCGACTGCCCTTTCGGCCCGGGAGGCGCTGCGGCTCGGGACGCGAGGCGGTGCGAGCGTCCTGCGGCGTGACGACATCGGTGAGTTGTCGGCCGGAAAGTGTGCCGATGTCGCGGTCTGGCGCACCGACGGCCTCGAGCTGGGTGGGGCAGCCGATCCGGTCGACGGTCTCGTCTTCTCGGGCCCGCACCGGGTCGACCGGCTGTGGGTCGGCGGCGAGCCCGTCGTCGAAGGCGGCGCCCTCACGCGGGCCGACGAGAGCGAGATCGCTCGCCTTCATCGTCTCCAGGCGCGTAGATTCGCCCCATGAGGCCGACGCCGTGACTTCGCTCTCCACCCACGTCCTCGACACCGGAGCCGGCGCACCGGCTCCGGGCGTGCTCGTCGTCCTCTACCGCGGGGACATGTTCATGACCGAGGTCCGCACCGACGACGACGGCCGCGCCCGTCTCGGCGACGATCTCGATCCCGGCACCTACCGGCTCGTCTTCCACCCGCCTTCGCCGTTCTTCAAGCGGGTCGAGCTCGAGGTCGAGCTCGGTCCCGGCCACTTCCACGTCCCGCTCCTCGTCTCCCCCTACGCATGCGCGAGCTACCGCGGCAGCTGAGCGCCGACGAGCTGGCGCCGCTCTTCTCGGGGCGGACGCGGCTCGTCGACGAGCTCACCGGCCGAGAGGATCCGCTCGCCGTGGCGGAGGAGGTCGCGCTCGCGCTCCCGGAGGCCGACCGGTTCGCCGCCCTCGCGGCCCATCCGCGAATCGGCGACCGCTCGCCCGAGCAGCGCGGCGGAGACGCAGAGGTGCTGGCCGAACTGGCACGCCTGAACCGTGAGTACGAGGAGCGGTTCGGCTTCGCCTTCGTCGTTTTCGTGGCCGGACGTCCGCGCGAGGAGCTGCTCCCGATCCTGCGCGAGCGGCTCGAGCGGAGCCGCGACGAAGAGCTCGAGACCGGGCTGCGCGAGCTCTGCGCGATCGCGCGAGCCCGCTGGGACCAGCAGTGATCGACACGGACTACCTCAGAGACGTCTTCGACCTCGTCTTCCGGCTCCTCCATGTGGTCGCCGGGATCGCCTGGATCGGCGCCTCGTTCTACTTCATCCGGCTCGACCTCGGGCTTGCCGCGCCAAAGGAACCGAAGGAGGGCGTCGTCGGCGAGTACTGGGGCGTGCACGGCGGCGGCTTCTACCACTCGCAGAAGTACGCGCTCGCGCCGCCGCGGCTGCCCGAGCACCTGCACTGGTTCAAGTGGGAGGCCTACACGACGTGGATCACGGGGTTCGCGCTCCTCGTCGTCCTCTACTGGACGGACGCCGAGACACGGCTGATCGACCCGTCGGTCGCCGATCTGGCGCCGTGGCAGGCCGTGGCGATCTCGGCGGCGGGGCTCGCGCTCGCCTGGAAGCTGTACGACATCGCCTGCCGGGTCTTGAAGAGCGATCGGATGGTCGCGGCGTTCGTCGGATTCCTCGTGATCGCGTCGGCCTGGGGCGCGAGCGAGCTGTTCGCGCCCCGTGCGGCGTACCTCCAGGTCGGCGCGATGCTCGGGACGATCATGGCGGCGAACGTCTCCTCGACAATCATCCCGGCGCACTGGGAGCTGATCCGCGCCAAGCAGGAAGGTCGCGAACCCGACCCGACGCCGGGCCTCCGGGCGAAGCAGCGCTCCGTGCACAACAACTACCTGACCCTGCCGGTGGTGTTCACGATGCTCGCCGGACACTTCGCGATCGCGTTCGGCGCCGGCCAGGCGTGGCTCGTACTCCTGGCGATCTTCGTCCTCGTGGCCGCGATCCGGCACTTCTTCAACCTCTACCACCGCGGCAAGCGAGCCTGGTGGATCCTCGTCGCGGTTGGGATCGGAGCGGTCGCGCTCGTCTTCGTGCTCGCACCGGACGACACGAACACAGTTACGCGCGACGTTACCGATGCGGAGGCGCAGGCCGTCGTGACCGAGCGCTGCACCGAGTGCCACTCGGGCGTCTCCGCGCCCGCCGGCGTCCGCCTCGAATCGCTGGAGGGGATGCGTATGAATGTCTCCTCGATCGAGCGTCAGGTCGACTCGAAAGCGATGCCGCCGGGCAACGCAACCCAGATGACCGACGACGAACGCGAGCTCCTCGTCGCGTGGGCAGCGGCGGCCGGGTAGGTTCTCGCCGTGCTCGAGATCACCGCTGCCGGAATGCGCTTCCTCGCCCGCTGGGAAGACGAGCTCGCCCCCAAGACCGTCGCGGCCTTCAAGGCGATGCTGCCGCTGGACGACCGGATCATCCACTGCCGCTGGAGCGGCGAGTCGAACTGGATCCCCTGGGGGGATCGTGACCTCGGGATCGGCCCCGAGAACGCGACGAGCTACCCGCACCCCGGGGAGCTCGCGCTCTATCCCGGAGGCGAGAGCGAGACCGAGCTCCTGTTCCCGTACGGCTACTGCTCCTTCGCGAGCAAGGCGGGGCACCTGTGGGCGAACCACTTCGCGACCCTCGTCGAAGGCCAGGAGCAGCTGAGGGAGCTGGGCCGGCTGACCCTCTGGGAGGGCGCCCAGCAGATCTCCTTCCGCGAACTCGCCTAGCCGCCGGCGAGGCGGCGAAGAGCTCCCGTGAGCGCTTCGAGTGCGAGCGCGATGTCCTCGGACGAGCTGAGCTCGGCCGGGTTGTGGCTGACCCCGCCGTTCAGGCTGCGGACGAAGAGCATTCCCGCTGGAACACCAGCGCTCGCGAGGATGCCCGCGTCATGGCCGGCGCCCGAGGGCAGCTCCAGAGCCGGAAGTCCGAGAGTCTCGATCTCCGCCCGGAGTGCGGCGCGGAGCTCCTCGGACATGGGTGCTGGCTCGGTCCTGATCGGCTCCTCGATCTCGAGCGCCGCGGCGAGCAGGTCGAGCCGCTCCGCATCGGGCGCGCGCGCGTCCACGGAGACGACGACGCGGCCCGGAATCACGTTCGTCCCTCCGGGCTCGACCGTGACCTGGCCGACGGTGGCGACCGCGCCTTCAATCCCGTGGGCCGCGTCGCGTGCGTGGAGGACGAACTCAGCGGCCTCGACGAGTGCGTCCTCACGGACGTCCATCGGTGTCGTCCCCGCATGGCCCGGTGTCCCCGTGAACGTCCGGCGCCCGCGGACGTAGCCGACGATCGCGGTGACGACCCCGAGCGGCGCATCCGCGCGGAGAAGCGTCGGCCCCTGTTCGATGTGGAGCTCGACATACGCGTCCGGGAGCGCGACGCAGCCCTTGCTCCCGGCGCAGCCGCGCTCCTCGTCCCGGAAGACGACGACGCCCAGGCCGGGCGCCCGGAGCCGCTCCACCGCCTCGAGCCCGGCCACGACCCCCAGAGTCCCGTCGAAGCGGCCCGCACCGGGAACCGTGTCGAGATGCGAGCCCGTCCACACCTGGCGCGCGCCACCGGGGATTCGCCCGATCAGATTTCCGGCTGCGTCGACCTCCACCTCGAGGTCTGCCTCGCGGAACCACCGCTCCGCCAGTCTGTGCGCCGCGTCCTCCTCGGCCGAATAGCCGATCCGGTCGCCGAGGGCGGCGAGCTCGTCCAGTCGTTCGAGGATCCGCACGGAGCGACCGTACTACGAGGGAGCGCGGAGGCCGGACTGCTCGAGCTCCGCCCGGACGAGCGCGTCGAATCGGCCCGCCTGGAGATCGCCGATCGGATCCTTCGTGTACTGGAGGAGCGTGCCATAGGGAAGCCCGAACGCCGCCCGCGCCGCGAGGAGCTCCCGCCGCTCGGGCGACTCCGGGTCGCGGAGGACTCGCGCCGCCGCCCCCAGTCGGCGCACCTGCGCGATCCGCGGCGGCAACGCCCAGAGCAGGAGGAGCGCCGACGGGAGCGCGAAGAAGAGGATCCCGAGGAGGTTCGCGAGGTCGTGCGCCGCGCCCGCTCCGCCGCGGCCGAGATCCTCGACCTCGCCGCCGCTGCCCTCACCGGCGCCCCTGAGGGCGTCGCCGATGTCGTCGCCCACGACCGGGGTGCCGTCGACCGCGTCGGCCGCGCTGTCGAAGCCGCCGGTCACGGCCTTTCCGGCCGACTCGACCCCGTCGCCGAGGATCGCGAGCTTGTCGACCGCGTCGTGCACCTCGAGCGCGATCTTCGCGAAGAGGAAGAGCCCGAGGATCGTGGCCGCGTCCCGGGCCATCGCGTCGAGGCGCGGCCCGCGCAGCTGAGGATAGAGGCGCATGATGCCCCCTTACCCGCTCTCAGCGGTCCCGCAACGGGCCTAGCGAGAGCCAACCGGCGAGCGGGAAGAGCGCCGCCAGGCCGAACGCCACCTGCCACGAGGTCAGCGACACCGCGGCGGCGAACGCGATCGGGGCTGCGACGCCGACGGCGGAGAGGACGGTCTGCTGAAAGCCGATCGCGGCCCCGCTGCGGCGACCGCCGATCTCGGCGGCGATCGTGAACGAGAGACCGTTCCAGGCCATCGACAGTCCGGTGGTCGCGACGAGGACGGGAACGAGCAGCCAGCCGGGCGCACCCGCGACCAGGGCGACGAGCGCGAGAGCGCCCGTCATCGCCGCCCCGACGATCCGGAGCGGGCGCAGCCGCGAGCCGAGCCGATCCGACCAGCGACCGACCCCGACCCGGAGCACGGCTGCGACTCCCTGTCCGGCGGCGAGCACGCCTGCCGCGGATCCGGCCGACCAGCCACGGTCGTCGACCAGGAAGAGGACGAGGAAGCTCATCGTCGCGATCTGGGCGATCAGATACAGCCCGCTCGCCCCGCAGACGAGCCAGAGCGCCCGGTCACGCAGGTTCGTCTCCACGTCCTCGACCTCGAGGTGCTCCGCAGCCCCCGAGCGAAGCACGACGGCTCCGACCACCGCCCCCGCGAGCACGAAGCCCGCGAGGAAGAGGAAGCCCGCCTTCGAGCCGCCGAGAAGGGGGAGCGCAATCGCTGCGATCCCGCCGCCGACCGGCACGGCGGTCTGGCGGACGCCGAGCGCGAAGCCGCGCTCGTCCGCCGCGAACCAGCGCATCACCGCCCGGCCGCTGCCCGACTGGACGCTGCCGCCCGCCACCCCGGCGAGCGCGAGCAGGAAGACGAGCCAGAGGAAGCTCGGCGCGAACGCGGCGCCGACGAGGAAGGCGGCGCACACCGTCAGCCCGCCCGCGAGCGTCCAGCGCTCGCCCCAGCGATCGGCCGCGAAGCCCCACGGGAGGAGCGCGAACGTGAGCCCGATCCACTCGGCCGCGAGGACGACCCCGATCTGCGTCAGGGAGAGGTCGTACCGGTCGCGCAGCGCCGGGGCGAGCACCGCGACCGCGAACGAGATCGTCGAGAAGCTCGCCTGCGCAGTGGTTCCCGCCGCGAGGACGGCCCAGCGATAGCGGTCGGGGGCTACAGGCCGAACGGGTTGATCGGCCGGGCGCCGGTGTTCACGATCACGCTCTTCGTCTCGAGGTACAGCTCGAGCGCATCGATCCCGAGCTCGCGGCCGAAGCCGGATTGCTTGTAGCCGCCGAACGGGATCCCGGGGAAGGCCGTGTACGGCATGTTGATCCCGACCGTGCCCGACTTGATCCGGCTCGCGATCCGGTGCCCGCGCGCGGGGTCGCCCGTCCAGACCGTGGCCATCAACCCGTACTTGACGTCGTTCGCGATCCGGATCGCGTCCTTCTCGTCCGCGAACGGGATCAGCGTCACGACCGGGCCGAAGACCTCCTCCTGCGCGATCGTCATCCCGTTCTCGACGCCCGCGATCACGGTCGGCGGGTAGAACGCGCCCGTCTCCCCCGGCTCACCGCCGGTGAGCACCTCTGCGCCCTCCGCACGGGCGCCCTCGACGAACGCGTGCACCTTCTCCCGGTGCCCGGTCGAGATCAGCGAGCCCATCTGCGTCTCCAGGTCGAGCGGATCGCCGGTCTTCACCGTCTGCGCCTTGGCCGCGAACTCGGTGGCGACGTCGTCGTAGATCGACTGCTCGACGAGCACGCGCGAGCGGGCCTCGCAGCTCTGGCCGGCGGAGTAGTAGATCGACCAGACCGCGCTCGGGATCGCGGAGGCGAGGTCGGCGTCCGCGAAGATCAGGTTCGGGCTCTTGCCGCCGAGCTCGAGCGTCAGGCGCTTGATCGGATCGGAGCAGAGGCGCATGATCTCGCCGCCGGTCTTCGTCGAGCCCGTGAACGCGACCTTGTCGGTGCCCGGGTGGCGGACGAGGTAGGCGCCGGTCGTAGGCCCGTCGCCGGGGATGACGTTGATCGCGCCGGCCGGGAAGCCGACCTCGGCCGCGAGCTCGGCGAGCCGTAGTGCGGTCGCCGGGGTCTGCGGGTCGGGCTTGAGGACGACCGCGCACCCCGCGGCGAGCGCCGGCGAGAGCTTCCAGGTCGTCATCAGGAGCGGGTAGTTCCAGGGCACGATCTGGGCGGCGACGCCGACCGGCTCCTTCTGGGAGTAGAAGAGGAGGGAGCCGCCGATCGGGTTGGAGCGGCCGGCGATCGTCCCTACCGCGGACGCGAAGAAGCGGAAGTTCTCGACGGCGCCACCGATCTCGGCCTTGACCGAGGAGATCGCCTTGCCGACGTTGCGCGCCTCGAGCTCGGCGAGTTCCTTCCGGTTCTCGTGGATCGCGTCCGCGAGCGCGTGGAGGAGGCGGGAGCGCTCGTTCGCCGAGGTCTTGCCCCAGTCGCCGTCGAGCGCTGCGCGCGCAGCCGCGACGGCGCGATCGACCTCGGCCTCGCCCGCCAGCTGGGCCGTCCCGAAGGCCTCGCCGGTCGCGGGCTCGATGAGATCGCGGGTGTCCGACCCCTCGACGGTCTCGCCGTCGATGAAGAGCCCGAACTCGCGTGCGGTGGCGACGCTCACGGCGCGGACGATACCGCGGCGTCTCCATCCGCCGCCGCCCGAAGCTCGCTCACCCGCACGGGCTCGGTGAGCAGACGCCGGAGCCGGCCGAGATCCCCGTCGACCCAGGCGCGCGCGAGTCTCAGTCCCTCGGTGTAGGTGACGACGTAGGAGCGCCAGGTCGGATCCGTGACGAAGGCGATCGTATGCGCGGCGCGCTTCGGCGGTGCGAGCGCCCAGCGCTCGATGTAGGCCTGCGCCTCCTCGACGGCCAGACCGTCTTCGTGGATCGCGAGCGCGGCGTTTCGGCCCACGAAGCCGAGCGGCTCGCGCGCAGCCCGGATCTCGGCTGCCGCGGCCGGGTCGTACTCGACGCCCGCAGCGGCGAAGATCTTGGTGAACTCCGCTTCCAGCTGAGCGTCGACGAGCAGCTCGCTCCCGAGCTCGGCGATTCCCTCGCTGAGGAGCGCCTGCGGGGTCGGGACGAGCTGGAGCGACTCCTCGAGGTGGCCCTGCCGGTCGAGCAGGAGCTCTTCCTTCGCGGCGTGCTCGGTGTGGTGGCCCGGGTAGCCCTCGTGCGCCGCGAGATGGACGATCTCGGCGCCCGAGAAGGGAAGGTCGGTGTTGACCACGATCCGGCTCCGGTGGCCGCCGAGGTAGTAGTTGAAGGCGGCCCACGGCTCGCCCGAGACGAGCTCGAGCGCGAACTCCTCGTCCGCGGGGAGCGGGACGATCGCCTCTGTTCGCTCGCGCAGCAGTGCCAGGATCGGCGTCATCGTCTCGACGATCCGATCCGCGGGCACAGCGTGCGCAGTCCGCCAGGCCTCGTAGCGCTCGGCCAGCGTGCCCCCGGCCGGGAGCAGCGCGTCCAGCCGAGCATGGGTTTCCGCGAACGCCTCCTCCGGCACGCGGGCCGGTCGAACGCCGTAACAGCCTTCGATCTCGTCCAGGTAGGAGATCTCCTCGCCCGCGAGGACGCCTGCATAGACCCGCACGCCGCGAAGCTGCTCCGCGAGCCAACCCGCTCGACCGGCGTCGAGGCCGGACTGAGGAAGCTCGGCAAGGAGCACGTCCGCGTCCGCAGCGAGATCGGCGGCAGGGCGCAGCGCCTCGCCGTCGACCGCTTCGGCGAGCCCGGGCGGCCCGTAATAGGCGTCGACGAGCCCGTCGACGTGCTTGCCGAGCCGGAGCCCGAGGGTGAGGTAGCGCTCAACGAGACTCATCGCTCGAAGAGGGCCGCCTGGCCCTGGCCGACGCCGACACACATCGTCGCGACGCCGTAGCGGCCACCGCGGCGGCGGAGCTCGTGGAGGAGGGTGACGACGAGCCGGGCGCCACTCATCCCGAGCGGATGGCCGATCGCAATCGCGCCACCGTTCACGTTCACCCGATCCTCGTCCAGGCCGAGCTCGCGGATGACGGCGAGGCTCTGGGAGGCGAACGCCTCGTTCAGCTCCACGAGGTCGAGGTCGGCGACCGAGACCCCGGCCCGATCGAGCAGCTTGCGTACCGCCGGCACCGGCCCGATCCCCATCACCCGCGGGTCGACGCCTGCGACGGCGCTCGCGACGAATGCGCCGAGCGGCTGGATCCCGAGCTCGGTGGCCTTCTCCTCGGAGGCGAGCACGAGCGCGGCGGCGCCGTCGTTCAGCCCGCTCGAATTGCCCGCGGTGACGGTTCCCTCCGCACGGAACGCCGGCCTGAGCGAGCCGAGCTTCTCGAGCGTGGTCTCGGGGCGCGGATGCTCGTCGCGCTCGAGTCCCCCGGCCGGGACGAGCTCGTCGGAGAAGTCGGCCGCGGCCCAGCGCTCCTGCGAGCGGAGCGCGAAGGCGTCCTGGTCGGCCCGCGAGACGTCCCAGTGCTCGGCCACGTTCTCGCCGGTCTCGCCCATCGCCTCGAGCGGGAAGAGCTCCGCGAGCCGCTTGTTGGGAAAGCGCCAGCCGAGCGTCGAGTCGTACAGGGTCCGGTCGCCGCGCGGGAAGGCCGCGTCGGACTTCGCGGTCACGAGCGGCGCTCGGCTCATCGACTCGACGCCGCCGGCGACGAAGAGGTCGCCGTCACCGGCCGCGATTGCGTGACAGGCGCCGACGACAGCCGAGAGCCCCGACGCGCAGAGCCGGTTGACGGTGATCCCCGCGACCGAATCGGGCAGGCCGGCGAGCAACGCGGCCATCCGGGCGACGTTGCGGTTGTCCTCGCCCGCCTGGTTGGCGCAGCCGAGGTAGACGTCCTCGATCTCCGCGAGATCGACACCGGAGCGCTCGACCGCCGCCGAGATCGCGATCGCCGCGAGGTCGTCGGGGCGGACATCCGCGAGCCCTCCTCCGTAGCGCCCGACCGGCGTACGCACCGCCGCGAGCACGACGGCGCGGCCTGTTCTCATAGCGCAAGCTAAGACCCCTAAAGGGGCCGCCCGCGGCCCAAAGGCATCTCCACCAGTCAGCTCCTGATTCACGGCCACTATCCGACGTAGTCGAGCCGGACCGGCTCGGGGAAGGCGCCGATCCCGTCCCCGCGCCGCAACAGCTCCTGGACCGCCTTGCGACCCTCGTCGCCGTAGTCGCACGTCAGCTCGTTCACGTACATCCCGACGAAGCGATCGGCGAGGTCGAGGTCGATCCCGCGGCCGAACTGCATCGCATAGCGCATCGCCTCGTCCCGGTTGTCCAGGCCCGCACGGATCGAGTCGAGCAGCACCGCCGACAGGTCGGGCAGGCGCTCGCCGACGTCGCGGCGCGCGACGTTGACGCCGAGCGGGAGCGGCAGGCCGGTCTCGAGCAGCCACCACTCGCCGAGGTCGAGCGACTTGCGCAGCCCCTCGGCGCCGTAGGTCAGCTGTCCCTCGTGGATCAGGAGCCCGGCCTCGGCTCGGCCCGAGGTGACCTCCTCGATGATCTCGTCGAACGGAAGCTCGCGGAACGCGAAATCACCGAGCGCGAGCTTGAGCGCGAGATAGGCCGTGGTCATCGTCCCCGGAATCACGATCTCGGTCTCGCGGAGCCGGTCGAGGCTCAGCTCCTCCCTGCCGACGACGACGGGGCCGTATCCCGAGCCGATGCTCGCGCCGTGCGGGAGCAGCGCGTAGCGATCCTGGACGAAGGGATAGGCGTGGAGCGAGATCGCGGTCACCTCGAGCCGCCCCTGGAGCGCCCATTCGTTCAAGGTCTGGATGTCCTGGAGCACCTGCTCGAACGCGAAGCCGCGCGTATCGATCGCGCCCGTCGCAATCGCCCAGAACATGAACGCGTCGTCGGGGTCGGGGCTGTGACCGAGCCGGATCTGCATCCGGCCGAGGGTATACCCGCGCGAACGCGTGGCGCGGCGCGACCGGGCCGACCGGGAGACCTAGACTTGATCCATGGCCCAGACCGACCTCAGCGAGTCGATCCAGGACTACCTCAAGCAGATCTACAAGCTCGGCAGCGAGAGCGAGCGGGTCTCGACGAGTGCCCTTGCCCGGCGCCAGGGGGTGGCGGATGCCTCCGCGAGCGCGATGGTCAAGAAACTGGCCGCGCTGGGGCTCGCCGAGCACGCCCCCTACCACGGCGTCCAGCTCACGCACGCGGGCGAGTTGGTCGCGCTCGAGGTGATCCGCCATCACCGCCTGCTCGAGCTCTACCTCGCGGAGACGCTCGGGATCGGGGTCGACGACGTCCACGACGAGGCCGACCGGCTCGAGCACGTTCTCTCCGAGGAGCTCGAGGCCCGGATCGACAAGGCTCTCGGCTTCCCCACGCACGATCCGCACGGAGATCCGATTCCGAATGCCCAGCTCGAATGGCCGGCCGACCCGGAGGGCCGATGAGCGAGACGCCTGAAGAGCTCTATGCCCGGGCGCGCGCCACCGGGCTCGTCCGGCCGCCGATCGAGGAGTGGGACACCTTTCCATTCGAAGGAGAGCTTCGCGTCCGTGAGTTGCAGCCGCCCGTCGAGCGCGAGAAGCCGAGGCACGGCGAGGGCGGCGTCGGCTGCTGGCGCTGCGAGAACGGCGACGAGGGCGCGATCTGGAGCGACGAGCGCTGGCTCCTCGCCTCGCTCACCGAGCCATCGGGGCTGCCGGTCGTCGTCCTCCTCCAGCCCCGTGACCATCACGACCTCCACGACCTGCCGCCCGATCTCGCCGCGGAGCTCGGCCCGCTGATCCAGCGCGTCGAGGCAGCCGTTCGGAGCGTGGGCGAGATCGGCCGCGTCCACGTCTGCCGCTGGGGGGACGGGAGCGAGCACCTCCACTTCTGGTTCATGGCCCGCCCGGCACGGCTCCCTCAGACGATCGGGAGCTTCGCGGCGATCTGGGACGACATCCTCCCCCCGCTCCCCGAGGCGACGTGGCGCGCGAACCTCGCCGCCGTCGCTGCCGCGCTGGGTTAGCGGCGGCCGAAGAAGAAGCGTTCGAGCACGGGGAGCACTTCCTTGCGGGTGAAGGGCTTCACGTGCTCCGAGCCGCCATCCTGCTCCAGCACCTGGACGTCGTCCTCGAGCGCCTCGTTCGCCGCCTGGAGCGCGTCGCCGAGCTCGTACCCCTCGAAGAGCCAGTCCTCTCGCCGGGCGGCGTCGCTCGGACGGTGCTGCAGGTTCACCGCGCGGCCGACGGCCCAGATCGCGCCTTCCTTCCGCTCGATCCAGATCGAGATCCGCTCTTCACGGCCGGCGTCGTCGAACCCGTGCAGCTCCCGCTCCGCACAACGCCCTCCAACTGAACTTCGAAGCATGAAGGGAGGATACAATCGCCCGCGATGGCTTTCAGGGATCTCTTCTCGTTCCTCTTCCAGCGCTCGTCCGCCGAGGAGCGCGTAGCCGCCTACGTGATCCGCGAACACGACCGCGGCCGCGATCTCGCTCAGATCCTCGAGGATCGCTACGTACAGAACCGCCTGACGCCGGATCAACGCTCGCGCCTGCTCGACCGGCCCGAGGTGATCAAGGCGCTCGGCGACGACACCGTTGCGGGCGCCCGCAACGGCGACGGCCAGGGCTAGAGCTCCCGGCCCGATCCTGCGTCAGGCGCTCTTCGGGATGAAGCTGATCTTGCCGTTCGTCTCGAGGACGGCCCAGCGCACGTCAGCGATCGAGTCGATCTGCTGGAGCCGGGCCTCGGTCGCGAGCTCCTCGAGCGTGATCCGGTTCCGGTCGAGGTTCCGCTTGATCGCCTTGCCGTCCTCGACCACGATCACGGGCTCGCCGTCGAGGGCCGGACGGATCTTCGGGAAGCGAAACGAGGCGAAGGAGGTGACGACGGTCAGAATCGCGATCGTCCCGCAGACGAGGACGGCTCCCGTGACCGAGAAGTCGTTCTGAGTCACGCCCTGCTGGACGAGATCGCCGATCACGACGAGCATGATCAGGTCGAAGGGCTGGAGCGAAGAGAGCTCGCGCCGGCCGACGACGCGCGTGAGCAGAAGGATGAAGAAGAACGCGATCGCTGCCCGGATGACGAGGTCTATGGGAACACCGTCACGGTCCGGGCGATGCTCAGGAGCGGCGATTCGCCGTCGTGGAGCTCGACGTTCTGCGGTCGGCGCCCGACGTTCGTCGGATTGACCTGGAAGTGGAGGAAGAAGACGTGCTTCGTCCCGGCCGGCACCCGCCCGAGGTCGAACGCGAGCTTCCCGTTTCGGTTCGCCTCCCCGACCGGTGAGGGCTCGACGGTGTTCAGCGTGATCCCCTCCAGCCAGCCGGGGTCGAGGACGAGCGTCGCAGCCTCGATCTCGCGTTCGGCCGTGATCGTAAAGCGGGACATGAAGAAGAGGCCGCTGCGGAGCTTGCGCGGTGAGTAGACCTCGAGCTCGACCCCGTTCGCTGACACGCTGTCCGTCTGCGGCTTCTGCCCGAAGACGTTGAACAGGCCGAGGAGGAGGACGAGCGTGAGCGCGCTCAGGATCGTCCAGCGCACCCAGGGACGGTGCTCCCGCCCTTCGAGGTCGCGATGGCGGCCGAGTGTGAGCTGATCGGGCGCGGAAGCCACGTCGAGCCTTTTCGCGCGCCGGCCCGGCTCTCCTACGTCGAGCCCGCCGCTACACTAGTGCGGCTCCGAGCGCCCGTAGCTCAGGGGATAGAGCGCTGCCCTGCGGAGGCAGAGGTCGCAAGTTCGAATCTTGCCGGGCGCATCACGAGGCGAGCTCGAGCGCCGCTCCCTCCGGAACCTCACGGCGGACGTAGGCGAGCGCCACTACCCGGTCACCGTCTCGAACGGCACTCGTGATCCGGCCGACGACCTTGCCGCCGAGCTCGAGCTCCGTGTCCGGCGCAGGCAGCTCGCCCTCGAACTCGAGCACGCGGAGCCCCCTGTTTGCGTGGCCCCGATAGTGAAGCCGCGCCACCGGCTCCTGGCCCGGGTAGCAGCCTTTCGTGAAGCTGATCGCCCGCTCCTCGAGCCCGGCTTCGGCCGGAAGAATCCGCTCGTCGAGCTCTTTTCCCCACGCGGGCTGGCCGGCCCTGATCCGGAGCAGCTCGAGCTCCTCGGCACTCACGGTTTCGTCCCGAGGGACGTCGAGCACCTCGGCGGCCTGCTCGCCGTACGTGGCGGTAGGGATTCCCTCACCGCCGAAGACGACCTGGCAGCTGTGCTCCTCGAGCTCGATCTCGGCCTTCGCGGCGAACCGGTAGCGCTGGAGCTCCGAGCGGACGCGCTCGCCGAGCTCCGGCTCGGTCAGGAGGAGAAAGTCTTCGTGGCCACGACGGAGCACGACGAGCGGGGCGATCAATCGCGCCTTCGCGGTCAGGAGGAGCGCCTCGCACGCCTCGCCCGGACCGAGGGCGGCAACATCGTTCGAAACCATCCGGTTCAAGTAGGCCTCGGCCTCCTGGCCGGCGACCCGGACGAAGGAGCGGGGGCGTGCAGCGACGCGCATAGGGTTAACTGTAGAGACGGTGTTCCGGTCGAAGGCGGAAATGAAGGTACGCGAGGCGGGGTACGAGCCGGCCAGGCTCCCACCCGGCCAGTACCTGACCGAGAAATGGCCCGTGCTCCACGCAGGCTCCGTACCTCAGACCGAGCTCGCGACCTGGGACTTCCGCGTCTCCGGCGAGGTCGGGAACGAGGTCACGCTCGACTGGAAGCAGTTCACCGACCTTCCCACCGTCGAGGTGACGCAGGACATCCATTGCGTCACGCGCTGGAGCCGGTTCGACGCGACCTTCAAGGGCGTGGCCTGGAGCACCCTGGAGGAGCTCGTCGCCCAGAAGCCGAACGCGCGGTTCGCGATCGCGCACGCCGAGCAGGGATTCACCTCGAACGTCCCGGTCGCCTCGCTCCGGGAGGAGGGAGCCCTGCTCGCCTACGAGGCCGACGGGGAGCCCCTGACAGCCGAGCACGGCTGGCCGCTCCGGCTCGTGATTCCCGGCAAGTACTTCTGGAAGAGCGCCAAGTGGCTGCGCGGGATCGAGCTCTCCGCCACCGACAGGCCCGGCTTCTGGGAGCGCTACGGCTACCACAACGACGCCGATCCGTTCAAGGAGCAGCGCTACGGTTTCTAGGCGGCCGCGGCGAAATCACTCGTTCGGGTGACTACAGCGAAGGCAACAGGCGCCGATATCTGGGCTACCCACCTCCCCCAGTTCTACCCCCTCGAAGACCGCGGCCCCCTCCGCGGTCTTCACTTTTAGAAGACGAAGGGCCGGCGTGAGCCGGCCCTTCGTCGTTCGAGCAGAGCCTTGCCCCGAAGGGCGTGGGCTCCTTACATCATCCCGCCCATGCCGCCCATGTCGGGCATACCGCCACCGACACCGGCCTTCTCGGGCGCCTCGGCGACGATCGCCTCGGTCGTGAGGATGTTCTTCGCGATCGAGGCTGCGTTCTGCAGCGCCGAGCGCGTGACCATCGTGGGATCGATGATCCCGGCCTTGACCAGGTCCTCGACCTCGCCCGTGTCGACGTTCAGGCCCTGGCCCTTGGAGGCCGCACGAACCTGGTTGACGACGACCGAGCCCTCGAGCCCGGCGTTGTAGGCGAGCTGGCGGAGCGGCTCCTCGAGCGAGCGGCGGATGATCTGCGCGCCCGTCTTCTCGTCGCCTTCGAGCTTGTCCAGCTTGATCGCGTCGATCGCGTTGATCAGCGCAACACCGCCACCCGGGACGATGCCCTCCTCGAGGGCCGCCCGAGTCGCCTGCAGCGCGTCCTCGACGCGATGCTTCTTCTCCTTCATCTCCGTCTCGGTCGCAGCGCCCACCTTGACGACGGCGACGCCGCCGGCGAGCTTCGCGAGGCGCTCCTGGAGCTTCTCGCGGTCGAAGTCGGAGTCGGTGTTCTCGACCTCGCCCTTCAGCTGCTTGATCCGGCCCTTGATCGCCTCGGCATCACCCGCGCCGTCGATGATCGTGGTCGAGTCCTTGTCGATCACGACGCGACGTGCCTTGCCGAGCTGGGTGAGCTTCGTGTTCTCGAGCTTGAGGCCCATCTCCTCGGTGATCACCTCGGCGCCGGTGAGGATCGCGATGTCCTCGAGCATGCGCTTGCGGCGGTCACCGAAGCCCGGCGCCTTGACGGCGACGGCGGTGAAGGTGCCACGCAGCTTGTTGACGACGATCGTCGCGAGCGACTCGCCCTCGACGTCCTCCGCCACGATAAGGAGCGGACGGCCGGCCTGGATGACCTGCTCGAGAATCGGCAGGACGTCCTTGACGGCACCGATCTTCTGATTCGCGACCAGGATGAACGGATCGTCGAGCACGGCTTCCATGCGCTCGGCGTCGGTGATCATGTACGGGGAGAGGTAGCCCTTGTCGAACTGCATCCCCTCGGTGAACTCGAGCTCGAGGCCGAAGGTCTGGCCCTCCTCGACGTTCACGACCCCGTCCTTGCCGACCTTCTCGATCGCGTCCGCGATCACGTCGCCGATCTCCCGCTCACGCGAGGAGATGGTGGCGACCCGGGCGATGTCTTCCTTGCCCGAGACGTCGGTCGACTGCTTCTTCAGGTCCTCGACGACTGCGAGAACGGCTTGCTCGATCCCGCGCTTCAACCCCATCGGGTTGGCGCCGGCAGCGACGTTCTTCAGGCCTTCGCGGACGATCGCCTGAGCGAGCACGGTCGCGGTCGTGGTGCCGTCACCGGCGACGTCATTCGTCGCGGTGGCCACCTCGCGGACGAGCTGAGCGCCCTGGTTCTCGAACGGATCCTCGAGCTCGATCTCGCGGGCGATCGTGACCCCGTCGTTCGTGATCGTCGGCGCGCCGAACTTCTTGTCCAGCACGACGTAGCGACCCTTCGGCCCGAGCGTCACCTTGACCGCGTCGGCCAGGACGTTGACGCCACGCTCGAGCGCGCGACGTGCGTCCTCGTTGAACTTGAGCTCCTTGTGAGCCATAGCTTTTGTTCCTCTCTCTCAGTTCCTAGACGGCGGCGCGATCGCCGACGACCTTCGCCAGGACGTCCGACTCGCGCAGGATCAGCACATCATCCATGCCGACCTTGATCTCGGTTCCGCCGTACTTGGAGAAGATGATCTCGTCTCCCTCTTCGACGTCCATCTTGATGTACTCGCCGTCCTCGTCTCGAGGGCCGGGTCCGACTGCAAGGACCTTGCCGCGCTGCGGCTTCTCCTTGGCGGTGTCGGGCAGCACGATGCCGCTGACCGTGGTCATTTCCTCTTCGAGGATCTCCACGATCAGGCGGTCACCCAGAGGCTGCAGATTCATTTGGTGCCTCCTCGTTCTGACTTGTGACCGAACATTGTGACACGCTTGGCACTCTCACCTACCGAGTGCCAGGGTGATGATACCGATTCCGCCGGGCTTCGCAACCGGCTTCAACGGCCAGGTCTGCCCGTTTTGTTACAAACCCCGGAATGGAGCGGGAGTTCTCGGCAGGCGGGGTCCTCGTCCGCCGTCTGCGCGGTCGCTGGTACCTCGCTGCGATCCGGCCGACCGGACGCGGGGAGCGCACGTGGGCGCTGCCGAAGGGCTGGATCGACGCCGGCGAGTCACCGGCGGGGACGGCCGTCCGGGAGGCATTCGAGGAGACCGGCCTCAACGCCCGCCTCGACCGGAAGCTCGGCGACGTCAAGTACGCCTACACCCGGGGAGACGGCACCCGCGTCTTCAAGGTGGTCAGCTTCTTCCTCCTCCGCTATCGGAGCGGCCGGATCGGGGCGATCCCGCCCGGGATGGAGATCGAGGTCGCCGAGGCGCGCTGGCTGCTGCTCGAGGAGGCACCGCGACTCCTCTCCTACGGGGCGAGCGACAGATGGCGAAGAAGGCGCTGGCCGAGCTGGACGAGGGCTGAGAGCTCCGAGCGCAAGAACGCTCTGAGCCGCGAGGCAGCAGCACGCTCGAAGCTCTTATGATGGCCGCGCGGTGGCCACTTTCGCGCTCAACTTCTACTCCCCGCTCGTCGCCGACCAGCTGCGGACGCAACGAAAGACGGCGACCATCCGCCTCGGCGACAAGTCCGGGAAATACAAGAAGGGGATGATCGTCACCGTGCTCGTGGGCGTTCGCTACGGGCAGCGGGAGAAGATCTTCGACGCCGTGATCGACAAGGTCGAGGTGAAGGAGCTCCGCGAGCTCTCCCCGCGCGAGATCGAGCACGACAACCCCGAGATCCGCCGGCCGGACGAGATGGCGCGCTTTCTCGGTCAGCTCTACAACCGCGAGGTCTCGGACACCGAGATCGTGACGGTGATCCGCTTCTCCTCGATCATCGGCAGCATGTTCTAGGCGCAAGACCCCTGAAGGGGGCCGCCCGCGGCCCACGAGCATCACTGCACCAACGTGGATCGTTGCTACTTGCCGGGCTTGCGGATCCGGACGCCGAGCACCTCGGGCGGGCGGATCTCGGCGCCGCACTCCTCGCACTCGACCGCGAACGCGGACGGGAAGGGGGCGGCGCAGGCAGGGCAGCGGTGGCGGGTCTCGCCGCCGCAGTGCGGGCACTCGGCCGGAAGCTCGGTCTCGCCCTCGAGGAAATAGCGCCACACGGAACCGCAGCCGAGGCAAAAGCAGGTGTAGTCGCCGAGCGTCTTGCGCCGCTCCTCCTGGATCCAGTTCCGCCCACCCTTCGAGCGCTGGGGCTTCGCCTTCTCGGCCATACGGTTAACCGTACCGGCCTCGACACGTGCGGCTGATAGAACGACGGCATGGTCGCCAAGCCGAACCCCTGGCTCGTCCTCGTGCTCGTCTGCATCGCGCAGTTCATGGTCATTCTCGACGCAACGATCGTGAACGTGGCCCTCCCCTCGATCCAGCGCGATCTCGACATGTCGCCGTCCGAGCTTCAGTGGGTGGTCAACTCCTACGCCCTGATCTTCGGCGGCTTCCTGCTTCTCGGTGGACGCGCGGGCGACCTGATCGGGCGCAAGCGGCTCTTCCTTGCGGGAATCGTCGTCTTCACGGCCGCCTCCCTGCTGAACGGCCTCGCGACCTCGTCCGAGTTCCTGATCCTCGCGCGCGGGCTCCAGGGCCTCGGCGCAGCTCTGGTCTCGCCCGCCGCCCTCTCGATCGTCACGACGACGTTCGCCGAGGGGAACGAACGGACGAAGGCGATGGGGGTCTGGAGCGCGATCGCGGCGGGCGGCGGCGCCGTCGGCCTCCTCGTCGGCGGAGTCCTGACCGACCTCTTCTCGTGGCCCTGGATCTTCTTCGTCAACCTTCCGGTCGGGATCGCCGCGTTCGTCCTGTCGCTCAAGTACGTGCCGGAGTCGAAGGACGAGGAGTCGCACCGGACGTTCGACGTCGCGGGAGCGGTCACGGTGACCGCCGGTCTGATCGCCCTCGTCTACGGGCTCGTCAAGGCGGAGGAGAAGGGCTGGGTCTCGCTCCACACGGCCGCTTTCGGGGCTCTCTCCCTCGGCCTGTTGACCGCGTTCGTCGTGATCGAGCACCGCTCGGCGGAGCCCCTGATGCGCCTCGGCATCTTCCTCCAGCGCACGATTCGCTCTTCGAATCTCGTGATGCTGCTCGTGGCCTCGGGTCTCTTCGCGATGTTCTACTTCAACTCGCTCTATGTGCAGCGCGTGCTCGGCTACTCGCCGATCGAGGCGGGCGCCGCGTTCGTTCCCTTCACGCTCGGGATCGTGATCGGGGCGGGGCTCTCCCAGTTCCTGATCCGAACGATCGGGCTCCGCTCGGTCGGGATCGCGGGCATGACGCTCGGCGCGATCGGGATGCTGCTCTTCCTCCGACTCGGAGTCGACGGCACGTACGTGGCCGATCTCCTGCCCGGGATCATGCTGATCTCGATCGGAATGGGGATGACCTTCGTCCCGGTCACCCTGATCGCGACGAGCGGGATCGCGTCGGGCGATGCGGGCCTCGCCTCGGGTCTCCTCAACACCTCGCAGCAGATCGGCGGGGCCCTCGGACTCGCAGTCCTCTCGACGCTCGCAACCTCGCAGACGTCCAGCTCGCTCGCCGCCGGGAGCGACGAGGCGGGCGCGCTGGTCGACGGCTTCCACATCGCCTACATCGCCGGTGCCGCCTTCCTCGCCGCAGGCGCGGTGCTGCTCGCGTTGATGCTCAAGCGCTCCGACGTCGAGCAGATCGATGTCGACGAGGCCGCGGTGCTCCCCGCCTAGCGGGACTGCAGAGCGTCGAGCGCGATTCCGAGCGCGATCCCGAGGCGCCGGTCGATCGTTCGCTCGGCGTCGCCGGAGAGGTCGAGGTCGTACGTGTCGCGCAGCCCGAGCCGGCGGTTCAGGTCGCCCAGGTGGCTCCCGGCCTCGGTGTCGATCGTGAAGTGGAAGACGATCGGGATGAAGTCGCCGTACGGAACCGCGTCGATCACGCGGCGGAGGATCGCCATCGGCACCGAGCGCTCCTTCGCGATCGCGAGCTCCTCCTCGTTCGCGTCGAGGATCCGCCACGTCGAGCGGAGGAGGGACTTGCCGAACACCTTCTCCAGGACTCCGACCCGCTCTCCGGCCGGCGTCGTCACGTCGTAGCGGCCGCCAAACTCCATCAGCGCTCGTGCCTTGATCCGGAAGAGCTCCTCCGTCTGGCTCTCGTCCGCGTAGAAGCGGATGTCCTCCTTGATCGCGAGCTTCTTCTGGCGCACGAAGGCGATCGGCTGCGACCCCGCGGAGATGCGGTAGAGGTTCGCCATCGGCCGGATCAGCTGGTCGATCACGAACGTGTCCTGTGTGGCCCAGTCGGACATCCGCCCGCCATCTTACGCGCGTCGTTATCGTTCGGAACATGGCAGTGCGCGAGGCGGAGCCCGTGGGCTCGTTCAGCGAAGTGAAGGAGGCGGGCCTCGATCGCGAGGATCTCCTCGGCATCTATCGCAACCTCCTCGTGACCCGCGCGATCGAGGAGCGCGGCCACATCCTCTACAAGCAGGGCAAGATCCCCGGCTCCTTCTACACCGGGCGCGGGAACGAGGGCGCCGCCGTCGGTGTCGCGAGCGCGATGGGCCCGGACGACGTCGGTACCCCTCTCCACCGCGACATGGGCGTCCACGTCACGCGCGGGGTGGAGCCCTGGCGGATCCTCGCCCAGTACATGGGGCGCGAGGACGGCCCCACACGGGGGCGCGACGGCAACGTGCACATGGCCGACGCGCGCCTCGGGATGATCGCGATGGTCAGCCACTTGCCGGCGATGCTGCCCGTGGCCGTCGGCTGTGCGCTCGCCTTCCGGATCCGCGAGGAGAAGCGCGTCGCGGTCGGCTGGTTCGGCGAGGGCTCCGCCGCGCGAGGCGACGCGCACGAGGCGATGAACCTCGCCGGTGTCCGCCAGCTCCCGGTGGTCTTCGTCTGCGGCAACAACCAGTGGGCCTACTCGACCCCGACCCATCTCGGCTACGCGGTCGAGCACCTCGCCGACCGCGCCGCCGCGTACGGCTTCGAGGGTGTCGTCGTCGACGGCACCGATGTGCTCGCGGTCTATCGGGAGGCCAAGGCCGCAATCGAGAAGGCACGCGAGGGCGGCGGCCCGACTCTGCTCGAGCTGAAGACACTCCGGATGGAGGGCCACGCCGTCCACGACGACGCCTTCTACGTCCCCAAGGAGCTCTTCGAGGAATGGGCCAAGCGCGACCCGATCGAGCGGTTCCGAACCTGGCTGCGCGAGAACGCGGAGCTGACCGACGAGGAGGAGGAGGGGATCTCCGGTCGCGTCAAGAAGCTGCTGAACGACGCGCTCGCGCAGGCCGACGAGTCGCCTCAGCCCGACCCCGCCACGCTCCTCGACGGCGTCTGGGCCACCCCGGAAGACCTCGACACGCCCCACCACAAGTAATGGCAGAGAAGACCTACCTCCAGGCGATCAGCGACGGGCTCCGGCAGGAGCTCCGGCGCGACGAGCGCGTTTTCGTGATCGGTGAGGACGTCGGCGTCTATGGCGGCGCCTTCAAGGTCACGCTCGGCTTCCAGGAGGAGTTCGGGCCGTGGCGGATCATCGATTCGCCGCTCGCCGAGACGGCGATCGTGGGCGCCTGCACGGGCGCCGCGATGATGGGGATGCGCCCGGTGGCCGAGATGCAGTTCGCGGACTTCATCTCCTGCGCCTGGGACCACCTCGTCACGGTCGCCGCGAAGCAGCGCTTCCGCGCCGGCACCCCGGTCCCGATCGTCGTCCGGCTGCCCTCGGGCGGCGGCTTCTCGGGCGGCCCGTTCCATTCGCAGAACCCGGAGAGCTCGTTCGCGCACATCCCGGGGCTCAAGTGCGTCTGCCCGGCGACTCCCGAGGATGCGAAGGGCCTGCTCGTCGCCGCAATCGAGGATCCGAACCCCGTCCTCTTCTTCGAGCACAAGCATCTGTATCGCCGGATCAAGGGGGAGGTGCCGGACGAGCGCTACGTGACGCCGATCGGGAAGGCCCGCACCCACCGGGAGGGCGAGGACATCAGCGTGATCACCTGGGGCGCGATGGTCTACACCGCCGACGAGGCCGCGAAGCAGCTCGAGGAGGCGGACGACGTCTCTGTCGAGGTGATCGACCTCCGCACGGTGATGCCGTGGGACAAGGAGGCCGTGCTCGCGAGCGTCCGCAAGTGCTCCAAGGTGCTCGTCCTCCACGAGGACACGCGCACCGGTGGCTTCGGCGGCGAGATCGCCGCAACGATCGGCGAGGAGGCCTTCGAGGACCTCGACGCACCGATCAAGCGCGTCTGCGCGCCCGACTGTCCCGTCCCGTTCTCGCCGATCCTCGAGAAGGCGTACATCCCCCAGGTTGACGACGTCGTGAAGGGTCTTCGCGAGCTCGCGGCGTACTAGGAGGAATCGTGGCCACAGAAACGCAGACCGAGGTCGTGATGCCCCAGATGGGCGTCTCCGTCGCCGAGGGGACGATCACGAAGTGGCTGAAGGCCGAGGGCGAGCCGATCGCGCGCGACGAGTCGCTGCTCGAGATCTCGACCGACAAGGTCGACACCGAGGTGCCGAGCCCGGGCGAGGGCGTGCTGCTGAAGATCCTGGTGCAGGAAGGCGAGACCGTTGAGGTCGGCGCCATCCTCGCCGTGATCGGCCCGGAGGGCTCCTCGGCCGCCGCTCCGGTCGAGGACCTGCCGCAGCCGGCAACGCAGGCCGCCGCCGACGCCACCGAGGCGGCCGCGAGCGAGACCGCGGAGCCGACCGATCCGACCCCGACTCCGACCCCGGCCGCGAGCGCTCCCGCGTCCACCGCCACTAGTGACACAGCGTCACAAGCTCCTTCTTCCGGCTCCGACAACGGCCGCACCTTCGTCTCGCCGGTCGTCGCCCGGATCGCCTCCGAGCACGGTGTCGATGTGGCTCGGGTGCAGGGAACCGGGAACGGCGGCCGGGTGACGAAGAAGGACATCCTCGCGTTCGTCGAGGGCGGCGGCCAATCCGCTCCGGCAGCGTCAAGTGACGCTACGTCACAAGCTCCTGCCGCCACCGCGCCTCCTTCCGCGCCCGCGGCGCCGGCACCTCCCGCTGCTGCCGCTGCTGGCGCGCCGGCGCCGCCGAAGCCCGCGGAGGCACCCGTCGCCGCCGGCGAGGCCGGGCCGGGCGAGACGTTCGAGCCGATGACCGCGATGCGTCGCGGGATCGCGGAGCACATGCGCCGCTCCCTCGACACCTCTGCTTACGTGACGAGCGCGATCGAGGTCGACATGTCGAAGGTGGTCGCGATCCGCGGCAAGCTGAAGAAGGAGTTCGAGGCCGCGTACGGCGTCAACCCGACCTACCTCGCCTTCATCGCGCGCGCGACCGTCGAGACCCTGCGCGAGTACCCCTGGATCAACGGGGAGATCCGCGGCGACAAGATCGTGACGCGGAACTACGTCCACCTCGGCTTCGCGGTCGAGCTCGCGGACGGCAAGGGCCTGATCGTCCCGGTGATCAAGAACGTCGAGGGGATGAACCTGCTCGGGATCGCGAAGTCGGTCGTCGAGATCGCGCAGCGCGCCCGTGACAAGAAGCTGACTCCGGACGACGTTCAGGGGGGCACCTTCACGATCACGAATCCGGGCGGCTACGGAACCTTCCACGGCACACCGGTGATCAGCCAGCCGCAGGCCGGGATTCTCGGGACGTACGCCGTCGTCAAGCGCCCCTGGGTCGTCCAGGACGATCGCGGCCAGGACGTGCTCGCGATCCGCCCGATCATGAACCTGACCCTCACGTACGACCATCGCCTGGTCGACGGCGCCCTCGCGGGCCGCTTCCTCCGCGATCTGCGCGGCCGGCTCGAGAGCTGGGGCGAGAGCGACTATTAAGCCCGCCCACGTCCTGAACCTGGGGCCCGTGCCCTACGGCGAGGCGTGGGATCTCCAACGCTCGATCGCGGCCGCCGTCACGGAAGGCGAGCTCCCGGACACGATCATCCTGCTCGAGCACCCGCCCACGGTCACGCTCGGCCGGCGGACGGACGAAGGCGAGCTGCACATCCCGGAGGACGCGGACGTCGACGTCGTCGAGACGAACCGCGGTGGCAAGTCGACCTACCACGGCCCCGGCCAGCTCGTCTGCTACCCGATCCTCGACCTGAAACGGCACGGTCAGGACGTCAAGCGCTACTGCCGCGACCTCGAGGAAGCGCTGATCCTGACGCTCGGAGCACTCGGCGTCCCGGGCGAGCGGATCGACGGGCTGACCGGCGTCTGGCTCACCTCGCCGCCGCGCAAGATCGCCTCGATCGGGATCCACATCTCCCGCTGGGTGACGACGCACGGCTACGCGCTCAACGTCGACCTCGACCCGGCTCCGTTCACGCAGTGGATCACTGCGTGCGGGATCGAGGATGCGGCATTCACCACGGTCGCACGCGAGCTCGGCCGCGAGGTCACCGTCGACGAGGTTCGGCCGCATGCGCTCGCCGCGCTCGCAGAGGTCTTCGAACTCGACCTCGAAGCGCTCCCCGCCGACTACTTCGCCGGCTCGGGCACGAGCTCTGCCGGCCTGCTCGCGTCCCGCCACGCGGGGACGACGAGCGGGCTCAGCGTGCACGCGAGGTAGACCGCGCCGAAGACGATGAGCGTCGAGCGGAGCCCGATCAGGGTGATCCCTGCCGCCCCGAGCAGGGCACCGAGCGGCGCCGCAGCCATCACGCCGGCGCTGATCGCCCCGAAGACACGCGCCCGAAGCTGTGGTGGCACCCGCTCGTACTGGATCGTGCCCATGATCGGGTTGATCGGGCCGATCGCGAGGCCGGCGACCGCGTAGAGGACGAGGATCGGGCCGATCCCCGGGATGGCGGCGAGCATGAAGAAGCGCGTCGGGCCGCCGGCCGTGAACCCGGCCACGAGCGTCGGCACCCGCGGCAGCCGATGGCCGAGCCAGGCGAAGAGGAGCGTGCCCGCCACGGCGCCGGCGCCCATGACGCCGCCCATCAGCCCGAGCGCGACGATGCTGCCGAGCACCCGGTCTGCATAGACGGGCATCAGCACGCCGCCCATCGCAGCGTCGAGCATGTTCGTAACCACGACCATTCCGACGATCGCGCGGACGAGCGGGGTGTGCCAGAGGTAGGAGAACCCTTCGCGCAACTCGGCGAGGTAGCGCCCGGGCGGCTGCTCGCTCTCGGGCGCCTCGGGTGCCGGGACGAAGACGCGCATCAGCAGCGCGGAAACCGCGAAGGTCGCGGCATCGACGATCAGCACGTTCGCCGGCCCGAACGCCGCGATCAGGATCCCGGCGAGCGGGGCTCCGAGCATGCTCGCGGCCCGGTGGGCGCCGTCGAAGAGGCTCGTGCCGCGCTCGAGCGTCATCTCCGCCCGCTCGAGCAGGTCGGGGAGGATCGCCTCGCGCGCGGTCTGGCCCGGCGCGTCGAGCAAGGCGCCCGCGAAGACGAGCGCGAGGAGTGCCGCCAGCGGGAGCCCGACCGTGTGGTAGAGGAGCGGCACCGAAAGCACGGAGATCCCGCTCGCGAGGTCGGCGACGATGCTCGCGCGCCGGTACCCCAGCCGGTCGACGATCACGCCGCCGAGCGCCGATGAGATCACGAAGGGGAGCAGCGCGAAGAAGCCGACGAGTCCCGTCTGACCGACGCTGCCGGTCGTCTGGAGCACGAACCAGGGGATCGCGAGCAGAGTGATCCGGTTACCGGCGGTCGAGATCACGTTCGCCGCGAGCAGCGCCGTGAGCGGCGCCCGGTTGCTCACGGCAGATCCACCGGGAAGACGCGCAGGAGCAACCTGGTCGCGCGGGCGTCCTCCGGCGCGTCGCGCCGGCTGCTACGTCCGTAGGGCTCGAGCAGCTCCTCGATCCGAGCGACCACCTCCTCGGCCTCGGCGGGGGTCAGTCGGAGCGTCTTGTTGGCCAGGTGGCTCGCGCGTCGCCACTCCGGCGCGAGCCCGGGCTCCGCCTGCACGAACTCGGCCGTCCAGCGCTCGCCATTCGCGACGAGCTGGCCGCTGAGCGCCGCGCTGGCAGCGAGCTCGGCCGGGCTCGTCGCCGCTGCCGAATCGAAGGAGAAGCCCGTTCCGACCGGCCGCCAGGGCCGCTCGCGTCCGGTGCCGCCGCCGGTCTCCTCGACGATCCCCCACTTCGCGAGCGAGCGGAGGTGGTAGGAGGCGGCCGCTGGGCTGATTCCGACGGCGTCTCCACAGGCGGTCGCGGTGCCGGAACCGACTTCGTGCAATCGCTCCAGGATGGCGAGCCGGGTGGGATGCGCGAGCGCTCGCAGCGCCCGCGGGTCGGTCAGGAGAAGATCGCCCTTGGCCATATCGAAAGAAGTATTGCGAAAGACTTCTTTCGATGCAAATAACTACCGCTGGCGTAGCTCTCGAAGGGCGGCGGCGAGCTCGTCCGCGTCCATCAGCCAGGCGCCGTTCTCGAAGACGGGGAAGACCCCGATCGCGATCCCGTCGCCGGCGAGGTCCTCGAGCGCGGCGGCAAGCCAGTCCTCCAGCCCGATCGCGGTGGGCTCGTAGTCGTCCCAGCCGTCCCGCCGCTCAGCCTCGGCGTGGGTCGGGTGCGGCCAGACAAGGTAGGGCGTTCCGTCCTGATGCCCGACTAGCGCCAGCTTCGTCGCGTGTGCGAGCACCCAGACGACGCCGCTCGACGTCACGTCCTCGAGAAAGCGCTCGTACCGCTCGGCCGGCTCGAGCGAGGAGACCCGCTCGACCTCGGCCGCGCTTAACGTCGAGACTCTGACGCGCTCGTCCATGGTCGGACCGTACCCCGGGAGGCGGGAGCCCCTAACTAGACTGGATCCGATGGAGAGCTCGCTGCCCGTCGCCGAGCGGCCGCGCCGGCCGGAGTGGATGAAAGTCCGCGCCCCGAGCGTGAGCGATCGCTACTTCGATGTCAAGAAGCTGATTCACGGCGCGGGCCTGAACACGATCTGCGAGGAGGCGCGCTGCCCGAACATCGCCGAGTGTTGGGGGCGTGGCACCGCCACCTTCCAGATCCTCGGCGAGACCTGCACGCGCGCCTGCCGCTACTGCTACGTCAACTCGGGCCGGCCGAACGACCCGCCGGATCCGCTGGAGCCGCTCAAGCTCGCGCAGACCGCCTTCCAGATGGGCCTGAAGCACGTCGTCGTCACCTCCGTCGATCGCGACGACGTTCCCGACCGTGGCGCCGGCCATTACGCGGCGACGATCCGGGCGCTGAAGGCGAAGCTTCCGGACTGCTCGGTCGAGGTCCTGACGCCCGACTTCCTCGGCGTCGAGGAGCAGGCGCTCCAGACCGTCCTCGGGGCGCGCCCCGAGGTCTTCAATCACAACATCGAGACCGTTCGCCGCCTCCACCGCGCGATGCGGGGCGGCAAGGCCGATTACGGGAAGGCACTCTGGCTCCTCCGCCGCGCGAAGGAGATCGCCGACTACCCCGTTTTGACGAAGTCCGGGATCATCGTCGGGCTCGGAGAGCGCAACGAGGAGATCGTCGAGACGATGCGCGACCTGCGAGAGCACGGCGTCGACGTGGTCACGATCGGCCAGTACCTGCAGCCTTCCGCCAAGCACGCGCAGATCGACCGCTGGGTGCATCCCGACGAGTTCCGCTGGCTGCGCGAGCAGGGCGAGGCGATCGGCTTCGGCTCGGTGTTCGCCGGCCCGCTCGTCCGCTCGAGCTACCGCGCGGACGAGCAGGTTCACGCTGCCGCCACCGGGCGCGGCGCCGTCGCGTACTAGCTCGTGCAGCTGGAGGCGATCAATCTCGGCCGCCGCGAAACGATCTCACTCGGTCGCCGCCGCGTGGACACGGGGATCGACAAGCGTCCGGTCGAACAGGCGCTGGTCGGCCCTCTCGGCGTCGAGGGTGACGTCGTGGCCAACGCGAAGCACCACGGTGGGCCAGACCAGGCGGTCTACCTCTACGCTCGCGCGGACTACGACTGGTGGGTGGCCGAGCTCGGTCGCCCGCTCGCGCCAGGGACGTTCGGCGAGAACCTGACGATTCCCGAGCTCGATGTGTTGGAGCGGCGGCCGGGGGATCGCTTTCGGATCGGCGCAGTCCTGCTCGAGCTGACCTCTGCCCGAATCCCGTGCTCCGTCTTCGCGCACCGGATGGGCGATCGGCACTGGGTGAAGCGCTTCCGGGACGCCGAGCGTCCGGGCTCCTACGCACGCGTTCTCGAACCGGGGATGCTCGCGGTCGGGGATCCGATCGAGCTGATCCAGCGCGACGACGGCCCGACCCTGCTGGACAGCTTTCGGCTCTACTACGACCGAGCTGCGCCCGCGCCGACGATCGAGCGTGTTCTGACCGCGCCCGTCCGCTCGACGTCTAGCCCGGAACGACGAAAGGGACAAACGAAGGGCCGCCCGGAGGCGGCCCTTCGCGCTTGGACTGGAGCGTCGGCTCAGCCGTCGCCGACTCCGAGACCCTGGGAGATCCCGAAGATGGTGTCCGGGGTCGTCTGACGCAGGAGCGGGTTCGTGCTCGGTCCCGCCTGCCCGAGGTTCGGGAAGCGACCGTCCGCCCAGATCTGGACGAACTGGTTGAACCCGAGTAGCTCGCTCGAGTTGTAGTCGCCGAAGTTCGGCCGTGCGTCCGCACGGGCAAACCACGAGGTGGCGACATCCGACTCGGTCTTGTTGTGCCCGAACGTGGCGCCCTGGCTCTTCGAGACCGCTGCCCAGGTCTCGTTGAGGACGTTCGTCGGGTCGTTCCGCCGGTCGATCCAACCGACGTAGACGTCTCCGTGCTTGTTGGCCTGGACGCTCGGGAACACGTGGATCGTGTTCGTCGCGTCGTCGTTGACCTTGACGGGCGGGCCGAACGTGGTGCCGTTGTTCGTGGACGTGCTGACGAAGATGTCAGCCGCCTTGGTCACGCCACCGAGCGGTGTCTTGCCGCTGAAGTAGGTGACGTAGACGTTATTGAAGCCCACTCGCGAGGACTCTGCGCGACTTGTCGTGCCGTCGTCCTCGCCCTTGTCGACGGTGATGTAGGGCGCGTTCAGGATCGTTGCCCGTCCCCGGTTGTAGCCGAGCGGCTCGCCCTGCGGGTCCACCCGGGTGATCAGCTGCTCAGGGGTGAACGTCGCCGCGTCGTCGTCGGAGTAGGCGTACTCGATCCGCTGCTCGCTCTCGGCGAAGCCGACGCCGTCGAAGCTGCGGGCGAACCAGGTGACGATCACGCGACC
>Ga0136611_10000259_pt1 | contig 33318 bp, 29 predicted proteins | sample AntDrymUQ2232306_2_FD_106645 | JGI IMG/M metagenome (GOLD analysis project Ga0136611, IMG submission 106645) | Polar desert sand microbial communities from Dry Valleys, Antarctica - metaG UQ223 (23.06) | ecosystem: Environmental > Terrestrial > Soil > Desert | place: Antarctica: Dry Valley...
TGCATCCCGGGATGCACCGCGACTTTTCTCGAATCGGAGGGTCACTACTCGATCGCCTTTCGACAGTGCGAAGCGATCCTTCGCGACCTCCTGAGCGCCGGTCAGCAACGCTGACGCGTCCATTGACCAGCCGCGCGGGAAAGCATACCACCCGGCTTCATGAAACAACTCCCGGTTCTTCTTCTCTGCGCGCTTAGCGCGTCCGCGTTCGCGCAAGTCACGCCTCCGACGGGCTTTACCGCGCTCTTCAACGGCAAAGATCTTGCCGGCTGGCGAGGCGGCGACACCTTCGATCATCGCAAGCTGCTTGAGATGCCCGAAGCCGAACGCACCGCGAAAATCGCAGGGTGGACGAAGTCGATGAAGGAGCATTGGCGCGCGGAGAATAACGAGTTCGTGAACGACGGGCACGGCGCCTACGCAACAACCGAAAAGGATTACGGCGATTTCGAGCTTCTCGTGGAATACAAGACAGTGCCGAAAGCCGACTCGGGCATTTATCTGCGCGGTGTGCCGCAGGTGCAGATTTGGGATTCCACCGCTCCGGAATCCGGCAACGGCAACACCAAAGGCTCGGGCGGACTTTGGAACAACTCGCCGGGCAAAGCGGGCAAAGATCCACTCGTCAAAGCGGACAAACCGCTCGGCGAGTGGAACAAGTTCCGCATTCTGATGACCGGTTCGCGGGTGAGCGTCTGGCTGAACGACCAGGTCGTCGTCGATCACGCGATCCTGGAGAATTTTTATGACCGCGCCACGCCGGTGCCCGCCAAGGGCCCGATCCAACTCCAGACGCACGGCGGCGAAATCCGCTGGCGCAATGTCTTCGTGCGGGAACTCACGAGCGACGAGGCGAACAAGATCCTGAGCGGCCGCGGCAAAGCGGGCGATGGCGCCGCGATTTTCAATGGCAAGGATTTCGAAGGTTGGGCGGGACCGGTGGAAAACTTCGAAGCCGTCGATGGCGCGATCCGTTGCAAACCGGGCAAAGGTGGGACGGTTTATCACAAGGAGGAGCTCGCTGATTTCGTCGCGCGCCTCGAGATTCAGATCCCGGCCGGGGGCAATAATGGGCTCGCGATCCGTTATCCCGGGGAGGGCGATCCGGCTTACGCGGGCATGTGCGAGCTACAGGTGCTCGACGACAATTATGAGAAGGTGAAAGGCGCGATCGACCCGCGCCAGGCGCATGGCTCCGCTTACGGCATGGTGCCCGCCGCCCGCGGCTACCAGCGCCCGAATGGCGAGTGGAATTTCCAGGAAGTCGCGGTGAAAGGCTCGCGCATCCGCGTGGAGCTGAATGGCACGATGATCCTCGACACCGATCTCGCAAAGGTCGATCCCGCGACCTTTATGGCAAAGAGTCCGCATCCCGGCAAAGATCGCGAGCGCGGCTTTTTCGGTTTCGCGGGCCACAGCGATCCGGTGGCGTTTCGGAACATCACCGTGAAGAAGCTGTAGGCCTGCCGGCTCCGGCGGGGTGAATGGGTAGCGCAGGCTGCCAGCCTGCGGGCTCGGGCCGCCGCGCCCGAGCCTTCCGTGCCGCGGCGCATCCAAATTGAAGCGCCGCTTCCAAGTCGAATGAGCTCAGCCGGTGCGGCTGCGAAGCGTCTTTGGCAGGCTGCCAAAGACCGCAGGCTGGCAGCCTGCGCCACCCATGCCTGGTTCGCGCTGCTCGCGCTCGGGCTGCTCCTGCGCTTTGCGGATTACGATGAAGAAGGCTGGCTGCTCGCCTTCGGCTACGCGGCGCAATGGCCGGTGCTCGCCGCTCTGGCGGGTGCGCTCGCGCTGCTCTGTGGAGTTTCGCGATGGCCGCGGCGTGCCTTTGCAGCCGCAGTGCTCTGCATCTTCTGCGGCGCTTTGTGGGTGCGGGGGAGCTGGAAGGGCAACCCGCAGATCACGGCGGACAGCGCTGCCCTGCGGTTCGTCTATTGGAACGCCGCGGGGCCGCAGCAGCGGCTCGAGGCGGTGATTCGCCACGCGAGCGGCTTCGGCGCGGACTTCCTGGCGATCGGAGAAGCCGGTGCGGAAACGGCCGATGCCGACGCGCGCTGGCGGGCCGCTTTCCCCCACCACACGACGCTGCGGCTGCGCGGCGAAATGCGGATCGCGACCGCGGGGGTGGTGCGCGGCACGCGCTACGGCTCGCTGCGGCAAAAGGGGCGCTACAATCTTGTCGAAGTCGAGCTGCGCGGGCGGCCACTGCGCGTGCTCGTGGTGGACTTCGATGCTGACGCCACCCGCTCGCGACGCGCCGCTTTCGAAGCGCTGCAAGCCCTTGTCGCGGAACACGCCGGCCACCCGCTGATCGTCGTGGGCGACTTCAACACCCCGACGGATTCGCCGCATTTCCGCAGACTCCGCGGGCCGTTACAGGATGCGTGGCAGGTCGCCGGGAGCGGCTTCTCCGAGACGTGGCCACTGCCCGTGCCCGTGCTGCGGCTCGACCACCTCTGGATCAGTTCGCACCTGCGCCCGGTGGCCTTTCGCATGGATTGGTCGCTGCTTTCCGATCACCGCGCGCAAGTGCTGGACCTGGCCTGGCCGTGAGCACCGAGGGTTGTCAGCCCGCGGGACGGACGCTACGCTGCGGTCCATGCACGCGCTGACCATCGAGCTTCCTGCGCACGAGGATCAAACGGCGTTCAATCTGCGCCGCTGGGAGGAACTGCTCGCCGACACCGAGCTCGGGCGCGACCTCGCGAAGATCGAGGGCCGGATTGAAACCGACCGTCACGGTCACATCATCATGTATCCACCTGCAGCGTTCTCTCACGGAAGTTACCAATTCCAGATCGGAAGTTTGCTGCACACGCTGCTTCCCGAGGGGCGGGTGGCGACGGAGTGTCCGATCTCCACAGCGGACGGTGTTCGAGGCGCGGACGTGGCGTGGATTTCCCACGCGCGCCTCGCAGCGATCGGCGAAAACGTCTGCCTCACCCAGGCTCCGGAAATCTGCGTCGAGGTTCTCTCGCCGGACAACACGCGCGCCGAGATGAAAGAGAAAAAGGCGCTCTATTTCGCGGCTGGGGCGCGGGAAGTTTGGTTCTGCGACAGGAAAGGAAGGATGACGTTCTTCACGGGCGTCGAGTCAAAGGGCGAGAGCTCCTCGATGCTCTGCGCCGAGTTCCCCTCGGGCATCGAGCTGTAGTCGGCGCCGCGACCCGCTCCGTGGCCTTGTTAATTCGAACGGCTGCGCGAGCTGTTTGGCGCTGAACCAGATGAGATCTATCGCACTGCTCTTCGCCTCTTTCTGTGCTCTCGCCATCGCGGGGGCGGAGGATTTCCAGGGTGCAGGGCACAAGCTCGAATACGAGGGTGCGCCGATCAAATACCACGATCAGACGCCGGAGGATCCAGTCGCGCGACTTCAGCACAGGCTCGCCGCGGGCGAGGCGAAACTCGAGTTCGACGAACGTCACGGCTATCTGCCCTCCCTCCTCGAGGAGCTGAAGATCCCCGCTTCATCGCAGTCGCTCCTCTTCTCCAAAACGTCCTTTCAGCGCACGTTTATCAGCCCGGAAAACCCGCGCGCGATCTACTTCAACGACGACGTTTACATCGGCTACATCCCCGGGGCGCCAGCGGTCGAACTCTCCGCGATTGACCCGAAGCTCGGCGCGGTTTTCTACAAGCTCGACAACGAAAAAGTGCGCCGCCCGCGGTTCGTCCGCGATCAGGATTGTCTGAGGTGTCACGGCGAGCAGCGAACGCTGGGGGTCCCCGGCACGTTCGTGCGGTCCGTCGGGACGGATGAGAGTGGCGAGTTGGATACGCGGACAGAAGTCAGCGACATCGATCATTGCACTCCGTTGGCGGACCGCTGGGGCGGCTGGTATGTGCCGGCACGAGCGGCCCGCAGGTGCATCGGGGGAATCTGATCGGTGCGTCCGCGTTTGCGCGCCACCAGACGGAGCCTGGTTTTCTCGGGAATCTCCCGGACCTCAGCCAGTTCTTCGATGCCGGGAAACACCTCCGCCCCACGAGCGACATCGTCGCCCTGATGGTCCTCGAGCATCAGGGAAAGATGCACAACTACATCACGCGCCTCGCTTACGACGCACAGCTGATGATGCACACCTATGGGCACACGCGATACCTCACGAGCCAGGTGAACGCGTTTCTGCGGTTCCTCCTTTTCGCAGAGGAGGCGCCGCTCACCGCGCCTATCGCCGGCGATCCTGCATTCGTTACGGGATTCACCGCCCACGCGGTGCGGGACGGGAAAGGACGGTCTTTGCGCGATTTGGATTTCCAAACGCGGATGTTCAAGCATCCGTGCAGCTACCTCATCTACTCGCCGGCGTTCGACGCGATGCCAGCGGTGATCCGCGAGCATTTACTCCAGCGGCTGCACGCCATCCTGATCGGCAAGGATCGCGACCCGCAATTCGCCCGGCTCGGCGATGCAGATCGGACGGCCGTGCTCGAGATTTTGCGCGAGACCAAGCCCAGTCTGCCTGACTACTGGCGCGGCTCGTAGACGCTACGCCCGCACGCCCGAGAAGCGACCCGCGAGCGCCTTCTCGATGTCCCCGTCGAGACGCCAACTCGCTGCGGAAACCGGACCCTGCTTTTCCGACTGAAAGAGCGCGCTTCGGCACTCGGAGCGTCCCGTTGCCTGCCACCCGTGAGCGGCGGAGAAAGTGTGCAGGCGCATCAATTTCTCAGTCGGCGTGAGCGGCTCGGACCCCCACAGGCGCGCAAGATCTTCATCGTTCGCGACGTAGAAACCCTGCGTCTGGATGTTTTCCACAATCCGCGCTGCTAGTTCCGTTTCTCCGGATTGGGGAGGTAAGTTCATCAGTAATCTATTCGGTTGAGCGGTCGGTAACGGATGCGCGGCTCGGGCCGAACCCCGACCGGGTGCGGCTCGGCTCCTGCGTCATCAGCAGGCATGAATTCAACGTCCAAAACGGAAACGCGCTTCTTCGAATGGAACGAGTTACCGCTCCTCGCCCGCCGAAATGTCGGCGGCGAGACGGTGCTCAATTGCGCGTTCGACCCGCCACAGGAGATCTCCTCACCCGGCCTGCTTCGGCGCGCTCATGAGATTAGCTTGCAGGAATTCGAGCGGCTCCGGGCGGTGCACCGTGCCGCGTGGCGCCAACACTTTGACGATCACCCGAAGGAAAAAGCAGCAGCGCGTGCGCGGCGATAATCCTTAGGGCGCGAGCGACCAGCACTTCAGTTTGTCGGCGAGCCGCAGCACGAGGCGGTCGCCAGCAATGCAGGGGGAGGGGACCCACTGCGCACGCACATTGGCTTTGCCGATCTCCATGCGCGCGTCCGCTGATGGCTTGAGCACGAGCAGCGTGTTCCCGTTATTCGCCATGGTGAAGAGCTTGCCGTCGGCGAGCACTGGCGAGGAGATGTTCGACGGCGCCGGCTCGCGCCACCGCTGGGAGCCGTTTGCCAGGTCGAAGCAGGAGTGAAACTCGTCGTCCATCAGGTAGACCGCTCCGTCGTGCACGAGCGCGCTCGACTGGTTGCGGCGTGCTTCAAACGGAAAATTCCACAGCTTCGTCGCCGCCGCCGCGCTTAGCCGATAGGCCGCCAGTCCGAGCTCCTTATTCGCGGTTTGCACGACGAGCGTTTCGCCGACGATCGCGGGTGTCGCGTCGCCGCCGCCGGGTGCGCTCCAGACGATCGCGCCCGATCGGAGGTCGAGCGCTTGCAGCTCTTTGCTGCCGTTGATCAAGACGAGCCCATTCCAGCTCACCGGAGAAGAGTTCCCGCCACCGGCTTTCTTCTGCTGCCAACGCTCCTCACCGGTTGCGGCGTCGTAAGCAGTCACGCCGTCCGTGTTCAGAATCACCAACCCGTCGGAATGGAGCAGCGATGAGCTGATCGAGCGCTTCTTCTTGAATGCCGTCTCCCACACGACCACGCCCGTCGCGGCATCGAGGCACCACACGCGCGAGCTCCCCGCCGCATAAACCTTCCCGTCGGCGAACGCCGGAGTCGCCGCGGCCTCCTGCCCCACCGGCGCCCCCGGCGAGAGCCGCTTCCAGAGCGTCTTTCCGGTCTCGAGGTCGAGTGCGACGACCGCGTCATCGGCGACCTTTTTCGTCACCGGCACGGCCGCGATGATCTGCTGCTTCGTTGGCTCGGGCCAGCCCTGCGCATCGAGCCATTGGCCCATTTCCGCGTCCGTCGTGAAGATCGTCGCCCGCTGTTGACCGAGCGCGGCCAGGACGTCGAGCGGAAGCGCCAGTGCACCTTTTTTAAAGCGTTCGCGGACGAACCCGCCGAACTGCTCTTTGGTCTTTTCGTCGAAGTGCTCAGCGATCCACGCGTCGATGAACTCATCGAGCTTCTTCCCACGCAAGCTCGCCGGGATCGTCCGCCGGGTCTCCTCGATTGTTGCGAGCAGCTCTGGGCTCAGACCCTTCGTCGAATGATGCCCGAGCTTCTCGAGCGCTTCGGAGCCGATCTGCCTCGTCTCGGTTGGTTCTCGCCGGTGCCAAATGAGCGAGACGAAGACCTTTCCGTCCGCGGCAATGGGGCTCGCCAGCCCACCGTCATTGTTCGCGGGGATGGGCTCACTTTCCCACAACTCGCGCAGCCCGCCTTCGGGGATCGCGCCGAGCAGCTTAGGCGAGGAAGGCTGCACGCCGTTGCGGAGCGGCCCGCGCCACTGCGGCCAATCGCCGGCCGCGCACGGGAGAGACAAGACGATGGAGAGCAAAAGAGCGCGCATTACCTCCCGGCATCGCGCCGCCGCAGCGGAGTGGACGCGCCCGTTCACATCTCAGGGGCGATCCATCCTGGCCAGATGCCGGCGGTGAGAGCGCGTGCCGGCGCGCCTTGCGTTCAGAAGTCGCTCAGGCGAAACGGCGCGAGACCGGCCGCTTTCCAACCGAGGGCAACGACTCCGAACGCGTAGAGACCGGCGGCGTTCATTCCGCATGCAGCGATCAGGGCAAGAGCAACGACGCCCAACGAGAAGACCCCGACCGCGACAAGGCCGATCGCGACGAAGCCGGTGGCGACAATCCCAATCGCTACACCGCCGACAGCGCGCTGCCCGATCGCGATGACGCCGCGCGCGACGTGCGGTTTCCCCGCGGCGTCTGCTCCGAAGGCCACGTGGACCACCGGTGCGCCCATCCAGCTCCAGCGGGAGCGCCATTCGTAACTGCCCGGCGGCGGCTCAGGGTTGATGGATTCGGTGCTCGTGCTGCGTCATCGCACGCGCTCCTGTGGACGCGCGTCTTTCCCGCTGTGCACGGCAACTTTCTACGACGCCTTTCGCGCCCACCGAAGTTTCGCGGCGCTCGCGCGCGGATTCTGGCGGAGTTCTTCCGGGCTGGGGCGAAGAGGATCATCGGCCACGGCGGTGTAGAGGCCGGCGTGCAGTCCAGCTTTGAAAGCGGCTTTCACCCGGCGATCCTCGCCAGAGTGGAACGCGAGAATTGCGACGCGGCCGCCGGGCGCGAGACAGTCGTGGAGATGGCGAAGGAAGGTCTCGAGCGCGCTGAACTCGTCATTCACGGCGATCCGGAGCGCCTGAAAGACGCGGCGGACGACGGTGTCAGGATCGGTTGTGCGGGGAGGAAGCGCGGCGCGGATCGCGCGCGCCAGGCCAGTCGTCGTGTCGATGGGCTGCCGCACGCGCGCTTCGACCACCGCGTGGGCGAGGTGAGCAGCGAGCGGTTCGTCCGCGCCTTCGTGAAAGAGGCGCGCGAGATCTTCCTCCCCGATTTTGGCGAGGAGGACGTGCGCAGGCGCGCCGCGCGCGGGATTCATCCGGAGATCGAGCGGGCCGTTCGATTTGAAGGTAAAGCCGCGTGCGGGGTCATCGAGCTGCATCGAGGAGACGCCGAGGTCCGCGAGAATGCTGTGCGCACCGCCTGGGGCCTCGCGGGCCAGCAGACTCGCGAGCCCGGCGTAATTGGTGCGGTGGACGAGGAGGGCTTCTTTAGGAGCCCCCAAGGTCCGGAGGCGAGCTTCGGTTTTCGTGAGTTCAAGCGGGTCGACGTCCAGGGCGATCAGCCGGCCACCGGGCTGGACAGCGCTGAGGAGTTCACGAGCGTGCCCGCCATAGCCAAGCGTCGCGTCGACGGCGATCTCGCCCGGCTGTGGTGCGAGGATTTCGAGCACTTCGCGAAGCATGATCGGACGATGTGTGCCGGCGGGTGTTTTGCCGCTCGCGAGCACCTTGGCGACGTCTCCCGGATAGTGCTCTGGCGCGTGCTCTTTGTATTTGTCCGCAAACCGCCGGGGATGTGTGCCGCGATAACGAACGCGTCGCGCGGGCTTTCCCGGCTCGCTCACGAAAGCGCAGACCGCGGCGGGATGCGGCGCGGAGGCGGGGGTTCGGAACGCGGCGCTTTCGCGAGCGCCGTGTGGATCATCATGAGTTCGCCCACGTTCGCCGCGGTGAAGAGGCCAATGCAGCGGCCGGCACCGTCGAGCACGGGAAGCGCGGGGGTTTCGTGCCGGTGCATCAAGGTAAAGGCGCGGTCGAAGAGCATCGTCTGGTGAATGCTCGGGACATCGATTCGCATCACTTCCACGACCGGCGTTGCGGGGCCGCTCTTGCGCAGAGCGTCGATGAGATCGTCGCGGGTGAGCAGACCAGCGACGGCGCCATCCGCGGCCAGGATGGGGAAGTCGTGCTGCGAGGTTTTCAGGACCGCGTCCGCGGCGTCGCCGAGCGTGGCGGTATACGGGAGTGCTTCGAAGCGTGTGACCATCGCGGCTGAGACGCGCAGGCCGCTGGAGACAGCTTTCATCTGCGCCATCGAAGATTCGCTTTGCGCGCCGAAATAGATGAAAACGGCCACGAGAACGAGCATCGGCATGTTGTTCAGCAGCGCGAAAAGCCCGCCCGCAAAAGCGAGGGACTGCCCAATGCTTGCGGCGATGTGCGTGGCGCGCGCGTAGTCGAGGCGCATCGCCAGAAGCGCGCGGAGGACGCGACCGCCGTCCATCGGGAAGGCAGGGATGAGGTTGAAGACGACCAGCGCGATATTCGTGAGGAAGAGGTTCGCGAGCAGGTCTGGGCTGGCCTGCTCAGTAAGGATTGGCCAAATCCGCGCCGCGACGAACGGATAAAGCACGAGCGCGATCCCGACATTCACGAGCGGACCGGCGATCGCGACGAAGAGTTCCTCCGACGGCTTTTCCGGCATCCGCTCGAGTCGCGCGACGCCGCCGATCGGCAGGAGCGTGATATCCGGCGTGTGAATGCCGTATCGGCGCGCGGCGAGGGCGTGTCCGAATTCGTGGAGCAGCACGCAGAAGAAGATCAGCGAGACGAAAATAACCCCGCCGATTCCTGCCTCGAGGCCTGCGCGCGCGTAGTCGCGCCAACCGATGAAGGCGAGCAGCAGCAGGAAGGTCACGTGAATGCGGACTTCGATGCCGCCGACGCGAGCAAGATGAAACGACCAGCGCATGGTGCGGAGAATACGCCACGCGCGGCGAGTTGCGTGCATTGTTTCGCCGGTGGGCTGCTTGCGGAGCTCGCGACCGAAAGCGGGCGCGCCGCCGATTCAGGTGCGTATGCAAATTCATCTCAGTCCGCGCCACATGCCCCTCTCGAGTGCGATCCATGCGCATGCGGCCGGCATGGTTGGGCAGCTTGAAGGCCTTGCGGAGATCCACGCTGCGCACATCGTCCTGATCCAAAACGATACGGCAAAACCTGCGGATCGCTTTTCGGTCAAGGTGCACATCGCGGTGCGCGGACCGGACGTCCACGCGGAAGAGAGTGCCGAGACGATCTACGCGGCCATGGACTTGGTCGGGGACAAGCTCGCGCGCCAGCTCCGGAAGCGGAAGACCAAACTGACGGAACGGCCGCGGCGATCGATTCAGCGGGTGCGGGAGCAAGTGAAGGGCGCAACGACGTAACTGCCGAGTGCAACCGCAGAACGCGGCGTGAGACAGGGCGCTCGCGGAATGGCTGTCATATCGACGGATCGGCAAGATGATGAACGTTGATCGCCTCGCCGAGGTGCAGTAACGGTTTTCCATGAATCGCCCTGAGACGCAGCGGCTGCTGGATGGCGTCGGGTTGCGGCAGGGTGTCGCACGTTTTGGGTCACGCCTTTATCGCGCGGGAATGCTCGCGGCAGCCTGTGGGTTGCTGATCATCTTGAGCGCTCGCTTGCTTGCTTTGATCTCGGATGGAACGGTTGTTTTGTCGCTCGGCGTGCTCGGAGCTGCGGCGGTGATCTCCGCCGTTCTGACGATCCGACGCCCCGCCACGTTCGAGGCGGCGCGCCTCATTGATGAGCGCACCGGGAGCAAGGAGCTGTTCCTTTCGGCGGCGCTGATCGAAGGCACTCCAGGCGACTTCCACCCGATGGTTGTCCAGGAAGCGGAGCGGCGCGCCGCTGCGATCAGACCATCGGACGTTGTGCCGTTTCGCTGGCAACCGCCGACGCGCAACATCTTTGGCCTGAGCTGCGTGCTCGTCGTGGCGTTGCTCTGGCTGCCACAGTTTGACCCCCTGAAAAAGCACGCGGAGCGTGACAAGCTCGCGAAGCAGCAAGAGCAGCTTGAGCAGGCAAAGAAGGCGACCGCGTTGCGCGCGGAGCAGATGAAGGACGGGGCGCAGACGGAAAACGAAGCGGTGCAAAAGGCGCTCGCAGCTCTCGAGAAGACGTTCAAGGAAGCGAATCCGATCGCGAAAGAAGCGAATCTCAAGCAGCTCGGCGAACATCAGAAGGAACTCGGCGCGATGTGGAGGCAGGCGGCCAACCAGCAGCGGAACGACGCTTTCGAGAAAGGAGCGCAGCAGTTCGGCGCGGCGAACTCGGAGCGTGCGCAGGAATGGCGCGAGCAGCTTCAGAAAGGGGAAACGGCTGCCGTGAAAAAGGAAATCGCCGGGATCAAAGAAGAGATGAAGAAGATCGCCGGAATGCCCGAGGGCGCCGAGAAGCGAGCGGCTCAGGAGCAACTCGCGCAGCGGCTGAACTCGCTCGCAGATGGCCTCAAGCAGACCGCGAATTCTCCCCAACTGCAGGCCGCGTTGCAGCGGGCCTTGCAGCAACTCGACCTTTCAAAACTCAGTTCGGTCTCGAAGGAGTCACTCGAGGCCGCGCAGCAATCCATGGATTTGAGCGCGCAGGAACTCGAGCAGCTCGCGCAGTCGCTGCAGGATCTGCAGAACCTCGAAGAGGCGCTCAAGAATCTGCAGATGGCCAAACAACTCGCCGCGCAGGAACAGCTCGATGGGAAAGCCTGCAAAGAATGCCAGAGCCAGAGTGACTATGCTGCGCTTTACGCAAAGCTGCTGAAAAAGCCGGGCAGCTCGGGCGCGGGCATGGGGCCGAATGAGGGGCAAGGCGCCGGCGGGAACGCGCCCGAGGACGACGAAGCCGAAACGGAGTTCAAAAAGGAGAAGTCAGCGACCCGACTCACGGGTGGCAAGATGCTGCTCCAGTGGAAAGTGAACGAAGTCGGGCCGACCGGCGCGCGGGCGGAAGACTACCGGGCGGCACTGCAGGAGGTAAAACAAGGCGTGAGCGAAGCGATCGCGAATGAGCAGGTGCCACCGGGTTACCACGAGACCATCCAGAAATACTTCGACGCTCTTCCCGAGCAGCCCGCCTCCGCACCTGCCCAGAAATAGGAAGAGTCGCTCTTCGCCGCGGCTTACGCGAGCCGGGCGTCCATCGTGATCTCTGCCTTCAGGAGTTTCGAAATGGGACAACCCGCTTTCGCCTTCTCTGCCGCTGCCTGAAAAGCGGCCGCATCCGCGCCGGGGATCGTCGCGCGAACGTCAAGATGGCTCGCAGTCACGGCGAATCCGCCACTTCCCTGCTCGAGCGTGATCGTCGCCTCGGCGTCGATCTTCTCCGCGGTCATCCCGGCCTCTCCGAGGATCATCGAGAGCGCCATCGCGAAGCAGCTCGCATGCGCCGCGCCGATGAGCTCCTCCGGATTTGTGCCCTGCTCATCCTCAAACCGAGTGCTGAATGAGTAAGGCGTCCCGGACAAGATGCCGGATTCCGATGAGACGGTTCCGCGCCCTTCCTTGAGGGTGCCGTTCCAAACTGCAGAGGCTTTGCGTTTCATTGGTGCGGTATGATCGTTGCGCAGGCGCTACACGAGTGCGTTTTTCGCCGGACGGGCGCGGGCAACTTAGAAAGGGCCAATGGCCTTGGCGGCTTCCCGGATCTTCGGATCGAGTTCGGCCGCCTTCGCCTGCGCCTCCGCGAGCGGCAGGCCTTTGCTCATCCCCGGCCGCTTGTGCCCGGTTTCGTTCAGCCACGCATCGGTGAAATGACGCCCGCGTTCCCGGATGAGTTTCAGCAGATCGGAATAGCGCGGATCGCTGGTGAAGTTGTCCGCCGGCTGGCCCAGCCCTTCGAGAAGTGAGCGCCCGATAATCCAGTGTCCTGCCGCGTCGGGATGCACGCCATCCCCGGCAAACCGGAACTCGGGATTGGTCGCGCGACGTTGCGCAAGCTCCTGATCCATCGGGCCGTGCACATCAATCACTCGCCACCCTTTCGGACGCTGCGCGAGCAGCCACTCCGAGTAGCGCGCAAGCGTTTCATTGTAGTGCTCGAACGGTTTGTCGTAGCCCTTCGCGTCGCGAGGCGCGGTCTTACCCTTGATCGGCACCGCATCGAAGCTGGGCGGCGTGAGATGGATGATCGATGCGCCCGCTGCTGCGACCTTCTCGCGCAGCTTCAAAATGCCTGCGCGGAATGCCTCGAAGCGTTGCTCGCTGTAGGGTTGGTAAATCCCGTCATTCATCCCGTAGCACGCGAAGACGAGCTCCGGCTTGGTTTTCGCGAGCACTCGGTCGAGCCGCTCATGCAAAGTGGGCCGCGGGAATTGCCCGCCGGCGTGCCCCGGCTCTGAGAGGCCGGAGACTGTTTCGCTCGGCAGCCCAACGTTGATTACTTCGAATTTCCGATCCGGGAATTTCACCGCGAGGAACGCCTCGAAATAATCCACATACTGCCCCGAATGTGTGATGCTATCCCCGACAAAGAGGAGCCGCTTCACTCCAGGCAGGAACTCCTCCGCGGAAGCGGCGAATTGGAAGAGGAGGACGAGCGGGAGTGCAGTCGCAACGTGGCGCATGAAAGTGAGACTGCACTGAACAACGAGCGGTGCGCGACTTCATTCATCCTTTCGCGCGAGCGCAGCGCTACATCGGGGCACTGCCGCGTGCGCTGTCCAAAGCCCCTCCCGACGTGCTTCAATTGCCCTTTTTGACGAGTGATTCTTGATCCGGCGCGCATCTCCCCTTGCGAAGAGGCTCGGGCAGGATGATTTAAGTCTCACAGTCCACGTGAGCGGGTTTTTGCCCCGCTCTTTTCGGGCTGAAAACCCCGATCCATCCCTTCTCTCCCTGTGCATATGATCCGCCCTTTGCCTCTTTTGTTGCCCAACCGGAGCAGCTTGCGGCGGACGTGTGTTCCGATCGGCGTGATGACTGCCTGTGCCGCGATTTTGACGGGCCTCCTGGGGAACGCCAGCTATGGGGCGGCGTATGTGTTCTCAAACGTTGCGGACTCGAGCGGCGCGCTGAACTTCAATCCGGGAAGCTCACGGCCAAGCATTAACTCCACTGGCACTGCGGCGTTCGTGGCCGGAGTTGATGCTGGCGGCACCGGGATATTCACAGGCAATGGCGGTGGAGTCACCACGGTCCTGACGAGCCAGGGCAGCCCCTTCGCATCGTTTAACCGCCCGCAAATCAGCTCGACGGGCGCCATCGCGTTCGTGGGGTTTCCAGACGCCGCCGGGAGTGGTGTGTATATCCGCAGCGGAGGCACGACGACGACCGTGAGCGACTTCAGCGGCCCGATGGCTAGTTATTTCTCGGACGTCGGAATCAACAGCAGTGGCACGGTGGTCTTCGGTGGCGAACAGGACAACAGTGACAGAGGCATCTTTACCGGCAACGGCGGCAGCGTCGCGACGGCGGCAAACACCACGGGGCAGTTCGATGCTTTTGGATCAAGCCCTTCGATCAACACGAGTGGTGCGGTAGCATTCCGAGCAAGCCGCGATACGAGCGGCAGCGGGGTTTATCGAGCAACTGCAGGAGGCACACTCACCCCGATTGCGACGACCGACGGCGGAACGTTTGCAGGCTTCAATGAAGCTCCCTCAATCAACGACTCGAATCGCGTCGCCTTTGTGGGAACGGAGGGTGTCTACACCGGCGATGGTGGGGCGCTCACGACTGTTGTGACGCTTTCCGGGACGAGTTTCTCCGGGTTTTCTGCGGTGAATATCAACAACGTCGGCGGAGTTGCGTTTCTGGCCAGTCTCGATAACGGCCAAGCTGGGCTCTTTACCGGCTCCGATCCGGTGAACAACAAGATCGTGACGACGGGCGAGGATCTCTTTGGGTCCCCCTTGGTGGATCTCCGGGTCGGGCCCAAGTTCTTGAACGATGCGGGGCAGACGGCGTTTTATTTCCAGCTCGAGGATGGGCGCAATGGAGTTGCGATTGCGTCGTTGATCCCGGAGCCAGGGAGCTTGGCCCTTCTCGTCAGCGCGGGGGCAGGGCTCACGCTCTCTCGGCGTCGGCGACGCCCCGGCCTCGCCTAGCGGCCGGCTGCGAAGCGTTCCTTCGAAGCGGGGGCCTTACTTCCGCTTAAACAATCTTTTCAGGTTCGCGATCCCGTTGACCGCGATGTCATCGCGTTTCGGCTCGATCTTGCGCCAGATCGCGGCGGCGGCGGCGATCACTTTCACGTCGGTGGTGAAGCTCTCGATCACGATATCGCCTTGATAGTTGATCTCCTTCAGCGCCTTCACAATCTCCTTCCAATCGATGTGATCGCCACCCGGCGTGCCGCGGTCGCACCCGCAGGAATGGAAGTGCGCGAGGAGCGGCCCCGCTTTGCGAATCGCGTCCGCCTGATTCTTCTCCTCGATATTCATATGGAATGTATCGAGGTGGATCTTCACCGCTGGATTTTTCACCGCTTTCACGAGGCGCAGCGCCTGGTCGCACGTATTGAGGAAGTCGGTCTCGAAACGGTTTAGTGGCTCGATGCAAAGGGTGATGCCCTTTTCCTGTGCATGCCGTGCGAGCGGCCCGAGGTTCTTCACGACGAGCTCGAAATCCCGCTTCTTCTCCTCGTCCGTGTGTGGACCCTTCAACCCGACGACAGAATAGATCGGACCAACGACCCGCGGGCAGCCAAGCTCAACGGCCTGGTCAATCAACGCATGCACGTAGTCGCTCCCGGTCTTCTGGTCCTCCTCGGAGCCGCGCAAGTCGCGTCCCGGTCCCATGCACGCACAGATCGTCCCGATCGCCAGACCGGCTTTATCGGCGGCGGCTTTCACTTTCGCAGGATCGATGTGTTCCGGGGATTCCACGGGAATCTCGACCGTCTCGAAGCCCCACTTCTTGAGTTTTGGAAAAACCTTCACGCTCTCAGTCGTGAAAGGGCTCGCGTAGAGGAAGGTATTGAGGCCGAAGCGCATATGGTTTGGGAGTCGAGTTACGGGTGAAAGGGCGCGCATTTCGCCGGGTGGGTCCGGGCGAGTCAAGCGTCAGCGCTCTTTTCGAGCGTTGCGCTGCTCAGGCGGGCAGCGTCGCCGCCGGTGCCGGTCGAAGCGCAAGACGCGTCTGGAGTTCCGCGACCAGCTTCTTCACCAATGCAGTTTGTGCTCGGTTGAAGAGGAAGACGTATTTCGGGTTCCGCTCGAGGCTGTAGAGGACGACCTGTTCACTGAGGAATTTCGCCTCGTGCACGACTTTGTAAGTTTGCAGGTCGAGCTCTTCTGCGATCGAGCGCCAGCGGCGCTTTGCCACAAACCAGAGGCTCGTGGGGTCTTCAATGGTCGCGACGAGATATCCGAAGGTATTGCGCGCGACCTTTTTCCCACCACCGGAGACACACGGGGCCGCCCACGCGATCTTTTCGCCGAGGAGGTTTGCCTGATGAAAGATCACGTGCAGATCCGGTGGCAGCTGCGTCGCGAGCCGCGCTTCCGCTTCGTCTGCGGGCGGCGTGAGGAGTTTCTTCCAGACGAGCCAGAGGTGCACTTTCACGGCGCGCCAGAGCTTCGGCGCAAGATAAACGATCGCCGCGAGCGCGAGGGCAAAAACCCCCAAGGCAAGGACCGGGTCGTGGTAAATGAGCGCGAGCCCGCCGATGACCGTTGCGTCTTCGGCCACGCTCAGCGCGATGTTTGAGAACGGCTCAGGGGAGTGATTTGCAATCAGGCGTGTGCCCGCTTTCGCGCTGTGCACGAGCGTCGTCACACCACCGGCGAGCAGCGCCGCGATGATTTCGAGCACCGGGTCGGCCTCGCCGAGCACATGGAGCGCGAGGAAGGCGCCGCCGATCGGCTTGATCAGCGTGTGGACGGCATCGGAGAGCGAGTCGACCCACGGGACTTTATCGGCGAAAAACTGGAGCGTAAAAAGCACCCCGGAGATCGCGATCAGCGCGGGATGCGCGAGCACATCGAGCTGCTGGTATTGCGGTGCGAGCGTGATCCACTGCTGTTGCACCGCTAAACCGGTCACGAAGACGGTGAGGTAAAGGTTTAGCCCGGCGAGGGAGGCGAAGCCAAGGGCGACGCCGAGAAGTTGAAGCTCTTCCATATGGTGAGGCGTTAGGACGACAGGACCGGCAACAACCGGCGACCCGAAGCGTTCACCGGTGTGGGCTCGCTTTCAACTCAAAGTCCAAGGGGACCTGCCGCTCACCTGTTCCTCCACGATCGGGTTGCTCAGGGCTCCGATCCCTTCGATTTCTACGGTCACCGTTTCTCCCGCAGCGAGATAGCGCACCGGCTGACGCGCCATCCCGACACCGTGCGGAGTGCCGGTTAAGATCACCGTTCCCGGCAACAGGGTGGTGGAGCCACTCAGGAATTCGATGATCGTCGCGACGTCGAAGATCATGTCGTCCGTCGACCAGTCTTGCAGCAATTCATCGCCGACTTTCGTAGAGATGCGAAGCGCGTTGGGGTTGGGGATTTCCTCGCGAGTGGCGATGCACGGCCCGAGCGGACAAAAGGTGTCGAACGACTTGCCGCGGCACCATTGCGAGCCGCCGCCTTCCTTTTGCCAGTCGCGCGCGCTCACATCGTTCGCGCAGGTGTAGCCGAGCACGTAGTCGAGCGCTTCAGCCCGCGGAACATTCTTGGCCGCGCGTCCGATCACCACGGCGAGTTCGCACTCGTAATCGACTTTGCTGCTCGAGAGCCACTTCGGCAGTTCGATCGGACCACCAGGATGTTGCAAGGATGCGGGGTTCTTGAAGAAAAGCACCGGGAACTGCGGAAACGGCGAGTTCGTTTCCGTCGCATGATGCCGATAGTTGAGACCGATGCAGAGCAGCGCGCGCGGTTCCAGCGGCGCAAGCAGGCGCGCCACGGTCGCCTTTTCTCCCGAGGGCTGCAGCCCGGTGAAAAGATCACCCTGCAGCGTGTCGACCTCCGAGCCGGCCTGAACATTGTCGCCGGTGCCGTAAGCGAGTTGGCCCGCAGTCGATTCGAAACGATAGATTTTCATAGGTTAGCGTTGAGCGTGGGTCGGGGTGAGCGTGTGATTGAGTGGGCCGAACGCAGGGTAGTCGCGCGCGACGAAATGCCACCACTCATCCTGCACGACCATGAACCCCGCGTGCGACATCGCGCGTTGTAGCCAGCCGACGTTCTGCGCGACTTCAGGGTCGTCGCCCTTGTAGTAAGTGCGGGCCTCAGGCGTGAAAACATCGAAGTCGCTGGGCATCCGCAGCTCGCGGCCGCGGGCATCGCAGAGGGTGGCATCAACGCAGGTGCCCCACGTATGGAAGGAGCCGCCCAGGCTCGGATCGCGCAGGTATTCTTTGTTCGGCAGCACGTCCCACAAAATGCGGTGCGCCCACGCTGGCCGATACGCGTCCCAGATCTTCAGCGTGGTGCCGCGAGCCGCATGTTTCCGCAGCCATTCCTGCGCGGTGATCAACCGCTCGCCAACACTTTGCCGCACAAGACAACGCGCATTCGCCGGATAAATTGGCCGTCCCGCAAGGTTCCGCGGAGTGGCGTAGCGCAATTCCACCAGAATGCGGGGCCGCAGCCGCGTGACGTCGATGAGCGGCTCATTCGCGCGGCTGCCGGGGATCACGGCCGGCGCGGCCGCATCCGCGAAAGAAATCGTCGCGAGCAAAGCGAAGATGAGCGTGAAAGTTTGCGCGGGCGACATGCGGCGGCGGCTTATAGCGCGGCCGCCATTGATCGAGCAAGGCGCCACCACTCGTCATCCTGAGCGGAGCAGAGGCGGGCGCAGGCGAGCGGAGCGCAGTCGAAGGACCCGGCGCCACCGCGAAAGGGCCTCACGCAAAACTGCGATTTTCAGGGCGCGATCGCGGCAGACGATGGCGATTACATCGCACCGGGTCCTTCGACTCCGCGCTGCCCGCCGCCTTCCGCCACGGCAGCGCTCCGTTCAGAATGACCTGCTCACACACGCGCTCAGTCTTTATCCTTCTCCGTGAACACGAATGCGGCGCGACGCGGCGCCGGCATCGGAGATTTCGCACCCCGGACAGAGCGCCAGATGACCTCATTCAGCTTCAGGTCATCGGCCGCGTCTTCCTTCGTGAAGTTCATCTTCCGGGATTCCTTCGCGCCCCACGCGCTCGCGAGATTCTTTGCGCCCATGTCCACCTCAACAGGCTTCACTGCGTATGGGCGAAGGTCCGGCTCCTTTTGAAAGGAGGCAAACAGCGGCAGCGCCGCCGCGTCGAACTGGCTCATGGGTTTCATCCCGAGAATCAGCTCCATCGTGCGCAACATTGAGCTCGTGGAATAGAGTGACGAATCCACTGCGCCCCGTTTTGCATATGGGCTGATCGCATACGCGACGGTGCGATGCGCATCGATGTGATCGGGACCATTCTGCGCGTCGTCTTCCACGACGAAAATTGCGAGCTGCGGCCAAAACTTCGATTTGCTCAGCGCCTCAACGACGCGCCCGAGTGCGAGGTCGTTATCCGCCACATGGGCAATCGGCGTCGGCATGCCGGGGCTCGCGCCGCTGGTGTGGTCGTTTGGCAAACGCACGATTTGCAGCTGCGGCATCTCGCCCTCTTCCTCTAAACGCGTGAGTTCCGCGATGAAGCGATCCGCCCGCTTCGCATCGGGATAAGCCATGTCGAAACTGCGGAACATCGGATCGATGTGACCTTCGAGCGCCTTCACCTTGGCTTTCGCCGGGTCGGCCGGCGTTTTGCCGTTGCTCACCCACTCGCCGTAGCTGCGGTAGGAGACGCCTGCTTCCTTGGCGCGATCCCACAAATAGCCGCCCGCCGGTCGCGCCGCGTGATCGAGCGTGCCTTCACTCGGGTATGGATACTTCTTTCGCTGATTGTGGCCGTAGCTCAGCGGCCAACTTTTCTCCACAAAATCGGTGGCGAACGCGCCCATGCTCCATTCGTGCCCGTCGGCGCTGACCTCACTTTCGACATAAAAGTTATCCAGGCAGACGAACTCGCGCGCGAGGGCGTGATGATTCGGAGTGATCTTCTCGCCAAAGAGGCAGAGCGATGGGTCGCCGTTCCCGATCTCCAGATCGCCGAGCACCTGATCGTAGGTGCGGTTCTCTTTCACGATATACACCACATATTTGATCGGCGATGGATCGCCGACCTTTCGCGGGATCGGATTGCCCTCGAGCGTCGCCGGATCGAGCTGCCGGGTCGCTGCGGGCGTGCATTGGAAGGCGCGCGCGGTCCACTCCGCGAGCTGCTTCTCGAACGCGGCGCCGCTCTGCAGCGGGATGAGGCTAACGGTGCCGGTGAAAAGCTCCGCGATATATTGATCCACGCCGGGGATGCGTCGCAGCCCAGGCTGAGCCGCGTGCCGGTTGGCCGCGGAGGAAACGCCCTTCCCGTTCGCCACGAGAAGCCGCTTGCCGTCGGGGGTGACGCGCACACTCGTCGGATACCAGCCAACGGGAATGAAACCGAGGCTTCGTGACTTGCCCGTCTCCGCGACGTCGAACACCGCCACGGCATTGATATTCGCGTTGGCGACGAAGAGCCGTTTCCGGTCGGGCGTCAGCGCGAGCGAGTTCGGCGTGTTGCCCGGCGGCGTCGGCTCGTCGGGCGTGGCGAGTCCGGGGATGGCAGCGTCGCCACGAGAGTTTCGCGGATTACGCCAGTCTCGGGATCGAGCACGGAGACGCTGTTGCGGTTTGCATTCGCGACGAAAAGCCGCGTCCCATCGGCGGAAAGGAGCATCTCGTTCGGGTGCTCCTCGACCGGCCAGCGCGCGACCTCCTTGAACGTGTTGGTGTCGATCACCGCGACGTGCGCCTTCGCCCAAAGCGAGACGTAAAGCCGCCCACGCTTCTCATCGAGCACGCATGCGTAAGGAAAGGGGTCTTCAACCTTCGTCGGCTCGAGCTGCGCATCGGTGCGCTTGGTGATCGAGGGCTCATCCGTCGTCGTGGGTGGCGCCGGGAAGACCGGCGCTCTCTCGGAAAACAGGAGCTCGGCGATGACGGGCTCGTCCTTCCCAAGCTGCACTCGCGAGACGCTGTGGCCCCACACGTTTGCGACGTAGATCGTCCCATCCTTCGCCACGGCGAGCCCCGCCGGGACGCCGCGCGCTTTCACATCACGCAGCGCGATCTTGCGCGGCGACGAGAGGAAACCGTCTGCGAAATCGAACAGGTGCACCACTTCTTCCCCGGCTCCGGAGCAGTGCAGGCGCTTGCCGTCGGACGAGAACGCCACGCCGTAGAAGCATTCCTCGAGCGCGACCCGCGAAATGATCCGGCCGTTCGCCGCGTTGAGCACCACGACTTCGTGCTGTCCCTGGCCGGAGTGCAGCACCGCAGCGAAGCGGCCATCCGGCGACAGTGAGAGGTTCACCGGAAAATCGCCAACCACCGTCTGCGCACCGACGGGGCGGAGAAACCACTGCGTCGGCAGCAGCACCGTTTCGTTGTCGATCTGCCGCGGCACTTCTGGCGGCGGCTCGGCGGCGAGTCTGGTGATGACGAAGAGCACGAGAAAAGCGCGAACGGTCATGGCAGATGCCGCGCAGGGTCGCTGCGAACTGACAACTTCCAACTTCCAACGACACGCCACTCCCGGCATTCCCTCTGCATGCGCTCGGTTGCGATTTTCGGTGGCTCGTTCAATCCGCCCGGATTGCACCACCGGCGTCTGGCCGAAGAGCTGGAGGAGCAGGTCGATGAAGTGATCGTCGTGCCGTGCGGCCCGCGTCCAGATCAGCCACCGATGAGCGAGATCGATCCCGTGCATCGCGCGGCACTCGCGGACATCGCGTTTCGCGGGCTGGCGAAAACCCGTGTCGAGCTCTTCGATCTCGAGCAGGCACAATCGACTCCGCTGGAGGCACTCGGAACGCGCTTTGCCGGAAGCGGCGAGCGGCAGCGTCTGGCCGACACGTCAGGGACCGAAGAGGCGAGCACGGCGATTCGCGACGCAATCGCGCAACGCGAGCCGTATGAGCATCTCGTCTCGGCAGATGTTCGCGCCTACATCCACCGTTACGGACTTTATCGCGGCCGCATTCCGAACCGCGCCACGCGGCTGCTTCTCGACGACCCGCGCATTCTTATTTTCGCTGACGAGCGCAACGACCGCGCGCGCGCCTGGGCAACGCAGCTTCAGCGTTACGAAAACAGCGCGGACCCGAACTGCATCGTGGTGCTCGGGGGGGACGGCACGATGCTCCGCGCGATCAGGACGCACTGGCGGAAGCGGCTGCCGTTTCTCGGGATCAATGCGGGGCACATCGGCTTTTTGCTCAACGGCGCGGAGCTGCTGATCGACGGAGGGTTCACCCCGGGCGAGGTCGTCGTCCGGCAGATGCCGATGCTTTACGTCGAGTTTGAGAAGGCGGACGGCAGCACCGAGACGGCGCTCGCTTTCAACGACGCCTGGGTCGAACGCACCACCAGCCAATCCGCTTGGATGGAAGTGCAGGTGAACGAGCGGGTGCGCATCCCGAAACTGATCGCTGATGGCGCGCTCGTTTCCACGGCCGCGGGCTCGACGGCTTACGCGCGCTCGATGGGCTGCCCGCCGCTGCTCGCGGACACGCCGGGCTGGCTGATCGTCGGTTCGAATGTGCTCGATCCCCCCGGCTGGAAATCCGCGCTGTTGTCCACGGAAGCGCAAGTCGCGCTACGCAGCGTGGGCGGTGAGAAGCGGGCCTTGCGCGGGTTCGTAGATGGCCAGGAGCACGGCGAGGTGCACGGTTTTCGAGCCCGCCTCAGCCGGGTTGCCGCGGCGGAGCTCGCATTTACCGCTCAACACGACATGGCGGAAAAGATCGCGCTGATTCAGTTCCCGCCGTCCGGGTAGAGGACGGGTTACTCCAGCGCGCAGCGGGTGCGAACTTCCTCCTGGCTCGAGCGAACGGTCAGCAGGCTCGCCAGGTATTTGTCCGTCCGGGGAAGCAACGGCACGTTCGAAAGGGCGCTCGGATTTTCGAGGCGCGAGAACACCGCCCAGACGATCTTCTTCCGCGGCACCATCTTCAGCCCGTAGCCGAGCGGCTGATTGCTCGACCAGAAATTCACGTGCTCGACGCCACCCACAGTTTGGCGGCCGAGATAGACGACGGAGTGACCGCGTTCGAACTTCCCGATCTCCGCTGTCCAGAAGATCTTCAGGAAGTCGCCGGGCCGTGCCTGCGACCAGTCGGTGAAATTGCGTCCGAGCTTCGCCTCCGTGAAGAAGCGCGCCGTGCCGGGCCCGTTGGCGTTCCACCGGCCCCAGAGGCCTTCACCATCGCGTTGCCCCTGGACCAGAAGTGCCGCTCTCGCGCGGTCATCGAGCGTGATTTTGCCGGCGGCGAGGAGTTCCCGGATCGCTCCAAGAAAGGCGAGGTAAGTCGCCCCGGAGCAGTAACTCGGCTGCGCTTTGACCGGTTCGAGAAGCAGGCTTTGCGAATTTAAGGAGATCGCCGAAGCCAGCGCCAGGTTCGCTTGCGCGGTGGTCGCATACGACCCGCCGCTTGGCATCGCGTCGATCGCCCGCAGGACAGCAGCGTTGCAGTCTACGGCCGCGCCGACATGAACGCGCGGCGTCTGCGCGACGCTCGAGGCGACGAGCAGCGCGAGCGTGGAGCAGATGCGAGCAAACATCGGCGTGAGCTACGGGTGCTCGACGGGAATGTCTAGCGACGCCGCTCCGCCTCCCGCTACAACCGGGCATGAAACGCCTCCTCCCGCTCCTCATTCCCGTGACCCTCCTCGCCGCCGAGGCGGAAAAACTTCCGCCGTTCGAGGTGTCGATTGAGCGGCTGGACCCGGCGTTTGATGCACTGGTTGCACCCGATGCCCAGATTGAGAAACTCGCCGCCGGCTTCATCTGGTCCGAGGGACCGACGTGGTTCAAGGGCGGGGTGGTGTTCTCGGACGTGCCGGAGAACATCGCCTATCGCTGGCAGCCCGGCGAAACCAAAGCGACCGTCTTTCTGAAGCCGAGCGGCATGCTCGCGCCGCGCGAAGGTTTCCGAGAGCAGGGCTCCAATGGGCTGGCAGTCGATGCGGAGGGACGGCTGCTCCTGTGTCAGCACGGCGAACGGCGCATCGCGCGGCTGAGCGCCGACGGCACGCAGACGACGATCGCTGACAAATTCGAGGGCAAGCGTTTCAATAGCCCGAACGATCTGGCGCTGCGGAAGAACGGGGACATTTATTTCACCGATCCGCCTTACGGCTTGGAAAAAGGTAACGAGTCGCCGCTCAAGGAGCTCGCCTGGAATGGTGTGTATCGCGTAACGAAGGAGGGCGCCGTATCATTGCTCACGAAAGAGATCACCTGGCCGAACGGCATCGCTTTTTCGCCGGATGAAAAGCGCCTCTACGTTGCGGTCAGCGACAACACCAAGCCGCACATTATGGTGCATGACGTTCAGCCCGACGGCTCGCTTGCGAACGCCCGAATGTTCTTCGACGCCACACCGCTCAAGACGCGGAAAGGCTCGTGTGACGGGATGAAAGTGGACACCGCCGGAAACGTCTTCGCGACCGGCCCTGGTGGCGTGCTGGTCATCTCGGCCACCGGGAAACATCTCGGCACATTGCTAACCAATCAGGCTACTGGGAACTGCTGCTGGGGCGGCTCCGACGGGTCCGAACTCTACATCACTGCGGACATGTTTTTGTGCCGCGTAAAAACAAAAACGCGCGGCGCGGGACAGTAGCGGGTCCTTTGGACCAAGACCGCTGAGTGCACGGGGTAGCCCCTTCCTCGGCGAGGCCAACAGCTATGAGCCTGGCTCCAGCGCGGGCTCGGGCAGCCATGCCGCAACCATTCCCGGTTCGCCGAGGAGGCGCTCGGAGGCGCGGAGAGCGACGTGCAGAAGCTCAGGCCGGTAGCTCAGGTCGTAGCCGATCTCGTAGATGCATTTCTCCAGCACGAAGGCGGTGAGCAGCAGCGCGACGTCTTCGCGTCCAGCCTGAAGGAATGCGGCGCTTTCCGCGGTCGCGAAGTAGCCGCCGAGGAAATGGCGGCACATCGCATCCACCCAGCCGCGCGTCCACGGATCGAGCGTCGCGGCATCGGTGGGGCTATGATGCCGAAGCGCCACACTCGCAGCGTAATCGAACGATCGGAGCATCCCCGCCACGTCGACCAGTGGCGACCGTTTGAGCGCCCGTTCACTCAATGCGCGGTGTGGCTCACCTTCAAAATCAATAAACGAAAAATCCTTCCCGGTATTCAGCACTTGTCCCAAGTGCAGATCGCCGTGGATCCTTGTCTTCGTGGCACTGATCTTTTTGCGGAGCAGAGGTTCGCAAGCCGCGACGATCTCACTGTGCCGTGCGACAAATGAGGACGCGGCTTCGCGGCCATCGGCCGGCAAGTGTGGAAGCTGGCGGCGCAACTGGCGGAGAACCCGTCCCGCAGAGCCGCGCATCGCCTGGTAGAGCGAACGCTGATAAAGCGTGCTGAACTCCTCCGGAGCAAAGTCCGGCCGGCCTTCAACGGCGCCGAGCGCGAGGTGCAGCTCTGCGGTGCGGACCCCGAGCTGCCGCGCGCGACCCGGATAGACGCCTCCAATCTGCTCGACGAGCTGCGCGGGACTGAGCTCAACCCGGGCGGCGAGCACCCGCTCAAAATATCGCGCGAGCGCATCGAGCGTGTAACTCCAGCCATCGCCTTGGTGCTTGGTGAAACGCACGAGCAACCCAACTGCGGCTTCGTTCCCGCCGTCGGCTAACTTCAGCGCCCCGGCGAACGGCGCGACATGCGCGAAGCCGCTTCCACTGAGCACCCGCGTAAGTTCGAGGTCCGGCTGCGGACCAACTTCAAACCGCCGGAAGATCTTGAGATACCACGACTCTCCGAAAGCTAGCGAAGTGTTGGAGTGATCCGTGCCGAGCACCCGGCTATTCGGCAAGACCCCCGCGAGTTCTTCTTCGGAGACATTCTCGACCGTTTCGCCGACCAGACGCGCCGCGGTGCCTCGTTGGGCAGTTCCCCGGGTGATAAAGCGAAACAACTCCGCGCGAAACTGAGGAAGGTAGAGCGCATCGCAGAGGATGCCCCCGTCTTCGAACCGAACGATGACCGCGTGCGCCGCCTCGTTATTGACCAATGTCGCCATCTCTCCTGCGACGAGCGCGATCGGGAGAAAATAACTCTCCGGGAGACCATCGGTAAACGCTACTTCCACCACGACCAGGCGTAGAGCGCCTGCGTCTGTCTCCAGCAGAATCTCCTTTGCGATCCGCATGTCGCGGACCACCCGCCCTTTGCCACCGAACCACCGGCACGTTGGAAGGTAGCTCGGTAAGAGATCCCGCTCCAGGGTGCGCACCAGTTCCGCGCTCCACTTAGCTGCGACGTTCAGAGCAGGCGCCTTCCAGGTCCTGTCGCCCACGAGTAAGTCCGCCGGCGCGCGCAGCGCCAGCCAGTAAAAGCCGTGAGGTCCGATCGTAAAGACTGTGGGTGTCTGCCGAATCTCCGGAAACGCAGTGTGCCCAAAGAGTTCTTCCGGCACCCAGCCAACGCTCGCGGAGAGGTCCAGCTCGACGACTTGAACGAAACGCGAGAGGTTCGCAATGATCAGGATGGTCTCGTCTTCGTAACGCCGCAGGTAGGCCAGCACCTTGGCATTGTCCGGGTGGAGGAACTCGAGGGTGCCGAGTGCAAAGGCGCGCCACTGCCGGCGCACATTGAGCAGCCGACGCATCCACCAAAAGAGCGAGGATACATTCCGCTGCTGATTCTCTACATTGACTGACTCGTAGTGATACTCCGGGTCGATAATCGTCGGGAGATAGAGCTGCTGCGGATTCGCCTTTGAGAATCCGGCATTCCGATCAGCGTTCCACTGCATGGGAGTGCGCACGCCATTCCGGTCACCAAGATAGAAGTTATCCCCCATCCCAATCTCGTCGCCGTAGTAAATGATCGGTGTGCCCGGCAGCGAGAAGAGCAGCGAATTGAGCAGCTCGATCTTCCGTCGGTTGTTGCCGAGCAGCGGCGCGAGCCGGCGGCGGATGCCGAGATTGATCCGCGCGCGCGGGTCGGCGGCATAGACGCGATACATGTAATCGCGCTCCTCATCGGTCACCATTTCGAGCGTCAGCTCATCGTGATTGCGGAGGAAAATGCCCCACTGACAGCCGGGCGGAATCGGGGGCGTTTGGTCGAGGATATCGATGATTGGAAACCGATCCTCCATCTGCAGCGACATGAACATCCGCGGCATCAGCGGGAAGTGGAAGTTCATGTGGCACTCGTCGTCATCGCCGAAGTAAGCGGCCGAGTCTTCCGGCCACTGGTTCGCCTCCGCGAGCAACATCCGGCCGGGGAACTTCGCATCCATGTGCGCGCGCAGCTTTTTCAGGAAAGCGTGCGTCTCGGGCAGGTTCTCGCAGTTCGTTCCTTCGCGTTCGTAGAGATAAGGCACCGCATCGAGCCGGATTCCATCGACGCCCATTTCGAGCCAGAATTCGAAGACCTTGAAGAGCTCCTCGTGAACGACCGGGTGGTCGAAATTCAGGTCCGGCTGATGGGAGTAGAAGCGATGCCAGAAATACGCCTTGGCGACTGGGTCCCACGTCCAGTTCGAGGTCTCGAAGTCTTTGAAGATGATGCGCGCTTCCCGGTATTTTTTCGGGTCATCCGACCACACATAAAAATCCCGCTCCGCTGATCCCGCCGGCGCCCGCCGCGCCCGCTGAAACCACGCGTTTTGATCCGAAGTATGATTGAGCACAAGCTCAGTGATCACACGCAACCCCCGCGCGTGCGCTTCGGTCAGGAAAGTCTGAAAATCCTCGACCGTGCCATAGCTCGGATTGACGGAGTAATAATCGGCAATGTCGTAACCGTCGTCGCGTAGCGGCGATGGGTAGAACGGCAGCAGCCAGAGCGCGGTGACGCCGAGTTCCGTGAAGTAGTCGAGCCGTTGGATCAACCCCCGGAAATCGCCGAGCCCGTCGCTATCGGTATCCTGGAAGGTCTTGACGTGCAGCTGGTAGATCGTCGCGTCTTTGAACCAGGAAGCGGGAGTCATGCGGAATGGGTTCGCAATTGCACGGAGCGGCGCGCGCATTCGGCGGGAGCTCCGCAAAACAGAAGCGCGGGAAGTCCTCTTGCTTCGAGCCGACCCCGCCCGTTTGTGGCTGTCGCCGAAGGCGCTTTCGGGCAAGGCCTATTGCCAATGCATGCAGCAAGGAGTCCAAGGACGATTTAACGGTGCCGCCTATGCATGCGACCCTTCCCCATTCCGAGAAGCCTCCTGGAGTCGCCCAACAACGCGTGCTCGTGGTGGACGACCATCCCGTGTTCCGCCGCGGGATCGCCGCGCTGATCAGCGAACAGGAGGACCTCACGGTATGCGGGGAGGCGGAGAGTGCGCCGAGTGCCCTCGAAGCGATGCGGCGGCTTCAACCGGACGTTGCGCTCGTAGATATTTCGATGCCGGGGACAAATGGGATCGAACTCCTGAAGTCGATGCTCGCGGAGCAGCCGAAGCTGACCGTGCTGATGCTCTCGATGCATGACGAGTCGCTCTACGCGCTGCGCGCATTGCGTGCCGGTGCCAAAGGCTACGTGATGAAAGCGGAGGCGATGGGGAATGTGATCAGTGCCTTGCGCAAGGTCATCGGCGGCGACGTGTATGTCAGCCCGCGCTTCAGCGAGCGGCTGGTCTTTAAAGCAATCCACTCGCTCGATGGGGGGATGGGCTCGCCGGTCGACAAACTGTCGGACCGCGAACTCGAAGTGCTGCAGCTTTTCGGGCGCGGCTTTGGCACGCGCGAGATCGCGAACGAGTTGCACTTGAGCATCAAGACCATCGAGACGCACCGCGCGCACATCAAAGAGAAGCTGGGATTCAAGGACGGCGGCGAGATGGTCCGCTTCGCCATCGACTGGGTCGCGCAGGAACAGGGGTAGAGCAGGGGATAATAGGGGAAGTTCCGGATTGCAGGGGTGGCATTGCGTGTGAGAACGCAGCCGCCCGCGCGCCGTCCGCCGCTGGCATCTCATCTCATGGCTTCATCTCCGGTCATCCCGACCGCTACTTACCGGTTCCAATTCCACAAAGGTTTCACGTTTCAGGATGCCCAGCGGCTCACGCCCTATCTTGAGGCCCTCGGCGTCAGCCACATCTACGCTTCGCCCTTTTTCCGGGCGGCGCCGGGCAGCACCCATGGCTACGACGTTTTCGATCACAACGAGTTAAATCCTGAAGTCGGATCGCGGGAGGACCTCCATGCGCTCGCGGCGGACCTGCACACGCGCGGTTTGGCGCTGCTCGTCGATTTCGTCCCGAATCACATGGGCATCGCGGAGGCGCGAAATCGCTGGTGGCGCGACGTGCTCGAGAACGGCCCAGGTTCCCCCTACGCGCGCTTTTTCGACATTGATTGGCAGCCACTGAAGCGCGAGCTCGACAGCAAGGTGCTCCTGCCGATTCTCGGCGATCAATACGGGCGCGTGCTCGAGAGCGGCGAGTTGCACCTTCATTTCGCCGAGGGGCGATTCACCCTCAGCTACTACGAGACGGACTTGCCGCTCGCGCCGCGCAGCACGCGCAGCATTCTCCAACATGCCGCCGAGCGTCTGAGTGCCCCGCCTGCGGAACTTGAAAGCATCCTGACCGCGCTCGAGCATCTGCCCGCGCGCACCGACACCGCAGCGGAGAAGATCACCGAGCGGACGCGCGAAAAGGAGATCATCCGTCAACGTCTCCTCCGGCTCTGCGACGAATCGCCTGAAGTTTGCGAGGCGATCACCGGTGCCGTCGCGGATTACAACGCCCGCGACGCCGCAGCGTATGATCGGCTGGATGCGCTGATTTCCAATCAAGTCTACCGGCTCAGCTCGTGGAAAGTCGCCGCGGAAGAGATTAATTACCGCCGTTTTTTCGACGTGAACTCGTTGGCGGCGATCCGCGTCGAGTTGCCCGAAGTTTTTGAGGCCGTGCACGAGCTGCTCCTCCAACTGATCGCCGCCAAGATCGTCAGCGGCGTCCGCATCGACCACATCGATGGCCTCGCCAACCCCGTCGAATACTTGACCCAGCTGCAGACGCGGGCCGCTCAGGCACTCGGCGAGGCCGAACAGCCGCGTGCCATTTACCTCCTCGTCGAAAAGATCCTCGGCGCGGGGGAGCCGCTGCGCGCGGAGTGGCCGGTTCACGGCACCACGGGTTACGAATTTGCGACGCAAGTCACCGCGCTGCTCATCGACCAAACCGCTGAGGGGGCGATGACGGAGAATTACCGTCGCTTCATCGGCCCGGCTCCCGATTTCCACGAGATCGTTTACGAGAGCAAACTGCTGGTCATGCACTCGTCGATGGCGAGCGAGGTGAACGTCCTCGGCCATCTCCTGAACCGCGTTTCTGAGAGCCATCGCTGGTATCGCGACTTCACCGTGAATGCGCTCACCGCCGCGGTGCGCGAAGTGATCGCCTGCTTTCCAGTTTATCGCACTTATATCGCGCCGGGAGCGCGGGCCGATGAGGTCGACCGCAAAGTGATCAATCGCGCGCTGGCGAAGGCGCGTCGGCGTAATCCCGCACTCGAACGCAGCGTGTTCGAGTTCCTGCGAGACGTCCTCCTGCCAACGGAGGAAAACGCCCATCCGGTCGATGAGAAGCTGCGCAGCGAGTTTGTGCTGAAATTTCAGCAGTGCACCGGACCGATCACCGCGAAAGGGGTGGAGGATACGGCGTTCTACCGCTTCAATCGCCTTGTCGCATTGAACGAAGTCGGGGGTGAACCAGCGGTCTTTGGAGCGTCGATCGAAACGTTCCATCGGCAGAATGCGGCGCGCGCCGCGGAGTTTCCGCATTCTTTGGTCGCGACCTCCACGCACGACACGAAACGGAGCGAAGACGTGCGAGCGCGGCTCGCCGCACTCTCCGAGTTGCCGCAGGAATGGGCACGCGCCGCGCGACGCTGGCGCACCATGAATCAGCGCCACAAACCGCTGATCGAGGGCGAGCCGGCGCCGGATGCGAACGAAGAATACCTGCTCTACCAGACGCTGGTCGGGAGCTGGCCCCTGGCTCCCATGGATGATGAAGCCCGAGCTACCTACATCTTGCGCATTCAGGATTACATGATGAAGGCGCTGCACGAGGCGAAGGCGAACACGAGTTGGATCGATCCCAACGAAGCTTGGGATGGCGCCGTGCGCGCCTTCGTTGCGGCCATTCTTACACCCGGCCGTGGAAATCGGTTCCCCTCCGCATTCGAACCTTTCGCGGAGGAAGTCGCGCGGCTCGGCGCGATCAATTCACTCTCGCAGACGGTCCTCAAGCTCACCGTGCCCGGGGTGCCGGACATTTATCAAGGCAGCGAGCTCTGGGACTTCAGCCTCGTCGACCCGGATAATCGTCGACCGGTCGATTATACGGAACGACAGCGCGCCGTCGAAGCGCTCCCCGAGCCGGCGAATGCCTGCGATCTCCTCGAGAGCTGGCGCGATGGCGCCATTAAGCTCTATCTCACGCGCACGCTGCTCCGGTTTCGACGCGAACACGCGGAACTCTTCGCGACGGGCAGCTATCAGCCGCTGGAGACTCGCGGCGTGCATGCGGATTCCCTTGTCGCCTTTGCGCGCGCGACTGAGTCGCACCACGTCATTGTGGTCGCCCCGCGACTCTCCTCGCGGGTCGGTTGGCCCGCCATCGGCGCGGCGTGGCAGGATACCACGGTCACCATCGAAGCGCCGAATGGCGCGTGGCGGAATGTCCTCACAGGACGCGAACATACCGGCTCGCTTCTGGTCTCCGAGCTCTTCGCGGAACTGCCGGTTGCAGTCCTCGTCGAGCGACATCCCTGACGCTGCGCCACGCCTTTGCCGTGAGCCGCTCAGGATCTCTGAGCGGCTCGCAATGTCGACTGCGACTGCGCCTAGCTTTTCATCGCGTCGCGCAGATCGCGCACGCGGTCGTGGGCCGCCTGAACGGCCACATACTGGCGCTGCACCACTTCGCGCACCTGCGCGGGAAGCGACTGATCCGCCAGCGCCTCCTGATAGGCATCGACTGCGTGGTCTTCTCCGCGCTCGCACTCCGCAAGGATCGCGTGCTCATCCCCGCCCGCGATCACCGACTTGATATTGATCCATCCACGGTGCAGCGCGCCTGCCACGCTGCTCGTCTCTTCGGCATCCTTGCCGAGGCCGTCCACGATGCTCTGGAGCTCCGGAATAAACCGCGCGCGCTGCTGTGAGTATTCGGTGAAGAGCGTCTTCAGCTCCGTGTTCTTTACGTCCCCGGCTGCCACCCGGAAGCCTTCTTCGCCGTCGCGGCACGTTTCGATCAATGAATTCAAAGTGGAAGTGATGGATTTCGTGGACATACACGCGCAATTCGTCCGCCCATGAAGTGCTGCGTGTAGGGAATCGCCCCGACAACCCGGCGCTTGCTCGCGTCCAGTCGTGCCGCAATCGTCGCGCGATGAAACGGCCCGATTTCCCGCGCATCCTGCAATTGCTCAAGGACACTTTCGCCTCCTGGTCGGAAGACAACGTCCTCCGTCTCAGCGCCGCGCTCGCCTACTACGCGATCTTCTCCGTCGCGCCGCTGCTCGTGATCGCGGTCGGAATCGCCGGGCTCATCCTCGGACCGGATGCCGCCCGTGGACACCTCGAGTTCGAGCTTCGCAAGACGATGGGCCCGCTCGCCGCGGAGTCCATCCAATCCATGGTGCAAAGCGCCGCGCAACCGGCGAAGAGCGCCTGGGCGACCGTCGTTGGCTTCGTGATGCTCTTCATCGGCGCATCCGGCGTGTTCGCGCAGCTCAAGGACGCGCTGAACACCATTTGGGGAGTCCGCGCGAAAAAGGGCGGCGGCCTCGCGCGCTTCATCCGCGAGCGGCTGCTCTCCTTCAGCATGGTGCTGGTGATCGGGTTTCTCCTGCTGACTTCGTTGCTTCTCACCACCGCGCTTGCGGCCGCCACCAAGTCCGTCGGCGGCTTTCTGCCGATCCACCCGTTGATCCTTGGCGCACTCGGTTTCCTCGTCTCCCTGAGCATCGTCACCGTGCTTTTTGCACTCATCTTCAAAGTGCTCCCGGACGCCACCGTGCAATGGCACAACGTCTGGATCGGCGCGTTCGTCACCGCGCTGCTCTTTGAGATCGGCAAGTTCGTCCTTGCCTTCTACCTCGGTCGGGAAAGCACCGCGTCGAGCTACGGTGCGGCGGGCTCGGTGATCGTCGTCTTGCTGTGGACCTACTACACCTCGGTGATCCTCTTCACCGGCGCCGAGTTCACCCGAATTCACGCGCGGGAGACCGGCACCACCGTGGTCGCAGAGGGAAATGCCGAGCCCGTCACGCCGGAGATGCGCGCGGAGCAGGGCCTGCCGCCCGTGGAGAAGCCGGTGAATGGTGATCGGTGATCGGTGAATGGTGAATGGTGAATGGTGAATGGTGAATGGTGAATGGTGAATGGTGAATGGTGAATGGTGAATGGTGAATGGTGATCGGCGTTCACCATTCACCATTCACGAGTCACCATTCACGCCCCCTCCCTGCGCCGCAGTATCCTCCCCGAGATAGCGCGCGCCGAGCAGCCACAGCGCGCTCGCCACGATCATCATCAGCGCCACGAGCATGAACCCCATCGTCATGCTCGTTTGCCCCGCGATCCAGCCGATGAGCGGGGGCGAGATCGCGTCGCCGAGCGCGTGGATGATGAAGATGTTCAAGGCGAATGCCGTCGCGCGAATCGCCGGCGGCGAGACATTGGCCAGCGCCGCATTCGCCGGTCCCGTATTGAAGAACAGGAAGAAGATCGCGCAGAAGACCAGCACCCACGCCGCCGGGAACGGCGTGTAAAGCATCCCCACGGTGAAAGGGAACGCGAGCAGCATGCTCATCCCCGAGCTCAGGAAATAGGCGCTCGGAAA
>Ga0136611_10000260_pt1 | contig 33278 bp, 32 predicted proteins | sample AntDrymUQ2232306_2_FD_106645 | JGI IMG/M metagenome (GOLD analysis project Ga0136611, IMG submission 106645) | Polar desert sand microbial communities from Dry Valleys, Antarctica - metaG UQ223 (23.06) | ecosystem: Environmental > Terrestrial > Soil > Desert | place: Antarctica: Dry Valley...
TATTGTCTCGACGACGGCACGCCTCTGCTCGACGGCCCGGCGTCGGTGGACGAACCCGCGACGGCGATCTTGAAAGGCATAGAGTGGCCGAGGGAATCTCTGGCAGCGGTGCGCCGCGCCGCACATGTCGCTAGGATCGATTCCTCCAATTCGATCGCCGTACTGCCGTTTACCAATATGAGTTCCGACGTCGAGAACGAGTATTTCTGTGACGGCTTGGCTGAGGAACTTCTAAACGCATTGGCGAAGGTCGACGAATTGAAAGTAGCGGCGCGGACATCAGCGTTCTCCTTCAAGGGCAAGAACACAAACGTCAGCGAAATTGGAAATGTGTTGAATGTCAAAACTGTGCTTGAGGGAAGTGTTAGAAAATCGGGCGATCGAATAAGGATCACTGTTCAATTAGTCAATGCATCGGACGGCTATCACCTCTGGTCTGAACGATACGACCGCGAAATGAAAGATATCTTCGACGTGCAGGATGAGATCACATTGTCGGTGGTCGATGCGCTGAAAGTGAAGCTGTTCGGCGCAGAGAAATTGGCGGTTTTGAAGCGTTACACCAACAACGCTGAAGCGTATCAACTATTCTTGAAGGGAATGTATCATTGGCACAAATTCACACCGGAGAACGTCAGAAAAAGCCGCGACTATTTTCAACAAGCCATCGACCTCGATCCCGCTTACGCGCCCGGCTACGCCGGACTGAGCGAATTCTACGGCCTTTCTTCAGCACTCGGTATGATGCCTCCGGACGAAGGCTGGCCAAAGGCGGAAGCTTTAATGACAAAGGCGCAGCAGTTGGACGATACGCTTCCTGAGGTTCACAACGGGCTGGCCGCGATCAGGATGTTTTACTTCCGGGATTGGGACGGTGCCGAACGCGAGATCAAACGCGCCATTGAGTTAAATCCGAATTTCGCGGAAGTTCATCACCTTTATGCCAATTGCCTGGTGGTAAGAGGGCAGTTTGATGGTGCCGTAGCAGAGATGCACCGGGCGCTGGAACTTGATCCGCTTTCGCCTACCTACCGACGTTCTTTAGGCAATTTTCTTTACTATGACCGGAGGTATGACGAGGCCATCAGAGAATACTATCAGTCTCTCGAACTCGACCCGAATAACGCATGGGTGTACGAAGAGATGGGCAATGCCTCTGAGCGAAAGGAGATGAGCAATGAAGCAATCGCCGCTTGGCGACAAGCTATGACGCTCGTCGGAGATAACGAGCTTGTCGAGATCCTCGATGCCGCATACGCCGGAGGAGGGTTTAGTAGAGCGTTACTGGCGGTGGCCGAGAAAAGACTCGAACGGCTAAACCACAACAGCAAAAGGGGTGAGTATGTACCGGCGATAGAATTTGCGCGCCTTTACCTACGGCTCGGCGATGAGGAGCGCACGTTTGAGTGGTTGAAAAAGGCTGCTGAAGAACGCAATTGCTTTGCGTTTTATATTGGCATTGACCCGTTCTACGATAGTCTTCGCGACGACCCGCGATTTCAGGATCTGCAGCGGCGCATGGGCCCGCCGCAAAGATCGGGCGTATGTAAAGAGGACTATGAAACGATGCCCTGAATGCAGGCGGGATTATTACGACGAGACGCTGAGTTTCTGTCTCGACGACGGCAGGCGCCTTCTAGAAGGGCCCGCGACCTTAGACAACCGTGTATCCACCATTTTGACTAGTTCTTCGAGGGAATTAAATTCAACTTGCACCTTTTGAGTGCTCGGTATTTTATTGCGACGTTTAGGTTTCATGATTTGCTTCCGATTCCCCACGCCTGTGTGCAACATAGGTGCAACAATCCAGCCTGACTCAGAGCGAAGGCATCATAACCAGGATAATCCAAAATGAAGGGATTAAGTAGCACCCGCCGTAAGGTAAACGATCTCAGTAGATCACCGCTAACTATAAGAAAACAAGCTGAATAGACTTCGAATCAGAGGGTCGCAAGTTCGAATCTTGCCGGGTGTACCATTCCTTTTCTCAGTTCTGGAGAAAATTCCCTTCCCTAACGATTTTTAACGCGGCGTCGAGGTGAGGCTTCATGTACTCGTCGCGCTCGATGAATGGTATTGCGGTCCTCGCCATCTCATAGGCCTGTCGTGTGCCGTGGCCGAGAGATTTTTCGCCGCCGATATTCTTTTTCCGAAAGTCGATGGCCTGCGCGGCGCACAGCAGCTCGAGCGAGAGGATCGTCTCGAGATTTTCGGCGACTTGCCGCAGCTTGAGCGCTGCGGTCGCACCCATTGAGACGTGATCTTCGACATTCGCACTGCTTGGGATCGTATCGACGCTCGCAGGGTGAGCGAGGATCTTGTTTTCGGTGCACAACGCGGCGGCCGTGTACTGCACGATCATAAAGCCGGAATTCAGCCCACCGTGCTCCGTTAGAAATGCAGGCAGTACGTGTGCATTTGAGGCCTCATCGGTGAGACGCATAATCCGCCGTTCAGAAATATTGCCGAGCTCCGAAAGAGCGATCGCCAGGTAATCGAATGCGAGAGCAAGCGGCTCGCCGTGAAAGTTGCCGCCCGAGATCACATCGATGCTTTCGCCATCCACAAAAATAAGCGGATTATCCGTAACAGCATTAAGTTCGAGCTTGATCAGCCATTCGGCATACGCCACGGCATCGCGACAGGCACCATGGACCTGTGGAATACAGCGAAGCGTATACGCATCCTGCACGTTGCCCGGATCGAAAGCTCGAACGAATTCGCTGCCCGCGAGAAGAGTTCGAAGATTCTTCGCACACTCGATTTGTCGCGGGTGCGGACGAAGAGCGTGAATGCGTTCATCAAATGCCGAGACTGTCCCATTGAGTGCTTCCAGGCTGAGGCAGCCCGTGACGTCAGCCGTCCTTGCGAGGCGGATGGCACGCGTCGTCTCGAGCAGGCCGATCGCTGTCATCACGGTCGTCCCATTCGTCAATGCAAGCCCCTCTTTCGCCTTAAGCTTTACTGGCGAGAGCCCAGCGCGTTCGAGGGCGACCCTACCGGGAACGATCTCGCCATTGAAGCTCGCTTCGCCCTCCCCGATCAACATACAGGCAAAATGTGCGAGCGGTGCCAGGTCTCCACTCGCGCCGAGACTTCCCTTCTCTGGAATCACGGGATGGACGCCTCGATTGAGGCAGTCAAGAATCAGTTGCAGAGTCTCGATTCGAATGCCCGAAAATCCTCGGGCAAGCGTGTTTGCGCGGATCAGCATCGTCGCGCGAGTCGCCGGTATGTCGAACGCCTCGCCTACACCCACGGCATGACTCAGAACGACATTTCGCTGGAGGGTCTCGACGTCCTCGCGGCTGATCACCTTGTCCTTGAATGCTCCGAAACCCGTTGTGATACCGTACGCGATCTCGCCCCGCTCGAGTAGGGTATCCACGGCTTGCGCGGCTCGATTGACGTTTCCCTCGGCAGAGTTCGACATCGCGACCATGGGTGAGCCGGGTGCGCCGTAAGCGACATCTGCGACCTGTTCGAATGTAAGGCTTTCGCCGTCAAGAACTATGGATTCCATTAGATCAGAGTGCCGGATTTGATTATGCTGCGCACCGGATTACCTCCGAACTCGTACATTAACTGCCGGTAATCCGGAAAGTCCAGTATCAACAGGTCCGCGTTCTTCCCAATCTCGATCGACCCATGACTGCCGCCCCGACCGAGGGCCTGAGCAGCATTGATCGTTGCCGCATTCAATGCTTCCGCGGGCAGCAGTTTTTGATATCGACAGGCTATGGCCATCGCCATGGGCATTGATGGGCAGGGCGCCGAGCCGGGATTGTAATCGGTCGAGATTCCGATTGCGCATCCCGCGTCGATCATCTTCCTGGCCGGAGCAAATGTGGTCTTACCCGCATTAAAGTTTTCTGTCGGGACCACTATTCCCACCGTTTCGCTTTCTGCAAGGAGCGTGATCTCATCAGCCGAGATCGTGTCGAGGTGATCGACCGAAACCGCTCCTAACTCTACCGCCATTCTGGTTCCACCGAGATTTGAGAACTGGTCCACGTGCGCCTTAATTCCGTAACCAAGTGCCTTCGCTGTCGTCACCACACGCTGAGATTGGCTTAGATCGAATGCATTCTTCTCGGTGAAGACGTCACAGAAAAAGGGAATCTTCTTGGTCGCAAAGTGCGATTGTTCATACCATTTCCATGCGAGTGGAAGCATCTCGTCACAAATTAGGTCCACGTACGCGTCTGGATTACCTGAAAACTCTGGCGGAATTGTGTGAGCTGCAAGCAGCGTCGGACTAATATCGACGAGATCGGTTTCGTCGAGATCTGCTATAACGGCGAGCATTCGGAGCTCAGTTTCTAGATCGAGGCCGTAGCCAGTTTTGATCTCGCAGGTTGTCGTGCCGCATGCGAGCATCTTGTCGAGTCTCTGTCGGGCAAGAGAAGCTAACACTTCGACGCTTGCTTCTCGCGTGCTCGCAACCGTCGAGATAATGCCGCCGCCGTTCGCCAGGATCTCCAGATACTCGGCACCTTTGATCTTCAATTCGAATTCATTTAGCCGATCGCCCGCGTAAACAATATGTGTGTGCGGATCGACAAAACCGGGACAAATCACCGAGCCTATCGCATCAACTACATGCGCAGAATCATACGTGCGCAGAATCTCCGCCGTCGGTCCAACCGCAACAAATTTTCCATCGACGATCGCGACCGCACCCTCAGGGATAATGCCAACGTCCGCCATCGCCACACCTCGCTTCGGACCATCGGGCGATGCGCACGTGACGAGTTGCGCCGCGTTGATTAGCAAAAGATCGGCTTCAACCAAAGCTACATTGACTCCTTTTGCACTTTATAATGGAGCTCATTGTTCAGCATCAATGCAGCGCTACCGAACCACGGCACGTATTCGACAATCATCAGACCGGATTTTACAACGGGGTCCGTCTTGGCGAGTTTGCGGGCCTCCTCGACCGTCGTGACCGCGAGAATAAATAAGCCGCGGAACTTTTTATCCGGATCGCTGAATGGCCCGGCGACGGCGAGTTTTCCCTCGGCTGCCAGTCGCGCCATGTTCGCGAAATGGCCCCTGAAGAGTGCAACGCGCTCTTCTCCGTTAAAGTCACCGTCCCGAGGGCCGGTTTTCAGGAAGGCGATCACGTATTGACGCATGCCGTTTTTGTCGGCCCCAACCTTCTTTGCCAGCTTCGCGCTGTACTTCGGTTTCTTGGCTTTCTTTTGTGTTTCCTGTGCGATCGCGCTAAATTGGCCGATCATCATCAACACGAAAAACAACAGCGCAAACTTCATCATTCGCATATTCTTCCTTTGCTTCTCCTGCGGTCTTTGCGTTAAAAATATCACCTTACCCGATTATCTCAATGAAGCGAACTATAAAAGCGCCGACCGGCACTCAACTGTCCTGCAAGAATTGGCTCATCGAGGCCGCGTATCGGATGATCCAAAATAATCTCGACGCTGAGGTCGCATTCGACCCCGATAATCTAATCGTTTATGGCGGACGCGGACGTGCGGCGCGCAATTGGGAATCGTACGACGCTATACTCGCATCGCTTCGCGATCTGGAAGAAGATGAAACGCTTCTAATCCAGTCCGGCAAGCCGGTAGGCGTTTTTCGTTCGCACACCGACGCTCCCCGCGTACTGTTGGCAAACTCCAACATCGTCCCGCATTGGGCGACGCAGGAGCAATTCGACCAATACGAACGCGACGGCTTGATGATGTACGGGCAGATGACCGCCGGATCGTGGATATACATCGGCACGCAAGGAATTTTGCAGGGCACGTATGAGACGTTCGGCTCGCTGGCACGACAGCACGGTTGGGGAACGCTTGCCGGCAAATTCATTGTGACGGCGGGGCTTGGCGAAATGGGCGGTGCTCAGGCCCAGGCGATCACGTTCAACGGCGGTGTCGGCCTGCTCGTCGATGTCGATCCGTGGCGCATCGAACGGCGGCTGCAGTTGAAACAGGTCGATGTCGCGGCAAAAGATTTGGATGATGCGCTTCAGCTCGTTCACGAATCCGTCGCAAAGAAAGAATCTCGCTCGATCGCTCTCTGCGGGAATGCGGCCGAGGTTCACTGGCAATTGCTAAAACTCGGCGTAGTGCCTGACGTCGTGACTGACCAGACATCGGCTCACGACGTGCTGATGGGTTACATTCCTGTCGGCTTCACAGTCGAGGAAGCAGCCGAATTTCGTCAGAAGGATCGGAGCGGATATCAACAAGCGGCGATGGATTCGATGGCAACGCATGTCGAAGCAATGCTTGAATTTCAAAAACGCGGCGCGATCGTCTTCGATTATGGCAACAATCTCCGACAGAGGGCCAAGGATAACGGCGTCATTAATGCCTTCGACTATCCCGGCTTCGTGCCTGCCTACATTCGCCCATTATTCTGCGAAGGCAAAGGGCCCTTTCGTTGGGTGGCCCTCTCCGGGGACAAAGACGACATCTACAAAACCGACGATGCGATAATGAATCTATTTCCTGACGACGACCACCTGGCTCGGTGGCTGACGATGGCTCAGGAGAAGGTGGAATTCCAAGGCCTGCCCGCACGAATCTGCTGGCTGGGGTTTGGCGAGCGGGCAAAGGCCGGGTTAAAACTAAATGAAATGGTGTCGACCGGCGAGCTCAAGGCGCCTATCGTTATCGGGCGAGATCACCTGGATTGCGGCAGCGTCGCCTCTCCCAATCGGGAGACCGAAGCTATGCTGGACGGCAGCGACGCGATTGCCGACTGGGTCTATCTAAACGCTATGATTAACGTTGCGGGTGGGGCGACCTGGGTTAGCCTTCATCACGGGGGCGGCGTCGGTATCGGTTACAGTCTGCACGCGGGTCAGGTCATTGTCGCAGACGGCACGCCCGAGGCGGCGAAACGCATCGAGCGCGTACTTACAACCGATCCCGGCATGGGAGTCATCAGACACGTTGACGCCGGATATGACGACGCCAAGAAGTTCGCTGCGGAACATTCGATTCAGATTCCCATGGCGTAAGTCGGCCTTTAGTTAAAAATAGGAGATAAAAATGAAATCATTTGTACGCATTTTTCCCATAACCACTTTCCTTCTTTTGGTCGCATGTGTCGCCAGCGCGCAAACCGGCGCCGCGCCAAAAATCGGGATTATCAATTCTGCGGCCTTCGCGAGCGAAAAGGGCGGCATCACGAAGTTCGTAAATGCTGCAAAAAGCGTGGACGCTCAGTTCACCGCTACCCGAGCCCAGCTTGCGACATGGCGTGCCAGAGGTGAGGTCCTCAGAAAGGAAATCGAGATCCAGCAGGGTTCGCCCGCTGTGGATCCGGCGTCCTTGCGAAGGAAATATGACGAAGCTCAGAAACTAGAGGTTGATATCAAACGCGCGACCGAAGATGCCCAGGCGTCGTTTGAGCAGAAGAGTCGAATTGCACTACAGCCTGTACAAGCGGCTATCGGTAAAGCACTCCAGGAATACGTTAAGGCTAAAGGCTATGCCCTTATATTCGACCCCTCAAGGGATCAGAGCGGCCTGCTGCTTGTTGTCGGCGATCAAGTGCCTGATGTAACGACTGACTTCATTGCCTTTTTCAATGCCCGGCCCTAGTGCTCGATCCGACTTACCACACAAAGGAAAATCGCCGGGAGGTCCCGGCGATTCATCACTAACGACTACCAATCCTATTAGCGACGTCGAACTTTCACGTACCTTCTTTTCTTCTTGTTCAACTTGTAGGTGTATAGCGCAGAGCCTCCGGCGCCGACGCCCGCTCCGATGAGTGCACCCTTTCCACCGCCGGCGAGTCCGCCGATAAGAGCGCCAGCACCGGTGCCAGCAGCCATATTGATGCGATTTCGATGACGGCGGTAGTAGCTAGGCCGCGCCGTTCTCACGTATCGCGTACGGCCGTCACGGCCAACCACCTTCCTCATATAGGTTTGTGCCGAAACCTCGGTTGGACTCGCGAACATAAACATTCCCGAGAACAGCGTGAGTATTACAAATAGAAATACAGTCTTCTTGATTTTCATTATTTTTTCTCCCGACGGATTTTTACCGCGTAGTTTGGACGGTGAGGAGACAGCCTTAGGTTGCAATGTTACTGCGGCGGTAACTGTGCGGTTGCATACATAACGCGGTACGCCCGACATCCGCATATATTGAGCCGAGAGGCAGAATCCTATAATATGTACGTGCTCAGATTAATAATCAGTTTAGAGGCTCGTGTGCGGGCCTTCGAGGGCGAGGAATATGAAGTTAATAGTTTCGCGAATTGCTAACCAGGCATTTTTCGGCGTTTTTCTAGTTGCCATATTCTTTGCGACGTCTGTCGGCGCTCAATCGAAGAAGGAACTAACGCCGACGGTTGGAACGGCCGTTAAGTTCGATGTATCTAAACCGCTTCGCAGTATGAAGCCACTCGATACGCCTCGCACAGAACGCAAGGGGAAGGACGACCGTGGCGAGTTGGGCCCGGTTAACGATAACCGCCACGAGCCCGACCAAGCGTTGCAACGATTCGCCGGTGAAGGTCTCTTTTCGGGTCCGTCGGCGATTCCGCCGACCAATGTCAGTTTCGACGGACTGATCCAGTCAGGCGGAGCGACCCCGCCGGATACTGTCGGGGATGTAGGGCCGAGCCATTACGTGCAAATGGTGAACTCGCGGTTTCAGGTGTTCTCCAAAACGGGAACATCGATGTTCGGCCCAGCGAGCACCAATACATTGTTCTCCGGATTTGGAGGGCCTTGCCAAACGGAAAATGCGGGCGACCCGATCGTCCTTTACGATCAGCTTGCGGACCGCTGGCTCCTGACTCAGTTTACCGCCTCGGGCCCGACCTATTTCAATTGCGTCGCCCTTTCGCAAACTAGCGACCCGACGGGCAGTTATTACCGATGGGCCTTTTCAAACGGGACGAATTTCCCCGATTACCCGAAATACGGCGTTTGGTCGGACGGATACTACATCAGCACCCGCGATTTCGCGAACGGCACGAGCTACACCGGTGTGGGGGCTTACGCTCTCAATCGGGATCAGATGATTCTCGGCAATCCGACGCCTCAGGTGATTTCATTTTTTGTCCCGCGGGGCTCTGAGCCGTTCAAGGTTGGCGACGGTCTGCTGCCTGCAGATATCGACGGAAACACGATGCCGCCCGCGGGCAGTTCGCAATATTTCCTGGGAACTCAGGACCTCGGAGGCCCGTACGGTGCCGCCTCCGACGCGCTTAACCTATTTAAGTTCTCCGTCAACTGGACTACGCCGGCAAGCTCCACATTTTCGCTGACGAATACGATCCCGACGGCGGCTTTTGACACGATTTTTCCATGTACTCCAAGCTCCCGTGCATGTATTCCGCAGCCGGGAACCGCGACAAAGGTTGACATTCTGTCGTACCGTCAGCGTCCGCTGCACAGGCTGGCATACCGGAATCTCGGCACCCACGAATCGCTCGTCACGAATCAGTCCGTCGAAGCCACGGCCGGGATCGCCGGTATCCGTTGGTGGGAGATTCGATCGCCTAGTACAACGCCCGTGATCCACCAGGAGGGCACCTATTCGCCGGACAGTGTTCATCGATGGATGGGCAGCGTCGCTATGGATCGCAAGGGCAACATGCTGCTCGGTTATAGCGTGTCGGACGCGACCAGCGTTTTTCCGGGAGTCCGTTTCACGGGGCGCCTCGCGGCCGATCCCCTCGGAACAATGCCGCAGGGCGAGGGCATTATGGTCGCGGGAGCCGGCTCGCAAACGAGCACAGGCAACCGCTGGGGCGATTACTCGTCGATGAATATCGACTCGGTTGATGACTGCACGTTCTGGTACACGACGGAGTATTACCAAACGACTTCCACGGTCGGCTACAGGACCAAGATAAGCTCAGTTACGTTTCCGAATTGTCTCGCGCCGTCAGTCCAATTTGTCCGGATATCCGGGCGTGTGGCCACCGCGGAGGGCGTTGCGGTCGGCGGTGCAGATGTAAAGCTTGCCGCAACGGGCACGGGCGGCTTGATCTTGTCCAGGACAAACGCTTTTGGATACTTCCTTTTTGATAATGTCCCGGGCAACGAGACCTATACGCTTGGGGCCGTAAGGAAGCGCTTCTCCATCGCACCGCGCGTCATTTTCGCTAATGACAATATCGACAACGCCGATCTCGTAGCGACCCCGGAATGAGAGACCTTGGGTATTTTCGATAAAACCGAACGTCCCAATCCCGAACTATTTCTTAGGCGCGGAGATCCCAACGATCCGCGTCTCGGTGAATCGGTCGGAACAGAGGAGCGGGATTACGGCAATGCTCAGGTCATCATCGTCGGATGCCCGCAGGACGAAGGCGTCCGAAGAAACAACGGGCGCACAGGCGCGGCCGCGGCCCCTGATGCGATCCGCCGCCAGTTCTACAAGCTAACAACCTTCAACATTAGGACGCGGATTTTCGATGCGGGTAACGTCGCCCTCGGCGATTCGCTCGAGGAAACGCACGCAAACCTCACAAACGTTGTCGAGCAACTCCTCAGGGACGGAAAGCGCGTAATTGTGCTCGGCGGCAGCAACGACATCTCGTATGCGGATGGCGCGGCGATGTCTGCGGCCTTCGGCTCGGATATGTGGATCGGTGTAAACGTCGATGCTCATTTGGATGTGAGGATTGCGCAACAGCGAAACAGCGGCACTCCCTACCGGCAGCTGCTGGACGAACGGCTGTTGAGACCGGATCTCTTTTACGAGGTCGGCTATCAAACACACTTTGCCTCCCCCATTTACTACGATTACATCCGTGAACTCGGCGTAAACCGGATCAGCCTCGAGCTTCTGCGTTCTCGCGAGACACCGGACCTCGAACTAAAGGAGAGCATCCGTCAGAAATTCATCGGACAGAGTTCATCACTGAACACCTTCTTTGGTTTCGACATGGACGCGGTTCGCTCGGCGGACGCCCCGGGAACGTCAGCACCGTCCCCCCTTGGCTTGCGCGCGGGCGAATTCATCCAGCTCGTCAAGTACGCGGCTTCCCTCGCCAACACAAAAATCATCGAGTTTACAGAGACTAATCCGCTGTTCGACATAGACGACCGGACCACGAAACTCGTCGCGATTGCGATGCATCGATTCTGTTCGGGCGTCAGCTGAGGTGGAATATATGCAAAAAGTTGTCGCTCCGGTCCTGTGCATCCTTGTTTTTTCGTTATCACTCACGGCCCAACATTCATCACACCAACTCGGCACGGTCGAGTTTAAGAATTCGTGCAGTCCTGCGGTGCAGGAGCAGTTTCAACGTTCGGTGGCGATGCTTCATTCGTTTCGGTATATCGAGGGTGAAAAATCTTTTCGTGAGGTTCTCGTGAAAGACCCTTCGTGTGCAATCGCTACTTGGGGTATCGCGGCGATCCTGATGTCTAATCCATTGACGGGGATTGGCCCTTCACCCGAATGGGCCGCTCGGGCCAGAGCTACAATAGACGCGGGCCGCCGAATCGGCCCAAAGACAGTTCGAGAAAAGGAATACCTCGAAGCCGTCGCGGCCTATTGGGAGGACTGGACAAATCGTCCTGAGAAGACACGCCAACTGAATCGAGCGAAAGCCTACGGAGCGCTTGCCGGAAATTATCCGGACGATGACGAGGCGCAGATTTTCTACGCCCTTTATCTCTCTGGGACGCAATCTCTCGCCGATCAGACCTACAGTGCCTATCTCGCCGCAGCGGAGATCTTGGAAAAACAGTTTGCAAAGTACCCGGATCATCCCGGAGCGGCACACTACCTGATCCACAGCTATGATGCGCCGGCAATCGCTGCCAGAGGATTGAACGCCGCACGCAGGTACGCGGACATAGCGCCAGCCGCCCCGCACGCCCTTCACATGCCATCGCATATTTTCACCCGTGTCGGCTACTGGAAGGATTCTGTAGCGACGAATTCGCGTTCCGCCGAGGCTGCAAAGGCCGATAAGGAATACGAAGAACAGCTACACGCGATGGACTATATGACATACGCGAATCTCCAGATGGGCCGCGACGCCGAGGCGAAACGTATTGCAGACGAAGGTGCATCGGTGAGCGGATTCAACACATTGAGATTTGTCGGTCCGTACGCGCAGGCCGCGATGCCTGCCCGTTATGCTCTCGAACGCGGCGATTGGAAGCTCGCCTCGAAACTTGAACCCAAATCCAGCGGGTTTGCTTTCACGACGGCGCTCACGCATTTCGCCCGTGCAATCGGCGCGGCTCGTTCAGGCGATGTGGAACTCGCGAATCGGGAGATCGCGCAGCTTTCACGCCTCCGAGACGAATTAAAGTCCGCGAAGAGCGAATATTGGGCGGGCGAAGTCGAAATCAGCCGCGTCGCAGGCTCAGCGTGGACGGCACTCGCTCAAGGGAAAAAGGTAGAGGCACTCTCGCTGATGCAATCCGCGGCCGACGCCGAGGATAAGAGCGAGAAACACATTGTCACCCCTGGGCGTCTATTGCCCGCCCGTGAGCTGCTTGGCGACATGCTTCTTGAACTGGATCGAGCGGCCGACGCGTTAAAAGAATTTGAAGCAACGCAGATACGGGAACCCGGTCGATTCCGCAGCTATCACGGTGCGGCGGTCGCGGCAGAAAAAATGGGGGATACGTCGAAGGCCGAGAAGTATTTTTCTAAGCTCATTGAACTCGCGGATGGGACAAACGAAAGATCAGAGCTGACGAAGGCCAAGAAATTTATGGCAAAGGCGAGGAAATGAATATGAAGATAGTGAGTTTTGAGCGACTCGAGGAAAGAGCCGAAATGAGCATTTGCCGCGCTCTTACTTACTTGACAGTGTTTTACGCGTTTGGCATTCTAACGGTTCGCTTCATTCGCGAACGTGGGTATAGTCTCTTAGCTCAGTTGGTAGAGCATTACCTTGACAAGGTAGGGGTCAGCAGTTCGAGTCTGCTAGAGACTACCATTTACAATATTTCGATACGATGCTTTCGAAGAACTTTGCTGTTTTTATAACTACTACGACACGCTTCTAATGCGTGACAATCGCAGTTTCGCGGGGATCCTGCAAGGCAAAGTCGCTCTTATCGAATCTAATCTGTTTGAGTAGTAGTGAATAACGAGTAAATCGTTAACCGTAAATAGAGATAGTTAAGAGCGGCCAATATCTGGTAACGCTTGGGTTGTCGTCAATAGTTTTCTATTCGCGATTAAGACTTCCTATTTGCAGTTCTAATGAGTCAGATAAACGTAAAATTTGGTGGACAGGAGCGCGCCATACCTGCGCCGGCGACTGTTGCGGATGCCATTAAGGCCTTCGACCGCGATGCGCTGAAGAGCGCCCTCGCCGCCCGCGTGAATGGCGAAGAGTTGGATCTAAACCGCGGTCTCGCCGAAACGGACGAGTTGCTCTCGATCGAGCCTATTTCGAATGGCAGCCGCGATGGGCTCGAGGTCATTCGGCATTCGACCGCGCACCTTCTCGCTGCGGCGGTCCTTGACCTTTTTCCCGGGACAAAGCTCGGCGTCGGCCCCGCCTTGATGGACGATCCGCGCTATGGTTTTTATTACGACGTAATCGCTCCACAAAATCTTACTGAAGAAGATCTGCCGCTCATCGAGAAAAAGATGAAGGCACTCGCGAAGCAGAACCTTACCTATCGTCGCGAGGAAATCGAAAAGTCTAAGATCATCGAGATCTTTACTGAGCGCAATGAACCCCTAAAGTGCGAGCTCATCGACGAAAAGGCGGCGGACACCGCTACCCTTTATCACATCGACAATTCGGCGTTTCTGGACTTCTGTCTTGGGCCGCACGTTCCGCACACCGGCAAGTTAAAGGCGTTCAAGCTGCTTGCGATCTCAGGCGCGTACTGGAAGGGTGACTCGGAACGTGAGCAGATGCAGCGTATCTACGGTACCGCTTTCGCGACTCAAGAAGAACTCGATGGATGGCTAAAGCAGCGCGAAGAAGCCGAGAAGCGCGATCACCGAAAGCTGGGTCGCGAGCTCGATTTGTTTTCCATCTCGGACGAGTACGGAGCCGGACTAATCCTTTGGCATCCGAAGGGCGGCATCATCCGGAACGAGATGGAGCGCCTTCTCAAAGAGGAGCTTGAGAAACGCGGGTACAGTTTTGTTTTTACGCCTCACATCGCAAAGCGCGAACTCTGGGTAAAAAGTGGCCACGAGGGCAACTACGCCGACTCGATGTATGCGCCGACCAGCATAGAGGACGAAGAGTATCGCCTGAAACCGATGAACTGCCCGTTCCACATCGGCATCTACAAATCGAGCCCTCGATCGTATCGCGATCTCCCGCAGCGTTACTCCGAAATGGGCACGGTCTATCGTGCCGAGCTTTCCGGAACGCTGCATGGCCTAATGCGGGTTCGCGGATTCTCTGTCGACGATGCACATCTTTTTGTACGGCCCGATCAGGTGCACGCAGAAGTTGCGGATTGTCTGGATTTTGCGATCAAGGTTTTCGAAACGTACGGCTTCGACAAGGTGAAATTCGAACTTTCTGTGCGCGGCGACGCGGACAATAAAGGCTATCTCGGTGCGGAGGAGGACTGGTCGGCCGCCGAACAGCAACTCGCGAGTGCCCTCAGCGAGCGCAATATTTCGTACGACCGTATCGAGGGCGAGGCTGCATTTTACGGACCTAAGATCGATATCAAGATCGAAGACGCAATCGGCCGCGTTTGGCAGCTTGGAACGATTCAACTTGATTTCAATCTGCCTGAGCGATTTGAGCTTGAGTACACCGGTGATGACGGGCAGAAACATCGGCCTTTCATGATTCATCGTGCACTCTTTGGCTCGATCGAGCGGTTTTTCGGAGTGCTGATTGAGCATTACGCGGGTGCCTTTCCGCTATGGCTCGCTCCCGTCCAAGTAACGGTTCTGCCGATTACCGATCGGGTGAATGACTATGCGGAGTTAGTTGCAGCAGACCTGAGGTCAAACGGATTTCGCGTGGAAACAAATACGAAATCCGAAAAAATCGGCGCGAAAATTCGCGAAGCGCAGATTCAGAAGATCCCGTACATGTTGGTGCTCGGCGATCAGGAAGTTGAGACGGAGCAGGTCGCGGTTCGAGAAAGAAAGGCAGGCGACCTCGGTGTGATGTCGCTGAACGAGTTCAAAGATAAGATTACGGAAGAGAAACTTTTGCGTAGTCGGGGCTAATTGATTAGGAGGCATTTATCGCAAGACGATTTGGGGGAAATAGGTACAAGCCACGATTTCGGGAGCCGTTGCACAAAACCAATGAGCGCATCCGAGTTCCGTCGGTACGCGTAGTAACCGAGGATGGCGAGGCTCTCGGTGTCATGGACGTCAGAGACGCGATCAAAACTGCACGCGATCGGGGCATGGATCTGGTAGAGATTGCTCCGGGCGCGAAGCCACCGGTGTGCAAGATCATCGACTATGGCAAGTTTTTGTACGAACAGAAAAAGCGTCAGCACGAGGCGAAGAAAAAGCAGGTCACGGTACAGGTCAAGGAAATTAAATTCCGCCCCGGAACTGACGACCACGATTACAACTATAGAATGGAGCACGCCAGGCAATGGCTCGGTGAGGGCGACAAAGTTCGTGCCGCGATCGCCTTTCGCGGTCGCGAAATGAGCCACCGCGAACTTGGTGCCAAGATTCTGAAGAGACTGACCTTAGACCTTGCCGACATGGCTGAGGTGGAGGTCGCACCGAAGATGGAGGGCTATCAGATGTTCACCATCTTGGTTCCTAATAAAGCGAAAGCTGCTGAGAAGAAGGCTTCGGCTCCCGCACCGGAACCAACCGTGGATAAGCGTGAAACCGCTGCCACGACGAAACGGGAACAAAAGGCCCCGAAAGCCAAGATCGATCAAAAGGAAGACGACGAAATTTTCTAGAGAGTTTTAAGGAGAAGTTATGCCAAAACTGAAAACACACAAAGGCGCGGCAAAGCGTTTTCGCTCGACGGCGAGCGGCAAATTCAAACGCGGACACAGCCACGCGCGCCATATTTTGACCAAGAAAACGTCTAAGCGAAAACGCAACCTCGACATCGACGCGTTAGTCTCTGATGGAGATCAGAAACGAGTTGAGAAGATGCTGCCGTACGGTAGAGATTAATTGAGAATAGATATCTGAAAGTTGAGAGATACCGACGAGTCATATCGTCCGCGTTCTATTCTCAATTTTCAAGAGGAAGGAGTGAAGAATGCCTAGAGCAAAACGTGGGAATAAACGCCTAGAGAAGCGTAAAAAAATATTAGCCTTAGCGAAAGGCTATCGCGGAACGAAGTCGAAACTCTACAGATCGGCGAAGGAATCGGTCGAGAGAGCGCTCAATTTTGCCTACACAGGCAGAAAACTGAAGAAGCGCGATTTTCGTAGACTGTGGATCGTTCGCATCAACGCGGCATGCCGCTTGAACGACATAAAATATTCGCAGTTCGTCCATGGTATGAGCCTGGCCGAGATCGAACTCGACCGCAAGGTCTTGGCGGATCTCGCCGTAAAGCAGCCGGAAGCCTTCGCGGCGGTCGTCGCTCAGGCAAAGGACGCGATCGGACGGCAGCAGAGCGCAACAGTGTAGAATTCGTCTTCAGACGAGATACAGAAAGTGTATGGAGCTAGATGACTGAATACACAAGTCAGATCGATAGCATCCGAGAAGCGTTCGAGCATGAGTTCGAACGCTTCGCTCATTTGCGTCTCGTCGGAGCAACGCGTGGCGAGCTTGAAGGGATGAAGCGAGATCTCGACGAATTCGCGATCCGGCAGACCGGAAAAAAATCGGCGATAGCGGGAGCAATGAAGCTCGTCGGCAGAGTTGACTCAGAGAACCGCGCAGAGTTTGGTCAGCTGGTTCAAGCAACGCGGCAGAGTATCGAGTCGAGGCTTGAGGAAATTCGCCAGAAGCTCACCGCACAGATCTCCTGTGTCCGCATCGAGGACGAGCGCGTTGACGTGACGATACCCGGCCGCCGTCCCCGCAAAGGCCACCTGCATCCAATCACGATACTGCGGCAGCGTATCGAAGATATATTTGTCGCGATGGGCTACGGGATTGAGAGCGACCGCGAGATCGAGACGGACTACTACAACTTTGACGCTCTCAACATTCCGGAGGGGCATCCAGCTCGCGAATCGCAGGACACTTTTTACACCACCGACGGCTTTGCGCTTCGTTCGCAGACCTCGACCGTACAGATTCGGGCGATGGAACGTCGGGGCGTCCCCATTCGCATCCTAGCCCCGGGAAAGGTCTTTCGTCGCGATACGCCCGACATGACACACGTGCCGATGTTTCATCAGGTCGAAGGGCTGTGCGTGGATAAAGGCATAACGATGGGCCACCTTAAGGGCACCGTAACCGAATGGCTGAAGAAACTTTTCGGCGAGGAAACCAGCACGCGTTTTCGTCCGTCTTACTTCCCTTTCACTGAGCCGTCCGCGGAGTTTGATTTTTCATGTTTTAAGTGTCACGGCACCGGCGTGTGCGAGGACGATCGCTGTCGCCCTTGCAAAGGTTCCGGCTGGATAGAGCTCGGCGGCTGCGGGATGGTCCATCCGAATGTTTTGACGGCCTGCGGAGTCGATTCAAAGGAATACTCGGGCTTCGCCTTCGGTTTTGGACTCGAACGCATGGCCGCGATGTTGTATTCCATCGACGACATTCGCCTGATGTACGAAAACGACGTGAGATTCCTGGAACAGTTTCGATGAATATCAGCTACAAATGGCTAAAGGAGCTAATCGAGATTGATCTTTCGCCGGATGAGCTTGCAGCGAAGCTGACGGGCGTGGGGCTCGCGATCGAGGGCATCGAGGCGCATGGCGATGACTCCGTCTTCGATATCGACGTCACGTCTAATCGATCGGATTGTCTGTCGCATTTGGGCGTCGCTCGCGAGATTGGTGCGATCCTTGGTAAGCCGTTAGATAGCGTCGCCGAGCGCTCGAAAAGCACAAGCTCTCTCGCGACCGATGTCGTGACGATTGAGGAACCTAACCTTTGCCACCGCTTCACTGGGAGAATTATTCGAGGTGTTAAGGTCGGGCCGTCGCCGCAATGGCTCGTCGATCGTTTGGAATCGATCGGCGAACGATCAATCAATAATGTTGCCGACGTAACTAACTACGTAATGCACGAGCTCGGTCAACCGATGCATGCATTCGACCTCGACACTCTTGAGGGAAACCGCATCGTGGTTCGCTGCGCTCGTTCGAGTGAAAAGATCACCACTCTCGACGAGCTCGAACGCGATTTGGATGAGGCGACGCTCGCGATTTGCGATGCAGTAAAGCCGGTCGCGATTGCCGGCATAATCGGCGGCCTCGGTACCAGCATCACGGAGGCGACAGTCAACGTCTTTCTTGAGGTTGCCTACTTTGAAAAGGCGAGTGTACGTGCGACGGCGAGAAAACAGAGCATCCGCACCGAGGCAGCCCATCGATTCGAGCGCGGGGTCGACATTCTAAACCTCACTCGAGCTTCTGAACGCGCAACCAGTCTCATTACAGAAATCGCCGGAGGCGAGGCTGATGGTTTCGTTGACGTTTTTCCAACCGCTCATGTCGAGCGAACGGTATCGAGTCCCGACATCGCCTCCGCTGTCGCGCGGCTGACGGGACTCAAGGTTGAGGGCGAGGAATGCACTCGCACACTCGTCAAGTTGGGTTTCACAACGGAAGACAACACAAACTTCTCGGTGCCGTCGTGGCGACACGACGTTTTAGTCGAAGAGGACCTGGTGGAAGAGGTCGCCCGTCATTTTGGCTACGATAAAATAACGCCCGTGCTGCCGCCTTCATATTCCGCCGGTGAGTATCAGCCCGACGAGTTGCGCATGCGAGATCTGCGCGCGACCCTGACCAATCTCGGCTTCGATGAGGCAATGTCATACAGCTTTATCGATCTCGATAATGATGAGCGGTTTACAATCGTTCCCGGAGTGACCGAGGACGGAGTCGAATATCCCTTCGTTAGAATTCGTGACGCCGTGATCGAAGGCGCTACGTTGATGCGAGGCACTACTCTGCCTGGGCTTCTCGATGCCGCCCGAACAAATTTTAACCATCAGCGGCGCGATATACGGCTTTTTGAGATCGGAACGGTCTTCGGGGCGACCGCTCGCGCCGCGCAAACTCCGAACGAGGTTAGAGTTCTGTCGCTTCTCATCAGCGGCTCTGAACGCCTCGCAGATAGAGATCTTCCGGGTCGGGCCCTCGATTTCTACGACATCTCGGGGTGCGTCCATGCCGTTGTCGAATCGGTGGGAATAGCTCGTGCTGATCTTTTGGATGCTGACGCCGTACACTTACAGCCGGGGAAGGCAGCGTCGGTGTCCGTGCGCGGCAATTTGCTCGGCTATGTAGGCCAAATTCGCGACGAGCTAGCGGCGCAGTATAAATTCAAAGTGCCGGTATTCTGCGCCGAGCTAAATCTCGACTTGCTTCTAAAGGCGGGCGCGGTTGAAGTGCGTTACCAACCCCTTCCGCGCTTTCCTGCAATCTCGCGCGACCTGTCGATCGACGTTTCGCGGTTAACTACTTTTGCCGAACTGAAGGAAGCTGCGTTTGATCATCCGCCGTCGCTGCTTGCTTCGGTGGATTTCGTAGATGTTTTCGAAGCTACAGGCGCCGGAGACGGCAGGAAGTCTTTAACGTTGAGATTCACGTATCGCGATCCACACCGAACTCTCAATGACCAGGAAGTTGAAGTCCAACATCAAGAGTTGGTGGCTAAACTCACTGGATATCTGAGATAATGCAAGATTAGAAAAGGACTGCTCAGCCTTTACTTGAACTTTTTGCCAAATGCCCACATAATGTTTTCCACAGTTTAGACATGTCGATAGATGGAGTTCCTAGGATGAGGCCTCTGACAGGGATGGAGAAATTCTCGCATCTCGAAGACAAAATTTACTTAACGGTTCAATACGCTCAAAAGCTTCGCGAGGAGAACCAGGAGATTACGCGCGAGAACGAGAAGATCAAGCGTGAGATCGCGTCAATTTCTCAGTTTAATCGCGAAATGGAGAGCGACCTTCGCACGCTTCTCGACGAGCGCGATGTCATTCATCTGAAGGTCGAAACAATGGTCGACGCGATCACTAAAATAGACTCGGATGTTGCGGAAGCCGTAGGAAGGTAACACATATGAGCGAACAGGCACTGCGCGTCGAGATCTATAACCAGACTTACAGTATAAGGTCCGATGGCGACGATCAGTATATTCAAGACCTCGCGAGCTACGTCGATCAGAAGATGCGCGAGATCGCCTCGGGTACGCTAACGGTCGATTCGCTCAAGGTTGCGATTCTCGCCGCGCTTCACATCGCTGACGAGTTTCACCAGCTTCGCGAGTCGCAGGCGAATTCGGACACACAGCTGGCTGTACGGAGTTCCGAGTGCAGCGAAATGCTGGATAAAATTCTTAGGGGGCGGGACACGCAGCCCGTGGAAATTTCTGTCGAGCAGTAGACTCCCGTGTGCTAGACTTATCTCCGGCGAAAAGAAGTCACTGCGTGGTTCGACACCGGACGCATACACAATTGAGCCAACATATGAATACCGGGAGGTTAATGCCGGCCTCGGTGCGAGTCTCCAAGCGAGAACTCGCCATAGTCGCCGGCTCTGATGTCACGATTTAATCGGGACAGAAAACCACCCACCTGTAACAAACAGGTTCAATTCATACGTTCGAACGGCTTCGCGGTCTACTTTTCGCCATCCTTCTCTTCTTCCTCGAGTTCCCTTCTAATCTCATCCGTCAGCCGTGCATGTTCTAGCGCGATCGGCAAATCCCTCGCTCGAAGCGAGAGCTTTTTTAACGCGATCTCGGACTCTGCGATTGATCCATTGCGTATGGATGCGGCTTCGATTATTTGTAGCCGCGTTTGCGCTTCCGCGAGGAGACTCGAAGCTTCGTTTCGAACGGCTTCGATTCGCCGAATATCTCCGTCGAGCTCGACTCGCATTTCCTGAGGCCCCTTAAGCTGGCGAAGCCTCGCGTCACGCTGACGCATAAGCTGCAGTTCGCGTTTCGACGATTTTACGATACGTGTTGCGGTCAATCGCGAAGCGAGCGCGTCACGGTACGTGTCTGCGAGCAGGGGATCACGATCCGAGATCGTCTTGAGCGAGCGTCGCTCCGCCGACGAGAGTTCCTTTCGAAACCAATCAACTTCTGAGGCACTTATCCCATCCGAGGCAATCTGTTCTGTCAGTTGTTTGGTGAACTCGCTGCGCCGATGAGAGAAGTACGCCGACATTCCTACTCCGGCTAGGAATCCTATCGCTGTCAGAATGAGCCCGAGGAAAAGCACGACGGCGGCCGTCGGAGACGAAAAGCTAAAGAGCAGGAGCGACGACAATGTAACCGCAAGAGGCACACCGCCGAGCGCGAACGGCGCGCTCCAAGCCGCCATGCGTAGATTTCGCCGGCGAGCGAGGTCGCGCTTTGTTACGTTATATTCAGTCGGCAATTCCATCGCGAGAGCAGATATTAAGTTAACCCACCGACAAACGAACCGCGACGCAGCGGCATCAGAATCCTAAGCGTCCCACAATCCAGTGTAGTATTATGGGCGAGTATCCGCGATGCCGCAGTCTATGAGATATCTGAGATTTTTCACGATTCTTCTCGCATTCGTTTTTGCTTCCGGCCTGGTTGGTACCGCCCAATCGCCGAGAGAGAGACCGCGACAGGGCGTTCGCACTGTCACGCTTCCGATAACCATTTTTACGAAGCAGGAGCTCCGGGACGACCAGGCTGCCGAATTCGTCCAGGCCGACAAGCTGACTGTCCGCGAGGCGAAAGACGAGCAGGAAATCCTCTCTATTCGGAGCGTTTCCAATACGCCGCTCGCGCTTGCAGTGTTGGTGCAGGACGATCTCACGGGCAATTTTAATTTGCAGCTTCGCGATCTTGCCAATTTCATACGCCGTCTGCCCCGAGGTACTCGCGTGATGGTCGGTTACATTCGCGGCGGATCGCTGCAAACGCGCCAGCGTTTTACAGACGACCTTGAACGCGCGGCCAGGTCGCTGCGAATCGTTTCGGGCGTTGGTGGCGGCGGGAACGGGCCCTATGGCGGCGTAGCCGAGGCCTTGAAGCGTTTCGACGCGCTGCCCGCCGGTCGTCGTGCAATTCTCGTTGTCTCTGATGGTGTTGATACTTCCTCTTCGAGTCTGCCCGGGAGCAGTAGTCAGTCGGTTGATTTCGACCGTGCGGTAAATCGTGCCCAGCGGACCGGCGTCGTGGTGCATACGATCTACACTCCAACGGAACTGACAGAGAATAGGAATTCGCGGCTCACGTTAGGCGGTCAAGGCGGTCTGCAGCAACTCTCGGACGAGACGGGCGGCCGGGCATTCTTTCAGGGAAGCATGGCACCCATCAGCTTTATGCCTTTCTTCCGTGATCTCGACCTTCTATTGAGCAGGCAGTTCGCGTTGACATACCTTTCAACCCATATGAAAAAGGGCTATTACAAAGTCGCCGTCACCAGCTCTAATCCCGATGTAAAGATCGAACACCCGAAAGGCTACTACCATCGCTAGGACAGCTTACCGTCGCACACAGGGCAAAAAGAAACATTTTCTTTAATAAGTAATCCGATCCAAAAAAGCGGAAAGATAAACACGAGCAGCAACGCGAAGGTTATCCATCCCGCCGTCGAGATTGTTCGTTCGACGCGTGGCATCACCACGCTTGAACAACTGGGACAACGGACCCGGGGATCCGTAGGCGAGATCGGAGCATGATTGCCGTATAATCCGACGCTCGCATTCGCCGCCGGTGCAGAAGCGAAGGAGCCTCCGGCCTTCGCCATCGGAATGCGGGTCTCGGATTTGGTTTGAAATTCGTCGGTCTTCCACGAATACGGTCGCGGAGCCGAGTAGTCAAACTGAGCATCCTGCGGTTGAGGAGCAGACCCAAACTTCGTCCCACAAAATCGGCAGAATACGCTCGAGGCGTCATTCGCCCGGCCGCAGTTTTGACAGCTATTCATAGCTCTCCTTTAACGATATCGACTCGCTAAAAGTTCTAAAATATAATACGTTCGCCCGTCCGGATTGCCTGGTAGACCGCCTCTACAATCTCAACCGATTTGAACCCGTCGAGCGCCGTCACCGGCGGTGGAACACCTTCGACGATGGTATCTATGAACGCACGGTCCTCCTGAACATAACCCCAACGTTCTTCCTTCTCGCTCATGTGGAACGATCTCGTTTCGAAGTTCGCATCCATCCCGCGTGAGTCGAATAGCCGCTCCATCTCCTCAGTCACGATCGTGCGGTGATGGCAGAAAACCTCGAGCCTCTCAAATGGAAAGTGCCAGCTCGCGTCCGACGACGAGGCGAATGTGCAGTGAAAGTCGCTCTTGAACTTAAAGATGATGGAGAATTCGTCAAGTTCCGGATACTCGTGCTGCGATCCGTACGCGATGAGTTCCGCAACTTCGCCGAACTGAAAGCGAAGCATATCGAACAGGTGGATCGTCGTTTCGTATAGAAATCCGCCCGTGATGTTCGTATCGCCCGTCCAAACCGGATTCTTTAGCTCGCCCCGGTTCATCTTTATATGGGCCGAGTGAGGCACGTCTTCAGACAGCAGTTTCTTGAGCGTCGCGTACGCCGGTGCGTATCGCCGATTGTGACCGACTTGGAATACGCCTTTGCCAGCGTCGGCAACATCTAGCAGCTTTTGAGCGTCTTCCCGACCAATCGCAAAAGGCTTCTCGCAGAAAACGTGCTTGCCCGCACCGACGGCCGCGGATGCGATTTCCGCGTGAGTTTTATTCGGGGCGCAAACGATGACCGCATCGCATCGATCCAATAGTTCATCTCTCGAACCGCAGACAACGCCGCCGATCGAACGGGACAGCCGCTCCGCGCGTTCGGGTACGATGTCATAAAGTGCGCCGACCTGGGCGCGCTCGTCACGAGAGAAAATCCGCGCGTGCAGAGAGCCCGCGTAGCCTGTCCCGACTATACCGATTCGTATTTTTTCCATTACCAGCTGCCGCCAGCCGATGGCGTTGTCAGACCGAGAACGGCCTCGGTCGCCGCCTTCGCCTTCACAGCCACTTCGAAGGGATCCTGCTCCCAATACTCGGGTCGAAAAATCTCGATACTGACCATTCGATCGTAACCGATTTTATCGAGGCTCGCCTTAATCTCCCGAATTGGAAGTATCCCCGTTCCGGGATAGAGCCGCTGCGCGTCAGTGAGTTCGCCCTTCGGCAGGTTCTCGGCATCATTTATATGAAACACAAAAAGCTTCTCGGGGCGCATCGTATCAATCGCCTCCAGAGTCGAGTCCCCGGCATAGAAATGAAAAGTATCGATTACGTTTCCGACATTTTCCCGGTCGACCTTTTCGACAATTTCGTTGCAGAGATCAAGCGTCTGCACGGAACAGTCCGCTTGACCCAAAAACTCAAAGGCAAGCCCGACGCCGTATTGTTCGGCGATAAGGGCGAGCTCGCGGAGCACCCGGACGGACTCCTCGATGATGACCGTATTTGTTGCACCTCCAGGGAGTTTTCCCGGCACGACCACAATGTATGGACAGCCAAGCTGACCGGCGATCACGGAAAGCGTTTCACACTCACCCTTTATCTTTGCGTAATCCTCCGGCGAGCGAAAGGTGATGTGTTCTATCGAGTTAATCGAATAGGGTTTGATTTTTGCAGCATCAAACTCTGCCTTCAGGTCTGCGATTGTTCGGCTCTCGAGATATCCATAAAGCTTCGCCGACCAGATTTCGAGCAAGTCATAGCCCGCAGCCGAGGCCGCCAGGATATCGATAGAGAGATCGGCCCGCATCGTCGTCGCGCCGTTGAGTGCAATTTGCATAAAGATGGCAGTTTACCACGAGCGCTGTGGGGCAACCGATTGTCCTGGCGCTTTGTCTAACTATCGGGTACTCTTACCGTGTTTCACTCCCACGCATCACCATTCCAAAACCTAAATATGAGATTGCTATCAGCATACTTTTCGCTCCTACTGCTTTCGGCCCTCGCGTTTTCGCAACAGTCTGATGCCGCCCTGCGAAATGTAATAGAGAAGGACCGCTCCAGCCGAGGCGTCGACGGAAAGATCGTAACGTTGAGTGCGGCGGAGCATGTGGCTCGCGGGCAGGTCTATCATGAGAACCGAGTATTCCCGGTGGCTCGCGAGCACTTTCAGAAAATATTCGATTTCTATCCGGCTGATGCGGCGATGAGCACAGCTCTTTTCCTGACTGGACGTTCGTATTACTGGGAGCGTGAGTATGCCAAGGCGATCCCCTTCCTCGATCGCGCCGCTCGCGAGTATCCAACCACGAAGGATGGTCGCGAAGGCCTTTCATTCAAGGGCGCGTGTCACGTCCGCCTGGGAAAGAACGACGAGGCGGCGCAGATTTACGAACAGTACACTATCAGGTATCCGGATGGTGAGCGGGTCGATAGTGCCTATCTCAACATCATCGATGCGCTTCGCGAAGCCGGCGATTATGCGAGCGCCAACTCCTGGGTGGAGAAAGTTCGCGTTCGATTCCCTGGATCGCCGACCGAGGCTAGTGCGCTGCACGCGCGTTTGCGAATGCAGATCTATCGATCGCAGTGGGAGGACGCGGTTGGGACGGCAACGCTCATGCAGGAGCAGGTCACTTTCGGGGGTTCCATGGCGAGTGCCGACGAAGTGAAATACCTCCGTGCCTTTGCACTCGAGAAGCAGGGTAAAAAAGCTGAGGCGAGGCTCGGGTATGCGTCGATTCCTGAAAAGATCAATTCCTACTTCGGCGGGTTGGCTACTGACAAAACGGAGCGCCCGCAGGGCTCGCTCTCTGCCGTTGCGGTGAAGGATTTTCCGACGCCGTATAGTGCGGAACTTTTGTTCTATTCGAAGAAGCATAAGCTCGACCCACGCTTTGTCCTAGCGATCATGAAGCAGGAGAGCGGCTTTCGTCCCGGTGTGAAGTCGCCGTCAGCGGCCCGTGGGCTTCTTCAGTTGGTCTACGACACGGCCGTCAAATACAACAAGCGCGCAGGCTTTGCGAATTTCGTAGCGGACGATCTCTATCAGCCGAAGGTTAACATTGCAATTGGCACCGAGTACCTTGCAGATCTGCGTAAGCAGTTTGGCGGACTCAATGAAGCAATTGCCGCAAGCTACAACGGCGGTGAAGACAACGCCGCTCGATGGTTAAACCGGACCAAACCGAAAGAGCCTGCGATCTTCGCGTCCGAAATCGGCTTCTCGGAAACAAAGAACTATGTGTTCAAGGTTATGGCGAACTATCGAGTCTACCGCGCTCTATACGATGAGAATCTCGTAAAGCGGTAGATCTCAGGTCTGCTTTCGAGGAAGGCGAAACACAAAATAAGTTCCGTCTACGGTGGATGAGAAAAGCCGGAATCCCGCTTTCTTGATCCGGCGAAAATAAACGAGCGCTTTTACAAAACCATCTGCCGGCACCTATTCACGAAGCCGCGATCGGCATGGACGCTCGCACAGTCACTTTGTTCGACTCCGGAGAATTACTCCGATTCTTCCCGGTGTCAATCGAAATGTTGTAATCTACGGAAATCGAGGGAGTTAAGAGAAATGAGCAACAGCGATTCGCAGGATGAGTTTGTGCCGGTGAATAACCCGGGCGCATTCACCCCTGATCCGGTGCACAAGATCATGGGGATTTTTGAGAATAGCGACGAAGGCGTGGCGGCCGTTGGCGAGCTCAAATCAAACAACTTCGACGCCGGTGATATCGAGTTGTTCTGCGGTATTCCGGGCGAGGAGGCTTACGACTTTTCGGGAGATGACCACGGGCCGCTCATGACCTTTATGCGGAAGTTCCGAAATATGACTTTCGACCGAGTCATTATGGAGCGATATCAGCAGGCGCTACGCGATGGGCACTGCGTATTGACACTGCACATTCAGGATTCAAAACGGAAGAAGGAAGCTGCAGACCTGATGCACTCTCACGGTGCGGCGCAGGTCGATTATTTTGGCCTGGCGATGACGCAGGCATTTCCCGCTCAGCCGAATGCCAGTGAGGACAAATACAACGCAGATCCGTTGGATGAAAAGAACGGACCCGATTAACAGCTCCTACTCCTCCCAGTCTCCCTGACCTTGGCGCTCAACGTGGTAGCCCTGCTTTTCCATATGCCGCATCACCTCGCGCGTATGATCTTCGTCACGAACCTCGAGAATCACCTCTATGCCCACACGGCCAAGCGGCGCAAGCCAGATCGCTCGCTGGTGATAAACCTCTACAACGTTGGCACCGGTTTCCGCGACATGGTTTAGCATCTCGGCGAGCGTACCCGGGCGATCGAGAACGAGCAGCTTGAATATCGCGTAGCGTCCCTGTCTGACGAGGACCTGTTCGATGATACGCGCGAGTAAATTACCATCGATATTTCCGCCGCATAGAACGGTGCAAACGCTCTCACCGGGTTTTATCTCGATCTTTCTGGCAAGCAACGCCGCGAGGCCCGCGGCACCGGCACCCTCGACGACAAGTCGTCCGCTCGTCACACAGTGAAAAATGCCGCGAGCGATTTCTTCTTCACTTACGCTTACAATCTCGTCCACATATTCCTGAATGATGGGAAAGGTTACCTCGCCGGGCTTTTTGACAGCGATGCCGTCGGCGATCGTCGGTGAATAGTTCTGAAGTGCGACCGCCTCGCCCTTTTCGAAGGAGGTCTTGATCGGAGCCACATTTTCCGCCTGAACGCCAACAATTCGAATCTCCGGTATGAGACTTTTCAAAGCAATGGCGATACCTGAGATCAATCCACCGCCTCCGATAGGAATCACGACGACGTTGACATCGGGAAGGTCCGCTGCGATCTCGAGACCGATCGTTCCCTGACCCGCAATTACTTGCTCATCGTCGAAGGCGTGAACATATGTGTACCCGTGGGCACGCTCGAGTTCGCGTGAGTGCTCAACGGACTCGTCAAACGTTGCCCCCTTTAGAATTACTTCGCCGCCGAAGTTTCTAGTCGCGACGATTTTCGTAAGCGGCGCAAACTCGGGCAGTACGATCGTGGATTTGATTCCATTCAGCGAGGCAGCCAGAGCAACGCCTTGAGCATGATTCCCCGCCGAGGCCGTCACCACGCCGCGCCGGCGCTCCTCTTCAGAGAGTTTGGAAATCTTATTGTAGGCGCCGCGCAGCTTGAAACTGCCGCTTCGCTGCAGGCACTCGGCTTTCACGGAAACCTTTGCATCGAGCTCTTTCGAAAGCTTGTTGTCGGGCAGCATTGGCGTGTGGCTGGCCACGTTTTTCAGCGTTACTTGTGCAGCACGAATGTCATCGATTGTGACCATAGTTTTCGCGAATTATAGCAAACGTTCCGCGACATCGCTTGTGTTATATTAGGGATATCGCAATTGGAGAATATTGATGGAGAATCTCAGCATCGGGGCCTTTTTCTTAATCTTTCTTGCTGTCGCCTTACTCGTGGTGGCATGGAAAACGATTAAGATCGTCCCACAGTCGAGCGTCCTGCTGATCGAGCGGCTCGGTAAGTTTCATCGCGTCGCGGCGAGCGGCCTTAACATCATCGTTCCGTTTTTTGAGGCTCCGCGTGCCGTTTATTGGTCGAATGTGAGACCTGGAATTACCTCGATTGATCTTCGTGAGCAGTTTATAGACCTTCCGCCGCAACCGGTCATCACACGTGACAACGTGACGATCAACGTTGATTCGGTTGTGTATTGGATGATCACGGATCCGATTAAGGCGGTTTACGAGATCAATGATCTCGTCGGCAGTCTGGTGCAGCTAACGATCACCGGAATGCGTAGCGTTATGGGCGAGATGGATCTTGACCACACACTGTCGAGTCGCGATGCGATCAATTCCAAGCTCCGGCTGATTCTCGATGAGGCGACGGATAAGTGGGGCGTCAAAGTCACACGCGTCGACGTTAAGAACATTAGCCCGCCTGAAGACGTCAGGCTGACGATGGAAAAACAGATGACTGCCGAACGCAACCGTCGAGCCTTAATTCTCCAGGCCGAGGGAGACAAGCAGGCGGCCATTACAAGGGCCGAAGGCGAAAAGCAGGCGGCCGTCACACGATCCGAAGGTAACAAACAGAGTGCTATCCTCGACGCCGAAGGTGCGGCGCAAGCGCGTCTCACGAATGCAAAAGCCGAGTCGCAGGCGATTGCCGAAATCGCCGCGGCAATAGGCGACCGCAAACAGACAGCACAATATCTGATCACTTCGCGATACGTGGACTCGATGCGGGATATGGCTCGCACCCAGAACTCGAAGGTTATCTTTATGCCGGTGGAGACATCGGGGGTGCTTGCAAGCGTCGGGGCTTTTAAGGAAGTATTTTCGGCGACTGGCGATAACGACGAACCGGTGCGTCCGGCAGGCACGCGAAAGGAATTGGAGAAATAGTTATGAGGAAGATTATATTCGCAGTGTTGTTTGCGTCTTTTGGATTGTCAGTATTGTTAACCTCGGCCTCGGTCTCGGCTGGACCGCCGAACATTTACAACTTCAAGGTTCGCGACATCGACGGCAAGGACGTAAAGCTAAAGTCGTACAAGGGCAAGGTCGTGATGGTGGTGAACACCGCAAGTAAGTGCGGTTATACCCCGCAATATGAGGGTCTGCAGGCGTTGTACGACAAGTATAAAGACAAGGGACTCGTAATCCTCGGTTTTCCCGCCAACAACTTCGGTGGACAGGAGCCCGGCACTGAAGCCGAGATAAAGGAATTCTGCACGTCGAAATACAAAGTCACCTTCCCGATGTTTGCAAAGATTTCGGTAAAGGGCGAGGACCAACATCCGCTGTACGCCTATCTAACCAGCAAGAAAACGAATCCGAATTTCGGCGGCGAAGTTTCGTGGAATTTTAATAAGTTCCTCATCGATCGCAGCGGGAACATCGTCGGGCGTTTTACATCGAAGGACAAGCCGATGGCCGATAGTGTGATGGCCAAAGTCGAGAAACAATTAGCTACGAAGTAGCGTATTTTTTAGTTGCCCGTTGTCCACGGCCGCGCCGCTCGCCGCCGTGGATTTTTGTTACGATGCGTCTTCTGAAATTTGGAATAATAGGACTAATCCTTGTTGCTCTCGCGATCGCGGGATTTGTTTACTGGGTAACTCGGTCGGTTAACTCCCCCAATACTCACACAAAAGCCAACGAGTACATCCGCATCGAACGCGGTTCGAGTCCCGCACAGATCGTAGGGCAGCTCACCGCGAGCGGCGTCCTCGCGAATGAGATGGCGGCAAATATCTACCTTCGCACGCTGGGCGACGCGACGAAGCTCCAGGCCGGCGAGTTTCAGTTTCCTTCGCCGATCTCGACCGTGGAGGTTTTTAAGTTTCTCGAAAAAGGTGAGGAGCGCACGGTGCGAATCACCATACCGGAGGGCTTTACCCGGTTCGACATTGCGAAACGGCTTGCGGACCGCCTTCCGCAGAATCCACCGGTTGATGAGCAAGCGATTCTCAAGCTGATGGACGACACATCGCTCATCCGCGATCTAGCGCCCACGGCCGCGAATCTCGAGGGCTACATGTATTCCACGACGTATAACGTGGCCAGGGACACGACGCCGGGCGACGCCATTAGGATGATGGTTAATCAGTTCCGCCGCTTCTGGACGGGCGAATGGCAGGACGCCGCACGTCGTCAGGGCCGAACGCCGCATGAGATTGTTACGATTGCGTCGCTCATCGAAACCGAGACGAGCGTCGAGAGCGAACGTCCTTTCGTCGCCAGCGTCATCAACAATCGCCTGAACAAAGGGATGCGGCTCGGCATCGACCAGACAAATGTCTATATCGCAAAGATGATGGGCCGGTGGGACGGCACACTCCATCAGAGCGATCTCGACGTCGACAGCCCGTACAACACTCGAATCAAATACGGCTTGCCGCCCGGTCCGATATCATCGGTTACTGAAAGCTCGATCAAGGCAGCCCTCGCACCCGCAACGACGGACTTCTTGTTTTACGTGAGGAACGTCGATCTAAATGACGGGTCGCATTGGTTGTATGCATCCGCTGTAGACTTTGAGAAAGGCAAAGCGCGGTATCAGGAGTGGCTCGAGAGAGAGCGTGATCAGATGCACAATCAAGCGAAGCCGGTGAATCCATGATCAAGTTACTCGCCCTCGATTTGGACGGCACGACGCTCAATTCTCGCGGCGAGGTCTCCAAAGAAAATCGCAATGCGATTCGAGCTGCTGAGGAACGCGGCGTATTAGTGACAATTGCTACTGGGCGGCGATTCCGCGATGCGCGACCCGTTGGCCTAGAGCTTGAGCTGAACGCGGCTCTCATCACCCACAACGGCGCGCTTCTGAAGTATGCCCAAAATGAGAAAACCGTGGCGTGTTCGCTGCTTGCATCCACGACTAGTCGCGAGGTGGTCCGACTCGGTCGGGAATACGGTGGCGACGCCCTGGTGAGCACGGACCCGAACGGTTACGGCGCTTTGCTCTACGATCGGATCTCCGAAAACAACGCTCCGCTAAAAAAATATCTTCGGTGGGCTGAGAATCTGCACGGGGGCGAGGCCGGCCGAGAAGGCGTCGAGCGAGTCGAGTCTTTAGATGACGAGATCGACCGGCGCGAGGTCGTGCACATCTCGTTCTCAGGAACCTGCGATGCAATGGCGGCCATGGTGGACGACCTCACTCGAGACCTCCTCGACAAGGTGACGATTCTCTCCACGGTCTATCCGGCGCTTGATTTCACGCTTATGGATATTCTCCCGCCGGCGACTTCGAAGGGCCACGGCCTAGCAAAACTTGCCGCCATTCACGGCATAACGCCTGATCAAATCATGGCGGTGGGCGATAATTTCAACGACCTTGAAATGCTTGATTACGCGGGGACGCCGGTCGTAATGGGAAACGCCGACGACAAGTTGCTCGCTCGGGCGGAATTTTATACAACATTAACTAATGAGGAAAGCGGCGTGGCGGCCGCGATAGAACGCTTTATTTTAAACGGAGAGAATAATTAGTGGCAAACAGAATTGCGGTCATAGAAACAAACAAGGGCACGATCAAATTCGAGCTTCTGGAAACGGACGCGCCCAAGACAACCGATAACTTTCGGCTCCTGGCCGAGAAGGAGTATTATGACGGCGTCATCTTCCATCGCGTGATTCCTAATTTTATGATTCAGGGCGGCGATCCGCTCGGTGAGGGTTACGGCGGGGAGTCAGCGTGGGGCGGCAAGTTTGCCGATGAGATCAGTCGCGATTCCAGCCTATACGCTGGCAGCTATGAGAAAGGAACGGTCGCCATGGCGAACTCCGGCCCGAATACCAATGGCTCGCAGTTTTTTATAATGCACGACGACTATCCTTTGCCCCCGAGTTATTCAAAATTTGGGAAGGTTATCGAGGGCCAGGAAGTCGTTGATGCCATCGCCAGGGTTCCTCGAAATAAGAGCGATAAACCGAATGAGCCGGTGACGATGAACCGCGTTTATATCGAAGAGGCGTAAGGAGCGCGTGCGGGCCATCGTGCAACGAGTCTCGCTCGCGAGCGTCACCTTCGCCTAATCGAAGGGCCTGTTACGATCATTCTCGACAGCGAAAAAACCCTATGACAAGGATATCTCTTAGCGTCATTCTCTTAGCCGCAATTGTCGGATTCTCATGCGGGGACCCGGCAGGCAACAAGGCGGCGAATGCGAGACCCAGCCCCGAAGTAAAAAAAGGTATGGCTCCGATAGCCGACGCCGAGGCTGTTCTGATCGAGATGGAGACGCCCGCATACGGCACCATAAAGATCGAGCTGTATTCAAACCTCGCCCCAAAGCATGTCTCACGAATTAAGGAGCTTGCACGCGAGGGCTATTACAACGGAATCGGATTTCATCGAATCAACGACACCGTCATCCAGGCAGGCGACGCCAACACAAAAGCCGGCGGCCCTCAGACACAGGGGAAAGAAGGCGACTCGGGGAAGCCTAACGTTCAGGCTGAGTTTTCTGACGTCCTCTATGACACGGGAATCCTTGGTGCGGCCCGTCTTGGCAACGACGTAAATTCAGCAAACGCGCAGTTCTTTATTATGCTTAAGCGTGAGAAATCCTTCGACAACAGTTACACCGTTTACGGAAAGGTGGTCGAAGGTATGAACAATGTCCGTATCATCGCCGGAGCACCAAAGCAGGGCGAGCGACCGAGCGAGCCGGTGCGAATCAAGAGCGTGTCCATCGTTCCGCGGTGATGGTAAAATGACATTTTCGCTCGCGTAGCTCAGTGGATAGAGCGCTTCCCTCCGAAGGAAGAAGTCGCAGGTTCGACTCCTGCCGCGAGTACCA